>Ga0187852_1000749_pt1 | contig 34290 bp, 28 predicted proteins | sample June2016WEW_6_40_FD_134511 | JGI IMG/M metagenome (GOLD analysis project Ga0187852, IMG submission 134511) | Peatland microbial communities from SPRUCE experiment site at the Marcell Experimental Forest, Minnesota, USA - June2016WEW_6_40 | ecosystem: Environmental > Terrestrial > Soil > Wetlands...
TCAAGCGTGTACCTTCGGGAAGTTTTGCGATCGTACGAGCCATCTGCGGTCCTCCTCTCATTTGAATGAGAGCAGTATACCGCGTATTTACTTAAGTGAACAGTATTGGGCTGAAGCCCCGCCGCCTCCGGGTGCCCAACGAGTTGGGCCTTTAGGCCCTGAAGCCAGTTTGCTTCAGGGGCTGAAGAGTTTGTGTGAGAACTCCCATTGCATGTCATTCCGACGAGCCGCAGGCGACGAGGAATCTCGCACTGCCTTGAAAATGCTTAGGGCAAGATTCCTCGCGGAGTTTACCCTGAGCACCCCAGAGCGAGATCCTTCGCTGCGCTCAGGATGACAGCGAAGGGCTCGGAATGACAGACTCGACGAGGTTCTCACACAGACTCTAAAGCCCCGCCCGTCCGCGCACTCAGCAATATGACGCGGACGTTCGTCAGCGCGCACTAGGACAGTGCGAATTCGCAAAGTTCGTAAAGGGCGGTCCATATACGTGCCAGCGCGGCGGCATGCGTGGGTTGCGGCTTTTCGGAAAGTTAGCTAACGTAGATTAGCTAAGGGAGTTCGAATGCGATCCGTGAACGTGCATGAAGCTAAAGCTAATCTGTCCGAGCTGATTAAGCAAGCGTGCCTCGGTGAAGACATCGTTATCGCCCGCGGTACGATTCCGGTGGTTCGTCTTGTTCCGGTAGGAGAGGTTCGTGGGCGGCGGAAGCCAGGAGCGTTGCGTGGTAAACTCCGCGTAGGTCTGGAGTTCTTTGAGCCGCTTCCGAGCGATCAGCTTTCCGCGTGGGAGTAGCCAATCTGCAGCAAGTCTCGACGGAGACCGTACACTGGAAGGCAATCTTCAACTTTGAGCGGAAATTCAACATCGGCAATCCGCAACGTCGCCATTATCGCCCACGTTGACCACGGCAAGACCACGCTGGTCGACGGGATGTTATGGCAGAGCGGAATCTTCAAAGCCAATCAGGAAGTGGTGGAGCGCGTTCTGGACTCGAACGAGCTCGAGCGCGAACGCGGCATCACCATTTTGGCGAAGAACACCGCCATTTTCTACCGCGGCGTCAAGATCAACATCGTGGACACGCCGGGCCACAGCGATTTCGGCGGCGAGGTAGAGCGCGCGCTGACCATGGTGGACGGCGTCCTGCTGCTGGTGGACGCGAGCGAAGGGCCGCTGCCTCAAACTCGTTACGTGTTACGCAAGGCGCTCGAGGCCAAGCTGCCGCCCATCGTGGTGATCAACAAAATCGACCGCAGCGATGCGCGGCCGCAGGAAGTGCTGAACGATATTTACGATCTCTTTATCGAGCTCGACGCCGCGGAAGAGCAGCTTGAGTTTCCCATTCTCTATGCCAACGCCCGCCGGGGCATCGCGACTCGCTCGCTCGACCAGCCATCCGAGAGCCTGGCGCCGCTGTTCGAAGCCATTGTCGAACATATCCCTCCCCCGGCCGGCGATCCCGCAGACGTGTTGCAGTTGCTGGTGGCAAATCTGGACTACAGCGACTATCACGGACGCATTGCCATCGGGCGCATTTTCTCCGGCACGCTCAATCGCGGCGACGACGTAGCCATCGTCAAGCTCGACGGCGCCGTCGAGAAGACGCGCATTACGAAGCTTTACGGTTTCGAAGGCCTGGAGCGCACGGACATTGAACGCGCCGCGGCCGGCGAAATCGTGGCCATAGCCGGCGTGGAGGGCATCACCATCGGCGAGACGGTGACCAGCATCGAGACGCCCCGGACCCTCCTGCACGTGCCGGTGGACGAACCCACCATCTCAATGATCTTCACCGTGAATACCTCGCCCTTTTCCGGACGCGAGGGTTCCTGGGTCACGTCGCGCAACCTGCGAGAGCGCCTCGAAAAGGAGCTCCTCACCAACGTCGCCTTAAAGGTGGAAGAAACCGAGAGCCCCGACTCGTTCAAGGTGATGGGCAGAGGCGAGCTGCAGCTTGCCATCCTCATCGAAACCATGCGCCGCGAGGGACACGAGTTGGCTGTGGGCAAGCCCGAAATCATTACGCATCAGGTTGGCGATAAAGTGCAGGAGCCCATGGAACAGCTCGTCGTCGATTCTCCTGCTGAGTTCGTGGGCGTGCTGATGCAGAAGCTGGGCGCCCGCAAAGGGATCAACACCAAGATGGTTGGCCAAGGAAGGACGGGCGGGCGCGTGCGCCTGGAGTTCCTGATTCCCTCGCGCGGGCTGATCGGGATGCGCGGCGAGATCCTGAAGGACACGCGCGGCACGGCTGTGATGAACACGCTGTTTAACGGCTATGCCGACTGGCAGGGCGACATCGCCCGCCGGCTTACTGGCTCACTCGTGGCCGACCGGGCAGGCCGCACCACCGGATACGCGTTGTGGAACCTGCAGGAGCGCGGCGAACTCTTCGTGGGGCCGGGAGTCGAGGTCTATGAAGGCATGGTGATAGGCGAAAACGCGCGCTGGGACGATATGGATGTGAACGCGGTGAAGGAGAAGAAGCAAACCAATATGCGCGCTTCCGTGGCCGACGAGGCGATCCGGCTTGTCCCGCCCGCGCTTCTCAACCTCGAGCTTGCCATGGAGTTCATCGCCGATGATGAGTGGGTGGAAGTGACGCCGCAGTCAATCCGCATTCGCAAGAAGATCCTCGCGGCCAACCAGCGTCCCCGCCGGCACCGGCCGGAGGGATGAGGTCCTGAGCTGAGTTGATCGCAGGGTAGCGAGTTTCGGAGCTGGGGCGGCTGTTAGTATAATGACGTAGGAAGATGCGAGGTGGTGAGCTTTGGCGCCGAAGGTTACTCTTAATTCTACCGCAGACCCTTCCGAACCGAAGTGTCGTGGGTCATCGACTCAGTCGGCCAGCGAGGAAGTCGGCCGTCTACAGGTTTTCCACCTGCCGGAGGATTCTCCTCGCGTGACCACGGAGAGTATTAAAGAGATCGAATCGAGCGACGGATGAATGATCTCCCTCCTGGAGCCTTGCCATACAAGCGATTTTTCCGTATCCTAAACTGCATGGAAGTGCACTTCACTCCTGAGCAGGAAGCGCGCCTCGCTCAGATTGCAGCTGGCGTCGGCACCGATCCCGAACGGTTAGTGCAGGACGCCGTGTCGCATCTGCTTGAGCGGGATGGCTCGCGCCGTGCCGTTCCTCCAGGCAGTGTGGTTGCTGAAATGCGAGCCATACGCGCCCGCGTCAAGCCGGACCCTGAAGGCTGGACGACGCGCGACTACGTTAATTACGGACGCCGCTAGATGCCCCTGGTCGTCGACGCCTCCAAAGCTTATCCATTGATTAATCTATAGTCAGTTCCCACCCAAACCCCGGCCGATCCGGGGGCCGCATGTAGATGCCCTCAGGTCCGCGCGTAATACTGTTCTCCTCCTCGAACTGACGGTAGACTTCCGGCGGGCCGCCCGGCGGCGGCATAAACATTTCACACCAGGGGCTGTTGGTGGTGGCGAGTATGTAGTGGGCGCAACCGTGACTCCATCCTGCGTGCGGGATTACGGGGATATTGTATGCGGAGGCCAGCGCGCCGATGTGGCGCATCTCGCTCAGACCGCCGCACCAGGTAAGATCCGGTTGCCAGATGGCGGCTGCTTTGTATGCGAGAAGCAGTCTGAATCCATAGCGCGTATATTCGTGTTCTCCGGTGGCCATCTGAGTGGATTTGATCGCGGTGCTCAGCTTTCCGAATCCCTCGTAATCGTCGGGCGGAAGGCACTCTTCCATCCAATAAACGCGGTAAGGCTCCAGCATTTCAGCCAACTCGATGGTGTAGTGTTCCGTGAGGGCCATCCAGCAATCCAGCATCAGGTCGCCCTCCGGCCCCAGCAGTTCGCGCGTACGCTTGATGAGCGCGACGTTCTTCTTCATGCCTTCGCGCCCATCCGCCGGTCCGTAGGGAAGCGCCAGCTTCAGCCTTTTGTAACCGAACTCGAGATGCTGCTCGACGTCGTTTCCCGTGCAGTAGGCAGGGATCTTCGACTTGGTCTCGCCGCCTAGCAACTTGTAGACCGGCAAGCCTAATGCGTTTCCGATAATATCCCAAAGGGCGATATCGATGGCACTGATAGCATGCACCACAAGCCCCTTTCGCCCGTAGTACAGCGTGGATCGCCACAGGATGTCCCAGAGTCGCTCGACATCGAAGGGGTCTTCGCCCAAAAGCAGTTTGGTGAGGTGCTTCTCGATCACAAAACTACACCCCGGTCCGCCGAAGCCGATCCCCGTAACGCCTTTATCGGTCGCGATCTCAACGGCGTCCGGCCCCAGATCGTTCGCCATGAATAGTTCGCGGCGCGGCTTGTATTTGGGATAAATCGACATGGGGTTTGCCACTTCGGAGCCGCCGGTTGACCACGATCCGGGCGCCGGTTCGTAGCTTGGTGTGGGCTTCTTCGACTTCGGGCGCACCATCCTGACGCCTGTAATCTTCAGCTTGCTCTTCTCCTCTTGAAAGGAAAGGGACGCGGGAAGCGGGAATGGCGCTGAGCCGCCGTTTCCAGGCAACACGGGGACAGTGAACGCACCCACCGAGAGTGCTGTGCCTGCTCCGAGGAAGATTCTGCGATTCATGATTCGACACTCCTGCGGATAATGGCTTGAACGCGAGCGTACACGCGGGCACTTTAACAGAATCAATTTGTATATGGAAATCGCGTCCTGCTCTGGGGTGTGGCACAACAAAGTTGGACGGCGGCGAGGCTGCCACAACAAGCGTGGATCGTAGCGCGGGCATTCTGCCCGCGCGCGGGAGCGGGACGCTCCCACCACTGCGGGCGAGACGCCCGCACTACCCGTTCAGGCCGCAGTAATCGTAACTTTTATGTCGCACACTCGCTGCGGTGGCGCCGGGTTAAGTTCACCGTCCCTCGTGGCAGCCCGCAATCGCCGGCGGTCTATCGGGGGTGTCCCGATCCCAGTTTACGCTGTAGCAATCAGCTTTTTCGTATTTTGTGCCATCCCAGTGGTACACGTTAAACAACGCTTCGTAGGCGCTCATGTGCCAGGAAGTGGCCACGTCCCGAAATCCGTGGCTCGATGTGTTTCGTAACAGGAAGGCGCCGCCGGCATCCAGCACCAATTGCAACCGTTCGCCTTGCCTGATGAGGACCAGATACCGGCAGTTTCCGCTGGCCCCGCAGAACATTCTCGGCCCTTGCACCAAGACCTGCTGACCCCCGTTCTCAGCAAGCTGAATGAACCCTACACGGGCGCCCATCACGGTCTCGCGTTCTTCGGCTCGCTGCGCGTCTGTGAAGGAGTCGTGGATAGTCCGGTTATCGAGCAGCCGGTAGATCTCAACGCGCTCCTTTGCCTTGAGAGGCGCGTTGGCCAGTGAATGGACGAGTTTCCCGTCTACATCGTGAGCGTTCCCCTTCTTCCAGTCGTCGCGCGAACTCTGCCCCGCCGCGCCGCCGCCGCTCAGGATTATCAAGAGACCGACCACCTGGATGGCACGCTTACTTTCCAACGTATTTCTCCGGGGCCTGATCGAACTTGGCTTTGCAACCTTTAGCGCAGAAGTAAATCGTTTGATCCTTGAATTCGCTGGTGGCCTCAGCCTTTTCGGAATCGATAGTCATTTTGCAGACCGGGTCAACAACTTTCATGACTTCGCCTCGAGTCCTCGAGTAATCAGACGGAGGGCGGGGCCTCGCCAACTTCCAGATTAATTTCGCCAACCCCGCCCTCAACCGTCACATTGACGGTGACCGGCGACTTCCCGTAGGCATCGTTGACATAGGCATCGCCGTCCTTCTTCAGGCCTTGAACGTGAACGGCTCCGATACCGCCGTGCGCGCTGGCCCGCACGCCAACGTCGCTGGGAAGCCGGATGGTTGCCCTGCCCACTCCGCCCTGAATGCTGGCGGTGAGGTCATTTTTCCAGTCGCCGGTCAAATCCACAGTGGTCTCGCCCGCTCCGATGTGGAGGTCCAGCCTGCTGAGCGCGAGGCCGCCCAGCGTCAATTGGGCACGCCCTGCGCCCTGGTTCACTGCGAGTTCGATGGGCACCTTGTTGTTGAAGTGCAGATCCCACCTGTTGTGACCGCCTCCGCGGCCGTGGGACGAGTCCGGCTGGCGGATCGACAACCGGCCCTGACCCTCATTGACGTTGTATTCCACCAAAGGTTTTGCGGACGTGCCGTGGTAGGTGAAGTCCGCCTCGAGCAGGTCCTGCGCGCCGGGGCCAACGCTCAGCTCGCCGGCGGGCATCTCGATTTCCACGCGCGCCGATTTGGCGTTGCCCAGCTTGACGGTGCGGGATTCCGACTGCGGTGGACCGGCATCCCAATCTCCGTTATTGCAAGCGGCGACGACCAGGAGCGCCAGAAACACCAGGAAGAGGGCCAGCCGCCTTGTGGGTTTTCGCATCTGAGTTTCCTCCTGCAAGTTCTTAGGAGCGGGCTAATTCGAACACGGTGATCTCAGGAGGGGCATCGAACCGAATAGGCACGCCGATGGTTCCGATGCCTCGATTGACGTAGAGTTGGCCACCGGGTTTTTCAAACCATCCCCGGATGTAGGAGGTGATGAGGCGGCTGGGAGACAGGTCGGGACTGATGAACTCCAAGGTGACCTGGCCTCCGTGGGTATGTCCTGCCAGGCTGAGGTCGATTCCATACTCGGCCGCGCGGTCGAAGGTGTTGGGGTTGTGGCTGAGGAGAATATTCGCCGTGCCGGGGGCGATCAGGCCGTCCACACCCAAAAGATATTCTCGCACCGCGTGCGGCCTGTCCGGCCCCATGCGGGGGGAGCGAGACTCGTAGTCCACTCCCAGCAAGTTGATGAATTCGTTTCCGGAAGCAATCAGCGCCCGCTCGTGCCGCAGTATGCGAATGCCGTGGGCAGCAAAAAGGCTCGTGATGGAATCCTCTACTTTCGCCCACATCTCATGATTGCCGAGACATCCGTACACGCCGAAGGGAGCCTTTATCCCCGCCAGCACATCCACAACCGCGGATTGAGTGGAGGGATCCCAGGTGACAAAGTCGCCGGTGAGCGCGACCAAGTCTGGCTTGAGCCCGTTTGCGATCCCGACGTAGCGTCGAATCTCATCGGCGGGCATGAACGCTCCGATGTGAATGTCCGAAAGTTGTGCGATCCGGAAACCCTCGAAGGCTCGCGGCAGTCGCGGAATCTTGATTCGCTGATGGGAGATTTCGAGGTTCAACCGTTCATAGAACATCCCGTATGCGCCCGCAACAAATGGGGCTGTACTCATCGCCACGGCCGCTCTTTCGAGGAACCGGCGCCGCGCGAGCGATACACGACTGGGCAACGGTACGCCGCTGCCCGCCCTCGCGACCCGTCGGTACAGCCAGCGCGCCCCCCGGGCGATCCGGTCACCCAACCCAAGGAGGACAGCGATTAAAAAGCCCAATAAGGAGCAGAAAATCCACCACTGGAAGGGCGCCTGGAGCAAGGCGGCGCGCAAGGTAAGGTGCGTGGGCTCGGTGCTGCGCGCGGCGCCACGGATCCATCCCCAGAAATGCGCCTGGTGCAGAGCCCCGCGCATCGTCAGATCCGCAGCCCCCGTGCTTCCTGCCCTCTCGCCGATCATCGAAATCCTGTTGAGAATGAACACGATCCAGGACGGCAAGAGGTTATAGGACAAAACTAGTACATAAGCTACTAAAACCGCCACGAGGATGCGGCGGCGCCAAGCGGAACTTGGAATTAAGGAAGTCGCCCAACGGCGAAACTGCTTGACCCAGAAAACCTGGCTGGCAACGAGAATCAATACCCCAGCGCTAGCGATCAGAAGACCCTGTAGCATACTCAAGTGAGACCTGCACCCTTCCCCTTTAGTATACATTGCTTTCCGCCTGGAATTGAGGACTTTAAAGGGAAGGCTGATATCCGCCAGGGTTGACTCGCGAGGCTAGCCTTTAAATGCTGTGGAATGATCGTTTAAGGCCGTGATCCCGTGTGCGGAAGGCCCCCATGGAGTGCGGTGGCTCGAGCTACCGCACCCCGCTCGAGTTCCAGGGCGGCAGCTTTGCTGCCGCACTCCATGACGCTCTGCGGATTTTCATGGTCCGATCCCATTCGGGCGCGGAATCGGACCTCATTTTGCTCAGAATGATTCGCTGCGGGCGTTTTTCCGCAGCTGGTTCAGGTTGGCGTCTGCCGATCTCAGTCACAGGGTCGGCACCAGTACCTGACGTTTAGCGGTTTTTGAACGGATTCTCATTGACTTTCTAGTATGAGTGAGCTAGACTATAGAGTTGGCGCTTGCATTGTTTCGAATCATAATCGAGGAAAATCATGTCTTTTCAGATAGGCGATAAGGTTGTCTATCCGAACCAAGGTGTGGGTATCGTCGAGCAAATCTCCACGCGGAACCTGACGGGGCAGCCCGAAATGTTTTATCTTCTTCGGCTTGCGTCGGGCAGTATGCGGGTAATTATTCCTATCAGCAGCGTGCTCAACGTGGGCTTGCGCAGGGTGACCAGAAGCAGCGAAATCACCACCATCGTTGATTACCTGCAGAAGGGGCAAAGTAAATCCCCGCAGGACTGGAAGGGCCGCTTCAAGGAAAATTCCGAGAAGATGCGCAATGGCTCGCTGCAACAAGTGGCCGAGGTGTTGAAAACCCTCATCATTTTGAACCAGGCCAAGCCTCTGTCTTTTCGCGAGAAGAAGATGATGGATCGCGCCTGGCAACTTCTCGTGGATGAGATTTCCGTGGCGCGCGGGACCACGAAGGAGACGGTGGAAGGCCAACTCGTTCGCGCGCTCAATAAGTCGAATCTCAAAGCACCTCTTCCTAGCTAAGCTGTCTGGCCGCTTCTCTCCGGACGTCGTTGTTACCCCTTCCTTGAACTGCCTCGGAGTGTCGCCAGGCGGCCACCGTAAACGCACGTCTACAGATTCAAACTGAGACACTTCGCCAAACCTACCGTCCACTCCTGCGTCTAATAGAAGAACAACTAATTCTGTGGGGGTGCAGCTTATGGGAGCTTTGGTCGGGGACATCCGCTATGCCGTGCGCGTGCTGGCGAAGAATCCGTTGTTTGCCGCGGTTTCAGTTCTGACCCTGGCGCTCGGCATCGGGGCCAATACCGCGATATTTACACTGCTCGACCAGATTCTGCTGCGCCTGCTGCCGGTGAAGGATCCGCAACAGTTGGTATTGCTTACCATGCGCGGCGAGCACTACGGCAGCAACTGGGGAGGCAACGCTATCTCCTACCCGATGTTCCGGGACTTCCAATCGCATAACGAGGTCTTCTCCGGCATGTTCTGCCGCTTTCCGAGGACGTCGGCAAGCCTGACGGCAGGAGATCGAGCGGAGCGCGTGGACGTAGAACTGGTCTCGGGAACCTATTTCAGCGTTCTGGGCGTTCGCATGGCCCTGGGCCGCCCGTTCACATCGGAAGAGGATCGTACGCCCGACGGCGCTCCACTGGTGATTCTGAATTATGGCTACTGGAAGCGGCGTTTCGGCGGAGATCCCGGGATCCTGGGAAAAAAGCTTACGTTGAACAAGTACGACATGACGGTCATTGGCGTTGCGCAGGCGGGCTTTGACGGCGTGGAACTTGGATTCTCGCCCCAACTTTTCATCCCGGTGATGATGCAGCACGAACTGGTGATCGTCCCCAACGACTTTCTCACCGATCGCCGCACCCGCTGGGTGAACGTCTTTGGACGCTTGAAGCCCGGCGTGACCGAGACGCAGGCGAAGACGTCGCTCCAGCCGTTCATGCATGCCATGCTGGAGAATGAGGTTCGCGAAGCGGCTTTCGCACACGCCTCCGCCTACGATCGCGAGCAGTTCCTCAAATGCTACATCGACCTGTTGCCCGGCTCACAAGGCCGGGCAGCGTTCCGGCGCGAACTCTCCACCCCTTTGTGGGTGTTGATGGCGATTACCGGCGTGGTCCTGCTGATCACTTGCGCCAATCTCGCCAACCTGCTGCTGGCGCGCTCGAGCGGCCGGCAAAGGGAAATCGCGGTCAGGCTGGCGATTGGCGCGGGCCGGGGCCGAATCGTCAGACAGCTATTGGTGGAGACGATCTGTCTTTCCCTTCTGGGAGCGGTAGCCGGGCTGGCGCTGGCGTTTGCGGCGGACAAGGCCTTGATGACTCTCTATTTACCTTCCGATTCGACAGGCTTGAGTATTTCCGCTGCACCCGATCTTCGCATTCTCCTCTTCACGCTGGTGGTCACGCTTCTGACGGGACTTTTGTTTGGCTTGGCGCCAGCCCTGAGGACTACTCGCCCCGATATTTCACGCACGCTGAAGGACGAAGGCGGGGCGGTAGTAGGCGGGGGGCACAGCAAACTGCGCAACGCACTCGTAGTGGCGCAAGTGTCCCTCTCCTTGCTGCTACTGATCGGCGCCGGGTTGTTCCTAAGAACGTTGAGCAATCTCAGCAACCTCGGTCCGGGCTTCCCGGCGGAACGGCTGGTGGGGTTTCAGATCGACCCCTCGCGGAGCGGCTACACAACCGAGCGAGCCGCAGTCTTCTATCAACAATTGACGGCTAGCCTCGGCTCGATTCCCGGCGTCCAATCCGTGGGGCTGGCGTCGATGCGCATTCTCGAAAACAACGAATGGGACAGCAGCGTGACGGTTGAAGGCTATAATCCCGCCACGCCCAAAGATCGCCCGGAACCTTTCATGAATTCGATCAGCCCGAACTATTTCGCCACCCTCGGGGTGCCCATCGTGCTGGGGCGGGACTTCACGGTCAATGACAACCGCGAGGTCAAGAACGGTCCTCAGCCGGACGACTGGACTCCCACGGCCGTGATGATCAACGAGAAGTTTGCGCGGCTCTATTTCCAGGGGCGGAATCCCATCGGCCGCCACATGGGCTTTGGGGGCGATCCCGGAACGCACACCGACATGGAGGTCATCGGCGTGGTGAAGGACATCAAGTACACCAACCTGCGCGACGAAATTCCGGCCCAGGCCTACGTTCCGTATCTCGGCAGCCACTTCCTCGGCAGCATGACGGTCTACCTGCGAACCACGGCCGACCCCAAGCAGGTGATGCCGTCCGTACGCGCCAAAGTCCGAGGACTCGACGCGAACATGCCGATCTACGATATGCGCACCACGGAAGCGTCGATCAGCAACTCGCTTTCCACCGAACGAATGATCGCCAGCCTCTCTTCTGTCTTCGGCGCGCTCGCGACACTGCTGGCCGCTCTCGGGTTGTATGGCGTGATGGCATACTCGGTCGCCCAGCGAAAACGTGAGATCGGCATTCGCATGGCGCTGGGTGCGGAGCCCGCGACGGTCATCTGGATGGTGATGCGCGACGTGCTGCTGCTGGTGGCGATTGGAATCGCGATCGGTGTGCCCGCGGCCATCGCGCTTTCGCGCGTGGTGGCCGCCCAACTCTACGGCTTGTCGGCGCACGACCCGTCCACGCTGGCCTTCGCCGTGGCTGCACTAGCGCTGGTCGCTTGCGCGGCCGGGTACCTCCCGGCCCGGCGCGCCAGCCGACTCGACCCCATGGTCGCCTTGCGGTATGAGTAGGGTGGCGACCTATAGGTGAAATGGCTGTGGGCCGAAGGGGTAGAGCGGGCGTCCCGCCCGCTGTGGCGGGAGCGTCCCGCTCCCGCGCGCGGGCAGCGCCTGTCCTGAGTGCAGCGAAGGAATGCCCGCGCCACCGCGGGCGGGACGCCCGCGCTACATTCCACGCAAGTCACCACTTCCGAGGCCCGCCTACCGTTGATATCCCGCACTCGATAACGCCCATTGACTTCTCGAGAGCGAGATTGTATTGTCTGGCGAGTCAGCGCTAGACGATATACGTGAAGGAGAATGTTTATGGCCCAGAATTCATCATCCGATCCGCAAGAGATGGCGAGCTCCGAAACCAGCCGCCGGGATTTCCTGAAGGGCGCCACAACCGTAGCCGCCAGCCTGCTCGCTCCGGGCGCGTTGCGCGCCGAACCCGCGGAACTGCTGCCCCAGGTGAGCTTGGGATCGCACCGCGTGTCGAGGCTGATCGTGGGAAGCAACCCCATGTTCGGCTATTCGCACGTCAACCGGCAGTACGACATGCATATGCGGGAGTGGTACACCGACGACCGGATCGTCGGCGTCCTTCAAGACTGCGAGAAAGCAGGCATCAACACCTGGCAGGCCAGTTTCAATTGGGACATGAAACGGATATTTCCGAAACTTCGCGGTGCGGGATGCAACATTCAATTCATCTGCCTGGCCGCCTCCTGGCACTTCGACGAGAAGATGGGCCGCACGCCGGAAGAAGTTTTGGATGGCACCGTCAAATGCGCGCAAGCCGCCATGGAATTCAAGCCTATCGGAATTGCATTCCACGGTCATGCCACCGACCTTCTCTTTCGAGCCGGCAAGATCGACCTGTTGAAGACTTACGTCGACAAAGTTCACGACATGGGCGCCGCCGCCGGAATTTCCACCCACAATCCCAAAATCCTCGCCACACTTCATGAAAAGGGATTTGGCAACGACTTCTACATGGCGGGCCTGCACTACCTCAGCCGCCATCCGGAAGATTGGATCGCGGAGCTCGGCACGGTTCCCGTGGATGAGGGGTGGATTGCTTCCGACCCACCGAAAATGGCCGCCGCCGTCCGCCAAGTCGATAAACCGGCGTTGGTTTATAAGGTTCTGAGCGCAGGCCGCAAGTGCAGCTCCGAGGACCAGAAGCGCAAGGCTATTGCCTGGGCCTATCAGAATATCAAGCCGATTGACGCAACGATTATCGGGATCTACCCGCGGTATTCGAACCAGGTCGCGGAGACCACTCAGATGGTGCGCGAGGCTTTGTCCTAAGGAGTTTACATGACTACCAGCCCTCTCCCTCTTGGGGGAGAGGGTGGCCCGCAGCCGGCGCTTTCTCGAGGCGGGGCGGGCCGGGTGAGGGGGGCGCCACTTCTACTCGCTGACCTCGCTCCGCCGTCATCGTTCACGCCTCGGAGGAGCAATTTGACTCGCCTAGACAACAAAGTCGCGATCGTCACCGGCGCCGCTTCCGGGATTGGAGCCGGGATAGCCGAGCGGTTTCAAGAGGCAGGCGCGGCGGTAGTCCTATTCGACATCAATAGCGAAGGCGTGCTCAGTATGGAGCGGAAGCTCCGCCAGACCGGGCAGGCGCTCGCGATCACCGGCGACGTCAGCCGCGAGGAAGACGCGAAAGGCGCAGTCGAGCAAGCCGTGCGCACGTTCGGCGGGCTTGATATCGTGGTCAACAACGCAGGCATCGAGCTCGCGGGCACGGTCGTTCAAATGACCTCGAGCGATTGGGACCGCCAGATCAATGTGAATTTGAAAAGTGTTTTCCTGTTCTCCAAGTACGCGATTCCACACCTGCGCGGGCGCCGAGGGGCGATTTTGAATATCTCGTCCGTGCACGCCTTCGCATCCTACGAGGGCACCGCAGCCTACGATGCGTCGAAGGCGGGAATCTTGGGATTGACCCGCGCCATGGCCCTCGACCATGGCCGGGAGGGAATCCGCGTTAACGCCATCTGCCCCGGGTATATTGACACCCCCATGCTGGTCTCACCGGGTTCCACCCAATCCGATGCCGCTGCTGCCATGCAACAGATTGTGAGCGTTCATCGTCTGGGCCGCATCGGTACGCCTCGCGATGTCGCAGATGCGGCTCTGTTCCTTGTTTCAGATTCGGCCTCCTTCATATCAGGATCCGTCCTTGTAGTGGATGGCGCGATGACCGTGGCCGGCCACTAGAAGCTGTTTCAAAACCGCCCGGCAAAGGAGAGACTACTGAATGGTGCCGAGGATCCCCGGCCGTCGCGCGAGTCCCCAGCCCCGCAGGGGCTTGACATGAGTAGCCGGGGGCAACGCCCCCGGAAACGCCGCCCCCCTCACCCCCATTCCTCTCTCCCCGCCTGCGGGGAGAGGGGCGCCGAAGGCGGGGTGTGGGGTTCGGTCCGGGGGTTTCACCCCCGGCTACTCAATGTGCTCCCCTGCGGGGAGCACGGCTTCGCGCACAGTCGACCATCCCCATTGCAATCGGGCACAGAAGGTTTTGGAACAGCTTCTAGGCATGTCCGTGACCTCGGGCGAACGCGAGGGATTCATGAACCGGCGGAGTTTTCTGAGGAGCAGTGGAGCTTCAGCCTGCTTTACGAGCGGGCTTCACCTTATCAAGGCGGGTGCGATCGAGCGCGCGGCAACCCAGGAAGTAGGTACTGCGTTAGGCGGCCGCGAAACCACGGTGGACTTGAGCCGGGCGGTCATCGTCCAACCTCCTGGTCTATCACGACGGGAACAAAAGGCCGTCTCAGTACTCAGGGAGGAAGTCGAGAAACGCACCGGAATCGAGTGGCGGGTCGTCGACTCCTGGCCGGGTTCCGCCCCGTCCATCATCGTGGGGCAGTCAAACGCTCTCCGAAGCTTACAACCCCAGTTATTCGAAAGTCTCTTTCCGCAGCCCCCGGCGCTGGGCGCTGAGGGCTTTGCGCTGCGGGCACGGGCCGAGGCCGGCGCACCGACTGTGTCCGTTCTGGGCGCCGATGAGCGCGGCGTTCTGTTCGGAGTCGGCGGCCTGCTGCGCTCGTTACGCTTGGGAAAAGGCAAGGTCACGATATCGAGCCAGTTGAACGTTGCCACCAGCCCGAAATATTCGCTGCGCGGGCACCAGTTGGGGTACCGCCCAAAAACCAATTCCTACGACGGCTGGACGGTTTCCGTGTGGGACCAGTATATTCGTGACCTGGCTGTCTTCGGGACAAACGCCATCGAGTTGATTCCTCCGCGCTCGGACGATGCGCCGGACAGCCCTCATTTTCCTCTCCCACCCATGCAGATGATGATCGAGATGTCGCGCCTTGCGGACGAGTACGGGCTGGACGTCTGGATCTGGTATCCCGCCATGGACGCGAACTACGCTGATCCAAAGACCGTCGAGTTCGCGCTCGACGAGTGGGGGCGAGTCTTCCGCGCGCTGCCCCGCGTCGACGCGGTTTTCGTACCGGGCGGCGATCCCGGCCAGACGCGGCCAACTTACCTGCTGGCGCTATTGCAGAAGCAGGCGGAAAACCTGCACAAGTATCATCCCAAGGGAGAAATCTGGATTTCTCCGCAATCGTTCAATCGCGAATGGACCAACGAGTTTTACCAGATCCTGCAATCGACCCGGCCCGCCTGGCTGAGCGGAGTGGTGTACGGACCGCAGAATTGCGATGCCCTGCCGGATCTACGCAAACGAATTCCAAAACAATACCCGATCCGCCTCTACCCTGACATCACCCACAGTGTCGAGTGCCAGTTTCCAGTTCCGGATTGGGATACGGCCTTCGCTTACACGGAGGGCCGCGAGGTCATCAACCCCCGGCCCGAGGGCGCGGCGAACATTCTGCGCCGCTATGCCCCCGATTCCATCGGTTTCATCAGTTACTCCGAAGGCTGCAATGATGACGTCAACAAGATCGTTTGGAGCGCCCTGGCCTGGTATCCGGAAGCAAAAGTAGTCGATGTGCTGCGCGAGTATAGCCGCTATTTCATTGGTGAGAAACATGCCGAGAGTTTTGCGCAAGGCCTGCTCAGCCTGGAGCGAAATTGGCAAGGGCCCTTGCTCACGAACCAGCACGTCGACGTCACGCTGCGGCAGTTTCAGGCGCTCGAGGACGCTGCCGCGCCTCGGGACCTCCTGAACTGGAGGTTCCAGCAAGCGCTCTACCGGGCGTATTACGACGCGTACGTCAGGCGGCGGTTGCTGCACGAAACCGAAATCGAAAACCAGGTCGCAACTAAACTGGAAGAAACCCGGCGCGTGGGAATTCGTCCCGCCCCTCTCGATCTCGGCGAGGGAGAACCCAGCCGCCGCACGAGTGAGCTTGATGTTAATGCCATCCTGTCGGAAGCGGAGGCTATCGTAGAAAAGGGGCTATTGACTTCGCCGGCTGCGGATTTGAGAACCAGGATTCTGGAATTGGGCGAGGCCCTCTTTCAGAGCATCCGTATGCAGCTATCCGTGGAGCGATACCAGGCGGAGGCTGTGTCGCGGGGCGCCAACCTCGATACGCTCGATGCGCCCATCAGCAACCTGCCTTGGCTGCGGTGGAAGATCAGGCAGATTCGGGGGCTCGCCTCCGAAGAAGCGCAAATAAAGGCGGTCGAGGAAATCCTGAATTGGTCGAATCCGGGGCCGGGCGGGTTCTACGACGACTTGGGCAATCTCGCGAGCCAGCCTCATTTGGTTCGAGGGCAGGGCGGGGTCGAGGACCCGGAGTTCCGCGCCTCGGCGCTGGTTGGCTTTGACTACCCCGATGAGTTTGGAGATCAGGTGCCGGTTTCCTGGAAGCGCTGGGCGGAGTCGTTGTTTGATGCTCCCTTGGAATTGCATTACACGGGCCTAGATCCGCGCGGGAGGTACAAGGTTCGGGTCGTCTACTCAGGCGATGAACGCGCTGCGGTTGTCCGGATGATGTGCAATGGTAATATGGAAATTCACCCTTTCATACACAAGCCCTGGCCGCCCCGCCCACTCGAATTCGACATTCCCTCCGAAGCTACCGCGACAGGCGAGCTTAGCCTGACCTGGAACCGTGAACCCGGCTTGGGCGGCAACGGACGGGGCTGCCAGGTGGCGGAAGTCTGGCTTCTCAAGAATGTGTAGACCCGAATTCCGAAGTTGCGAGGCCCGATGGGCAGAAACCCCTCACCTGGCTCGCTACTCTCGCCACCCTCTCCCCAAGGGAGAGGGCCGTCGACCGCGAGTGTTTTCAGCCCTCTCCCTTGGGGAGAGGGCGGCCCGCTGCCGGCGCTTTCACCGGCCGGAGCGGGCCGGGTGAGGGGTCACTTCCCGATACTCTCAACACCCTTTCTATTCTCCAGCCCTTCACTGCACGCAATTCGGATTCAACGGGTTGGCCTGGGAGCTCGAAGGTCGACTTCGGAATTCGAGGCGGAGCAGACCGGTCTACAAACGACCGGTGGAGGTTTATCTGCGACATCGGTCGAGCTTCCGACCCTGGGAACGACGGGCACGTCAGATGCCGGCGTACCACGCGTATCCGCCTTCTGCCGCCGACGACCCCATGCCCTGACCGAACTTCTTCAGATTGTCAGTGAGGGTAAGACGGGTGATGTATTTGACGCTCTTATAACCGAGTTGCCGGGTGACCCGCAGGCGAAGCGGTCCGCCAAAGCCCACGGGAAGCTCGCCGCCGTTCATGCTGTAGGCGACGAGAGTCTGGGGATGCACGGCATCGGCCATGTCGATGCTCTCATACCAGTCGGGCTGGAACGAGCGATAGAACACGTAACGGGCCTGGGGCAGAGCCCCCACTACGTCCATAATGTGCGAGAGCGGCACGCCCTTCCATTCGGCGACATAAGACCAGCCTTCCTCGCAGGCGATCTCCGTGATCTGCGTGCTCGAGGGGAAGCTCTTCAGCTCCGCCAGCGAGAACAAGGCCGGGCGGGCCACCATACCATCCACGGCAAGGCGCCACTCCGCAAACGCTCCTTGCTGAAGACGCTGGAACTTATCACCCAGGTGATCGACGGCGTTAGCGAAGGGATATTGCGAGATCTGGCTGGGGGCAAACTCGCGCGCCAGCGCGTGGCACCCCAACAAGCGCTGCGCAGCATACGTCAGCGTTTCGCCCGCGCCGTACAGCACACCTGCATCGGGCGGGATGAGTCCATAACGCGCCGCGAGCTTCGCCGCTACGGCGAGCCCGGAGGCGCCCGCGACGGTTGCCAAGCCTGCAATAATGAGTTTCCGTCGTGACATCTGGCCCATACTCACTCCTTGCGCGTGGTTAGGCGACCGGTGATCATCGCTCCCACCCGATTTCGGAATCCCGCAAGACAAACCATAAAGATGTGAACCAAAAGGAAGAGGACCAGGAATCCGGAAACAAAGAAGTGTAGGGTGCGCGCGGATTGCCGGCCGCCCAAAAGTGTGACCGCGCTTGGAAGCACCGAAGTGAAGCCCGGGGACATTGCCAGGCCCGTCCAGATGATTAATGGAAAAAGCACAAAAATGACGAACAAATAGGTCAGGCGCTGAAGTGCGTTGTACGACCAGGCTTCTTCCTCACTCGGCCGCCGGAAGCGCAAATGCCTGGCAATCGCGACCGCGAGTCCTCGCGGTGAGCGGTCAGACGGCGCGGGAAGCAGGTTCCGCCGGAAATGTCCTTTCCAGAATCCGAAGGCGACGTAAAGCAGGCCGGTCAATACCGCAACCCAGGCGGATTCGAAGTGCAGGTAGCGGCTCCAACCGTTCTGGTCGGGAAGCACGTAGCCGTAGCCGGTGGGAACGGTGCCTCGAGAGGATGGAATCCGCAGCGAAAATAAGGGGGTCGTGTGTACGTTGCCGGTCTCACCCCAATAGAAGCGCGGGTGAGAGATGAGAATCTCGACTCCGGTGACGAGCAGCGCCAGGAAGGCGATGGTGGTCAGCCAGTGGGTGCCGCGCACCAGAGCAGAGTGCCGTATTTCGACCGTCGGCGAATTGGTACCCGTGGCGCGGTCGTCGGGTCCGGGTAGTTGGACACCAGGCGAGATGGACGGGGCGTCGCCCGCCTCACGGCCCGCCACGGCAGCCCCACCGGTGGCCTCGAACTTATGCGGATTTCCCATTGTGAATCTTTAACCCTACCCAAACGATACATCCGGCAGCTTCTGAATGCAACTGCCACAGAGGCAACCCTAATCCGGTGACAAAGGCTCGCGACGATGGCAGCGGTGCACGGCGGTGCGTCGCTTTTCCGTACCCCTGAACACGCGCGCGGTGTAGGGGTAGGGCTTGCCCTACCAGCCTGCCAACGGCCCGGCGAAAGGGGACGGCAAGCCGTCCCCCTGCATCGACCGCTGTTAAGAATCAACAGAATAGCGAGGTTGCGCGCGCTTATCAAACATCCGCCTCGTGCCGATAAGGTAGTGGGCGGTGGAAGTAGCTTGGCGCCTGATTGTGTCGGCCCGACGGATGCTGGTGCTGGAAGCTCTGCCGGGTGTGGTTGCGTACGAAAGGTCGGCCGAATGACGAACGAAAGTCCGGACGAAGGAAAACAAAACGCCAAGGCCGGGCGTGCACACCGCGCCACGCCGCGAACACAAAGGAACGAAAAGCAAAGTTCAATCCGGGTGGAGCGGTCCGGCGATTGGATGCCCGTGGAAGAACTTTGGCAGGCAGCACGGGCCGCTGTCGAGGCAGGCCACGATGTGACGCTGGACCTCGGCAGGATCGAACATCTCGATGCCAGCGCGCTGCAGGTTTTGCTGGCGCTCGATGCGGAACAGAAAAAGCTGGGACGCAGGCTCGAGTTGATAAATGTGTCGCCACCCTTGCGTCAATGGTTCCTTTATGCGGGGGCCGTGGAGCACTTTTTCGAGGATGGCGACCGGCCACGGTGATTTGCAAACCCGGTTCTGCCGAGCGGAAGTTTGCGGTCATCCGAATCACGATTCCGTAAGCCACGGGAGTCCCGCCGCGGAGACCGAGACTTAGAACTTGAAGGCCGTCCACTGCACGCGAAACCGAAGCGCACCCGCTTAGGGAGGAATGGCGAATTGCGAAAAGTACTGATTGTTGACGACTCGGTCACCATGCGGCAGATGGTCAGTTTCACCCTCGAGAGAGGCGGCTATGAGGTTGTCGAGGCCGAACACGGCAAGGACGCCCTGGACAAGCTCGCGTCAAGAGCCGTCGACATGATCATTACCGATCTCAACATGCCCGTGATGGACGGCATCAGCTTAATTCAGAAGGTGCGCAAAATGCCGGCTATGAAGAACAAGCCCATTTTGATGCTCACCACCGAAGGTCTCGCCGCAAAGAAAGAGCAAGGGAAGGCGGCGGGAGCCACGGGCTGGATCGTCAAGCCGGTTGATCCCGAGAAGCTGCTTCGAACCATCGCCAAGGTATTGCCATAAAACCATGAAGATCGACCTGAGCCAATTCCGTCAGACCTTTCTCCAGGAGAGTGCGGAGCACGTCGCTTCCATGGAAGCGGGACTTCTCCAGCTAAGGTCCTCGCCGGACGATGTCGAGCTGCTGAACAGCATATTCCGTTCCGCCCACTCCATTAAGGGAGGAGCGGGCTCGTTTGGGATGGACAACTTAACCCAGTTTACCCATGCGCTCGAAAGCCTGTTAGAGCGGCTGCGCTCGAAGGAAATGCAAGCCTCTGAGGAACTCATCGGGGTTCTGCTGCGATCAGTCGACGTCCTGCGAGGGCTGCTTCGAGCGGACGCGGATGCGGCGATGCCCTCCGAGGCGGTGGAACTGCTCGCTCTCATCGGCACTCTGACTCCCGGCGAAGCTGTAGGCGCGGAGGCGGCTCGCGCTCGAACGCCTCAAGCGGCGGAAGGCAGGCTCGAAACAAAACGTTACACGGTGGAGTTTCGCCCGGACAGGCAGCTGTTCACGAGCGGCACGAACCCTATCGTGCTGCTGCGAAACCTCGCTGCGCTGGGGACTGTTGAAGGCTGCCGGCTGCATTTGGAGGAACTCCCCTCGCTGGCCGATCTCGATCCGGCACAGTGCTACCTGAGCTGGAACATCGAAATCGCCAGCACTTGCCCGGAAACCGAACTACTCGAGGTCTTCGAGTTCGTCGAACACCTCGCCGAAATCCGTATTCGCGCTGTGGATGCTCCGCCGCAGCCCAACCCCGCTTTGTCTCAGAATTCGACGACAGCATTGGAACTCCGAGACTCGTCCGCATCGGACGGCCAGCGCCCGTTTGTCGAACGCCGCAAGGCGCCGGTTGCGGATCGACGCCAGTCTTCCGCTAAAACAGCAGCCGGCAGCGAGTCCGGTTCGATCAGGGTGTCCATCGACAAGGTGGATCGTCTTATCGATCTGGTGGGCGAGTTGGTGATCGCGCACGTCATGACCGCGCAGATGGTCGATGATTTCGAACCCTCCTGCCTTCCTAAGCTTCGCGAGGCGGTTGCTTCCATGGAACGCAATACGCGGGAACTGCACGAACGCGTGATGGGTATTCGGATGTTGCCGGTAGGGACACTGTTCCAGCGCCACTCCAGGACTGTTTACGACATTGCTCAGGCCACCGGCAAGCAGATGCGGCTCGAGACTGTCGGCGAAGACACCGAGATTGACAAGAGCATGCTGGAGTTGCTCGGCGACCCGCTGACGCACCTGGTCCGCAACGCCGCAGACCACGGAATTGAAAGTCCAGAGACACGCGCCGCAGCGGGCAAGCCGCCCGAAGGCGTGATTACGCTTAAGGCTTTCCACAGGTCGGGGCGGGTGGTGATCGAGGTCTCCGATGATGGCGCCGGAATCGACACTGAAAAAGTGCGGCGCAAGGCTGTCGAGCGTGGACTTATCGGCCCGGACGTTCAGATGGATGACGAGCAGTTGCGCATGTTGATTTTCGCGCCGGGCTTTTCCACGAAGGAAACGGTCAGCGATCTCTCCGGGCGCGGGGTCGGGATGGACGTGGTTAAACGCAACGTTCAGCAACTGAACGGCACCGTGTCCGTGGCCAGCGCGAAGGGACGCGGCTCGACGGTAACGGTCGAACTGCCGCTGACCTTGGCCATTCTCGATGGCCTGCTGGTGCGCGTGGCGGACCGGACGCTGGTGTTGCCGCTGCTTTCGGTCATCGAAACCGTGCCCCTCCAGGATCGGCAGATTGAGCGCGTTGCCGAAAAGGGTGAAGTGGTGGTGATCCGCGAGGAATCGATTCCGTTGCTGCGCTTGTCCAGGTACCTGGGGTTCGGGCAGGGAATCTCCGCTCCGGGACCAGCGGCAACGGAGAGCTCCAGTCGCAAGCTTACTGTCATCGTGGAAGCGGGACGCCGCAAGGTCGGCCTCGTCGTCGACGAGCTTCTCGGTCAGCAACAGGTGGTCGTCAAGAGCCTGGAGCGGAATTTGCACCGGGTTGAAGGCCTGATGGGCGCGACCATATTGGGTGACGGCCGCGTTGCACCCATCGTTGATGTTGCCGGCATTGCCGCTTTGGACCTGTTTTCAATTTACGCTCCGGGGATGTTCGTCCCGGAGGCTCCATCCCCGGCTGCGTCGGCCAGGGCAAATTGATCCGTAAAAGGGAATGAGGAGGAACACCCATGAACTGGTTTAAGAATCTGAATGCCACGCCCCGACTGATGAGCAGCTTCGGGGTGGTGCTCGTGCTGACCGTAGGGATGAGCTACCTGGCCATCAGCAACCTGCGCAAGGGGAACGAGCGGGTTGAGAGTCTCTTCACGCTGGACATGCAGGGAATCATGCATGCCAATCGGATCGCTGTGGCGCGAGGCCTGAATGGCCTTTACGTACGCGATGCCATGCTCAACGTGAATAAGCCGGTGGCAGTCGCAGAAGACGAAAGGCTGTCGTATGCGGAGCTCGCCGCCATTCAAACCGAGATCGAAGCGGTGGAAAAGCTGTTCTACACAGCCGAAGGCAAGGAAGCCGTATCCACGATGCGCAATGCGTTGCCCGCTTACGACAAGGGCGTACGCCAGATCTACGCGCACGTTGAAGCCAAAGACCTTGCCGGCGCGGAGGCTGGTTTAAGCGAGGTCATGACTGCGGGCAAGCCCCTTTTCGACGCGATGGCGCGCGCCATTGATCTCAAGCAAAAAGCTGCGGAATCGAGATATAAGGAGAATAATGCCGCCTACCAGACCGCGCGATCGCTGATGCTGACCGTGTGTTTTATTTCGCTCGCGCTGGGTGTAATCCTGAGCATCGTCATCGCCCGCGGGTTCGCAGTGCCGCTGGGGCAGGCCGTGGTTGTGTTAGGGCGGGTCGCCGAAGGCGACCTGACGGCTTCACTCGACGTCCATACCAAAGACGAATTGGGGCGGATGGCCGAATCGCTCAACCAGGCCGTGGAGAAGCTGAACAGCACCTTGAAAGAGGTCGCAGACGACGCTGCCAATGCCAGTTCGGCGTCCCAGCAACTGGCTGCCGCGGCCGAGAACATCGCTTCCGGAGCACAAGAACAGGCGGCAAGCCTGGAAGAGACCTCCGCAAGCATGGAAGAGATTGCCGGGACCGTTCGGCAGAGCGCCGACAACGCCAATCAGGCCAGCCAATTGGCAGCCAGTTCGAAGGACTCCGCGCTGCAAGGCCAGGAGGTGGTGTCGAACGCGGTCACAGCGATGGGCGAGATCAACGCGGCCTCGGCCAAGATTTCGGACATCATCTCAACCATCGACGAAATCGCCTTCCAGACCAATCTGTTGGCGGTGAATGCCGCAGTGGAAGCAGCACGCGCCGGAGACGAAGGACGCGGGTTTGCTGTGGTGGCGTCCGAAGTACGGAGCCTCGCTCAAAGAAGCGCTGTCGCTGCCAAGGAGATCAAAGGATTAATTCAAGATTCGCTGCGCAAGGTGGAAGCCGGCTCGGCTTTGGTAAACCGCTCGGGCGAGACCCTGCACGGCATTGTCGGCTCCGTAAAACGCGTGACGGATATTGTCGGTGAGATTGCGGCGGCCAGTGCAGAACAGAGCACCGGCATCGAACAGGTGAACACGGCGCTGACACAGATGGACCAGGTAACGCAATCCAATTCCGCACAGACCGAAGAGCTGTCGGCGACTGCGCAGTCGCTGGCGGCGCAATCCGGCCATCTGATGGAGATGATCGGCGCATTTACGCTCAGCAAGGGCGGTAGGGATGCTCGCGACCGGCAGGAGGCCCGGCTGCAAGAAGCCAGCCCGGCACATGCCGCGCACGCTAGCGCTACACGTCCCGCGCAACCGAGCCCCATGCATCCGGCGGCCCACGCAAGCGCAGCGCCGTCGGGTCCGGTGGCGCAACATGCCGGAGACACCTCTCGAGGAGTTTCTCCTAAGCCTGCACGGCGTGCCCGTCCCAGCAAAGGACCGGGCAGCCAGACACCGGCCCCGACCGCGACTGTACCGCCCTCGAACGGATCGGGCGGAAGCGATTCCAGCTTCGTGGAGTTTTAGCGGCGGCTGTCGTTTGGCCGAACACGGCAGTTCACATCCGGTGACGTCCGGTCACTGTGGGACGGCAAAAGGAGTGGATATGGAAGCGTCGATTGAAAAAACAATGCAGAAACCACAGCAGTTTCTAACCTTCCTGCTCGACGACCGGGAATATGGGCTGGAGATCTTTAAGATCCGTGAGATTCGTGGGTACGCGCCGGTGACTCCGATCCCGAACGTTCCCCAACATGTCCGTGGCGTCATGAACCTGCGGGGAACCGTCCTGCCGGTCATCGACCTGCGCATCAAGTTCCACCTGCCGGCGGTGGAATACAACAAGTTTACCGTCATCGTGATTGCCACGGTGGGGGAGAAGACCGTCGGACTGTTGGTAGATGCCGTCTCCGACGTGCTCATGGTCGCGCCTGACGCCATGCGAGAAGCGCCTGACTTCGGTGCGGCCGTTGACACTCGATTCATCAACGGTGTCTTCGAGTCGCGCGAGCACCTGACCGTGGCACTAAATCTGGAGGAGCTTCTTGCGGAGAGCGAATTGGCGGTTCGAGAGCCAGCAGCGGCCTAGCGCCTAAACAGAATCAGTAAGTGACCCTATTCGTGGGATGCGGAAGGGCAGGGCTTCAGAGCCTGTGTGAGAACTCGTTTTTGCTGTCATTCCGAGGAGCCGCAGGCGACGAGGAATCTCGCAGTGCGTTGAAGACACTCAGAGCGAGATTCCTCGCTTCGCTCGGAATGACAGTCCAATGGAAGTTCGCACGCAGACTCTTCAGCCCCGCCGCTGATCACGGGAGGGCCGAAAAGGAGAACCCATTTGAAGTCGTTCGCGATCGCTGACACGCCGTATGCGATGGGACCGCGTGAATTCGACGCCTTGCGCTCGATGATCCACAAGCACACAGGGATCTGGCTCCGGGACGGCAAACAGGTCATGCTGGCATCGCGGCTTTCGCGGCGCCTTCGCCACTTCGGGATATCCGACTTCGCCGAGTATTATGCGTATGTTCAGAAGGCGCCGGCCGACAGCGAAGAGATCCGCGAACTCATCAATGCTGTTACAACCAACAAGACTTCTTTCTTTCGTGAGCGGCACCATTTCGAGTTTCTGCTCAACCATGTCGTACCCGAGTTGCGGTTAGCCGCTCCGCCCGGCTGCCCAAGGAGTATCCGGGTGTGGAGTGCGGCATGCTCCACCGGTGAGGAGCCCTACACGATTGCGATCACGCTTTTGGAAGCGTGCCAGACTCTCGCGGGCTCGAACGCCGTACGAACTGCCAAAGTGAACACCAGTCCTCGTGGTTTTGGCGCAGCGGCCGGTTCCTGGAAGCTGGAAGTGGTGGCATCCGACATCGACACCAACGTGCTGGGCATCGGCCAGCGGGCAATTTACAGCGCAGAATCCCTGGCATCGGTTGCCGCGCCACTGCAAAAGAAATACTTCCTGCGCGGCAAGGATGATATGCAGGGCCGGGTGAAGGTGAAGCCGGAGGTTTCGCGGCTTGTCCATTTTAAACGTGTCAATTTGCAGGACGCACACTGGCCGCTCGAGGGTGTCTTCGACGTAATCTTCTTCCGTAATGCGCTTATCTATTTCAAGCGAGAGACTCAGGAGATCTATCTTCGAAAGATGGTGCGCTACCTGAAGCCGCGCGGCTATCTGTTTCTCGGCAATGCCGAACACATTCCGTGGCTGCACGATATTCTGGAGCCTCTCAAGCAAACGATGTATCGCTTGCGTGAAGGAGTACGATGATCCGAGCGGAGGCCGGCAGGGAGACAGGGCGGTTAGGCGGAGAAACCTCTCCATGATTCGCGTCAGACACGTTTCGGGCACGGCTGATACGCGATGGAAGCAGAGTGCGCGCGTCTACACCGGAGACGTCGCTACCAGCACAAGACCCGTCGTGCTGGAGGCCGTGCTCGGTTCCTGCGTTGCTGTCTGCCTGCACGATCCGTTTCTCTCCGCGGGCGGCATGAACCACATCCTTTTGCCGGGACGCGGCAGGGATGAGCGTAGTACCCGTTTCGGACAGTATGCAATGGAAGTGCTCATCAACGAACTGATGAAACACGGAGCAGACCGGAGAAGGCTGGTTGCCAAGGCTTTTGGCGGCGCGAATGTTCTGCGCGGATTGACGAAGACCGCTATCGGAAGCGACAACGCGACGTTTGTCCGCGAGTTCCTTTCGGCCGAAAGAATACCGTTGATCGCAGAGCGCCTGGGAGGAAAGCATCCTATCGAGGTCCATTTCTACACCGATACGGGAAAAGCCAAAGTGCGTTGTGTCAACTGTGCTCAGTGTTCCAACGTTGTGCACGCCGAGAGTTCTTACTGGAGGGCGCATCTCAGAGACAGAAACCTGAGCGGCGAAATAACGTTGTTCTGAGGGTGGTTCGAATCGCAACGGCGGGTGTACGGGTGGGTCCCCGCACTATTCTATTGGGCGGGCGCGAGGCAGGTTTGTATGGCGAAAGTGCTTATCGTGGACGACTCGGCGCTAGTGCGCCAACTGCTGACAAAGGTCCTTAGCTCCGACCCGGAGTTGGAGGTTGTGGGCACGGCCGGGGATCCCTACGTTGCAAGGGAGATGATCAAGGCGGTCGAGCCGGACGTGCTGACCCTGGACATTGAAATGCCGCGGATGGATGGCCTTACTTTCCTCGAAAAGCTGATGCGAGGCCACCCCATGCCGGTGATTATGATTTCCTCTCTGACTGACAAGGGTGCAGAGACAACGCTCCGCGCACTTAGCTTGGGAGCACTCGATTACGTCTCAAAACCCAGGATCGATGTTTCGAACGGCACTCTCGAGTTGGCCGAGGAGATCCTGGCCAAGGTGAAGATGGCGGCAAGAACCCGGGTGCGGCGCGCCGGCCCATCGATCGCGCGGCCGGCCCCTCCGCCGGCAATTACCTTTCAGTTGTCGACAACGCACAAGATTGTTGCAATCGGCGCATCCACGGGTGGAACGGAAGCCCTTAAAGATCTCTTGTCGCCCTTACCCGCCGACTTTCCCGGAGTCGTTATCGTGCAGCATATGCCGGAGGCCTTTACGCGCCACTTCGCCGAACGTCTGGATTCCATGTCCAGAATCAGGGTGAACGAGGCAAGAGATGGCGACCACATTATTCCCGGCCACGCGCTGCTGGCGCCGGGCGGACATCATATGGCGGTCGTTCGGCGCGGCACTGAGTTTGCCGTGCGCGTATATCGAGGCGAGCCGGTGAATCGTCATCAGCCATCGGTGGACGTGTTGTTTTCTTCCTGCGCCCGCAGTATGGGCAAAAACGCGCTGGGCGTGTTGCTGACGGGGATGGGCGCGGACGGGGCGCGAGGGATGCTTGAGATGAAGCAGGCCGCGGCTTTCAACATTGCCCAGGACGAGTCGACCTCGGTCGTGTTCGGTATGCCGCGAGAAGCAATTCGGCTCAATGCGGTCGATCGGATTCTCCCATTGCACCAGATACCGGGCGCGCTCCTCGAAAGACTAGCCACGACTTAGTTTATTCCATCTACCGTCCGCAGGCGCCTATGCCCGTTTGCTGACTGGCGCCCTGAAACCATGAAAATGCGCAGAGCGTCATGGAGTGCGGCAGCAAAGCTGCCGCCCTGGAATTCGAGCGAAGGGCGGTAGCTGGCGCTACCGCGCTCCATGATGCCTTCGGAACCTGCTTCTTCAGAGCAGGACCCGTTGAAATTGCGCTCGATAAACCAAGCAAGCACGGGGCTGAGGCCTAGTATCCCAAAAGGTCTTGACACGTGTTATCGACATATGTAGACTTTCTCTGCTGTGCTCTCCACTGTTTCTCTTTGCCTTAACGCTCTCGCCGAAGCGCTCGACTTAACGCGCTCACCCGCATGGGGAGGTTCCCAGTACGCTTTGGCGGTTGAGCCCTGGTCGATATTGCCCGGGGGAGTATCCATGGGCCTGTGGCCCACCCGAGCGAATGAAAATCGCCGACCACGTCGCCCCCGCGAAAGCGGGGGCCCATTGTTGGTTCGGAACACAATGGATTACCGCTTGCGCGGGAATGACGAGATCGGGCGTGATTATCGGGGGAGTCGGTTGAGCGAAGGAGGCCTGCCGTGAGAATCCTTGTCCTGGGTGGGGACGGTTACCTGGGTTGGCCGGCGGCCATGTATCTTTCCGCGCGTGACCACGACGTGGCCGTTATCGACAACTTCCTCAAACGCCGTTGGGAGCTCGAGCTCAACGCCCAGCCCCTGATTCCGACCAGCACCTTGCAGAAGCGGGTGCAGGTTTGGGAAGAGGTGACGAATCACCACATTTCCTGCGCTATCGGCGACTTGTGCGATTACGAATTTGTTCGCACGGCGCTCGGCCGTTTCCGGCCCGAGGCGATTGTGCATTTCGGCGAGCAGCCATCGGCGCCCTTCTCCATGGTCGATCAGCGCCGCAGCGTGCTGACGGAGGTCAATAATATTACGGGAACCCTGAACGTTCTCTGGGCTATGCACGAAGTCGTGCCGTCGGCTCACTTGGTCAAGTTGGGCAGCATGGGAGAGTACGGCACCCCGAACATTGATATCGAAGAGGGTTTCATCGAGATCGAGTACCACGGCCGCAAAGGAGTTTTCCCTTTTCCCAAACAGCCGCTCTCTTTCTATCATCTGAGCAAGGTCCATGACAGTCACAACATCATGTTCGCGTGCGGGGTGTGGAAGCTGCGCTCGACGGACCTCCACCAAGGCATCGTTTACGGAGTCGCGACGGACGAAACCGAATGTGACGCGCGCCTAGCCACCAGTTTTCACTATGACGGGATTTTCGGCACCTCCCTGAACCGCTTTTGTGTGCAAGCCGTGGCGGGCGTCCCGCTCACCCTTTACGGTTCGGGTAGCCAAACGCGGCCGTTCCTGAATATTCGTGATACCTTGCGCTCGGTCGAACTCGCCATCCTCAATCCACCGCAGGCAGGAGAGTATCGCGTCTTTAACCAATTCACCGAGACCTTCAGCATCTTGGAATTGGCCGAAACCGTCCGGTCACAGGCTGAAAAGCTCGGCTGCGCGGCGACCATTGAACACCTTCCCAATCCCCGCGTGGAAGAGGAAGAGCACCACTACTGCCCCCGCCACCAGAAGCTTCTCGGCTTGGGCCTCGAACCGCATCTCCTTTCTGACGTCCTGGTGGACAGCATGCTCGTTGCGATCCGCAACCACGCGCACCGCGTCCGGCGTGAATCGATCCTGCCGCGCGTCCAATGGGACAGCACTCCCGGCATGGCGGGACCGGCAATTGAAACCCGGCAGTCCGAGTTGTCGGCTGTTTCAATGTCGCGGTTTTCCGAGTGGGTGTTGCAAAGAGACGTGGGAGGCGGCGCCGGAATGCGCTTTCCTCCTACGGCGGACGGGGAAAAACTCGCGGCTGATGGCCTTGAGGAAAAAGCGGCCCCAAAGGCCGATTAACAGCAGGGCGCCGAAGAGCAGCACGGCGTCGAGGCTCGAGCGGTCGCGGCGGGTCCAATAAATGCCTTCCTGAAGGTTCAGCCAGATCGCGAACTCGTCCAGAGTGAGTGCGGCGCCAACACCATAGAGCAGAGACATCAGACGGCTGGCGAGGAGAGAGGACGACCTGCTGCCCGTGCCGATTTCAATCAGCCAGCCAAACCCCACAGCCAGCAGAAGCAGAATTCCCCAGACCAGGTGATGAACGTGCGTGCCGCGAATGTAAAGGTAACGAAAGGGGCCGACGCCGCGGGAAGCCAGGAAAGCCAGCAGGCGGGCCACGGCGAAGCTGGTAAAGAACCCGACCGCAGCAAGGAAAAGGCGGCGTTTGGGGCGATCCGGAACGTGCTGATGAAAAAGCTCACCCACGCGCGGAACGTACAGAATCAGAAGGATAGCAGCGGTGGAGATAATAATCGAAATTATAAGTAGCCAGGTTGTGGGCGACACGAGCGCGGCTTCTCCTGGGCAGCACGGACGGCTATTTGCCAACGCCCGTTGGTCCGCTCAAATCCGGCTAGCGGAGGGACTCCGGGCCTGAGTTGTTTTACTCCACCTACCCCACTTCTGGCAAGTCCGTTGTAGTCACCCCAGTCCGTCGATAACCGCGCCGCCGTCGGGGGACGGCTTGCCGTCACCGTATTTCTGCTGGCGCCGACGAGGGTAAGGCAAGCCCTACCCCTACGCCGGCAGGGTCCAGCCGCGTGCGATGCTGAGGCGTTTCAAGTCTGGAGTTTTGGATGTGGCCCAGAGGCCGCGCTGTGATTCAATGGCCTGGAAGAGGCAGTGCCAGCGTTTTCTTCATGGCTTGCCCTTCCACAATCTCATAAATCTCGTCTCCCGCGACGTTGCGGAATTCCTGCACGAGTCCGCTGGGCCATTGGACTTTGACTTTGCTCATCATGGCGTCGCGGCCCAACCCGAAATGGAGGCGCGTATCATTCGTTGAGTTGTAACTTCCTCCCCCACGGACCTCGTCAATCTGAGTCATGCCGGACGTGAAAACAGTGACGCGCGCGCCGATCGCGGAGCGGTTGCTCCTGGCGCCGATGAGATGAAACAAAACGCGATGGTTGGCGTTGTGCGTTTCATTGACAAACAAGGAAGGGGGGCCTGCGGCATTGAAGACGACAACATCGAGATTGCCATCGTTGTTGATATCGCCAAAGGCGGTGCCACGGCGCGAACGGAGGGGGCCGTCGTTGAGACCGGTGCGATCTGCAATTTCGTCGAACGTGCCGTTGCCCAGGTTGCGGAACAATTGTATCGGCTCGCGATACTTCACTTCGTTTTCGAGTTTATCCAGTAACGACGAAAAGTTGCCACTGGCGATGAGGATGTCGGGCCAGCCGTCGTTGTCGAAATCTCCGAAGCCCACGCCCCACTTAACTGGAGCGTAGGTCAGATTGGCGAGTCCGGCTTCCGGGGCGATATCGGTGAAGCCTTGCGAGTCATTTCGATAGAGGCTCGCGGGCTGTTTGCCGTAGCGGGTCACAACCAGGCCGAGCTTGCCGTTGCGATCGAAGTCACCGAAATCTGCCGCCATGTTGCCGTAGACTTCTCCGTTCGGTCCAAGTCCGGCGCCCGACACAAGTCCGATTTCCTCGAAGGTGCCATCGCCCTTGTTGTGATAGAGGAAATTCTGGCCATCGTCATTGGTGACGAAGAGGTCGGGCCAACCATCGCCGTCGTAATCGCCCCAAATAACGCCCATGCCATGAAGCTTCTGGGGATCGCTGACGCCGGCTTTTTGTGATACATCTTCGAACGTGCCATCGCCGCGATTGCGGAAGAGATAATCGGTTTCACCCTGCATTTCGCCGGGCATCTCGATGATGACAGACCGGTAGCCAGTGGCGGAGGGGTCCGGGGGCGGCAGGTGGCGAACGTCGGTCGAAACGTAGCGCGCCACAAACAGGTCGAGATATCCATCGCGATCGTAATCAGCCCAGGCCGCACCCGTGCTGAATCCATCGACTTTGAGGCCGGCCTTTTCGGTAACGTCCTCGAATTTGCAGCCGCCCAGATTGTGGTAGAGCACGTTGTGGCCGTACCCGGTGACGTAGAGGTCCGGTAAGCCGTCGTTATCGTAGTCGCCCACCGCGATGGCATTTCCCCAACCCCGCGTGGTGAGGCCGGCAGACTGGGTCACATCGGTAAAATGAATTTGCCCGGAATCCGAATCCTGATGGTAAAGGGTGATCATCGGATCGCCGCCGCGAAGATACCGCTCGATGGTCGAGTCGTTCACGACCGCGATGTCGAGTTTGCCGTCGTTGTCGCAATCGAAAAGCGCAATCCCGCCCCCACCCATGGTTTCCACGAGGTATCGTCGCTCGGACGACGAGTGCGGAACCGTGGTGAGCCCTGCCTGCGCAGCAATGTCGCGGAAATGCATGGGAGCTTTGGAGGATGCGTTTGGCCGGCCTGCCGGGTGATCGGTGCGGGGCGATGGAAGCTGAGAGGATGGGAGTTGACGGAGAAAAAGGGAAGCCGCGAAGGCGACCGTGACGACCATCCAGGGTTTTAGATAACGCAGAGCTGACATAAGCCGTAAACGTGAAAGCACACTGGGCCGAACGGTTCATTCTATTTGAATGCCCGTAGCCGCTCAAGCCGTGCGGAATGGCTGCCTTCTTCCCAGGGAAGAGGGCCAGTCTATTAGTTAGAAGCCGGCGCGGCGGAAGCTCCACCCTTCCAGCCCTGAGCCCGATCTTACCAGCTTGGTGAGAAGTCCAGGTACCGTTTACGGATGACGCGAAGAACGAATCATCGAAGACAGCTTCCCAGATGACCCTTTCACGATATATAATGTCAGGGATATGAACGGCGCCAGGCATTCACTGGCGTTGGAGTTGCCGGCGCTCGCGGAGTTCACGGGTTTTTCGAACATCGAGACGACCATGATTTTCCGGCACGCAGCCCGCGAGCAGAAGAGCGAAGCCACGGTGAAGCTGCAAGCTTATGTCGAGGTAGCACCGAAAACCGAGCAGTTGCAAGAAAAGCAACAGGCAGAGAGTTTCAAACTGCCGGAGGATGAGTGGGGAAATCCGATCTACCAGAGCGCGATTGAGTCCCCGCAAAATCTCCCACAAGAGGCGGAAATTGAGAATTTGCAGTTCTGAATAAGTACCTTTTTTCAATAACGTGCGCCTGTAGCTCAGATGGATAGAGCGGTTGCCTCCGGAGCAACAGGTCGCAGGTTCGAACCCTGCCAGGCGTACCAATCATTTGTAAATAAAGCACTTAGCACACCACATAGTGGACCAAGCCACCTGCCCTCACGGTATCGAGGACCCGCATAAACACAAGCGTCGCGTGAACGGATGCCGAGTCTTGCTTACCCGCGCACGACAAGGAACGGTCGTTTATGTTCCCCGACCAGACCGCTTTGATTCGTCGCGAATCCACGATCAACTTGAGGTAACCGCACAGTTTTTTCTACGATGCGGCATGGAAGAACTGATTCTGATTGAGAGTGCGGCACCGCGTAGCGCAGACATGGCTACGTTGTAGCGCAGCGCGGCGCGGCGGAGCCGCAACAATAACGGGCAGATACACACAGTCTAGCAGCGTAGCGCGGAGGCACGCGCCCTTTGCGTTCCTCCGCGGCTTTTCCTTTGAACTAACGCTGCCTCTGCGCTACACTGCTGCGGAGAGCGCATCGGACGGAAGCGAATGACCATACATGACTCCAAACTCATCGGACTTCGCCAGTTGGTGGGGCGCCACAACAAAGTTTTGTACGAAGCCGTCAAGGCCGGCGGGCTTGCCGACGTCCCACCTGAAGATCAGGCGCTGGCGCGGGCGATGAGCGAGCACATGCACCTGCGGCACGTGCACAATGCGCTCGAGTTCGCCGACCTGCGCAAAGGCGAAAGGTACGAAATCGAGGTGGAGGGCAATGCAGTTAGTCCCATGGCCCACGTGGTCATGCACTCCGCCGTCAAAGGCCAAGTGGAAGCGGACCCCCGGGTGCGCGCAGCCTTCGAAAAGCTCGTCGCTACCGGCTCGAGCCCGCATCAGGCCGAGCACGTTCTGGCGTACCTGTTCGCCGAACTGTACTTCGAGATGTCCAAGCCGGAGAACACGGACGCGGATGTGGAAAAGGCGCGCTCGGCCTATTACCGGAGAATTAATAAAATCACAAGGGACGCAGCCTACTCGAAGAAACTAGCCCGCCAATTCCGCGACGAGCACCCAGGTTTTGAATAGGTCGCCTCGGCTGCTGTGACGCACACCCTTGGTGAAGAGGGCCGACGGCCCATGGCCGAAGGGCACCATTACCTGGAGTGGCTTGGGACATGGCCCTTGCTGCAAGATCCCGCGCTCCGCATGCTGCGCAACGTAGCGGTAATCAATCAAGTTCTGTATGGAACTGATCTTCCGTGCCTGTGCCGCGACCTGGCCGCAAACTCCAAACAACGAATCTTGCAGAGCTCTGAGTTGAATGATTCGGAAACCGGTGACCTAGCTAACGCGCGATGGATGTGAAAGCTTCGTACGACTCGCGGGGCATAATGCTTCGCTCTCTCTGTTGGCTATTTGCTTCAGCTTAGCGAAGGAGAACAGTGAACAGGGCTTGTTCATGCCTTATCAAAGCGTTAATCCTGCCACAGGCGAAGTATTGCAGATTTTCGAAGAGCACACCGACCAACAAATGACGGCTCGCGACCTTGAATTCAAAGGCGCTGGGGTGTAGATTACGGGTTGGGCGAAAACTCAAAATGGATATTCGGGATTAAGGCCCTCTCAGGGTTTAAACCGGATAGTGGGGACGAAGGGGCAGCAATAAACTCGAGCGGAAAATAAAGGCGCGATGATATCCGATGTTCCAGGTTGGCCATCGGAGCTGCTATGAGCTGCGACAAGGGGAGCGCCCCCGAACACCTGGCGACGGGGCCGCGGGGCGGTCCGTTGAAGTTTCGCATGAGGCTAGCGAGCGA
>Ga0187852_1000750_pt1 | contig 34281 bp, 26 predicted proteins | sample June2016WEW_6_40_FD_134511 | JGI IMG/M metagenome (GOLD analysis project Ga0187852, IMG submission 134511) | Peatland microbial communities from SPRUCE experiment site at the Marcell Experimental Forest, Minnesota, USA - June2016WEW_6_40 | ecosystem: Environmental > Terrestrial > Soil > Wetlands...
CCATCCAAACCGCCGGGCAATTAGGCATCAAGACCAGGGCCAGCGACGCGAGAATCGCGCCGCCCAGAATAAACGGACGCCGCCGGCCCAGCCGCGTCCAGATGCGGTCGCTGTAGTGCCCGATCAACGGTTGGATGAGCACGCCGGTGACCGGCGCGGCCAGCCACAGGATGGCCAGGGAATCAGCGTTCGCCCCGAGGTAGCTGTAAATGGCGCTCATGTTCGCCATCTGCAACCCCCAGCCAAACTGGATGCCGAGAAAGCCGAAGCTCATGTTCCAGATTTGCCAGAAGGAAAGACGCGGTTTATTCATAAAAAGTTCGATTCAAAAGAAATGTGCACCGGTACGAACGGCATTGACTTCACAACGCCACCGGTGAGCGCAACGACAACGTTCGATTTTTCGCACAAAATGATTGCGGTTTTATTTCGGCACCACGCGATGGTAAATCCGCCATTCAAACCCACCCAGATGAAAGAGCGGGAAATCGTCACCGGGTAATTTGGGCATCCCCGCAATTTGCACGGGCTTGAACTCCCCGCTGTTTTCGACGTCCACACGACCGATGATCGGCCGGTTGGAAAAATTGATCACGGTCACAAACTCGTCATTTTCGTCGGGGCGCTTGAGGGTCACGAGGTTGGCTTCGTCTGAATTATGCAGCCAGATGACACGGTTGTTGCGAAAGGCGGCGTATTGTTTGCGAAGCTGGATGAGTCCGTGATAGATCTCGCGCAGGGGCGGACGTTCCTTCGGGCTCCAGAAAATCGGCTGCTTGTAAAACAACGCCGGATCGCCGGATTCGGTCGCGTCGCCGACTTCCATGCCATTGTAAATCAGCGGCACGCCGTCGAGTGAAAACATCAGCGCGGATGCCGCCAGTGCGCCGCGAACGCCATAGCGTGAAACCGCCCGTGCTTCGTCGTGGTCATCCGTGATCCGCATGTGCAAGGAATTCTGGGGAAATTGCCGGAGACTTTCCTCCCAGGAGGCACGCAGTTTCAAGGCGGGCGCACCGCGCAGCAACACGTCATTCATCGCGGCCATTAACGGCCAGGAATAATCAATGTCAAATGCGTTGGTCAGCAGTTCCGGCTTGCTGGCTTCGGCCAGCATCATGATGTCCGGCTTGGTTTTTTCCAGCTCGGTTCGCGCCTGCTCCCAAAAATCCATCGGCACCATGGAGGCCACGTCGCAACGGAAGCCGTCCACATCACAGGTTTGAATCCAGTATTTGAACATCGCGATCATGTATTCGCGCAACTGCGGGCTGGCATAATTCAAACCGGCCACGTCGGTCCATTCCGGCAGGGGCGGGATGATTTTTCCATTCGCATCCTGCTTGTAAAATTCCGGGTGCTTCATCAACGCGCTGTCCCACGCGGTGTGGTTGGGAACCACATCCATGATGACTTTCAGGCCGCGTTTGTGCGCCTCGGACACCAGCCGTTTGTAATCGTCCACCGTGCCATAATTGGGATCAACGGCGTAATAATCCTTGATTGAATACGGGCTGCCCAAACTGCCCTTGCGGCCTTTTTCGCCGATGGGTTGAATCGGCATCGTCCAAAGGATCGTCACGCCCAAATCCTTTAACCGGTCGAGTTGCGCGGTGACGCCGTTGAGGTCGCCGGCGGAGGAAAAATCGCGCGGAAATATTTCGTAGATCACCCCGTCGCGCAGCCAGGCGGGCGGGGTGCGCGCCGGCTGCTTTGAGACGTCGGCGGCCTGGACCAGCATCGCGGCGAGCAATAGTCCAGCTGCTGACAAGGTAAAAATCCGGCGGGCTTTGAATGTGCTTTTCATGTTTTTTTAGTTATGCTTAAGCCAGTGTGCGGCCCTCGACATCTATAGTTTTTGTTGGCAGGAATGTCAGGGTAAAAGTTCAATGCGATAAAAGCGTTGTGTCGCTGTCATTGATGGCGCCTCAGTGTAATTCAACTGCATTTGCAACGACCCGGCATAATTCGAGCCGGCGGGCAGATTGCTCCACGTTCCACCAAGGCGGCTGGCGAATTGAACCTGATACGCGCGGCCCGGCATCGCCGCCCAATTCAACATGCAGCCATTGGTCGATGAATCGGTCGACAAAATCTTGAACCCGCGCGCCGGATCGCACAAATCGAATGTGCCGTTGCCCAGCGAATCGCGCAACGCCACAACCGGGATCACCAAAAATTCATTCGTGTCAATGTTCGGGCCGGAGCCGGGGGGACATTGCGCGACGAGCGCGCCGCCGTCGGCGGTCTGATACGCCGCGGCGCAAAGGTAAAGGTTTGGAGGCACCGAACCGAACGCGGCGGCGAGGTCGAGCGTGCCTTCGAGCGCGCCGGAATTCGCCGGAGATTTTGCGCACGGCCAGTTGGTCGCGGTGTTGTTGACGAACCAACTGACGTAGCTGTTCTGGCTTTCACTGGCAAGAAACGGCTGGTTCGCGCTGACGGCGACTGTTCCCGCTTTCGCCCAAGGCGCAGCGGCGGTCGTGGCCGGCAAAAGCTGGTCGCTGACAAAAATAAAATGATCGTTCGTCCCGCCGGTGCCGGTTGACCAGGTGGCAACGTAAAGCGTCGTGCCGCGCACCGCGCCATAAAGCACCATGCCGTTGTTGGACGCGAGGAGATAGCCGGCGGAATCAAAAGCGCCGTCCATCACAAACGCGGGCAAAACCACCGGCGCGTTGCTGAACGTGTTCGCGCAAACCGTCGCGCTCGCGGCGGAAAATCCCACGCTGTTCGACGCGATGACAGAATAGCAATGGGAAGAATTTGCCGCGAGTCCGGTGTCGGAGAAAGTTGTGGCGGTCGTCGTGGCGACCAGCGAACTGTCGCGGCTCACTTGATAGCCGCTCGCGCCCGACGAAGCTGACCAGCTTAAATTAATTTGATTCGTCTGCACCGGAATCACGGTGAGATTTTGCGGTGGTGACGGCGGCTGTGGATTGCCATTGGCGCTCACGGTGAAGTTCCAATTCGCGCCACCGTTGTTGTCCCAGGTGCCGGAGCCGTTGTTGAAGACACAGTTCAAATTCGTCGCGTTATTGGGAACCGTGACGGTGTATTGCCACCAGTTCGAGGCGGAGTTAAAAGTCATCACCGGATCAGGCGAGACGACGGGGTTCCAGTTGTTCCAGCCGAGGTGAAGATAAACCGGATTGGCCGAAGCAACAGCGCGTCCGCTGGCGACGTATTGAATCGTCACGGAATTTCCGGCGACCGGTGGAACTGGGGAGACGGTGACCGGGCCGCGGTTGCCGCCACCGCCGGAACCGCCACCAACATAAACGTGCTGGATGGGTGATTTGTAAGTGTTGCCGCGCGCGTCGGTCGCGCTGACGTAGTAGTCCACGAACGCATTCGAGATGGCGCTGACCTTGGCGTAATAATAATCCGCGATGTATTGCGGCGTCTCGCCACTCCCCGGCGCGGTGACGCGCTGCGTCATGTTCGAGGTCTGCCACGCGCCCGCGAGCGGACCGCCGGCGTAAGTTTTGAACTGGTCGCTCGTCGGCGGATTCGTGCCGTTGACGCGCAAAAGCAAACTGACGTTCGTGATTCCCGAAACGTCGTAGGCGTAAGTCCAAATCCAGAAATCGGAGTTCGTGGCGACGGTGACTTTGTAGCCGTATTGCACGCCGAAGTTCGTGCCGCCGGGATTCCACGGATGGCGCTGCGGGATAAAAACCGTCGGCGGCGTGGTGTCGCTCGCGAGGTTCGACAAATATGAATTCACGTTGCGAACGGCATTCGATTGCGCGACGACGGCGCGGAGACATTCATCGCCATTGCAGCCGTAATAAACGAAGCCGCTGTCGAGGCTCCCCAGATAATAATGCCAGCCAAGTTCGATTCCGTTGGGCGTGCCGGAAAAACTTCCAGGATCGCGCACCTGGTCAATGTCCGGCGTGATGCCGGAAATCTGTTGCGCGGTTTTCACACGATTTTCCGAGGCGATGATGACGCGCCAGTTATCGGCCTTGTCGCTCACGCCGATGCTGGGGTCAACGACGTTGTTCCCGCTGCCGTCGGTGTAACTCGGCGGCCAGTGCCAGTTGATGAACATGGGCGAGCCGAAATCGCCGTCGGCAAAAACCCAGCCGCCATTCTCGACGTGGACGACGTCATTCGTGTCCGGCGGAAAATCGGAAATAAACTGTTCAATCGTCGTCGGTTCGTAGCCGTCCGAAACGGCGGTGCTGGCCATTTGCGGCACCCATTCGCTGTAGTAGGAATAGCCGCCGCTCCAGGCGTTGTCGCCGTCGTGCGCGCACAGCACGAGCGCGGGCTCGCTTGGATTGTTGCGAGCGGCGAGCGGCGAAATCAGTCCCAAGTCCCAGGGGCTGTAACTGTCGCGCCAGCTCATCACCTGATCGGCGGGAACGATGATGATTTTGGATTCCGCGCCGGAATTCGGATCAACGTGGCGTGCGTAGTGAAGTTGAAACGCGAACGGCATCGCTGCGCTTGGCGCGCAGCCGCGTTCGATGGAGATGCGCTGGTAATTTCCCGTGCCTTGTGCGGGATTGATCTGGTCGGCCGGATTTGGGATGTCGCAGTTTTCGCCGCCGCTGCCGACCGCGAGCGGAAAATCCGCGCACGAGCGCGTGAGGTGATTGTTGGCGACGACGCTCCACGCAATTCCCGCTTGGTTCAGGATCGGAATCATGGGTTCGGAGAAACAGGTTTCCGCCGGGAAATAGCCGCGCGAGTCAGCGGGATTTGTGCCCCAGAAAATTTCCATCTGCCGTTTGTGAATTCGCAGTTCCATTTCCAAAGTTTCATCGCTGACGAGCGGCGCGAGCGCGTGATGATAAGTGAAATTCACCAGGTCCATGCGCGGCTTGCCGCTGCTGGTCGTCCAACTGCGCGCGGTCTGGGTGCCATTGCTCCAGCCGCTGTAATAGCCGAGCTGGCCGGCAACGGCGAGGCTCTGGACATTTTCCATGAGCGCGCCGGAATAATTCACCTGCGCGCCGGCGTTCGGATAGCCGAGCAGCCCGCTGATGGTGGAACTTGGCTGGCCCTGATAGGCGTTCACGCGGTCGGCCTCGCCGAAAATGGTGGACAACACTTCCGGCGAGGGATGCGGCCGTCCGGCGTTCTGCTGTTGAATCGTGTCCCACGCATTTTCGTAATGGTCGGTGCCGTAGTTGCGGCGATCCGGCCAGTAAATCGGCTGGTGCAGATGCCAGAGCCACGTCGTATGGACGCTGGTATTGGTGCCTGCTTGAACGCCTGCCGGCAAGAATATTGCAACAACGCACCATGGGATAATACGACGAAGTAACTTCATTTGGCTTGGGTCATAATTAACTCCCTGACGCTACATAAACCACCGCATAATCATGCGGTAGCAATTCGGCCAAGAGCATGGTATGGACATCTAATGTCAGTCATTTTGCAAAGCAACCCAAGCTTCAACAAAGGCGCAAAAGACTTGTTGTTGCCGCGTGTTTTTTCAGTGACGTAATTAATCCACAACTAAATCGCGCCATTAAAAGATTTATTGAACTCCATGTATTGCCATTCTTCGATTGTGTTGCTTTCGCGAAAAGCCTGGGTCCCGATTTTTTTTGGCAGGCTGTCGTTGGCGGCGCTGCTTTGGGTCGGACTGTTTGATCTCGGTTATAAAAACCAGCCATGAACATCATTCACCTTGTCCGCGCAGCGTCAAAAAATCAATTTTCCGCTGGTTCCAACCTGGCTGCTTTGGCGCTCGTGTGTGCCGCGCTGTCCATGGCAACCACGGTGCCCGCTCAATCCAGCCGGCCGGGGTGGGGCTCAACTCCCTATCGTGACGCACAGGGGACGGGCGTCACCTTCCGGGTCTGGGCGCCAAACGCGACGAGTGTTTATCTTCCCGGAAATTTTAACAACTGGTCATTAAACACGACTCATCTAATCCAGGAGACGAACAATGGGGTTGGAGACGGCATCTGGTCGCTGAATCTGGCCGGAATAACGAATGGCACACAATACAAATACTACTTCAATGGAAATCTCTGGAAGCAAGACCCGCGCGCGCGGCTGGTCACCTGGTCTGGTTCGAGTGGCAACAGCATTGTCTATGACCCGAACGCCTTTAACTGGGCGGGCGACAGCTTGACCCCGCCGGCACTGAATGACTTGTTCATTTACGAACTCCACATCGGCACGTTCTACACCAACTCGGCATCCAGCAAGTTTGTGTCGGCCACCAACAAGCTCGATTACTTGAAAAGTCTGGGCGTCAATGCGGTCGAAGTCATGCCGATTGCGGAGTTCCCCACTGATGCCAGTTGGGGCTATAACCCGGCCCAAATTTTTGCCGTGGAAAACATCGGATACGGCGGGACGGATGGATTCAAAACCTTTGTCCAAGCCTGCCACCTTCGCGGCCTCGCTGTCTTGCTGGACGTCGTCCACAACCATTACGGGCCGACGGATCTGGACATGTGGAACTTTGATGGCTGGTCGGGCGGCGGCCCGCTCGGCGGCGGCGGCATTTACTTCTACGAGAGCAATACCAACCTTCAAATCACGCCTTGGGGGGATACGCGACCGAATTTTAACAGTCAGCAAGTTGACAATTTCGTTCAGGACAACTTCACCATGTGGCTTAGCGAATGTCATGTGGACGGGTTCCGCTGGGACACGCCCAACACCATGATGAACGGCAACGGCGGCATTTATATCCCCGCTGCGGATAGTCTCATCTATGCCATCAACACCATGATTCACTCCAGTTATACCGGCAAAATCAGCATTGCCGAGGATGTGTATAATTACGACGGATTCGACAGCGCTTGGGATACAACCTTTCCTGGCACGGTCACCACGCAACTGGCGTACACCTCGGATTCCAGCCGCGACATGCCCACGATCGCGAACGCGGTGCAGTATAACGTCCGTTACGGTGGCACGGCGGGTACGGGTCGCGTGGCCTTTCTCGAATCGCACGATGTGGTCGGCAACGGCGTCCGGTTGGTGACGGCGATTGATCCGGTTACGCCCAACAGCTACTGGGCGAGAAAACGTTCCACCCTCGGCGCTGCCGTGACGATCACGGCACCCGGCATACCGATGATTTTCCAAGGCCAGGAGATGCTTGAGAATCAGCATTTCAGCACAACAAACACCGTGGATTGGAGCAAAACGAACACTTACAGCTACATCGTCCAGCTTTACCGCGATCTCATCAGCGCGCGGCGCAACTTGAAAGGCTATACTCCGGGGCTGGAAGGTGACCAGTGCGGCATGCTGCAAGTGGACAACATCAACAAGCTGGTCGCTTATCATCGCTGGACATCCGCCGCCCCGAATCAGGACGCGGTGGTGATCGCCAACTTTGCCAACGGCACCCTCAATAATTATAACCTGAACTTTCCATCAGCCGGCAACTGGTATGTCCAGTTCAACAGCGATTCCACCAACTACGGCTCGGACTATGGCAATATTGGCAGTTCCGTCGTGACCGCCAGCGGCAGTCCGGCCACAGCCAGCATCACCATCGGTCCGTACAGCGCGCTTATCCTGTCGCAAGTCCCCAATATTTCGCCGACATTGACCATCACCCAGACAAGCGGCGTGGCGACCATTTCCTGGCTGAATTCTTATTCCGGATGGGTGTTGGATTCAAGTGTGACGCTTGCGGGAAATCCGCCGCCATGGAATCAGGTTTCGTCGTCGCAATACCAGACCAACTCGACGACGGTTTACATCAACGCCATTCCATCAGGCGGCGCGACCTTTTATCGGCTGCGCAAACCTTGATTATCCATGCAAGTTCCACGCAATCAAGATATTATACTGAACTTCGGACATGTCTCTCTCTCGTTTGATTCAAGTTGGCAGGTTGCCAATCGAGGCTTGGAATTGGCCAGCATACCGCATGAACATGCGGTAGCATTGTCGCGGAAAATATTGGTATGCTTCACAGAGCAGTAAAATCAGAATAACTCTAAAAAAACCAATTATTATGAAAATTAACGTCTTAACCAGTGTTTCAATAGCGATCTTTGCAATAGGTTTGGCATGCGCACGCGCCCAAGTTGTAAATGGAAGCTTGGACGGCGCCTACGGCAGTCCGCTGGCCACCCAAACCATTAATACCGGTTTTGGTGACAGCACGGTGGGCGATGGCACATCCACCGGAGGTTCGGAGTTGGACGCCGCCTACGGCATCGTGAATGGCGGAAATCTCTATCTGTTCCTCGCCGGCAACTTTGAGGACAACGGCAATCATGTGAATATCTTCATTTCCGACGGGCGGGCGGGTCAGAGCACCCTTGCCGTTCCCACAACCGCCACGCTGCAGGCCATGAACGGCTCGGTATTCAGCCCCGGTTTCCAAGCCACCTATGCGATTGACTTGAACGACTATGCCGGCACCGCGTACGTCGAAGAGTACAGCCTTACGGGAACTCCCTCCGGCGGTTATGTGGGAGCGTTCGGTTTGTCCGGTGGAATCGGAACCGGCAGTCCCGGCGGCAGTATCTTCTACGGGCTGAACAACCTGAACGCCGCGGGCGTAAACGGCAATACCGGAACTGCCGCCAATGCCGCCGCTGCCAATGCGGTAACGACCGGTCTGGAGATGTCCATTCCTCTCTCGCTCCTGGGCAATCCAACGGGACCAATCCTTGTGCTGGCCGACATCAATGGCGGTGGCGATGGTTATCTCTCGAATCAGTTTCTTCCGGGATTGCCTGTGGGAACTGGAAACTTGGGGCCGAGCACCACATTTAATTTCGGTTCGACGCCAGGTGAGTATTTTACCGTTTCCGTTCCTGAACCGTCCACCGTGGCGATGAGCCTTTCCGGTTTGGCCGCGCTTTTGGCTTTCCGCCGCCGCGCCAAATAGATCAAGCAGGTCAATTAGAATTCCCAAACCAAGCCCGCTTTCGGGCTTGGTTAATTTTTTTAGCCAGGGAGGTGTATCGCGAGCCGGTCCACCATGAAATTTCCAGTGAAGCGGCCAGAAGACGCATTAACACGAACTCCGAAGTTGCCCGGCGTGGGGAGCGGTGACGCATCGTCACCACGTGTGGCTGCGACGCCCTCGTCGCATTTTTTCAGACGCCGGAAAAGACGCCGCGCCAATCGGCGACGAGGGCGTCTCCAGCACCTTTCTGCGACGGGGCGTCGCAGCCACTGCAGGCCAGCTTCGGAATTCGGGATTAACGCTCGATGACAAAGCGCATCGGCTTGAAGCCGTCATCATCCTTCACGGTAAGCAAGCCATTGGTGAATGACCACCCCCGCGGCGAATGGGCCAGCGCCTCCGCGCCCAAATGCGGCAATGGAACCCGGTCAGCGGCTGCGTCACCGATTTGCCGGAAGATTGTTTTGGGCTCATGGTCTGCCCTTGTCTCCAAAACCAAATCGCGCGCTGCGGGACGATATGTCCCTTCCGGCCCGGACACGTCAACGATCATTTTCTGATCGTTGCAGGTCTGATGAAATCGGCGCTTCATAAAGTCACCTTTGCGATAATCAAGTGTTTCTCCATTGTCTTCGTAAAGTGAGGATTCAGACTCGTTCGCCGGAGCGATGAGGACGCGAAGCGGTTTTCCCGGCATTTCACCCGTGTTCTGAACAACTGGCTGGCGGAAGATAAAACCGCCGCCGCGCACGAACAGCGGAGTGGAATTGAGCGTTACCGGCAGATGTATGGTCTGCCCTCCTGCGAACTGACGGCCGGTCCAGTAATCGAACCATTCCCCTTGGGGCAGGTAAACTTCGCGCTCATTTGCGCCTTCATACAGAACCGGCGCCACGAGCAGGTCGTCACCAAAAAGAAATTCGTCATCCAGCCCGGCGACCCTTTCATCACCGGGATATTCGAGAAACAAAGGACACAGGGCCGGCACGCCGGTCTGGCTGGCCTGTTGCATCGCATTGTAAATGTAGGGCAGCAATTCATAGCGCAATTCGATGGCGTGTTTGTTGATGATTTCATGGTGATAATCAAACGACCACGGTTCCTTGTCGGGCGAACCCCACGTGGAATGCGACCGCATAAACGGGTAAAACACTCCGGCTTGCAACCAGCGGGTATAAAGTTCGCCGGACGGCGAACCATCAAAGCCGCCAATGTCGCAACCCACAAAGGAAAACCCCGACAGTCCCATGCCCAGCAGGGTGGAAATGGACTGCCGCAACGAAGACCACTCGGATGTGTTGTCCCCTGGCCAGACGGCGGCGTAGCGTTGGCCGCCCGCGAAACTGGCACGCGTGAGAACGAATGGCCGCTCGTTCGGCCGCAAGCGTGACAATCCTTCAAACGTCGCACAGGTCAGCAACTGGCCATACACATTGTGGATTTCGCGATGCGTGGTCGGCTGCCCCTCGTTGTTAAAAACAACATCCAAAGGCATGGTCCCGCTCGTGGTATTGAAAACCGCCGGTTCGTCCATGTCGTTCCAGATGCCGGCCACGCCGATATCCAGGAAACTCTGGTAAAGCGATCCCCACCATTTGCGCGCCGCCGGATTGCTGAAATCCGGGAACACACTTGGGCCGGGATTTTTCCCGGCCAGCGACGGCCAAACCGGAGCTTCATACAGCGAGCCGTCGGGATTTTTCACAAAATAATTTCCCGCGATGCCCTCGTCGTAAGGCGCATAGCCTTTTTCAACCTTCGGATGCGCATCCACGATGCAGACGACGTGGAAACCTTGTGCGCGCAAATCCGCAATCATTTTCTTCGGATCAGGAAAACGCTCATGATCCCAGGTGAACGGCTTGTAGTTGTCCTGATAATGAATGTCCAGCCAGATGACATCGGCGGGGATTTCCTTTTGGCGGAACGTGTCGGCCAGCAGGCGCACCCGCGATTCGGGATAGTAACTGTAACGACATTGATTGAAGCCGAGCGACCACAGTGGCGGCAATGGCATTCGTCCGGTCAAGGCGGTGTAATGTTCGATGACTTTTTTGGGCTCGGGCCCATTGATAAAATAATAATCCAGATCGCCGCCTTCCGCGCCGAACGTCAGCAAGTCTTGGCGTTCGCGGCCCACGTCGAACGTGCTGCGCCAGGTGTCATCCAGGAAAATCCCGTGCGCCTGCCCGTGGCGGACGACCAGGTAGAACGGCACGGAAACATAAATCGGATCCGTGCCCGAATCGTGGGCGAAGGTGTCTGAATTCCACATGACATAATTGTAGCCGCCCAGTTTCCAACCGCGCTTGTCGAGCTTGCCATTTTTTTCGCCGAAGCCATAAACATGCTCGTCATCGCGCAATTCTTTGGCGACACGAAACGCCGGGCCGGCAAAAGCGATTCCGCGTCCCGGATCATCGGCGTCCAGAATTTCACCGGCGGAATTGGCAAAAGAAATGCGCAACGGAGACTCTTGCACGGTCACTTTAACCGAAGCTGTTGCCAAGGTGGTGGAATTGAAACCGGTTTCAACTTTTGCCGACACCGGGCCCAGGTCGTGATTGACGACGGCGTAAGAATGATCGCGGCCAAAGGATTTTGCGGTTGTGAAACGGACGCGGATGACATCGTCTGACAAAGGTGTGATAGCAAGCGTGCCTTGGCCGCCCTGAAACAACAGCGCCCGGCCATCCCAGGTCGGAACGGGCATCACACCGATCGACGACCAACCACCATTTCCAGCATCGCCATGAACCGAAACCGGCGGCAGCGCGTCCGCAGCCTGCACCACCCGCCCGGTCAGGCACAGGAAAAGACCAGATACGATTGCCAAAACGATTTTGTTTCTCACCCGGATTTTCATAGTCAATTTTATATCAAGGCACGACTTCAATTTCGTAGAATTTTTGTGGCGCCGGCGGGGAATTGGAAATGTCCAAATAAGAAGTGGACCGGCCGTTGGCCGGAATGGCTCCACTGATGGGCGTGAAGGGCTGGCTCAAATTGGTGGTCGCCAGAACCGTATAGTTGACCCCAAGCGTGCTGCTCCAAACCACTGTCTGGTTGTTGCTGGCCAAACCTGAGATCGCCAGCGGCGGCGGCACAATCACCGTCCGCGCACCACTCAAAACCACCCCATTGTTGCTGTAAACCACCTGAATCGTGTTGGAGCCGGGTAAAGCGCCGTTCCAGTTGTAGAGCAACGAGCGCATCCCACTGCAACCGGCCACGGCCCCCGGAGGACGAAAGATGTAGGATGACTGCGGCTGCAACATACCGTTGATGGTCAGGTTAAAAAGGCTGGGATTATTCGTATCCAGAGCCGGAGTGAAACAGACCTGGATCAGATAAGTAGTATTGCTTCCCATTGGAATCACCAATCCATCGGTCGCCGGACTGGAAATATAAACGGAAGGCGGGGCGGCGGCGGTCTGGAACAACAAGTGGTAAGGCGCAAACATGGTTTTACCCGATACCGCGCCGAATGCCGAGTTGGTCAGATTCACCGTGATGTTGGTCAAACCCGGCAGACCTGCGCCGTCCGCCGTGAAGGTCATCGCATCATGCGCTGCCGACCAGGTAAATGAACCGCTTACGGATGGCGCAGTGGAAAACGCAGCCTGAACACTATTAGCATCCATCGGCTCGCTGAATTGAAGCACGATTGGCGAAAAGGCTGGCACATTGGTAGCCCAGTGACCCGGTGAGTTGCTCACCACCACCGGATCGAGCGGCTGCCACTGCGATTGCGCGATGAAAATTTTGGCGGTGGTGCTTGGGACGGTTATGGCCGGAGTTTGCGAACCGGAAGCGAGAGTGATGGTTTCATTGGTGTTCAGTAAATTCACCAGCACGGTGCCTGCGGTATAAGTCAGAGTGCGCGCGGGCAACGTTTGGCTGGAACTGGCCGTGTTGAAAACGACAAACACTTCCTGCGTATTCAGCACGCGGGAATAGGCAAACAATCCCGGGCCGATGGAGTTGTTGGCCTGATTGATGTATGAGCCGAGCGTGAGCGCAGGATACAACCGGCGAAAATTGTTCAATTGGGCCACCCACCGGAACAACGGGTGGGTCATGTTGAAATTATCAACACCCGGCGAACTGAGCTCTAAAACAGCACCTACCGGGCCGTCCTTGAATTCCCCGGCAAACATATCCTCGCGGTCATTCGGGTCGGTCGTGCCATCAAAACCCTGTTCCGTGCCGTAATACAGACACGGGATGCCGCGCGAGGTGTAAAGAAAAGCCAGCGCCAATTCAAGGCGGTTGGTGTTGTTGTTCGCCTTGCTGGTGCTGAGAAAACGGGGATTATCATGATTATCAAGGAAGGTGACCAACTGCATCTGCGCGGCCGGATCGTAATTGGCCGCGACCGCGTTGTAATGGTTTTCAATCAGTGACGTGGCTCCGCTGGCCGTGGCAAATACGCTGTTGACCGTGAAATAAAGCGGATAATCCAGAACGGAATCAAACTTAAATGGCCCGCCACCTTCCGTCCCGGTGTATGAACCCACCAGGGTTTCAGAACTGTTGAAAGCCTCGCCAAACATGAAGAAGTTGGTATTGCCACTGGTCGCCGCATTCGAATGAATCGCCGGGCAAAAACTCTGCCAGCACCCCATATCAACTTCCAGCGCCGTATCAACCCGGAACCCATCAAAACCAATCTGATTGATCCAATATTCGTAAATCGCAGCCATGTTCGAGCGAACGTAGGGCGTTTCCGTTCTGAAATCATTCAGCCCGGACAGCCAGCCCAATACGGCTTGGGTACTATCATTGAAATTTTGGATGTTGCCGTAGTTGTGGAAGAGGTTGGTGAGAGATGGATTGGCCCTGCTAACATTGAAAGGTGCCGGATAGGTTTTTGAACTGTTCCGATAACTGAGCGTATAGCCGGCCGGGTAGTTGAAAGTGGAACCGCTGCTGCGGACGAGGTCGCCCGCGTGGTTCACGACGATGTCGTCAATGACCAGCAAGCCTCGTGCGTGCGCCGCCTGAACCAGGTTTTGCAGATCGGAGATGGAACCCCAATGCGGAGCCACCTGGTAAAAATTCCAGGCGGAGTAACCATGGAACTGCCCTTCCGTGTTCAACACGATCGGTGAAATCCAAATGGCCGTTGCTCCCAGTGCCTTGATATAGTCCAATTTCTGTTCTATCCCCTTGAAATCTCCGCCATGCACCCCGGTCGGATTGCTGGGAGCGTAAGTTCCTTCCGCGTTGTCGTTGTTCGTGTCCCCGTCGTAAAAACGGTCGGTGATGATTTGGTAGATGCTTTGCGTCCGCCAGAAATTATTGGATTGCGCAAACAAGTTTGTTTCCACAAGGCCAAAAATAGCCAGAACACAAAGCACCTGAACACAGAGACGCCATGTCATCACCACAGAGACAAATGCGGAGTGCCACCGCACCGGCAGACGCATTCTTTTCATCAAATTCCATTTTTTTAGGAGCTAGGATCAAGCACTGGGGACGAGCTGCTTTCAAAAATCCTTGCCATGCGGTGGCGAACATTCCAAAAAGAGCCGACCAAAAGTTTGTCTGGCAAGCCTATCACTGCACCGGCGTGTGCAGGGCCAGCCAAGTCAGATCATTCACGCTGGCGGGATCAAGACCGCCGACGTTCTGCAAATAGCTGGTGCGATTGGGGTCAAATGGTTGAGTGGTGACACTCCCCAGCCATTTATGCAACTCCGAATGTCCATCGGCATAAACTATCCCAGCGGAGTTGGCATGCAAACTTCCCGGAAGCTCCGTCCAACTGGTTCCACTTCCATTCGCATTCGCCGGGGCGACGAAGAAAGTGGCATCGTCGTCACTGTTGGGATGTTCATCCATAACTACCCAGCAATCCGAGGGTCCGGGGCTGTGTAAGGCAGACATTGTTTGTGCATTGTAGAACGTGAGCCATTCACCAGTATGACCACCATTAGGGGTGCCATCACTCTTTAAACCAAACCATTTTGAACCGTCGCCCATCGCCCCGTTCATGGCGCAGGTGCGGATGCGGTTCTGCCATCCCAGTGGGCGTTGTAAGTTTGAAAGTTTGTTGTCCGCCGGACAGACAAAAATGTTCAGCGATTTGGCGACATAGTTCCCCATCAGCGATGTTATCCGGGTTCCCATTAAGACAGTATCAATTGTTATATACGAAGTATTAGTGTTAGCTTGACTGGTGCTCCAATCCAGCACATATCCATTCGGGCAGACCCAGTTTATCGGCTCCGGCGGGATGTTGTTTCTATCGGAATTGGTCACCAGTCTGTCATTGTTGTCGCCGGCATACATGAACCACGCCAGCCCCAGTTGCTTGTAGTTGTTCATGCACGAAATGCCCATGGCCCGGATTTTTGCCCCGCTCAAGGCGGGCAGAAGCATGGCGGCCAGGATGGCAATGATGGCGATCACCACCAGCAACTCGATCAAGGTAAAAGCGCCCTTTTGTGGTTTATTGCAGGTCATCTTTTTCATGTCAACCAAATCCATTGATCTGCCCGTCTGCCTAAAATTTCCCCCGGCTGGAGCTTGGGCTGTCGCCCAACACTCCCAGCCGGGGATTCCTGACACTTAATTCTTCTTCAACTTATTGTTTTATTGTTTCTCCATCAACCGGAAGAACTGATTGCCACCGGCGTTGGGCCAGTTGGTGGCCTGCGTGCCGTCAGTTGCGCTATTGTCAGTCCAGCTTCCACCCGACAAACTGGACGAATTCTGCAATAAAACTGCCGGACGGCCAAGCCAGGTGATGGGAAATTTGCCACCTGAAAGAGGTTGGATTGCAAGGTATCCAAAGTCCGGTTCCACGATGTTCGTGCTTGCGATTCCAGCCAAAGGGTAGGGGTTGCCGTTTCCAGGTTGAAGCACGCTCCAAGACCAAACGTCCTGCGGCATCGCATAGGTCGGCCCGTAGGAGCGGATTTCACGGACATGGTTGGTCGCAAAGCCATTCTCATCGTCGATTGAATCAATGCCATATTTGTAGGTAAGAACGATTGAATTACCCTTCGGGACGAGGAAAGAATTTGTGTAAACGCCAGAGGTGCCAACTTCAATCATCTGTTGCGCCGCCGGGAAGTTGCCTACCGGCCCTGGCCAAGAGGTATTGTTCCAGTTATTCAGAAAGTCAGCGTTGATCCACAGTGTGTCACCGCCCTCGGGATCAAAGGGATAGGGCGCATCAGTGATATTATTTCCATCATCCAGCGTCCCATCCGGCATGTAGATGGAAAACGTCACCGTAATGGGTGCAGACAGCAAGTCATAAGGGCTGTTGTTATTGTAAAACACCAACGGCAAAACCTGACTTGAGCTGGTAATGGAGGCCACCCGATTCGGAACACCTTCCCAGCCACCGTTCATGCGGAATTTGTAGTTGACGGTTATCGGACCCAGAAAACCGGGAATCGGAACGACTCCGCTATAAATATTCGTTGCATTACCACTTAACGAGGGGTTGTTGGTCAGAGGCCATCCGTTATCCCAACCCGACCCAATCAAATCGCCAGAAACGGTAATTGATCCATTTGGGTCTCCCAGTGCATTGCTATTGTCATTGGTGAAAGTATTAAGCAAGACCTGCGCGGACATATCAACTTGAAAAGTCACCCAGTTGGTGGGGGTGGGCCAAGTGCTGGTTGTATTCCATGTGGCCAAGGGCAGCACTTCCGTTCCGGGTCCTATCGTGCCTGTGGTTCCCATTAAGAACTCCCGGTTAGCACTAGGTTCCCAGCCGCCATTATCAGCAGAGACGTTATCAGTAAACTTTACTTGTTCAACCGTGCCAGCGGGGTCACTTAAGGTGAACGTGTTACTCCAAATGGTGCCGCTAACATTGATCATGGCCAAACTGGCGGGATACTCACTCCATGGACCGGCCTCGGGGAAAGAGCCAGTGACATAAACAGCCGTAGGAGTTCCTAATGTTTCAGTGGACATGTCTACCGTGAAGGTGACCTGTGTTGAAGCTTGAGCAGCCAGAGCCGCGACGAGCGACATTCCCACGCTGAACCAGCGGCGGGAGAGCCAATGTTGAAGGATTGTTTTCATAGCATGTTTTTGGGGAGCGAATTGCTTAGTTTTTTACACATCGTTTCGGTGAACAATTGCATTATCAGCCAACTAAGAATTTTTGTCCACCGCATGTTTGTGCGGTGAAACCGGTGCCGCCTGAAGGCAGCAGAAACCCCGGTGTTTTCAGGGTTTTTGAGCTTTATGGGCGCGAACCGAAGCGAGGTATTCCTGTGCAATCTGGTTGTCCGGCTCAATCTTGAGCGCATTCTGGAAACACGCAATGGCATCATCCAGCCGGTTGAAACGCACCAGCAGCACCCCCAGATTCAAATGACTGATGACATGACGGGGATTGATTTTGAGCACCTCGGCGTATTCGCGGATGGCCTCTTCGGGCTGATTGGCGGCCACGAGTTCGCCCGCGAGTTCAAAATGCGCCTCCCATAAATCCGGACTCATCTGGATGGCACGCCGGTAATGTTCAATCGCCTCGGAATGCCGGTTGAGTTTGGCCAGCATCTGGCCGGTATAACAAACATAGGACGATTCCTGCGGACGCAAGCGTGCCGCGCGCTCCATGTATTCCAGCGCCGGCGCAAACTTCTGTTGAGCCGCCAGGACGGAGCCCAGTTCGAACCAGCCATCGGGCAGGCTGGGGCGCAGGGGTACGGCCTGTTCGAGGAACGGCTCGCCCTGCTCCGGTTTCCCTTGCTCGCCGAGCAGCCGGCCCAGTTGCAGGCAGGCGTAAAAATGATTCGGCACCAGTTCACACATCTTGCGATAAGCTGCAATGGCGCCCTGCGGGTCATGGATCGCTTCAAGAAAATTGGCCAGGCCTTCATAAATATAATGATCCGTCGGCGCGCGCTCCAACGCGGCGGTGAACTCCTCGCGCACGCGCTGGACAGCTTCGGGTTGTGCCTGTTCCTGACGAAGGTTCAATTCTTCGGCGCGCACTTGCTGGAGCCGTCCGGCATTATTAAACTGTGTGCTTAACGGGGGCGATCCCATCCGCCGGATCACCGACTGCAACACAAACTGCCGGTTCCAAATGGACAAGCCTAGCGCGCGGTCGCAGGTTTCCTGCGATGCCCAGTTCGTTGTGGCCGGCGCATTTCCCGCCGCCGACAACCATTGCCCAACCTGTTCCGCCCAGATTTTTCCCAGACGGTAATTGCCATCGAAATTGAAATGCACATGCTCGAAAAATGTTTCATCCCCTGCGATGCGCGCCGGGCTGGCTTGTGCCAAGGCTTGTTCGGCGTCACAAAGAACCAGCCGGTCGCTGGCGCGTTGTTGCGCGACTCGTCGGATGGCAGTGTTGATCCGCGTGTCGGCGCGGAACGGCAGCGCGTCCGTATCGCACGCGATTTGAAACTGCTCCTGTGCCGCAGCATTGGTCAGTTCCAGCTCGCACTGGGCGAGGCGGAAATGCGCCTCGGCAAATTGCGGTTCCAGCTTGGTGGCCTGAGTGAACAGACCGGCTGCCGCCGGAAAATTGCTTTGCGACTGCAACGATTTCGCCTCGGCAAAAATCTGTTCAAAGCGCTGCCCGTCCGCTGAAGACAGGTGGCTGTTGGTCAGTGAAGCAAACGGTGGAGAGTCTTTGAGGTTCACCGAGACCGTGTTCAGAATGACTTTCACGCCGGAATTTACCCCTGCATCAACGATGTCACGCAAGTTAGCCTCGAAATTCCGATAGACCGTCTCCTTGTGCGGATCATCGGGCGCGATGCGGTTTTCGAGGAACATCTCCATGCCGCTCCAGGAGGTGTTCTTCGGTTTGCCGCCAAGTTTGCGCAGCCCGGAAACCAGCAATTGTCCCACGCGCGTCTGCTGGATGGCGAGATTAAACTGGACCGCACTGCGTGGCAGCGCCTGTGCGCCAAACACGGTTGCCACTCCAAACGGCCCGACCATTTCGTTGTTGCCCATGTAGACAATCCAGAAGTCGCCATCATGCCGGGCGCACTCGCACGCGATGGGCAGGATGACGTGCGAATTGATGGCCGTGATGCCAAGGTTGATCGCCTCGAATTTTTCCCCGGGGAATCGCTGGCGCAACAGCACCTCCAGATAGCGACTCGCGCCATAGGCTGGTTGCGGATCACCCATCGCGGCGGATTCGCCAAAAATAAAAAGGCGAACCGTATCCGGCGGTTTTGTCGCCGGAACTGCGAACGGATCAGGCCAGCGCGCCAGTTGCGGTGGAAAGAATCTCAGGCTGAAATTTTCATTGTTGACCAGATAATCCTTTCCGCCAACGTGGATTTTTTTAAAGAAGTCGGTTGCATATCCGTAACCTGCCAACCGTAAAGCAGCTTCCAGTCCGCCCAGCAACAGCAGCGGCACGATGACCGAGGCGATAAAACGGAACAGCCATTTGCGGCCGGCCGACAGCGGAGCCGCCGGCTCGCCCGGGACTGTTTTGCCAGACGGGGCTTTTCTTTCCGGTTTGCGTCCGGCTTTGGATTTGTTCGGGCGTTGTTTCAAGATTTGAGTTTCAAAAAAGCCGGTCCAATGGATTGCCATCTCTGGCTTGATGCCAGTAAGTCGCCGCGTTGTGCGGACGCTTGAGTTGCAACGGATCTTTGCCCATCAACCACAGCACCCATCCGACCGGCGTCAGGATGAAAATAAAAAATATCGCCAGCACGCAGCGCCCGATGAACTGGCTGGAATAAAATCCCAGCCGCAACGAGAGCCGATACCAGCCCCGGAACCAGGGCGGTTGCAGCACCGCGCAGATGGCCACGAGGCCGAGCAACGCGAGCATGGCACACCAAAAATTCACCGGCAGATGCCGCCGCCAGCGCAGGACCGAACTTAAAATCGCCAGCCCCAGCGTGGTCAATAGCGCGGACTTGCGCCATTCTTTCGGGTCTTCTTTGAAGTTTAATTTCATTTCAATCGGCCTGCGGCAAAATGCGCCGCTGGATTTTTTGCTGCGGTTGCGCGGTGCGTTCGATCACAAAACTGCCCATGATGAGATAGTCCATTTCCGTGTTCATGAAGCAGCGATACGCGTCATCGGGCGTGCAAACAATTGGTTCGCCGCGCACATTAAACGACGTGTTCACCAGCACGCCACAACCGGTCGCGCGTTCGAAGCGCAGCAGCAAATCGTAGAGCAGCGGATTGCCCGCGCGCGACACCGTTTGAATCCGCGCCGAATAATCCACATGTGTGATCGCCGGCAAAGTGGAGCGTTCGGCTTTCAGCAAATCAAGGCCGGTCACGTTCGCCGGCAAAGGTTTTCGCAACTCTTTTTTGACCGGTGCCACGAGCAACATGTAGGGCGACTCGACGTCCAATTCAAAATAATCCGCCACGCGCTCGCGGCGGACGATGGGCGCGAAAGGCCGGAACGATTCGCGAAACTTGACCTTCAAATTCATCACCGACTGCATTTTCGGCGAGCGGGCGTCGCCAAGAATTGACCGGCTGCCGAGCGCGCGCGGGCCAAACTCCATCCGCCCTTGAAACCAGCCGATGACTTTTTCTGTTTTTAATAATTCAACGGTAAAATCAAGCACCGCGGCATTTTCCAGTTTTTGAAAAACCGCGCCGTGCGCGCGAAGCGCGGCCTCGATTTCCTCATCCGAATATTCCGGGCCGAGCAACGAGGCCTGCATGGAATCGGTGGGGGAAACGACCCGCGGTGGCGCTTCTTTGTGCAAATGCCACGCGGCCAGGGCTGCCCCCAGCGCGCCGCCGGCGTCCCCGGCGGCGGGCTGGATCCAAATTCGCTCAAAAATCTTTTCACGGAGAATAAGCCCGTTCGCGACGCAGTTGAGCGCGACGCCGCCCGCCAGGCAGAGATTTTTCAAGCCGGTCACTTCGCGGGCGTGCCGGGCGAGCCGCAGCATGATTTCCTCCGTGACCAACTGGATTGAGCGCGCCACGTCCATGTGCCGTTGCTCGATTTTTTCCTCCGGCCCGCGCGGCGGACCGCCGAAAAGCCGGTGAAATTTTTCATTTGTCATCGTCGTGCCGCGTAGAAAATTAAAGTAATCGAGATTCAACCAGAACGAACCGTCGGGTTTGATGTCGAGTAATTCGCGACGAATGGCATCGGCATATTTCGGTTCGCCATACGGTGCGAGGCCCATGAGTTTGTATTCGCCAGAGTTGATTCGAAAACCACAATAATCGGTGAACGCGGAGTAAAGCAGGCCGAGTGAATGGGGGAAACGCAACTCCTTCAGTATTTTGATTTCGCGTCCGCGTCCCCAACCAATGGTCGTGGTGGCCCATTCGCCCACGCCGTCAATCGTGAGAATCGCCGCTTCGTCAAACGGCGACGGATAAAATGCGCTGGCCGCGTGCGATTGGTGGTGTTCGGTAAAAAGGATCGGGCAATCGGAGCGCAGTTCCGGCAGTTCACCGCGAATAGTTTTGCGCAAATCGAGCTTTTCGCCGAGCCAGTTGGACAGCACGACGGGGAATGTGCGCCAGCCGCCGGGCGCGACGGCAAGATACGTTTCCAGCAGGCGCGTGAATTTCAGCACCGGCTTGTCGTAAAAAACCACGGCGTCCAGTTGCGCCGGCGTCAGGTTTGCGTGGCGGAGACAAAATGGAACGGCGTGACGCGGGAAGTCAGAATCGTTTTTTTTGCGGGTGAAACGTTCTTCCTGTGCGGCGGAAATAATTTTTCCGTCACACACCAGCGCAGCGGCGGCGTCGTGATAATACGCCGAGACGCCAAGGATATTGCGCGGCGCGGGCATCGTTCAAAGAAACGGGTAAAGCGCCCAGGCGATGCCGGAACTGGCGGTGAAAACCAGAATGGCTCCCAGCAACAACAACACGACGATCAGCGGAATGAGCCACCATTTTTTTTCCTGTTTGGAAAATTTTAGAAATTCTTTAAGCAGTGACCACATGGAATGTTGTGAATTTAGGATTTGTCTCGATGCTGGCAAGGAAAATCAAGGCGTGCGCTTTTTCATGGACTGCAACTGGGCAAGATATGGCTGCGCCTTTTTGTAGTCCGGTTCAAGCCGAATTGTTTCTTCAAACTCGCGTTGCGCTTCATCGAGCCGGTTTTGTTTCGCGAGCAGCACGCCGTAGTTAAAATGTGTCCGCGCGTTGCCCGGATTCAGCCGCGCCGCCTCGCCAAATTCATTTCTAGCCTCGTCAAGCTGGTTGGCTGAATCCAGTTCGCCGCCAAGTTCAAAATGTGTTTCCCAATTCGCCGGATTCAGCTTGATGGCCGCGCGATAATTTTCGATTGCCTCGGTGTGCCGGTTCAATTTTGCCAGCACCTTGCCAATACGGAAAATAGTTTGCGGATCCTGTGGACTTTGCTGGCGTGCGCGGTTGTAGTCGGCCAGAGCCAGTTCAAATTTTTCTTCGGAGGCGTGAACGTTGCCCAGTTCATACCAACCCTTGGTCAGGCTGGGACGAATTGTAACAGCTTCGCGAAGCGATGATTCCGCCTCGGCCCATTGGCCCTGCATTCGGAGCAACCGACCGAGTTGGAAATACATGACACAATCTTGCGGAATCAAATCGTGAACACGACGCCACTCTGCGATGGCTCCCTGCAAGTCGCCGACGGACTGGAGGAACAATGCGAAATTTTCGTGCAGGAAATAGTCGTCCGGTGACTGCTCCAAAGTTTTTTGAAAATCCTCCCTGGTTTTTGTGGCAGCGGCGGCATTCATCCGTGGGCGGAATTGGTTCACGCGATCCTCCAATACTTTCAGGCGCCCGTCGTTGTTAAGTTGGCTGCTCAAAGGTGGCTGCTGCAGCCGCCCAATCATCTGCTGGATGACCAAAGAGCGGTTCCAATCCGTCAAACCCAGCCGGCGCTCACAAGTTTCCTGCGTGGCCCAACCACCAACTGCATGACTCGCGATCGCTGCCGGCAACCTGGATGCTATCTGCTCTGCCCAGGCGCAGCCCAGACGGTAACTGCCGTCGAAATCGAAATGAACGTGTTCGTAAAATGTTTCCTGTCCGCAAAGATTGGCCGGATTGTTTGAAGCCAGCGCGGTTGCGGCGTCGAACAAAATCAAATTATCGCCGCTGATTTTTTGCTGCTCATTACGAATTATGGCGTTGATACGCGAATCCGCGCGAAACGGCAGCGCGTCGTCGTCGCAAGCGAGTTGGAAATGTTCGCGGGCGGCCGCGGCATTCGTCAGCCCAAACAAACTTTCACCCCAATGGAACTGCAATTCGGCAACCTTCGGATCCAGCCTGGCCGCCGACTCAAATTTCTGCGCCGCTTCGGCAAAATTACCCTGGGCTTCGGCCTGCACACCGTCCGTAAAAAGCTGGTCGAATTGCGCGCGATCCGCCGTCGGCAGGTTGCTGTTAACCAGCGAAGCAAAAGGCGCGCAGTCCTTGAGATTCACCGCCACGGTGTTGAGCAGGATTTTTGCACCGGAGTCCAAACCCGCCTTCACGATGTCGTGCAAGTTCCGCGAAAAATTTTGATACACCACTTCCTTGCGCGGATCGTCCGCCGGAAGCTGATTCCCGACAAACATTTCCATGCCGCCCCACGACGGGGCATCCGCGTTTCCGCCCTTAAGTTTGCGGCCAACATTTATCAATAATTGACCCAGCCGCGTTTTCTGAATCGCGAGGTTGAGCCGGATCATTTCGAGCGGCGGAGCTTTGGCACCAAAAACGGTTGCAGCACCGAAAGGTCCGACCATCTCGTTGTTGCCCATGTAAATGATCCACAGGTCGCCGTCGTGACGGGCGCAATCGCGGGCGATGGGCAGAATAACGTGCGAGTTGATGGCCGTGATACCCAGATTGACAATCTCAAAATGCGTTTTTGGGTAACGCTCGGACAGCAAGGCCTCAAGGTAACGGCTCGCGCCATAGGCCGGTTCCGGATCGCCCATCGCAGCGGACTCGCCCAAAATGAATATGCGGCAAGTGTCAGCGGATTTCCTGGCCGCCATGCGAATCGGCCCTGTAAAGCGCACCAGTTGCGGCGGGAAAAATCGCAGGCCGAAGGCATCATTGTTTACAAGAAACTCACCGTTGCCAATCTGAATCTCTTTAAAAAGACTCGTGCGATAACCATAGCCAGCGAGTCGTAATGCGGCTTCGAGTCCGCCGAGCAAAACCAGTGGTATGACAACCATCGCGACGAGGCGAAAAAGCCATTTGCGGCCCGAAGTCGGCGGATTAACAAACCCACGATGGCCAGCCGGATCGCGCGGATTGGCGAACTCCGGCTGCCGCTTGGATTTTGAGTTTTTGGGTGGTCGTTTCAATCAGTTTCTGATTCAAAAATGCGCGGCAGTTTTTATTTTTGTGGCTTTGGTATCCTGGACAATTGTTCGTTCAACTCTTAAGATTCAGCAAGATAATTGATGATAATTTTCCGGAAAACAGACTGACTGAAATTTTTACCATGCACCAAACGGACCGCCGCAGCGCTGCGCCGTATTGGGTGGGGAAACCAGCTCATGCTTTATGTGGATTAACCGCCACTCGCACCGGCAGAACTTGAAAAGACCGGCCTGCGCCATGACCAATGGAGCGAAGCCCAAACGAGCCGCACAAGGAGTGGTATTGGCGCTTGCGCGCGTGGCGCGCCTTGACTTTCCTTTTCCACCGGGCGAAAAATAATTCCGCTGCTTGTCATTCCGCCCAACTCGTCGCATATTCCCGCCATGCCCCGGCCCATCGCCGCCAGCCTCCGACTCCTTGCGTTGCTCTTGGTTGTCGCGCACCTGTTGGCCGTTCCGGCGCGCGCCACCATTCTGTGGCAGGATCAGGGCGCACGGGTCGTGCACAACACCGGTGAAGGGGTGGATATTCTGGGCGGCAAGGTAAAGCGGGATAACAAGGCCAGCGACGAGCTTTATTTCCGGTTTCACGTTGACCCGATTTCGGACGTGGATTCGGAGCCCTACCTGGCCGGGATGCAATTATTCGAGGGCAACCAGGAACGGCTGGGGGTGGGCAACGCGGAGGAAGCCTGGGGCTACTCGGCTTTCAACACATCGGAGATCGGCCCGTCAAACAAGGTCGCCGGCGAATTCAACTTCAGATCGGCGCATCCCGAACCGGCCAATCTGGGCTTGTTCTGGCCTTATGAAGTGGTGCGCCACGGCGTCGAGCGGACCATCATCTTCAAGGTTCAATACGTTCCCGGCGGAGACGACCTCGTGACCGTGTGGCTGGACCCGAACCTCGGGCGCGACGCAACGGACAAAAACCAGCCCGAGAACATCACCACTAAGTTCCGGGCGAAGGCCACCTTCGATCAAATCCGGCTGCGCCACGACGGCGGCGGCCACGGCTGGAACTTCAGCGACATGGCGGTGGCGACCTCGTTCAACGACTTCATTGTGGTGCGTTTCTGGCAGACGTGGTGGTTCATCACGCTAGCCGCAACGAGCCTGCTGGTCGGGGTGGGCACGACCGTGCGCTTCGTTGAAATGAAAAAATTTCAGTTTCAGTTGCAACGGGCCGAACAGAAACACGCGCTGGAACGGGAACGGGGGCGCATCGCCCAGGATTTACACGATGATCTCGGTTCGTCCTTGACGCGTATTTCGTTGTTGAGCGGCCTGCTCCGCGCGGACAAGGACAATCCTGATCAGGTGGAAGCGCACGCGATCAGGCTTTCACAATCCGCCGACCAGACCGTCCGCGCGCTCGAAGAAATTGTCTGGGCGGTGCGGCCCGGCAGTGATTCGCTGCAAAGTCTGGTGGACTACATCACGCATTTTGCCAGCGAATTGTTTGAAGGCACTCCCACCCACTGCCGGCTCGACCTGCCCCACGATTTGCCCGCGCTGCCGCTGCCGCCGGATTTCCGGCACAACATTTTTTTGATCATGAAAGAAGCGCTGACGAATACGCTCAAGCACGCCTCGGCAAGAGAAGTGCACGTGCAGGCAAAGATTTCCGCAAGCCTGCTGGAAATCCGCATTCAAGACGACGGCACGGGCTTTGTCCCGGCGACGCCGAAGACCGAAGGCGAGCAGCACGGATTAACAAACATGCAGCGACGCGCCGAAGACATGGGTGGAAAATTGACGTGGCAAGGTTCTCCCGGACAGGGAACCTCCATCCAGCTTACGGTTCCGCTTCCCAACACGCCCGTGCCCGATTAAATTTAAGATTGAGCCATGCAAATTAAAGTTGCCATCGTGGATGATGACGAGGGAATCCGCACCAGCCTCGCGACCCTGATCCGCCGCGCCGCCGCGTTCAAATTGACCAGCGACTATCCTGACGCCGAAACCGCGCTAAAAGAAATCCCCCGGAATCCGCCCGACGTGGTGCTGATGGACATCAACCTGCCGGGAATCAAAGGCCCGGAATGTGTCCGCCAGTTGAAGCGGCAACTGCCCGCCGTGCAATTCCTCATGCTGACGGTTTATGAAGACAGCGACTCGCTTTTCAATTCCCTCAAGGCTGGCGCGAGCGGTTATCTGCTCAAGCGCACCGCTTCCGCGCGGCTGCTCGATGCCATCCGCGACGTTCATGCGGGCGGTTCGCCGATGACGCCGCAGCTCGCGCGCCGCGTCGTCCAGTTTTTCACCAGGCCAGCGGAAGCCGCCTCGCCGGTGGCATCGTTGACCCCCGGCGAAAAGGAATTTCTTGACCAGCTCGCCCACGGCTACGCCTACAAGGAAATCGCTGACCGCATGAAAATCAGCATTGACACCGTGCGGAGCTACGTGCGGACGGTCTATGAGAAGCTCCACGTCCATTCGCGCACCGAGGCCGTGGTGAAATATCTCCGCGGTTGAAACTCTTTTTGAACGTCGCATGGATATGCGGTGGCGGCAGCGCTTGACAGCGGATATAAACTTCTCAACTCACGGAACTAAATGAACTTGATGAATTTCAAAATTGGACCGCGCCGCAAGCGGATTGGATTTTTCGCCGGATTTTTTCTCATCGCAACGCTCGCGGCAACCGCAGCGCCAAACAGCATTGTCGTCGGCAACGTGCGCGTGCAATTGCTCTCCGCTTCGCTCGTGCGCCTGGAATTGCGCGGCCCGGCGGGTTTTGAAGATCGGAACACGTTCCACGTGCTGGATCGGAACTGGCCAGGAATCAAATTCTCCACCAATGCGGAAGCTGCGGAAATTGTCATAAAAACGCCGGACTTTTTTGTCCGCGTTCCGCAAAACGCGATGTCGCTGGCCGGCGCCCGCGTCGAATCGCCCGAAGGAAAAATACTTTACACCTGCGCCGGCAAGTTGGAAAACAGCGAATGGCTCCCTGGTCCGTCGGAAAATCCTCAAGCCTGGTCGTTTGCCGATTCGCCACGAATGATTCCGCCGCCGTGGGGATTGACGCCCGCGCCCGCGAACGCAAAATTGCCGGCGACGTGCGGCTGGGATTTGCAAAATGATGCGCCGGACGTTTATGTTTGTTTGCCCGGTGGCGATTATCGCCAGCTCCGCAAGGATTTTCTCAAGCTCACCGGCCCGACCGAAATGCCGCCGCTGTTTCTCTTCGGCGCATTCGACAGCCGCTGGTTTGATTATTCCGAAGCCACGGCGCTGAAACAGATTGACGATTATCGGGCGCGAAAAATTCCACTGGATGTGCTGGTGGTTGACACCGGCTGGCGGAAGGGGGCCTCGACGGGTTATCAGCCGAATCCGAATCTTTTTCCCGACATGGCGCGGTTCATCCGCGAGGCTCACGAAAAAAATGTGCGCGTGCTTTTCAATGATCACCCGCAGCCAACCGGCGCGAATGGGCTCGACCCGGCGGAAATGAAATTCCGCTACGATGGCCTGTCTGGTTTGTTGAACGACGGTTTGGACATCTGGTGGTATGACCGCAATTGGATGGTTCATTTGGTGCCGCCCAAGCCGAACCTGAACAAGGAAGTCTGGGGCATGCGGCTTTACCACGACATCACGCAAAATGTCCGGCCCGAACAACGCCCGCTCATCATGGCCAACGTGGACGGCATTGACAACGGCATCCGGAAACGCCCGATGGATGTGGCCGCGCACCGGTTTCCGTTCCAGTGGACGGGCGACATCGGACCGGGCTGGGATTTTTTGCGGCGCGGGGTGGAGAACGCGGTCTATTCCGGAGCGCAGTCGCTTTTCCCTTATGAAAGCGACGATTTGGGCGGCCACACCGCCAATCCGACGCCGGAAGAATACATCCGCTGGATTGAGTACGGCGCGCTCTCGCCGGTTTACCGTCCGCACTGCACGCATAATCTGGCCCGGATGCCGTGGACATTCGGGCCGGAAGCCGAGGAAGTAGCACGGCGTTTTCTGGACATGCGTTATCGGCTGTTGCCGGTCTTTTACGCGGCGGCGCATGAAAATTATGAAACTGGCGAACCGCTGTTGCGCCGCCTCGACTTGGATTACCCGCAATTTGTCGAAGCCCGCCGCGATGATGAATATCTCCTTGGCAAAGGAATTCTCGTTGCGCCCGTGCTGCAAGGCCCGATGCAAATCGTGCCCGCCGACTGGTTGAAAACGGCGCCAGGCGAACCCGGTTTGTCGGCGGAATTTTTCGCCAACGAAACCTTGAGCGGTTCTCCAACCGTGACACGGACGGATCGCGCCGTGGATTTTGACTGGGGTTCCGGCAGCCCCGATCCGCGTGTGCCCAACGATCATTTTTCCGCGCGTTGGACTGGAACGATTCAAGTGCCGATGGAAGTTGGCAACGTGATTTTGGCGACAACCGAGGATGATGGCGCGCGCGTCTGGCTTGACGGCAAGCAGGTGATTGAAGCGTGGGGGCCGCACGATTCCGCCACAACGGAGGCCTCCGCCGTGCTGACCGCCGGCAAACCACACCCGTTGCGCATCGAATATCTGCAATTGGAGGGCGCCGCCAGCCTGCGCCTCAAATGGCGTCCAGCCGCACTGAATAATTCAACCGCACGGGCGGTGTGGATTCCGCCGGGCGATTGGATCAATGCCTGGAATGGCGAAATTTTGACCGGACCAATCACCGTCACGAACCGGACACCGCCGGATCAAATCCCGCTTTTCATCCGGTCGGGAACCCTATTGCCGCTGGCGCCCGAAATGCAATTCACCGGGCAGTTGCCGTGGAATCCCATTACGCTCGACATTTATCCGCACGCCGGTGAAACCAATTCGGCAACGCTTTACGAGGATGACACAACGACCACGGCGTATCAGCGCGGACAATTTCGCAAAACATCCGTTTTTATTTCAGCCGATGACTCGGACAAAAAAATCCAGGTCACCATCAACGCGGCAAAGGGATATTTCCCCGGCGCGTTGAAACAAAGGTCGTGGACTTTGCGAATTCATCCGCCGATGAACTGGCCAAAACAATCGGCGCCAACGCAAGCCACGGTGAACGGTAAAAAAATCAGCGCACCAATCCGGCGTTTGACTCGCAGCGAAACCGCGATGCCGTTTGGAGACACGGCTGGCGCACCGGGCGGCGATGTCTTTGAACTGAAGCTGCCCCCTGCCCCGGTTGACAAAAGCGAATGTATTGAGCTTGTTTTCATGCCTCAGTGAATCCCTGACGCCGGCGACAAAAATTTTCACAACCAATTTCTCATGGTTTAACGGAAAAAAACAAGTGCTGACTCGCAACCGATTTCTTAAAAATAAAGCCGCCGTTTACAATTGATTGGGACGCACCTTGACACTGCGATAAGCCAAGTTGCATCGTTTCGGAAGGAACGCCGGATTCATCCGGCAGGACATTTGATCACGTGTGCCCGCTGCCGCATGAATGCGGCGTTCCCGTCGCAGTGCCCAGGTACGCCCAATTAATTGTGATTTTCCATTTTAACCTAGCAAAAACAGGGTTCCTGTGCTTCTTGCACCAAAAGCGCGCTCACCGAGCTGTTTCTCCCGTTTCTCCCGGCTTGCACGGCGGGAGAATGCAGTAATTCTTCAACCAGGAGCAGGTTCAAAGTCAATGTCATCGCCTGCAATCCCAAGCGTGAGGAATTGGCAACCAAGCCCTTGGAGGAACTGGTGGACGCCGGCTCGGAACTCACCTGGCTTCCGGCGGACGTTTTGAAAGGCGCCGGTATTACCCCGCGCCGGAAGCGGATATTTGCCACGGCCGCGCAACAGAAGATCAAGCGCGAGATTGGCTACGCCATCCTGAGTGCCGAGGGTTACGAAACCAACGATAAAGTGGTCTTCGCGGAATCAGGCGAAAGGACCGCTCGGCGCGAGAACTTTGGAGGGCTTTGTGGTTATGGTGGAAAACATCGGCCATCGGTTTGTGGCCACTACGACAATGGTATCCGAGCAGAGACCAATTTCTGAACGGGCAGCTAAATCGGTGAAGATTCCGGTGAAACTCTGACTCCTGACACCAACCAAACCGCTATGAATACAAGCGATTCAATTGGAGGCGAGGGTCGGAATCGGGCGGTTCACGTCCGTTTTTGCAAAGAAAATATACGCAATTTCGCCAATAAATGCAAGCACTTTTGCACTACTCTTGACCCTTCCGAACGAACCCATTACCTACCCCCTTACTGAAGGTTTCACTGAAGGTTTAAGCAGCCTCGCTCAAAGCCACCGAGACGCGCAATCCCAATGGTTTCAAAATTTCCTGCAACGTGGCCAGCGTGGGATTGCCCCTTTTCGAGAGAATCTTGTAGAGGCTGGGCCGCTTAAGGCCCACCCGCCCGGCCAGACTGCCCATGCCGCCACCTGCTTCCACCACGTCTTTGAGCGCAATCAGGAAAGCAGCACTGTCGTTTTCCGCCAGCACTTGGGCGAGGTATTCGGCGGCGTATTCGGGATCACGCAGCCGCTTGTTCAAATCATCTTTGTAATTTTTCAGACGCATGTTTCGTAAATTGTTGCCATAGTTGTTGTGCCCGGCGGATGTCGCGCGCCTGGGTGCTTTTGTCACCGCCACCCAACAGAATCACGACTTGCTGGCCCTGCAACCCGTAATAAACACGGATGCCAGGCCCCAGCGCGATGCGCAACTCAAACACCCCACCGCCCACGGATTTGCAATCGCCGAAATTCCCAGCGCGCACCCGTGTCAGGCGGGCATCCACTGCCGCCTGCATTTTTCTGTCATGGAGGGCATCGAACCACTCGTCAAACGGGACGAGGCCGTTCTGAAGCTCCAGCTTCTTGATTTCCCTCTCAATCACTGGAGGACTGTAAACTATAGATGACAGACTTGTCAACCTCATTTTCCTGCAAAGTTTGGGAAGCCAAAGGCTTCATAGTCTGCTTCGTGATTACAACGCCGGAGGCTGACACACTTCATTCTCCTTGTTAGATTTCCAGCACGGGAGTATTTTGCCACCAATTCCGTCTGATCCAGAAATGCGACAAAACCAACCGCCAAATTTCCTATGAAAAACCTGGCATTTGTTCTTCTAGTTCCTCTCACTGTCATCTGCCTCGCGCCCGTAAAAGTCTCGGCAGACGGCATGTTCGTCGTGCCAAAATTCGTCTGGGATGGTTGTAGCGGATTTTCGCATGTTGATGCGCCGCTCAACCTTGCGTCGAGCAATCGCTGAATCAATTCAGCCGCGTCACGGCGGGCGCGATGAGTCAACCATAAGTCAACTTATTAGACAACCGTTTTTGAAGCATGGCACGCGGTTAATGCGGTTCCAAAGCCAAAGGCTTCCAGGTCTGCTTCGTGAATTCCTAACCAGCCGCAACTGCTCCGTTTGGCTTGTCAATGTGGAGATCGAGGGCAGCCGGGGCGATACGACATTGACAAGCCAAACGGAGCGGTATAATCGCGGCGGCAATTCACGAAGCCGAAAGCTAAATTCTTTCGCATCTGCGAACTCTGGCTGCATTGCCACCGTGGAGATATTTTTCAGCCAGGGCGGATCAAGCGGGGGGAAACGGGTTTCTGAACACCTGGAAGAAAGCCCGTTTCTCCCCGCCCGCCCGTCCAAGCCAAAGTCTTGCGATGTTTTGCGAGTGGAAGCGGTCCCGTCGAAAGGGTGTCGGGGTGAGACGGGATGGCGGCAGGAGCAAAAGCTCGCAAGTCTTTGGCGCACTTTTGCTTCATTGCTGCTGCTGAACATCCAGCAATTGCTTTAATTCCGATTCAGGACGTGGACTGGCGAAGAAAATTCTTCCGGTGCCGTCTTTGAAGTCCGCGCCCTGCGCGTTGGGAATATACAGGCAATAACCGCGTGGAATGAGCGTGCCATCAGGATTAGAACTGCGCGCAACATAAACCGGCACGTCGGCGGTGGCCAATTGTTGAAATGCTTCTTTGTTGTTTTTAAGCGTATATTTCTCCGAACGGATTTCATCGGCCAGCGTTTTGTCAAAGTGACTTTTCATCTGCCAATACGCCGCGCCGATTCCCAAAGCGGCAATGGACAGGCCGACCATCACGCCCGCCGTCAACGCCATTTTCCAAATGCGCTGCGGCCACAGTTTCGCGGCGCGGTCGGCGGCGGCATTGAGTCTCTCCACAGTCGGCCCGACGGTATGGGCGAGATCACTCGCTCGAACATGAAGCGGCAGGAAGAGGTTTTTCATTGCATCCTCGATTCCCTTTACAATCACCTTGGTGTCCACTTGCGAACCGAGATTTTTCAACATCAATTCAATGCTGGCAACCGTCTCGTCGCACTTGGCCTGCGTGATTTTGCAAAGCTCGTCCGTCTTGGCGGCGTGATTGGTGATGTTCACGTCACGGGCTTCGATGGTCTTGGCGATCATGCCGATTTCCCCGCGCATATCCTCCAAGATGGCAAATGACTCCTGATTGGCCTGAACTGCGGCCTTGGGGATGCGCCCGACATAACAGGCATACACGTCCAGCACCAGCAAAAGCTGGGTGAAAAACTGCGTGCTGTCGCCGTCGGCAAAACGCTGATAAACCTTCCGCGCCAGCTCCCGCTTTTCGGCGGGATAAGTGGCGAGCATTTCTTCAAATAAATCTGTTTCGGCCATAACGACTCCTTTTTAGTTGGTGAGATTCACTTTCGCGCCGCGTTTGGCGGCAAACGGTTCGCCAATGGGCGGCACAATCTTGGGTTTTATACCCGCCGCTTCGACGGCTGGCAAAAGTTTTCCGGCAATCTGGTCATATTGATTGAACATGGTGGAAAGCCAGTCCTGCAACACGCCCCGCGCCATGATGTCCAAGCCAAGGGTGTCGTTGCCGATGGCTTCATTGAACGGGATGCCGCGCTGCTGCTCGGCCTCCAGCTTGGCCAACCGGAGTTTCACAAATTCTGACAGCACCGGCACGGTGATGGTCACTGCGCCGCAATCGAGCAATTCCTTTTCCAGCGGGCTGTTATCAAACATCCGATTTCTGGACGCCCGCGCCGGATTGCGGACGACGACGTAATCCACCTGTTTGCCGCAGAACTGGCAGACGGCATCGAGGTTGGTCATCACGTCCATGTCATCGAAGGGAAACACCATGAGCGTGATGCCGATGTTTTGCGCGCTGGCGATGTCAAAGAAATGCGTGGCGGCAAGTGCCTTCATCAACTGGCCGTCCAGATGCGCCCGTGGGTCAATCAGCGTGACGGGTTTGGCGGTGGTCTTTCGCAGAATCAAAATGAGTTCGTCCAGGTCTTCGGCCTGCCCGCTCAAGGGTGTCAGCTTCACCTGGGCGGGGAACAACCGGGACAAGGTGCGGTTGTCGCCGTCCAGATCAAATCCCTGCCACGGGATGCCGCGTTGGTTAAGCCAGCACGCGCGGGCGGTGGCTTCGATGCTTTTGCCCACGTTTCCTTTGGCCTGAATGGGCAGAATCAGGCGGTGTTTGGTTGTTTTCATATTTCGAGGTTGAACCGATATTGGTTCGTCGTTTTGGTTGTTGTTGTTTGCGGTGTTGGAGTGAAAATTGGCGGTTCCTGTTCAACTTCAAGCGGGCTGCTGTTGCGTGGCCGGCGGGCAATCGCCCGCTCGCAAAAACGATAAACGGAAGTGAGCGTCGTCTGGACGCCGCGCTCATTGAGCCACTTGGCAATCTGGCCGTATGTCCAATGTTTGCGGCGCAAAGCGAAAATGGCTTCGCGGTGCGCTTCCAGTTTGCTGCGCGTTCTGCGCGGGCTTTCGTTTTCGGCTTGTGGCTGCAAATTCATTTTGGTTCCGGGTTTTCCGCCCCAATAATTCCGTCAGACGTTTGCGCAAATTTTGCGGAAAATTTGCGCAACGCCGCGCCGGGCGGCGAGTCCCTCTAGCTGTGCTAAGGGAAGATGTCTGACGGAATTATTGGCTTTTAACACTGGCTTCATAACTGTGTGCATCGTTGTCATTACGATACGGTGATTGAAGTGGATACCGTTACCGAGTAGTGGGAGGGTAGGTATGGAGTAAGTGCGAATAGTGGCTTCAAGGGGATGACGAGGCGTAAATTCCGGTTACAGTGGCCTCTATGTTAAGAGTCATAGCGAGTCGGAATGCCAAAGAATACTTCGCTGAATCTTTGAAGCGTGAAGATTATTACAGTGAAGG
>Ga0187852_1000752_pt1 | contig 34207 bp, 31 predicted proteins | sample June2016WEW_6_40_FD_134511 | JGI IMG/M metagenome (GOLD analysis project Ga0187852, IMG submission 134511) | Peatland microbial communities from SPRUCE experiment site at the Marcell Experimental Forest, Minnesota, USA - June2016WEW_6_40 | ecosystem: Environmental > Terrestrial > Soil > Wetlands...
GCGGCGTGGATGTTCGGCACGTGCTTGCGCAGGTGCCGGATCAACTCCGAGAAATGCTCCGGCATCGCGTAGCCGACGGTGTCGGGAATGTTCACCGTCGTCGCGCCGGCCTCGATCACCGCCGTCACGACCTCGGCCAGGAACTGCGGCTCCGTGCGCGAAGCGTCCTCCGGCGAGAACTCCACGTCCGGGCAATGCCGCTTGGCCTGCCGGACGCTGGCGGCGGCGATGCGCTGAATCTCCGGCTTGGCCTTGTGCAGCTTGTACTTGCGATGGATTTCGCTGGTGGCGCAGAAGAGGTGGATGCGCGGGTGCGCCGCCTTGCGCAGCGCCTGCCAGGCGCGCTCGATGTCCGCCTCCACGGTCCGGGCCAGCCCGCAAATGACCGGGCCGCGCACCGATTCGGAGACCGCCTGCACCGCCTCGAAATCGCCGGCCGACGTGATGGGAAAACCGGCTTCGATCACGTCCACCTTGAGCAGCTCGAGCTGCCGGGCGATCTGCAGTTTCTCTTTCAGGTTCAAGCTCGCGCCCGGGGACTGCTCGCCGTCTCTCAGGGTCGTATCGAAGATCATGATGCGCCGCATGGTTTTCCCTCCTTGCCCTCAGACAGGAACGCCGGAGTTCCGGCTCCGGCGTTCCGCTCGTCCATGCCTGTCAAACCCTTTCGGGGGTCGTTTTCATTTCCCGCGTTTCGCGGCTTTGCGGCCCGGCGCCTTCTTCCAATTCTCCGGCCGCAGCGAGCGGACCGCTGCGCCGGCGCGCCACATCTCGGAGTCGTGGATGACCTTCAACTCCTTCCCCAGCTCCTGGCGATAATCCGCCCGGCTGTTCTTGTCGAGCACGATGGCGGTCTCTTTGCCGCTCTTGACGCGGTTGTAGAGGTCGCGGAAAACCGGCTCGACGGCCTTGCGGAACTTCGGCGCCCAGTCGAGCGCGCCGCGCTGCGCCGTGGCGCTGGTATTAGCGAACATCCAGTCCATCCCGTTCTCGCCGACCAGCCGGATGAGGCTCTGCGTCAGCTCCTCGACCGTCTCGTTGAATGCCTCGCTCGGCTCGTGGCCGTGCTTGCGCAGCTCGTTGTACTGCGCTTCCATCACTCCCGCAAGGCAGCCCATGAGCACGCCGCGCTCGCCGGTGAGGTCGCTGTATACTTCCTTCTCGAAGCTCGTCGGGAACAGGAAGCCCGACCCGATCGCGATGCCCAGTGCCAGGGTCCGGTCGAGAGCGCGGCCGGTGGCATCCTGGTGGACGGCGAAGGAGCTGTTGATGCCGCTCCCGTCGAGGAAGTTCCGCCGCACGCTGGTGCCGGAACCCTTCGGCGCGACCAGGATCACGTCAATGTCCTTCGGCGGGATCACCTTCGTCTGCTTCTTATAGACGATGGAGAACCCGTGCGAGAAATAGAGCGCCTTGCCGGCGGTCATGAAGGGCTTGATGTTCGGCCACAGCATCATCTGCGCGGCGTCGGAGACCAGGTACTGGACGATGGTCCCGCGCTCGGCGGCCGCCTCGATGTCGAAGAGCGTCTTGCCCGGTTTCCAGCCGTCCTTCAGGGCCTTGTCCCAATAGAACTTGTCGGTCTTGCGCTGGCCGATGATGACCGGGATGCCGTTATCGCGCATATTCAGCGACTGCGCCGGCCCCTGCACGCCATAGCCGAGCACGGCGATCACTTCGTCCTTGAGCACTTTCCGCGCCTTCGCCAGCGGGAACTCTTCCCGCGTGACGACCGTTTCCTCCACGCCGCCGAAATTCATCCTCGCCATGAGCGCAACCTCCTAAACCTTGAAAGCCTCGGGAACGCCTCCCGATTCAAAAAGCAGTTTTGCACTGCAAAAGCCGTTGCCGCGCCTGGCTCGCCGGTTCACTTCTGCTCGCCGCGCGCCAGGGCGACGAGTCCGGTGCGGACCAGTTCGCGGATGCCGTAAGGGCGCACCACCTCCACGAACGCGTCCACCTTGGCCTCCGGGCCCGAAAGCTCGACGACCATGTCCGTCGAGGAGATGTCCACGACATTGCCGCGGAAAATCTCGATGAGCGAAACGATCTCCGAGCGCTTCGCCGGCGGCGCGAACACCTTCACGAGCGCCAGGTCGCGTTGCACGATGTCGCGGCCGGAGTAGTCCGACACCTTCAGCACGTCAATGACCTTGCCGAGCTGCTTGCGCACCTGTTCGAGGACGGCCTCGTCCCCTTCGACGACGATGGTCATCCGCGACACGCCCGGGTTCTCCGTGCGGCCGACGGTCAACGAGTCAATGTTGAATCCGCGGCTGCTGAAAAGGCCGGCGACGTGCGCCAGGACGCCCGATTTGTTCTCCACCAGCGCGCTGATGACGTGCCGCATGTTCAGTTCCTCACCGCTCTCCATGTCATTCCCGCTTCCGCGGGAATGACGGATAGACAACAGCTCCGCCCACGCGCCGATTACGCCAATCCGCCCATCATGCGATTGATCGCCTCGCCGGCCGGCACGATCGGAAACACGTTTTCCTCCGGCGCGACGACGACATCCAGGAAAACCGGCCCTTCCGTTCGAATCATCTCCTCGAGCGCGCGGTGGACGTCTTTCGGGTCCGTCACGCGCAGCCCGCGCGCGCCGTACGCCTCGGCCACCTTGACGAAATCAGGGTTGTCCATATGGCTGTGGCTGTACCGTTTATTGTAGAAAAGCTCCTGCCACTGCCGCACCAGGCCCAGGTAGCCGTTGTTCAGGATCAGCACCTTCACCGGCAGCTTGTGCTGCACGACGGTCGCCAGTTCCTGGATGTTCATCTGGATCGAGCCGTCGCCGGCGATGTCAATCACCAGCCGGTCCGGCCAGGCGGCCTGCGCGCCGAGCGCCGCCGGGAAGCCGAAGCCCATCGTCCCGAGTCCGCCGGAGGTCAGCAGCGTCCTGGGCTTCCGGAACGTGTACCAGAGCGCGGTCCACATCTGGTTCTGGCCGACCTCGGTGGTGATGATCGTGTCCTCGGGGACCATCCGGCAGAGTTCTTGGATGACCGCCTGCGGCTTGATCGCATCGCCGCCGTTGTAGCTGAGCGGATGATTCTGCTTCCATCCGGCGATCTGCGCGTGCCACGCCTCGCGTGCGCCGTGACGCACGTGCGGGAGCAACTCGCGCAGAATCTGCGCGGCGTCGCCGACGACGGGGATATCCACGTGGACCGTCTTGCTGATCGAACTGGGATCCACGTCAATGTGGACGACCTTGGCTGAGGGCGCAAAGGCGTCAATCCGGCCGGTGACGCGGTCGTCGAACCGCGCGCCGACGGCGAAGACCAGGTCCGATTCGGTGACGGCGTAGTTCGCCGCCGGCGTGCCATGCATGCCGAGCATGCCCAGCGACAGGCCGTGGTCGCCCGGGAAGGCGCCCAATCCCATCAGCGTCATGGTCACCGGCGCGTTCGCCGTCTCGGCCAACTGGCGCAGTTCCTCGGAGGCGTTCGAGAGGATAACCCCTCCGCCGACGAAAAGCACCGGCTTCTGCGCCTCGTTCAGCGCCGCGGCCGCGAGGCGGATCTGGCGCGGGTGCCCTTCCGTGCGCGGCTTATAGCCGGGCAGCCGGATGCGCTTGTCCGGTTCGCCCTCCAGTTCGGCCATGGTGATATCCACCGGCACATCTATGACCACCGGCCCCGGCCGGCCGGTCCGCGCGATGTAGAATGCCTCCTTGATCGTGCGCGCCAGGTCGCGGATGTCCTTGACCAGGTAATTGTGCTTCGTGATCGAGCGCGTGATGCCCGTCGTGTCCGCTTCCTGGAACGCGTCGTTCCCGATCAAGTGCGTCTTCACCTGGCCGGTGATCGCGATGACCGGGATCGAGTCCATGTTGGCCGTGGCGATGCCGGTCGTGAGGTTCGTCGCACCCGGGCCGGAGGTGGCGATGCAGACGCCCACGCGGCCGGTCGCGCGGGCATAGCCGTCGGCGGCGTGCGCCGCGGCCTGCTCGTGGCGGACCAGCACGAACCGTATCGGCGCGTCGTACAGCGCGTCGAACAGAGGAAGGACCGCGCCGCCCGGATAGCCGAAAATGACTTCCGTCCCTTCCTCGACCAGCGTCTCGACCAGAATCCGCGAACCTTTGGTTGCCATCCGAATGTCCTCCGGCTCATTCCACGGCCCCTCGGAACCGCAGGAATGAGCGCCTATTTCTATCATCTCCACTCGATGAGCGTCAAGCTCAAACGCCCTCGCCGCCGCCGACCGCTCCTGTTCCACGCCTGAGAACAACAAAAAAACCCGCTGCCTTTCATCGGCAGCGGGTTTTGGTTTTCGACGTTCTGTACGGCCGAACTACCCTCACCCGCCGCTCGAAGCAAGTACGAGCACTACCAGTGCCGTCCCGGTAACCGGGGCGGCGCAGGTAAGCCGCACAATACTCGGAGTCAGACAGGTTCGGGACATCGCTCTCTCTCTTAACACACTGGCCGAAGTATATCCAATCTTTCTCCCCTTGTCAACTTCAGATCGAGGAAAGAATCACATTTCAATTCTGAGCAATCCGGCCCCGGATTTGATAAACTCATAAACTGCGATGAAACTGACTCTGAAATCCGTTTGGGCGGAACTTCGGTACGGACGCTTCTGGGGGCGCATCATGGCCTATCTCATCATCTTCATCCTCGCCTACGTCCTCTGGTGCGTTCTTCTTTACTCGTGGCAGGACCGCCTGGTGTGGCCCGCGGAGCTCTCGCAGGCGCAGTCGGCCAGGCCGAAGAACGCGGAAGCCGTCTCGCTCCCGATTGAGCGCGGCGGCGCTGTGGAAGCCTGGTTCTTCCCCGCGAAGCCCGACGAAAGCGGGAAGCCGGCGCCCGTGGTCATGTATTTCCACGGGAACGCGGAACTGATTGACCAGCAGGACCGCATCATCGAGGGATACGCCAAGCTCGGCCTTTCGGTTTTCCTGCCGGAGTATCGCGGCTACGGACGCTCGGCGGGGAAGCCCTCGGAGAAGGAGATCGCGGCCGACATGATCCGCTTCTATGACCGGCTCATCCGGCGCCCCGACGTGGATCCTTCGCGGATCGTGCTCCACGGGCGCTCCGTCGGCGGCGGCGTAGCCGCGGACCTGGCGATGCGACGCACGCCGGCGGCGCTGATTCTCGAATCCACGTTCTCGAGCCTCGCAGCCATGGCGCTTAAGTTCGGCGCGCCGCCCTTCCTGCTCAAGCACCCCTTCCGCACCGACCGTGTGGTCGAGGGGCTGGATGTGCCGATGCTGATCTTCCACGGCACGCGCGACACGGTGGTGCCGGTATCGAACGGGCGGCGGCTGCACAAACTGGCGCGGGGCTCCACGTATGTCGAATACAATTCGGAGCACAACGATTTTCCCGGCGAGGGCAACGAGGAAGCTTACTGGCGCGAGATTCAGGCGTTCCTCATCCGCCCCGGGGTGCTGAGCGCCCCCAAACCGGCTCCGGCCGCCCCGCAGCCTCCTCCGGCGCCTTGAGGAACTCCGCGTGACGCCCGGATGTCACCTGTGGATCCGCACGTAGATCGTCCGCGCCATCCCTTCATCCACGGCGAACTCGCTTTCGCCCAGCGCGAAGACGTACGCCGGGAACTTGCGGATCAGGCTCACCGACACGCCCGGCACCGCGCCGATGGACATCAGCTCCTGCATCCGCGAGTCCTCGCCGGTGAGCAGGTACGCCACGCGTCCGCCCTCGCCGGGCTCGAGGTCGGCCAGCGAGGCGATGAGTTTTTCCCCTCCGCGCCGGCGCACGCGGCAGCATTCGCCCTCGGGAATCGGCTTGCCGTGCGGGCAGGCCGAGGGATGGCCGAGGAGCTGGCAGACCTTATCCTCCAGGCCGGCATAGAGGATGTGCTCGAGCCGGCAACTGGCCTCGTCGAGCGCGGTGTCGCGCACATCCAGCACGTCGGCCATGAGCCGCTCGGCCAGACGATGGCGGCGGATCGCGCCGGCCGCCTCGCGCAGGCCGCGTTCGGTCAGCCGCGCCTCGCCGTCCGCCACGCTCACGATGCCCATCTGCGAGAGTTCGTCGAATGCCGGCGACTTCTCCAGCGCCGAGAGCAAGGTCGGCGACTCGCCCTCTTCCTTCCGCAGCCAGAGCGTTTCGAGAATCTCCTGCGCGCTATCGCTCAGCGACATCTTTGCGCCTCCTGTTTTTCAGCCAGCGGATCCAGCGCGGCTCCGGCAGCGATTCAAAGCCGCAGCGCGGACACCGGACCATGCGGCACCCGCTCATCGGGCAACTGCGGCAGGCCTTCTCGGCCGCCGCCTCGTCGAATTCCATTCCGCAGTATCCGCAGCGGGTCATAACACGATCCTCAGCGCGTGCAACAGCGCATTCAACCCCACCCCGATCGCAAACGAGAAGACCAGGATAAACGCCGAGATGCCGACGCCCCATTTGATGCCGCGCTCTTTGACGTTGATGACAAACTGCGCGATGCAGGGCAGGAACAGCGTCAGCGTCACCGCCGCGACGGTCAGTTGCACGCCGGTCAGCACGCCCTGCTTCTGCAGATCGTAAAGCCCGGCCGCGCCGTAATCCCTGCGGAAGAACCCGAAGATGAATATCTTCGCGCTCTCCGGCGGCAGGCCGAGCCAGCGGACCGGCTGCTCCAGCGCCTTCTGGGTCAGGTCGAAAAGGCCCGTCAGCCGGCCCAGCCAGATCAGGACGCTGGCCAGGATGAACAGCGGGATGACCTCCTTGAAATACCACACGATGCGCGTGTACGTCTTCACGAAAATGTTCTCGATGCGCGGCAGCCTCAGCGGCGGCAGCTCCATGTAGAAGCGCGGCGGGTCGCCCGGGAGCAGCCGCGCGCACAGGAAGCCGATGAGCAGAAAGACGAGCACGAGCACGCCGGCCCAGATCGCCAGGGCGGCCGAGTTGCCGTGCAGCAATGCGAAGATCAGGCCCAGCTGCGCCGAACACGGGACGGCCAGCGCCAGGAGCACCGTAGCGATGATCCGCTCGCGGACCGTCGGCAGCGTGCGCGTCACCACGGTCGCCATCGTGTCGCAGCCCAGGCCGAGCACCATCGGGATGACGCCGCGCCCGCTCAGCCCGATCTTCTTGAAAACCCGGTCAATCAGCATCGCCAGCCGCGGCAGATAGCCGGTGTCCTCCATCACAGAGAAAAACAGGAAGAAAAATCCGACGATCGGCAGGATGATCGCCACGCCGTAGCGGAGTCCCAGCGTGATCACGCCGTATTCCCCGGCGAGCAAGTCCCGGACCGGGCTCCACGGCACGAAGCGTCCGCAGAGCGCTTCCACCGCCGGATTGAGGTACCGTCCGAAGACCGTGTTTTCCAGGAAGTCCACCGCGACCCCGGCGCCGAATTGCCCGACAAACTTGTAGAGCCCGACGTAGAGCACCAGCAGCAATATCGGGAAGCCGGTCCAGGGGTTGATGAGAACGGCGCTCAGCCGCTCCGCGAATGACTGCGGGCGCTTCGGCGCGAACTTCATGACCCTCGCCGCCAGGTGCGACGCCTGCCGCTGGCGTTCCGTGGCGATCAGGTATCGCAACGGCTGCGAATACCCGCGTTGACACTCGGCGACGGTCGCTTCCACCGCCGCGGCGGCCTCCGCGCTCAGCCGGCTGCGCGTATCCGCGTCTCCCTGCAGCAGCAACAGCGCCTCTCCGCGCGCGCCGGGCCGCCCTTCCGCGGCCAGTTGACGCTCAATCGCTCCCAGGGCGGATTCAATCCGGCGACTGTATTTCATCACGCGGAACTCGCCCGCAGGCGAGCACCGGCCGATCGCCTCCCGCAATTCGCCGATTCCGCGGCTCGTCGTCGAGACCGTGGCTACGACCGGAATTCCCAGCAATTTGCTGAGCCGCGCCGCGTCAATCTGGATCCCGCGTTTCTCCGCTTCGTCCATGATGTTGAGGACGAGGATCAGCGGCAGCCCGGCCTCGCGGAGCTGAAGCGTGAACGCCAGCATCCGCTCCAGGTTCTTCGCGTCCACCACCTGCAGCACCGCGTTCGGCTTCTCCGCGAACAAGACCATCGCTCGGCCGACGCGCTCTTCCTCAGAATTCGGCAGCAGCGAGTACATGCCCGGCGTGTCGGCGACTTCCCATTCCTGGTCGCCGATCTGGGCTTTGCCTTGGGTGATCTCGACGGTCGTTCCGGGGTAGTTCGAGACGACGGCATAAGCGCCGGTGAGCCGGTTGAAGAGCAGGCTCTTCCCGACGTTCGGGCTGCCGACGAGGACGACCAGCCGGCGCGCCGTAGCGGCCGGTTCAGGGCTCGGAGGGCGGTTCGTGACCGACGCGTGAGTCGTACTGCTCTCCACGGCTTCTCCTTCTGCGAGGTTCAGGCCTTGCCTGCGACTTCAGCCGGTTCGGTACGGACGCAGCGGCGGCATTCCTCCGAATCCGCGCCGTGCCCGCATTCGTCTTTGAAACCGCGCTTCCAGCAACCGGCGGCCCCGGGACAGCTTTCGAGGAACCGGAGGAACCTGACGAGGTTCTCCAGCACCTGCGGCTCGATGGCATGCTCCATGTGGCACGCGTTCCGGCCGGCGGCGGCCGGGTCCACCGACAGGACCCGCACGAGGAACTGCGTCAGCGCCTCGTGCCGGCGCACCAGTTCGCGGGCGGCCTTCTGGCCGCGCGGCGTGAGCGTGATCAGGCCGTACGGCTCATAGTTGATCAGCTCCTTCTCCGTCAGCGATTTCAGCGCGCCGGTGACGGAGGACATCTGGACGTCCATCCGCTCTGCGATGTCTCGCACTCGCGCCACCGGCCCCGTTTTCACGAGGTGGTAGATGCACTCGAGATAGTCGCCGAGGCTCTCGCTCAGCGGCGCCGCTCTGGCCATGGTTCCTCCTTCGGTCCGGTAATGTTTGCCTTCCCTAACATCGTAAGGACTGGCAAACATTTTGTCAAGCCTTGCACTGCGCCGGCCGGGCGGCTAGAATACGCGGTCGGGCACGTCTCTTTCTTGGAGGATACAGATGAAGAAAGCGAAGGTCTTTTTCGCGCCCGTGGCGGACGCGGAGAGCCTGGAATCCCAGGCCGAAAAAGCGGTGCAGCTCGCGGAAGCGGCGCAGTTCGCGAAAATCATCCAGAAAGGCCGTCCCTGCGCGCTCAAGACGCACTTCGGCGAAGGCCAGGGCATCGGCTACATCCAGCCGCCGATCTGCGCCGCCGTCGCCGACTGGGTCCGCCGCGCCGGCGGCCAGCCGTTCCTGACCGACACGAACACGCTCTACCGGGGCCATCGCAGCAACGCGGTGGACCACCTTTTGCAGGCGGAGGAGCACGGCTTCACGTTCGAGGCGGTGCGCACGCACGTCATCATCGCCGACGGGCTTCACGGGGCGGACCAGGTCACCGTGCCGATCGCGGGCGGCCGGCGCTTCAAGGAAGTCCGCATCGCTTCCGCCCTGCACCAGGCCCCCAGCGCGGTGGTGCTGACGCACGTGAAGGGCCACCTGGCGACAGGCTTCGGCGGGAGCATCAAGAACGTCGGCATGGGCTGCGCCGCGCGCGCCGGAAAGCTCGCCCAGCACCAGGGCGGCCATCCGAAGTTCGACGAGAAGAAGTGCAAGTCGTGCGGCACCTGCGTGCGGTGGTGCCCGACCGACGCGCTGTCGCTGAGGGGAAAACTCGAACGCGTGGCGCTCGAGCCTGAAAAGTGCATCGGCTGCGGCGAGTGCCTGGCGCTCTGCCCGTTCGACGCCATCGGGTTCGACTGGTCAACGCTCGGGCCGGAGCTGATCGAGAAAGTCTGCGAGCACGTGCTCGGCTTCCTCCAGAACAAGGCCGGCCGCGTCGGCTACCTGAATTTCATCACACACGTCACCAAGAACTGCGATTGCATGGGGAACAAGCAGAAGGCGGAGCGGCCGAACATCGGCATCGTCGCCTCGACGGACATCGTGGCGGCGGACAAGGCCGCCGCAGACCTGACGCGGGAGCGCTACGGCGAGGACATCTGGGCGAAATGGTGGCCCGAGTCCAATTACACGAGCCAGTTCGAATATGCCGAGAAGCTCGGCATCGGGACGCGCGACTACGAGCTCAAGGAAATCTAGCCCGGTCTATTCCTCGTGGTGCGTGTATTGGAACCGGCCGGCCTTCTGCGCCTTTTCGTACTGCGCAGGCAGATGCTCGCGGACCTGTTCGGCCATCTCGCGGTCGGAGATGTTCGTGATGCGGCCTTCCTTCTCGTACTGGTCCGCCACCCACCGCATGATTTTGACGATGTGGGTTTTCTTGATCCGCTCCTCGCCGACCAGGCCGAGGAAATTGTTGACCCACAGGTACACGCCGTCGGCGCCGGATTTGTCGGTGATGACGATCTCCGGCGGGCGCTTCAGGAGTTTCTCGGTATCGAAGATGTTGTAGATGCGCTCGTCGCGCGCGAGCCCGTCGGCATGGATGCCGGCGCGCGTCTTGTGGAAGTCGTCGCCGACGAACGGATAGCGCACGGAGATGCGCGTTCCGATGGAGCGGTAGAACTGCGCGATCTCGGTGATGATCGTCGTATCAATCCCGCACATGTCGCCCTTCAGGCCGATGTATTCCATCAGCGCGCCTTCGAGCGGCGGGTTGCCGGTGCGCTCGCCGATGCCGATCAGCGTGCAGTTGAGCGCGTCGCAGCCGTAGAGCCAGGCGGTCGCGCCGTTGATCAGCGCCTTGTGGAAATCGTTGTGGCCGTGCCACTCGAGCTGGTCGCCCGGCACGCCCGCCTTGTGGATCATTGCGAGGACCAGTTTCGGCACGCTCCGCGGCAGGGCCGCGCCCGGATACGAGACGCCGAATCCCATCGTGTCGCAGAGCCGGATCTTGACCTTGAGGGAATCCTCCACCTGCTCCGAAATGCGCATCAACTCCTCGACGTACGGAATCACGAATCCTTCGATGTCGGCGCGCGTGACGTCTTCGAGATGGCACCGCGGCCGGATGCCCTGGTCGAGCGCGGCCTTCACGATGCCCGTATAGCGGTCGAGCGCCTTGCGCCGGTCGAGCCGCAGCTTCATGAAGATGTGGTAGTCGGAGCACGAGGTGAGCAGCCCCGTCTCTTTCAGGCCCATCTTCCGGACCAGGCCCAGGTCGCCCGGGTCCGCGCGAATCCAGCCGGTGATTTCCGGATAGCGGTATCCTCGGTCGAGGCACTTCTGCACCGCCTCCTGGTCCTTGGCGCTGTAGAGGAAGAACTCGGTCTGCCGGATGACGCCCCGCGGCCCGCTCAGCCGGGAGATCAGGTCGAAGAGTTCCAGAATCTGCTTGACGGTGTACGGCGGCCGGGCCTGCTGGCCGTCGCGGAACGTCGTATCGGTGATGCGAATGTCGCGCGCCTTCAGGTCGGCCGGATGGATGACGTACGATTTGCCGTCCAACTCCGCGTGGATCGGATCGTCGAAGACGATGTGCGGCGGCATGGTGTGCGGGAAGACGTCCGCGAGGAGTACCGGCGCAGAAACCTCCTTGATCTTGCTCATCGGCCTTCGTTCCTTCAGAATGGGGCAAGTGAAAGCGACGGGCGTCCGGGCGACCGGCCGGACGACTCGCGACATTATAACAAGGGTGCCGGCTCGTCTCAACAGTGCTTCGCCGAGTGAAAGGTTAAACCAATCACCGCTTGACATCGCCCGCCGCCTGACGGAAAATACCCGCCACCCAATCGCACGAGGAGGAAGAACATGGGCAAGCTGTGGGATAAAGGATACGAGCTCAACAAGGTCGTCGAGCGCTTCACGGTCGGCGATGATTACAAGCTGGACCTGGAGCTGGTCCGCTGGGACTGCGCCGGCTCGATCGCCCATGCGGCGATGCTCGCGAAGATCGGCATCCTGACGCACGACGAGTACGAGCGCCTTCAGAAGCGCCTCGTGGAGATCGTGGCGCTGCACGCGCGCGACGAGTTCACGATTCTCCCGGCCGAGGAGGACGTCCACACCGCCGTCGAGGGCGACCTGACGAAACGCCTGGGCGACGTCGGCAAGAAGCTCCACACGGCGCGCTCGCGCAACGACCAGGTCCTCCTCGACCTGCGCCTCTACATGCGCGACAAGCTGCTGACGCTCTTCGAGCTCGCCTGCGACATGGGCGGCTTGCTCGCGGACTTCGCCGAGAAGCACAAGGAGGTGCCGATCGTCGGCCGCACGCACTATCAGCGCGCGATGCCCAGTTCCGTCGGGCTCTGGGCCGGCGCCATCGCCGAATCGCTGCTGGACGACCTGGCGCTCCTCCGCGCGGCGTACCAGGTCGCCGACCAGTGCCCGCTCGGCTCCGCCGCGAGCTACGGAGTCAACCTCGACATTGACCGCCAGATGGTCTCAGACCTGCTCGGGTTCGCGCGCGTGCAGAACAACGCCCTCTACGCCAACAACTCGCGCGGCAAGGTCGAAGCCATCGCGCTCTCCGCGCTCTCGCAGATCATGCTCGACCTCAGCAAAATGGCCAACGACATCATTTTCTGGTCCATGCCGGAATTCGGATACTTCGTTCTGCCGCAGGACCTCTGCGGCGGCAGCAGCCTGATGCCGCAGAAGCGCAACCCGGCGCTCTTCGAGCTCACCCGCGCGAAGACCGCCGTCGTGATCGCCTGCCACTTGCAGGTGATGGAGATCATCCGCCCGCTGATCAGCGGCTACCACCGCGACTTCCAGGAGACGAAGCGGCCGCTGATGACCGGAGTGGAGATCACGCAGGCTGCGTTGCAGGTCTGCGGGCTCGGCCTGTCGAAGCTCTCGGTGGACGAGAAGCGCTGCATCGCTGCCTTCACGCCGGAGGTCTTCTCCACCGACCGCGTGCTGGACATGGTCAAAGGCGGCGCGCCTTTCCGCGACGCTTACCAGCAGGTGGCGCGCTCGCTCGAGAAGACGGCGATGGAGGACCCGCGCGCGAACATCCGCAAGAAGACCCATCTCGGCGCGACGGGAAACCTGGGGCTGGACCTCGCGCGCAAGCGCCTCGGCGATGAGCGCGGCTGGCTGAACCAGGCGCGCGCGGCCTGGGTCCCCGCCATCGAAAAGCTGCTCAAGTAGGCCGTCTCGATGCCGCGCCCTTGCGGGCCGCTTCACTTCGCCGCGATCCGGTCTCGCAATTTCACGATCTGCGCCGACCAGGGATCTTTTGGCGGACAAAGCGCCGCGGCCTCGTCCAGCGCCGCGAGCGCCTCCGGCTTCTGCCCCGACCGCGCCAGGAGTATGGCCAGCCTGCAGCGCGGTTCCATGCGCTTCGGGTCGCCCTTCACCGCCGCGGTGAGTTCGCTGATGGCGCGAGGCAGGTTCCGGTCGGAAGCCTGGAGCAGCAACTCCGCGTAAAGCATTCTTGAGTCGGCATCGTACGGGTTCTGCCGGATGCAGCGCTCGATCCAGTCCACGGCTTTCTTAAGGTCGGACGTCGCCGCCGGCCGGTCAACGGGCCCGAGTTTCCTGGCTCGGTTCAGATACAACGTGGCGACGATCCGGCGAACGGGCCAGTAACCGGGAGCGACATGCTCGACCTCCTCGTATTCGGCGATGGCGGCGCTGTCCTTCCCTGAACGCCAGTCGAGATCCGCGCGACTTGTCAACGCGATCAGGTAGTCCCGTCCGTATCGGGAGAATCGCGCCGCCTCGATGTCATTCCGCGTGACCTCCTCCGCTCCCATTCGAGGCTCGCGCGACGGGCCGGTCAGCAGCCATTCCGCCCGGGCGCCGCTGTATACGACGCCCACCGCCGCCGCGATGACCATCACCGACGCGGTGGCGAAGAGGAGCGACGTATCCACCCGGCTGCCGAGGCGCATGCCGGCCGGCGCGGGGCCTTCGGATCGTCCGGAGGCGATCATGATGCCGAGCAGCGTCCAGTATGCCGCCGCCGACGCCCAGTACCGCAGCGAGATCTGGACCAGCCCATTCGTGAACATCGCCAGGAACCCGCCGAATACCGCCCATGCCGCAATCCGCAGCGCCGTGTCCTCCGCCTGTGCTTTCCGCAGATGCCCGCGGACGGCGAAGAAATGTCCGGCCAGGTACAGCCCCAGCGCGATGAGGCCGCCTTCGACCGCAACCAGGAGCAGTTCATTGTGGGGATAGATCGTGATGTTGCCCAGCAAGCCGCGCTCCATCGCCGCGATCGGCTTGTAATCCGAGTAATGGAGCAGGAACATGCCGCTGCCCCAGCCGAAGACCGGGCGATCGGCGATCATGCGCAGCGCGCCCTGCCACATGAACCAGCGCGTGGCCTGGTTCGGCGATCGCATCAGTCGCACGTGCAAGCCCGGCAGCCAGCTCAGGCAGATGAACCCCGCAACGGCGAGTCCGACGAACCCGGCCAACAGGCCGTATCGCGCGCGGGACGAAAGCTGCGCGGCGATGACGCACGCCAGGCCGACGACCAGCCCGAGCAGCCCGCCCCACTCCTGGCAGAGCGCGAATACGCCCAGGAGCAGCAGAAGGCACGGCCACAGCGCCGCGGGCGGCAGCGCCAGCGCCTCGCCGCGCTTCGCCGGGCGGGTGATGAGCGGCGTCAGGAGATCGGCCAGCCCCAGCACGAGCGCCGGAAGGAGAAACGTCGCGAGAAAAGCCCGGTGGCCTTGCACCGCCTCCAGCAAAGAGCCCCGTTGCCAGAGAATCGAAAAGAAGTTTCTGAAGCCGTGAACTTGCCCAATCCACTTGTCGCCCGACAGCAGAACATGCAGCAGGCCGGCCAGCGCAGCCAGCGTTCCGGCGGCGAACATCGCTCGCAGGATCAGTCGAGTGTGCCGGCGGCCGGAGAGCAGATGTCCCAGCCCCAGCGCCCAGGCCACGCCGAAAAACATGGGCAGGCTGCCGATGGCGGCGAGCCGTGGCTGCGGCGCCCAGGCGCTGCTCGCCACCGAGAACGCCGCGTACGCGCAGAACAGGCACGCCGCGGGCCGGAGCGCGCGCCACGTACCCACCGGCAACCGCCGCGGCCATGCCCAGATGAGGAACAAGGCCAGCGCGCCGCACTGGAAGATTACGGCCTCCAGGTAGATATCAAAGGCGAAGCCGTGCCACTTTGCGACGGAGACCCCCATCAGCACCGCCGAGGCGAGCGCTGCGGCGATCCACCCGCGCCGGCCGGAGGCGGCCGGCTCGGCAAGGGCTTTCCCAAGCTTGGCGCTTCGCGAAGACAACGGGCCGCGCTCCTCCAATCGTCACCCCGGAACCGCCGCAGATTCTAGATACCGCGCCGGCCGATTGCAATTCATTCCGGCGCTCTTGACCGCGTTCGCACGCCGGATTATGATTGCGACAGTCGAGCCCGTTCGGACCCCGCCGGAAAGGTCCGTTCCCTTATTGCAAGGAGGCGTTTATGCGGTCGAGACTCATCCTGCCCGTCGCGCTCATCGGCGCCGCACTGTCATTCGGAAGTCTTTCTTCAGCAGCGGAAGAGAAAAGCATGGCCAATCCCATCGTCGTCATGGAGACGTCCGAAGGCACGATCAAGATTGAACTCTGGCCCGCGCAGGCGCCGAAAACGGTCGAGAACTTCCTGTCGTATGTGGACGAGAAATTCTATGACGACACGATCTTCCATCGCGTCATCGAGAAATTCATGATCCAGGGCGGCGGCTTCACGGCCGACATGGTCCAGAAAAAGACGCACCCGTCCATCAAGAACGAAGCCAGCGCCGACGTGAAGAATGTCCGCGGCACCATCGCCATGGCTCGAACCGGCGTCGTGGACAGCGCCACGGCGCAGTTCTTCATCAACACGGTGGACAACGCGTTCCTCAATCACGCCGGTGAGACGCCGAGGACTTTCGGCTACGCGGTCTTCGGCAAGGTCATTGGCGGCATGGATGTCGTTGACAAGATAGCCAAAGTCCAGACCGGTCAAGGCGACGTTCCGGTCAAGGTGGTTCTCATCAAGAGCATCCGGCGCGCCGAGCCGGCGAAGTAGCTGCGCGTGATGTGCCGCTCGCAGTGTGCCCGTCAGGGCATTTACTATTGACATTCGCATAAGGAAAGGAATTCTCTCGCTAAGACGCCAGGAACGCAAAGAAGGTAAGACAACCTGATTATGCTGTTCCTGGCGCTCTTTGCGTCTTTGCGAGAGACCTTTCCTTATTCTTGCACGAAGATCAATAAGCAGCGCCTGAGGGCGCCACTACAAGCAACTGCAAGTCCCGTTTCACGGATTTTCCCCCATTTCCCGCTTGACATCCGCCCTGATTATGGTATCATGGTACTGCGATACCACATTTCGGGAAAGGTGAAGGTCCATGGCGACTATCCTGAAAATTTCCGACGCGGCGTCGCTGGCGCTGCACACGATGGTGTTCCTGGCGGACCGTCGCGAGCGGCCGCTGACGACGAAGGAGATCGCCTCGACGTTCAAGGTCTCCGAGGCGCACCTGGCGAAGGTGCTCCAGAGGCTGGCGAAGGCCGGGCTGGTGCTGTCCGCGCCGGGACCTCACGGCGGCTTCCATCTCCGCGACGGCGCGGAGCGGACGACGCTGCTGCAGGTCTATGAGGCGATCGAAGGTCCGATGAGTTCGACCCACTGCCTGCTCGGCGTGCCGGTGTGCGGCGGCAAGAAGTGCGTTCTCGGGCAACTGGTCTGCAGCCTGAATGAGCAGGTCAGGAAACATTTTTCCAAAACGCGACTGAGCGACGCCAAGGCCGCTTTCGCGGGATTAGGTCGAGGGTGATGCTGTGAAGCGAAAGATTGTGAAGATCGACGAAGAGAAATGCAGCGGTTGCGGCCAGTGCGCGACCGCCTGCGCCGAGGGCGCGATCAGGATTGCGGACGGCAAAGCGCGCCTGGTCAGCGAGAGCTACTGCGACGGCCTCGGCGCGTGCCTGGGAGAGTGCCCGGAGGGCGCGATCGCGATTGAGGAACGCGAGGCGGACGAATTCGACGAGAAGGCGGTCGAGGCCGCGCGTGGCTCGCCGGCCACGGACGATCCGGGTCCGCACGCCTGCCCGGGAAGCGCCATGCGCCAGTTGAAGCCTCACCGCGCCGCCGGAACCGAAAGCGAGATGCCTGCGGGCGAGTCGGAACTGCGCCACTGGCCGGTGCAGCTCAAGCTGGTCGCGGCGAGCGCGCCGTTCCTGAAGGGCGCGGACCTGCTCCTGGCGGCGGACTGCGTGCCGTTCGCCATGGCGGACTTCCATTCGAAATTCCTCCGAGGCCGGTCCGTGGTCATCGGCTGCCCCAAGCTGGACGACCCGGCGATCTACGTCGAGAAATTGACGGAGATCTTCAAGCGTTCCGGCATCCGGAGCGTCACCGTGCTCCACATGGAAGTCCCCTGCTGCTTCGGGCTGAAGCGGATCGCTGAGGTGGCGCTGGAAGCCTCGGGCAACCACTATCCGATGCGTGACGTCACGGTCAGTATCGAAGGTAAGGTTGTCGAAGCGCATTGGTCGGAGCGGATGACATGATTTCTGCGGCGCTGAAAAGGAGCCTCAACGATCTCCACGCGCAATATAACCGGCGCGGAATGATCCATCCGGACCCGCTGGAATTCCTGTGGGATTACCCCGATCCGCGCGACCGCGAGGTCGTGGCGCTGGTCGCTTCGTCGCTGGCGTACGGGCGCGTCGCGCAGATTCTCAAGAGCGTCCACAGCGTGCTGGACCGCATGGGCGCGCCGGCGCGTTTTCTGAAACGCTCCTCGGAAAGCACGTTGCTCAGGACCTTCGGCGGCTTCCGGCACCGGTTCACGACCGGTGAAGAGATGGCCGCCCTGCTCTACGGCGCGAAGCGGGCATCCGAGCGGCACGGATCGCTGCTCGCCTGTTTCGAGGCGGGGCTCGGCGACTCCGACGAGACGGTCCTCGGCGCGCTTTCCGCATTCGTCGCGCAGATTTCCGAGCCGTCCGGCGACGCGTGCGGCAGCCTGCTGGCCTCGCCGGCGGACGGCAGCGCGTGCAAACGCCTCAACCTTTTCCTGCGCTGGCTGGTGCGGCGCGACGCGGTGGACCCGGGCGGATGGGAATCGGTCGGCGCCGCGCGGCTGATCATCCCGCTGGACGTGCATATCCATCGCATCTGCCGGACGCTCCGCCTCACCCGCCGAAACGCGGCGGACATGCGGACGGCGGTTGAGATCACCAAAGCATTCCGGCTCATTTGTCCCGAGGACCCGATTCGATACGATTTCTCGCTAAGCCGGCTCGGCATCCGAAAGGACGCGGACCCGGCGGAGTTCTTCAACTGTAGCCGCGTCGCCGGGGCGGCGCGCGGATAGTTCAAGGAGAATCACATGGGCACAGTGCAATGTCCCGGGCAGGATATGAGGTTCTGGAAGCCGGAGGATATCTTCGAGGCGCCCTGCCCTCACTGCGGCGCGCGGATGGAATTCTGGAAGGACGACGTCCGGCGCCAGTGCAAGGGGTGCGGAGAGATGGCGCCGAACCCGAGGCTGGACCTCGGTTGCGCCTCATGGTGCAAGTACGCGGACAAGTGCCTCGGCATCGCGCCGGGGACGGGCAAACCGGCGGCCGCACCCGAGTCGGGCGCCGGCCCGGCCGCGAAGAAACAGGGCTGATCTGGAAAGGGGCAAACGCATGGCGCAGAAAAAATCCCGGCGCGGGGCCGGGAAAAGGAAACTGGCGGCCGCGAAAGCGCACACTCTGGCGGAGTTGATCTTGTACGCGCCGGGGTCCGTCGTCAGCCGCACCCTCGCGGAGAACGCCGCCGGCACGGTGACGCTCTTCGCGTTCGACGCGGGGCAAGGCCTGAGCGAGCATTCCGCGCCCTATGACGCGCTCGTCCAAGTCCTCGATGGCGAGGCGCAACTGGCGATCGGCGGCAAAGCGGTGCTTGCGCGCGCGGGGCAACTGGTCGTCATGCCGGCGAACGTCCCGCACGCGGTCCAAGCGGTGAAAAAGTTCAAGATGCTCCTGACGATGCTGCGGGCCGGGTAAGTATTCCAGCGAATTGGGGTTCCGTTTTTTCAGAAGGGAGAAACTGCAATGTTCTGTTATCAGTGCGAGCAGACGGCGAAAGGGGTCGGGTGCACGGTGAGCGGCGTGTGCGGGAAGAATCCCGAGGTCGCAGGCTTGCAGGATCTGCTGGTGCACGCGTGCAAGGGCCTTTCCATGTACGCGGCGCGGGCGCGGAAACTGGGCGTGAAGGACCATGAGGCGGACGTCTTCACGATCGAGGCGGTCTTCGCGACGCTGACCAACGTCAATTTCGACCCGGCCGCCCTGCGCCGCATGGTCGCCAAGGCCGCCAAGGTACGCGCGCGCGTGAAGGCGGAATACGAAAACGCCTGCAAGGCCGCGGGCAAGACGCCCGAGGCGCTCTCCGGTCCGGCGACGTGGCAGCCGGCGGCCGACCCGCAGAGCCTGGACCGTCAGGCCGAGGAGATTGCCATCCTGCGCCGCAAGCAGTCGCTCGGCGACGACGTCACCGGCCTGCAGGAACTCATCGTTTACGGCCTGAAAGGCGTCGCGGCGTACGCGGACCACGCGCAGATCCTCGGGCAGGAAAGCGACGAGGTGTACTCGTTCTTCCACGAGACGCTCTCCTGGCTGAGCACGAACCCGACGGACATCGGCGCGCTTCTCGGCAAGGCATTGCAGGTCGGCGAGATCAACCTCAAGGTCATGGGCCTGCTCGACGCGGCGAACACCGGCGCGTATGGCCATCCGGTCCCGACCGCTGTGCGCGTCCGGCCGGTCAAGGGCAAGGCGATCGCCGTCTCCGGGCATGACCTCAAGGACCTGGAGGAGCTGCTCAAGCAGACCGACGGAAAAGGGATCAACGTCTACACGCACGGCGAGATGCTCCCGGCGCACGGCTATCCGGGCCTGAAGAAGTACAAGCACCTCGTCGGGAATTACGGCGGCGCGTGGCAGGAGCAGCAGAAGGAATTCTCCGAATTCCCCGGCGCAATCCTCATGACCACCAACTGCCTCATGAAGCCGCAGAAGGCGTACGAGGACCGGCTGTTCACCGCGGGCGTGGTCGGCTGGCCCGGTGTGGCGCACATCGCCGGCCGGGACTTCCAGCCGGTCATCCAGGCGGCGCTGGCGGAGGACGGGTTCGCGGCCGACGCGCCGGAGAAGACCATCCTGACCGGCTTCGGCCACGAGGCGGTCATGAGCGTGGCCGGCAAGGTGATCGAGGCGGTGAAGAGCGGCGCCATCCGCCGGTTCTTCCTCATCGGCGGCTGCGACGGCGCCAAGCCCGGCCGCAACTACTACACCGACTTCGCCCAAGCCGTGCCGAAGGACTGCGTCATCCTCACGCTCGCGTGCGGCAAGTACCGATTCAACAAGCTGGACTTCGGCGATATCGGCGGGATTCCGCGCCTGCTCGACGTCGGGCAATGCAACGACGCCTACTCCGCCGTGCAGATCGCCGTGGCGCTCGCCGGTGCGTTCAAATGCGGCGTCAACGACTTGCCGCTTTCGATGATCCTCTCCTGGTACGAGCAGAAGGCGTGCGCGATCCTCCTGACGCTGCTGCACCTGGGGATCAAGAACATGCGGCTCGGCCCGACGCTGCCGGCGTTCGTCACGCCCGCCGCGCTCAAGGTCCTCTCGGAGAAATTCAACATCATGCCGATCAGCACGCCACAGGAAGACTTGAAGATGATCTTGAAGTAACCGGCGGTTCTTTGTATGCTCAAGGGGTCGGCCCGGCGGGCCGGAAACTCTTGGCCGGAGAGGAGACGATGAAAAAGTACATCTGCGACGTGTGCGGTTACATCTACGATCCGGCGAAGGGCGACCCGGAAAACGATATCCCGCCGGGCACCGCGTTCGAGAAGCTTCCCGACGATTGGACCTGCCCCGAATGCGGCGTGCCGAAGAGCCAGTTCTCGGTTTTGGGCTGATGAGGACTGAATATACAAGGATTCACCACGACGACACGACGGTCACGACGAGCGGAGTTGAAATGGATTGACACTCCCGGCCGTTCGTCGTGCTCGTCGTGTCGCCGTGGTGAGAATCAGTGTTTCGTTTCTTATGGAGAAAGAGATGCAGGCACCGGAGAAGAAGCAGCTCAAGGAGCAGACGGCCATCTGGATGGACCACGCCGGCGCGCACGACGAGATCGGCAAGGTTTACCACGATCTCGGCGAATGGGCGGCGCGGAACAAGGTCAAGCTCGCCGGCCCCGGCTTCACCGTCTTCCTCAGCCCGCCGAGCGAATTCGATCCGTCCTCGGCGCTGTTCGAGGTCTGCATGCCGGTCGCCGCGGCGACCAAGGGCGATGCGAAAGTCCGCGTGAAGAAAATCCCCGCCATGACCGTGGCCGCCGCGCAGGTCAAAGGCCCGTACAAACAGATCCCCGCGCATTACACCGAGATGCTCGCCTGGCTGGATGCCGAAGGCTGGGACGTAGTCGGCCCGCCGCGCGAAGTCTACCTCAAGCGCCCCGACCCCAAGGGCAAAGGCGACCCGAAGGAATTCGTCACCGAGATCCAGTTCCCGATCAAGGCGTGAGACGGCGCGGGTTGCCTAAGTCGCCTGATTAACGCACCTGTGAGGGGTTGTGAAACCGGCGCAAGTCTGAGGCACGTCATTCCCTCGCAGGCGGGAATCCAAGTATTTCTCTTCGGCACTGGCTTCCCGCATTCGCGGGAATAACAAACAGGGTTGCTTAGCATCTAGTTTTCCGCCAGCAGTTCCTCGTCGTTCTCCAGCAGCCGTTTCAACTCGCCGAGAAACTTCGCGGCGGTGACGCCGTCAATGATTCGGTGGTCGCAGGAGAGCGTCAGTTTCATCACGCGGCCGACCTCGATCTTGTCCCCCTTCACGACCGGCGCGGCGAGCGCGGAGGCTACGGCCAGCGTGATGGCGGACGGCGGGTTGATGATCGGCTCGAATTGCTCCACGTCGAACATGCCCAGGCTGCTGACGGTGAAGGTCGGATGGCGGCGCTCCTCCGGCGACAGCTTTCCCGACCGCGCCTTCTCGACCAGCGCGCGGGTGCGCTCGACGATTTGCTCGAGCGAAAGCGCCTGCGCGTTCCGAATAACCGCGACGGTGAGCCCTTCGTCGGTGTCCACGGCCAGGCCCAGATTGATCCCCTTCCACTTGATGATCCTGCCGCGGTCATAGCTCCGGTTGGCCTCGGGATGCAATTTCAGCGCCTTCAGGGCGGCGAGCATGACGAGATGCGTGATCGTCGCGCCGTATTTCTGCTTGAGTTCCTCTTTCCGGGCGAAGAGGCGCGTGACGTCTATGCTGCGCGTGATGTAGAAGTGCGGGATGACGTGCTTGGCGGCGGTCACGCGGCGCGCCTGCGTCTTCAGCCGGTACGCGGCCTCGACGACTTCGGCCTCATCCTCGGTCACGTCAATGGCCGGCAGTTCCTCGTCGGGCGACGGCTTGATCGCAGGACGGGTTTCCGCCGGCGGTGGTTCAGCCGCCTGACGCACCGGCGCAGCGGAGGGTTTCTCCGCCGGCGACGCGCGACCCGGCGAGAGCGCCTCGATATCCTGCGCGATGATCCGTCCGCCGGGGCCGGTGCCTTTGACCTGGCCCAGGTCAATTCCTTTTTCCTGCGCCAGCTTGCGCGCGCGAGGCGAAGCGGCGGCTCGCGGCTCGGCGCCTGGCGTCGCCGGAGCAGGCTGCGGCGCGGGCGCTTTCGGAGCTGCCGGGACTTTTTCCTTCGGTGCGGGCTTTTGCGGGGGCAGTTCGGCGGTTGCCGTCACCGGAGCAGGTTGCGGCGCGGGCGCTTTCGGAGCCTGCGGGGCTTTCTCCTTCGGTGCGGCCTTCTGCTCGGGCGGTTCAGCGGTTGCCCGCTGTTTTTCCGGCTCGGCGCCCTTCGCTTCCGCGTCAATATAGCCGATGACCTCGCCGACGGGCACTTCGCTCCCGTCGCCGTGGACGATCTTCGACAGAACACCGCTGTGGAAGCACTCCAGTTCCATCGTCGCTTTGTCCGACTCGACCTCGGCCAGCACGTCGCCCTCGCGGACGCGGGCGCCGGGCTTGACCTTCCACGCGATGATCTTGCCCTCCTGCATGCTGTCGGAAAGCTTCGGCATCGTGATTTCGTACATGGGCGGCTCTCTCAACTCTTCTCAGATCTTCGTGCCTTGGTGACTTAGTGGTTCAAACAGAGAACATCTTTTTAACGGCGCGGATGACGTCTTCCGCGTGCGGGATGCACGCCTGCTCCAGTTCGCGCGCGTACGGCAGCGGCACGTCGGCGCCTGAAACTCGCCCCACCGGCGCGTCGAGTTCGTCGAAGACCTGCTCGCAGATGTTCGCGGCCACCTCCGCGCCGATGCCGCAATGCGGCGGCGGCTCCTCGACCACCACCGCGCGGTGAGTCCGCGCGACGGACTCGGTCACCGTCTTGACGTCCCACGGCCGAAGCGTCCGCAGGTCAATCACCTCCGCCTCGATCTTCTCCTGCGCGAGCTGCTCGGCCGCCTGGAGCGCGACGTGCGTCATCGCGCCATAGCCGATGAGCGTGACGTCCCGCCCTTCTCGCAGCACGGCCGCCTGGCCGATCACCGCCGCGTCGAGGCCGTCGGGCACTTCGCCCTGGAGATTGTACAGTCCCTCGTGTTCGAGGAAGATCACCGGGTTATCGTCGCGGACGGCGGCCTTGAGCAGCGCCTTCGCGTCGGCGGGCGTGGCGGGATAGACGACTTTCAGGCCCGGCGTATGGACGAAGTGGACCTCCAGGCTGTGCGAGTGCTGGCTGCCGAGTTGGTGCCCGCCGCCGCCCGGCATGCGGATGGTGATCGGCAGCTTGACCTGTCCGCCGAACATGTAGCGCATGAGCGCCATGTGATTCAGGATCTGGTCCATCGCCAGGTAGGCGAAATTGACGGTCATCAGCTCGGGCACCGGGCGCATTCCGTCCATCGCCAGCCCGATCGCCATGCCGACGATGGCCGCTTCCGAGATCGGCGTGTCGAAAACGCGCTTCGCGCCGAACTCCTTCAGCAGCCCGCGGGTGACCTTGAACGATCCCTCGTAAAGCGCCACGTCCTCGCCGAAGACGATGACGGACGGATCGCGCTTCATCTCCTCGAAGAGCGCCTGGTTGATCGCGTCGCGGTAACTGATGATCGCCATGCCCGCTCCCAAAGCCGTCCTTTTTCTCCGCTACGTCATCTCCACGTACAGATCGTCGTACAACTTCTCCACCGGCAGCTCCGAGCCGGCCTCGGCGAACGCGACCGCCTCGTCGAGCAGCTTGCGGACCTTGTCATCCACCTCCTTGAACTCCTCCTCGGTCGCCTCGAAGTCGTGCCGGATGGCCTCCTTGAGCCTGGGGATCGGGTCGCGCTTCTTCCAGAGCGCCACCTCTTCGGGCGACCGGTAGGTGGCCGGGTCGGACATGGAATGTCCGCGGTAGCGGTAGCATTTCGCCTCGATGAAACTAGGCCCGCGGCCGGCTCGCGCGTGGGCGATAGCGCGCTCGGCCACGGAATGCATCTTGAAGAAATCCATCCCGTTGACTACGGCGGTCGGCATATTGTAGGCGCGAGCCTTCTGCGCGAGCGACTTCTCGGCGCTGGCCCGGCTGACGCTCGTGCCGATGGCGTAGACGTTGTTCTCGCAGACCCAGACGATGGGCAACTGGTAGAGCGAGGACATGTTGAGCGCCTCATGATAAACGCCCTGGTTGGTCGCGCCGTCGCCGAAAAAGCACAGCACCACGCGGTTCTCCTGCTTGTTCCTGACGGAGAGCGCGAGGCCGACGGCGATCGGACACATCCCTGCGACGATGGCGTAGCCGCCGAAGAAATTGATGTCCCGGTCGAAGAGGTGCATCGAGCCGCCCTTGCCCTTGCAGCAGCCGTCGGCGTGGCCGAAGAGTTCCGCCATCGCCCTCTTCGGATCGCCGCCCCGGATGAGGAAGTAAGCGTGGTCGCGGTAGGAGCCGATCACGTAATCTTCGTTCCGCAGGTGCACCAGCGCGCCGACGGCCACCGCCTCCTCGCCCGAGTACAGATGGCAGAACCCGCCGATGCGGCCCTTCGTGTATTGCTCGGCGACGCGCGTCTCGAAGCTGCGCGCGAGCTGCATCCGGTAGTAGGCGTCCATCAATTCGCGCTTGTTCATGCGATATCCCGATGATCCTGCCTGCCCTGAGCAACGCCGAAGGGCCGCCCTGAGCAACGCCGAAGGGCCGCCCTCGCGGCGCTGCCCGGCCCTGAAAAAGATCGTAGCACGGGAACGGTGCGCAAACAAGCCCGCGCCGTCCGCTTGAAGTCGCGCGCAAATCCATGTATGTTGTGTGTTGGGGAGATTGAAACTTCTTGTGGGGGAACCCGATGAGCACGGAACTGAAGAAAGGCGTCCACTGGGTCGGCGTCGTGGACTGGGGCATCCGCCATTTCCACGGCTACGAGCTGAGCACGCATCGCGGCACGACGTACAATGCGTACCTGATCGTGGACGACAAGGTCGCGCTCGTGGACACGGTCTGGGGACCGTTCCAGGATGAATTCATCGAGAACCTCCGCGCGGTCATTGATCCGGCCAGGATCGATTTCATCGTGGCCAACCATTCCGAGCCGGACCATTCCGGCAGCCTGCCGGCCTTGATGCGGCTCTGCCCGCAGGCCACCGTGGTCGTCTCGAAGCGCGGCGCCGAAAGCCTGCCGGGACATTATCACCAGCGCTGGAAGCTCAAGCCGGTCCAGACCGGCGAAAGCATCCGCCTGGGCCACGACGAACTCGTCTTCATCGAGGCGGCGATGCTCCACTGGCCCGACAGTATGTTCACCTATCTCACCGGGCGGAACATCCTCATGCCGAACGACGCCTTCGGCCAGCATTACGCGACGGCGTTCCGGTTCAACGACCAGGTCAACGATGCGGAACTCCACCAGGAGGCGATCAAGTACTACGCCAACATTCTCACGCCGTTCAGCAAGCTCGTGACGAAGAAGATCGAGGAAGTCCTCGAGCTGGACCTGCGGATCGATATGATCGCACCGAGCCACGGCGTCATCTGGCGGAAGGACCCGGTGCAGATCGTCCGCAAGTACCAGGAATGGGCCGCGCAGAAACCGGAGCCGTCGGCGGTGGTGCTCTACGACACGATGTGGGAGGCGACGCGCCGGATGGCCGAAGCGATCGGCGTAGGACTCGCCGCCGAAGGCGTGCCGTTCAAGCTCTTCCACATGGCCGTCTCGGACCGCAACGACGTGCTGACGGAAGTCTTCAAGGCCAAGGCGGTCATCATCGGATCGCCGACGCTGAACAACGGCCTGCTGCCGGCGATCACGCCGATCCTGGAGGACCTCAAGGGCCTCAAGTTCCAGAACAAGATCGGCGCGGCGTTCGGCTCATACGGCTGGAGCGGCGAATCGGTCAAGCAGATCGAGGCGCACCTGGCGGCGTGCAACATCCCGCTCGCCGCCGAAGGCGTCAGCGCCAAATGGCAGCCGACCGCCGCCGATCTCCTGAACTGCGAAACCCTCGGCCGCAAAGTGGCCGCGGCCGTCAAGGCCGAATGAGTCAACGGTTCGCTATAAAGTACACGAGACTCAGGGAACTCCGAGGAGATACGCGATTAGAAGAATGAGTTGGGTATGGTATCCCCAGAACTCCGGGGCTGTTGAAAAGGCCGTCGGGCGAGGGCGCCGGACCTGCAACGGAGCGAGATTTCCTGCAAAACTGTATTATTAAAACAGACGCGCCGCGCGCTGTCTCTCAGGAAGACACCGCGCGGCGCGAACGCGAATCAATTGAATCCCGACTCCGGCTAATTGCCGTTACGCCTCCGCATCCGTCGCCCGATCAGACCGGCCAGGCCGATGCCGAGCAACGTCACAGTCGCCGGCTCCGGGACTCCTCCCGAAGGAGGCGGCGCCGGAGCAACGAATCCTTGCACTTCGTACACCTGGTTGCCACCGCCGAACGTCGAGAATAAGAAGTCGCCCGTTTCCGGATCGAGGAAGGCCCCTTCCGCGCCCGACAGTCCCGTGATGAAGTCCACGTTGGTGCCGACGATCGGGTCGCCGTTCGCATCTACCTGCCACGCCTGCACAGCACCCGCGCCGTACTCGGACAGCAGAATGCTTGACGTTGAAAAGTCGGTCGAACCTGATGGCACGTAAAGGACGCCCTCAGGGCCGCCGGTGATGGAAACCGTCGTCGTGGGCGCGCTGAGATTGTACGTTCCCGACCCATCCGAAGTGAAGGGAACATTGTACCAGACGTTCCCGTTGTAAGAGACCACTTTCAGGTCACCCGCGCCCGGTTGGCCGGCCGGCACGAATAGCAAGCTGCCGACCGAACTCGCAATCCCGAGCGGAGTCAGAGCCACTTGCTTGTCCGGCGACGTGCTGCCAGGCTTGATTTCGCCGATGCTGTTGTCAGAATAGCTCGTGTAGAACAGGTCGCCGTTCGGCGCATAGTCCAATCCGCCGTCAATCCCGCCCGAGGTGATGCCCGGCGCCGTCGAATACTGCGTCGCGGTGCCCGAGAACCCGGTGATATGGTTTCCCGCGCCGCGCACAACACTGATCGAATCAATCGTGCCGCTCGTTGTATTGGCGCTGCCGCCAATCAACAGCGTGTTGAGATCGCCGGACAGGAGAGTCAGTCCCCCGTAAGGCGTCGAAAGTCCCGGCACTGCTCCCAGGTCAAGCAGAGTGTAATCCGCGCTGTAAGGCGACGAGAGCGTCGGAACACCCAGCGCCGTTCGAGTCTGGACAACTCCAATCAGCGCCGCGACGGCCAGCAGCCATACCCCGTACCTGCGAATTCCCCGCATTTCACTCATGCCCCCCCCCTCCTGAAAAGAAACCGCCCCAATGCGCCTGCATAAAGAGCCTCCGTTGAACGGCACGGCAAATATCATTCCACTTGTAACTAAAACGCGCACAAATCGTATCCGGTCCCGCCGGTCCGTAACCTGTTACCACGAAGGCGTTTAGTTCCAGCGTCTGAATATCCGTTTCGAGGTTTTCGTTGACGACGATGGCATAACGTCGTGCGAGTGTTTAACGGCGTCAACACGTGTTGCCGAGCTTGGACAGATTCGGGGTATTGGGCCAGACCTCGTTTTCCCAGTGATTCGATGCGCATCGTCATGACCTGCTGCGCCGGATCATCACGGCGACCGGGTTCGACAGGAATGAGAACTTGGTCATATCGGTCACTGGGAAAACCAAGACCACTCGGGATTCTCACCGCAGTCAGACGCTTGCGGGCCGCGCATCGGCGTGTCGTTTTCCAGAACAGCCGAGAAGCTGATTGACACCGGACAATTCGAGAGTACAATCTCCTGCTTGCAACTCGACTGTCCTTTGGCGGACAGCCCAATGGGAAATTCCGGCTTGCAAGAGCCGAACGTGCTTGCGAAGGCCTGTGCTTGGACGGTGGTTCTCGCCGCGCTCGGCTGCGCCGTTTGGGCGCGAAGCGCTCCCGCGGCGGAAGCGCTGCCGGGCGGCGTTGAGGTCACGCTCAAGGGCAGCCTGGTCTGCAACGGCGCCTGCATCGCCGATCCCAAGCCCGACGATCATCTCCTGGTCCTCTATGCCATTGACGGCACGCCGGAAGTCCGGGCCGAGGTGGAGAAAATCATGGCCAAATTCTACCCGGACAAGGGCCTCGACGCCGATGCCGCGCAAGAGCTGATGGACCAGTTCACCGCTCGGTTGAAGTACTACATCCCTCGCGACAGCCCCGCCCTGAAGGACGACAAGAACCGCCCGCCGAACCATTACTGCATGCCCGCCACAGCCAGCGCCGTGACCGGCGTCGTCGCCCTGAAGGACGGCAAGCGGTGGCTCACCGCCGCCCGGATCGAGCCGGCCCACCTCAAGTACCCGGACAGAATGCTCGCGCCGGACGTTCCTTTCGTCCGGCCCGGCCGCGAGCCGCTGATCCTCCGCATCACCGACAGGCTGACGCTGAAGTGCGTGTGCATCCCGCCCGGGAAATTTCTGATGGGCACGCCGTTCTACATGTGGCCGTATTTCGTGGAAGAGTATCCGCACGCCGTGACGCTGACGCGCCCGTTCTACATGGCCGAAATTCCGGTGACGCAAGAAATATACCAGGCGGTCATGGGCGTCAATCCCAGCACGGTCAAGGACCCGCAGCTTCCGGTCCAGGATCCGCGTTTCGCCGACATCGAGGAATTCTGCAAGCGGCTCTCGGAGAAAAACTCGCGGAAGGTCCGCCTGCCGACCGACGCCGAGTGGGAATACGTCGCCCGCGTCGGCACCTCAAACCCCGGCTTCCAGGAGAAGTACAAGGACCAGTTCAGCGGCGGCGACGGCGGTTTCAAGGCGCCGCTGACGGTAAAATCGCGGCAGCCGAATGCCTGGGGGCTGTACGACATGCCCAGTTGCTGGTGGGAAATCACCGGCGACCGCGGCATGTACAACGCGCGCCACAGCGAAACGGACCCGTATTACCCGCCGCCCGCCGGCGACGCCGCCCAGGTCCAGCGCAGCGGCCGGGGCATTCTCCAGCCGCAATGGTCCATCGGCACGCATGAGTTCATCACGGAGAAGGGCTACGCCGGCCAGAAATTCCGCGTCGTCGTCGAAGCCGAGCCGGCGGCGTCGCCGCGTTGACCGGCGATTCGTCGGCGATCTCTCCAGCGCCGTCCCAGCGCGGAATCCGCTTCAACCACGGCCGGCCACATCGGCCATTCGGCAAACACCTCAGCTCAATTATTCTCGTCAGGCGCGCGAGGGGCGCGTGGGCATGTCGTTTTCCAGGAGAGCCGGGGAACCTCTTGACCGCTACGAATTTGAGCGTAAAATCTATATTCAGCAAGCCGATGACGGACGGGAATTGGGCCTGGGTGCAGATATCGAAGGACACATTCCCCCAGATCGTAGGGAAGCCCAGGTATCTGGAGGACAAGAAGACCTGTGGGGTGGACGTCAAGCTTGAGCCGAAGAAGACGTACGTTATCTGGCTCAACTCCCCGCCATACACCAGCTTCACGGACACCGACGGGCACAAGGCTGTTCCGTATCTTCTGGTCTTCCAGACCCGGTAGGATCAGGAGATAACAGCGGAAGTTCTCTCTCTTTTGCCTCTTCGAGGCGATCATCAGGACGGCGACGTTCGACGGGAGCGAGGGCGTGCCCAAATAGGTCCCACGATAAACCACTTCGGCTTCTCGTTCCAGTCAGGCGCGCGAGGAACGCGCGCGGGCGTATCCTATTACAGAATATCGGCTTACGCATATTTTGACGGACAATTCCCCGAAGATTTGTATCAGGCATTATGCAGCCCTTGCAACCGCGTCTTTGACCGACACATTTCTTCCAATCAAACGCGCGAGGGCAACTCCTGGGCGTGCCGCTTTCCTGAAGGCCGTGAAACCGCTTGACACCGAGCGCCTTCAGCGTACAATCTGATTTTCGAATGCAGACTGTACTTTCGAGAACGGTCAAATGGCAAATCCCGGCTGAAACATGAACGATACAGGACCGAGCAACCATCTCGCATCGAATGAAGTCCTCCATGGACGGAAGGTCTATCTCAGGCTTCCACATCTCGATGAGCTATCCTTCATCCGCGCGCTCTGGGGCGATCTGGAGACCATGGCCTTGGTTGGCGGCCCCGTGGAGTTCCCTGAGCCGAAGGCAAGAGAGTGGTTCACACATATGGTAGCACCCGGCGGCCCGGCAAACTGCTACTGCCTCATCTTCACTCAGGATCATACACCCATCGGAGAGATTAGCTTTCATCGGTGGGATTCGAAGGAACGATCTGCCGTTCTGAATGTCAAGGTTGTTGCCACGCAGCGTGGTCACGGTTATGCGAAAGATGCAATTCTGGCGCTGCTCGCATTTTTCTTTGGTCGAGTTGGAGGGCGCCTGATGACCGACGATGTTGCCGTCGACAATCTGCTTGGACAGCACCTGCTCCGCTCGCTTGGGTTCGACCGGGACGACACTGCGACGGACGTATGCAGGATGGTCATGACCAGACAGATGCATGCCATAAGATACAGTGCTGCCAGCGGCGCTTGAATCGTGGCAGGCGAAGAATAGCACGCGGCCGGCCGACAACGCCTTTGAGGCGAGGTTCGGCTGAAGCAAACCCTTGGCCAAATAGGTCGGTTGACAAACCGCTCCGGCTTATTGTTCCCATTTGGCGCACAAAGGACGCGCGTGGGCGTATCGTTTTCCAGAACAACCGAAAAAGCAATTGACTGCAGGCACTCTAAGCGTAGAATTTCATGTTTGCGTGCGGATTGTCCTCGGAAGGACGGTCAAATGGGAAACCCAGATTAATTATGTATGGTGAGAGCATGGTGTCCCCTGAATACACGCAGTTCCGAGCAGGCCAAAGCGACCCTGAGTACCACACTATACGCCTCGCCGAGCTACTCATGGAATACACGGGTGAGGACGAGCCGTTCGTCCAGGAAACTTGCAATGCCCTTGGGGCGGCGCTTAAGTCTCTGTGTGAATACTTCGGCCTGACGGAGGCGTTTCCTCCGGTGCGGTTAATCCTGACACCCAACCGCCCAGAGTTCGACCGGTGTGTGCGCGAGGTGCTCCAAATAGAGATTGAGGTGCCGTCGCGTCCCTCGCGCATAGCTCTACCCCAGCGCACCGATCTGGTCGTCCTGTCGCCTCGCGTGTGGGAGAAGGACTACAACACCTATTCGCCGGAAGACTACCGCCGGCTGATCGCCCACGAGGCCACCCATATCGTTGAGGAGTACCTCTCTCCCAACTGCGAGGCGGTGCGCCGGTGGTGGAGCGAGGGGCTTGCGATGTACCTGTCCGACCATTGGCGCGACTCGCCGGAATTGGAGGAGGTTCGTCGTTGCGTTGCCGCCAATCACGTTCCCGCGCTCGTTGAAATTGATGTGGTGCCCGATGGCGATGGTCCGTTGCCGCGCAAGGCCGTAAAGGATGCATATGTCTGGGGCTGGACGCTGGTGATGTTCATGGGGTCCTATTATGGACGCGATACCATCCGGCGCATAGTGTCAACATGCGCTGATGGCGACGTATTCCGGACGGCAGGGATAGACCAGAAGGACTTCGAGCCGGCTTGGAGGATCTGGCTTTCTGGCGCCGGGGAGATCCTTGCCGAGAATGTGAAAAGAGGTTGTGATCCCTGAGTTCCGGGAAGCATGACCTGCCTTGGCGTCGGTTGCCACGACCATCTCAAAGGCCAGGTTTGACCGGAATGAGAAACTGAGCATCTAGGACTCGAACCTGGAATCCCAAGCCGGGAGATCGCGGAACGCCCGAATCCATGTTCAGGGCAAGGGCGGTCCCTTGCCGCAGCCGTCCGTCCTGAAGACTGCCTTTCGCGCGCCGGTCCCGTCGAGACGTTGCGATTCGGGTTGCCTTCGCGTTAGAATTACAGCATGAAAATAAAATTGAAATATGGCTTTCGCGGGCTGAACGTCAACCTGCCGGAGACGCCCGGCTTCGTCGGCGTGCTGGAACCCGAAAAGGCGCCCGTGCTCCGCAACCCCAGGGCGTCCATCGGCAAAATGCTGCGCGAGCCGATCGGCTCGCTGCCGCTGTCGGAGATCGCCGCCGGCAGGAAGACCGCCTGCATCGTCGTCAGCGACATCACGCGGCCGGTGCCGAACGCCACGCTGCTGCCGCCGATACTGAAGGTGCTCGAGGAGGCCGGCATCGCTCGGGAGAAAGTCCTCCTCCTGATCGCGACGGGCACCCATCGCCCGAACGAGGGCGCCGAGGCCGTCCATTTGCTCGGCGAGGAAATCGTTCGCGATTACCGCGTCGTCAACCACTTCTGCAAGCGCGAGGCGGACATGGCCTTCGTCGGCAAGATCGGCGACGGCGTGCCGGTGTACGTCAACCGGCAGTACCTCGACGCCGACCTGAAAATCCTGACCGGGTTCATCGAGCCGCACATGTGGGCGGGTTTCTCCGGCGGCCGCAAGGCGATCCTGCCGGGCATTTCCTCCATCGAGACCGTCAAGTACATGCACGGCCCGGAAATGGTCGCGCACGGGAAGGTCGCCTACGGCGTCCTCGAAGGCAATCCGTTCCACGAGGCCGCGCTCGAGATCATGAACCGCACCGGCGCGGACTTCATGGTGAACGTGACGCTGAGCCTGTCGAAGAAGATCACCGGCATTTTCGCCGGGCATCCCGTCGAGGCGCACCGCCGCGGCTGCGAGTTCCTCGCCGCGCAGTGCATCCGGACGCTCGACGAGCCGCTCGATTTCATCGTCACCACGAACGCCGGCGCGCCGGCCGACTGCAACCTCTACCAGACCGTCAAGAGCATGGTCGCTGCAACACCCGGCCTCAAGACCGGCGGCATCGTCCTCACCGCCTCGGCCTGCTACGAAGGCGTCGGCAATCCCGAGTGCGAGGAAGTTTTCAACATGGTGGACACGCCCGCGCGGTTCCTCCAGCGGCTGATGGACAAGGAGTTCTTCATCCCGGACCAGTGGTGCGCGCAGGAGGTGTACCAGGTCATGCGCCGGAATCCGACCTGGATTTACACCGACGGCGTTCCCAGGGAAAAACTGGAGCGCTATCATTTCCGCTGCGTGGAATCCGTCGAAAAAGGCGTCGCCGAACTGCTCGCCCGGTTCGGAGAGAAGCGCGCGCGCTGGGCTGTCGTCCCGGACGGGCCGATGCTCATCCTCCGCACCCGCGGCAGCGCGACGTACGGGCATAAATAAAAATTGGAAAATTTATTCGCACAAGGGCAGTTTACGCTTGACAGATCAGAAATATTATGTTATAAGATAAATGTCGCAAGATGCTGAAGGGTAAGAGGATAGGACGCGCAAGGGGCATTTGAAAAAACGAACCCAGCGCGTTGTAACATGCAGTAGCAGCGCGGCTTATGACAAAACCACCGGACGGGTCTAATGCACGTCATTATCCCGATCAAGCAGGTCCCGGAAACCAGCAAGGTCAAGATGGACCCGGAGACCGGCACGATGATCCGCGAAGGCGTCGAGAGCATCATCAACCCGCTTGACCTCTACGCCATCGAGACAGGAATCCAGCTCGCCGAGTCCGGAGGCACGACGACCGTGCTCTCGATGGGTCCCGCGAAGGCGGAGGATGCGCTGCGCGAGGCCGTCGCGATGGGCTGCACTAACGGCGTGCTGCTCTCCCATCGCGCGTTCGCCGGGTCCGACACGTGGGCGACGTCGTATGCGCTTTCGAAAGCGATCTCCCGAATCGGCCCGTATGACCTCATCCTCTGCGGCGAGCGCGCCACCGACGGCGACACCGGCCAGGTCGGGCCGGGCATCGCCGCGTGGCTCGACATCCCCGTCGCGACGTACGTCAGCGCCATCCTGGAATGGCGCGGCAGCTCCGTCGTGGTGAAACGCCTGGTCGAAGACGGATACGAGACGCTCGA
>Ga0187852_1000763_pt1 | contig 33858 bp, 32 predicted proteins | sample June2016WEW_6_40_FD_134511 | JGI IMG/M metagenome (GOLD analysis project Ga0187852, IMG submission 134511) | Peatland microbial communities from SPRUCE experiment site at the Marcell Experimental Forest, Minnesota, USA - June2016WEW_6_40 | ecosystem: Environmental > Terrestrial > Soil > Wetlands...
AATTCTTGCGCGTAGGCGGTTTTTGCTGGGGATGCTATGATTACGCTTCTCACGCCCTCTTTCAAGGTTGATCGCAACGCGTTCATGACGGATTCGTGAAAATTATACAGCGCTTTAGGATCGCTTCTGTTTCCGTCTAAAGATACCGTTTGCTGGTGCTTGGCAACTTGGCTGAAGATTTGCCATAAAACCGCACGGTCACCTTCTATCCCTACTAAAACGGCAACTGGGTACCCACGTCGGTAAGTCTTCGGAGTCATTTTCTTTCCGCTATCTGAATTGAGGTCTACAGCTATTTAGGCTTGCTTTATGGGTTCCTTTTGCAGGTTGAAACAGCACGTTTATGAACTGCGCTAAACCGTTTTTGAGTCGAGAAAACATGACCGATGTTGACAACGGAGAAGACTTGAACGTGCAGTTGAAAAAAAACGAGAGGGTTCTTGCGTTTTTTTATGCTTCATGGTGCCCCTACTGCAATGCGTTTGTCCCCGTCTTCAACAAAAAAATCAGCGGCTTCAGCTCGGCAGTTGTCATTCACGTTCTGCTTGACGATTTTGACAACCCGCTGTGGGATGAGTACGGCATAGATGCCATTCCAACCGTCATATACTTTGAGAAAGGCAAGGTCAGCAGGCGTCTCGACGGCGCGTTTGGAGTGGGCTTGAAAGAAAAGCAGTTTACTGCGTGGCTGGAAGAGTTAGCCCCCTCGTAAATGGAAACAGTTGCAAGAAAAAGTTTTTTAGCGTGGTGTAGTCTGCGTTTGCGGTGGTGGCGGGCTCGGTATGCTTGGAACCTGAACAACAATGGTTCCTGCAAAGCGGTCGCTGTATTTTTGGCGTTTGTCACCCGGCGTTAATATCCCAATTAGCCAATCAAGTATGAGGAAAACCCAGAAGATTTTGCTTATGTTGCGTATGACTGACTTGTCAAAGGTCACTGCTGCGCCATTTACCTGTTGTACCTGTAAGCCCAAGAATTTTTTACCTATTGTTCCACCCCAATAAACGTCCAGGAAAATGAAGTACAACACCTGAATTATTCCCCATAGAAAATCGAACACGATAAAAAGCCCAACTGCGAAGAAGGCGGCGCCGGTGAAAGCCACGAAAATCCTAAGAATTAAGTAAATTATACCAGCCGGAATGGCAATTATTATTGCGTCAATGATGTAAGCAGCTAATCGAATGGCCCAGTTGCCCCAATCAATCTGTTCACTACTGCTAGTCGTCATTCTATGAAACCTCTGAGAAATGGTTGTGAAACGGGTTAATTATCCTTGTTGGTAAATTAGCGCCGAAACGCGATTGGGCGTTTAGGGTTTCACGCCTATCAAAAGGGCAATTTCCAGCCATTTCCAGTAGCAGTCCACGTCGGCGAAGCCTATTTCCCGCAGCCACTGCAGCTGGGTTTCAACGTCTAAGAGCTTGTTTGACGGGTCCTCGGTTTGCGGAGTCAAGCCTGTTGCAGCCAAAAACTTGAGGTGCAGGTTCTGCGTCGGTGAAGAAACGTGTTCCAGATTGCAGAAAACCCCGCGTGGATTTAGAAGGCTGAGTACTTCTTTGTATAGCTGCTTCTTTCTCGGGTGCGTTAAATGGTGAATGGCTAAGCTGGAAACCACGGCGTCGAAACAGCCAATCTTCTCAGATGGAAGCGGCAGACTAAAGTCGTGCTTTACTACGGTTACGTGCCTGTCTCCTGCAAATCGTTTTCGGGCTTCGTTAAGCATGGGTTCGGAAAAGTCCAGCGCCACCCCTTCAACGTCTGGGTTGCTGAGTTTAACCAGCGAAAGTAACCTGCCGTTGCCTGTTCCCAGGTCAAGTACTCTTTTAACGGTTGATGGGATCTGCTGAAGAAGCACAGCTTCGCCTTCAGTTCTATGAGGCAACTTGTCCGCCCGTGCAAGATACGCGAGTGCGTGATCAACTGTTTGCCACTCGCTTAAAGGCGCATCTTCCCGTTTCATACGCATCAACTCTGGCACACACAAACGCAATATTATAGTCTATTCGTTCTTTCCTATGATTTTATCGGCGAGTCAGCGTCGTCTGCCAGAATTTGCGTACTTGACATAAACAACCCTTATATCGCATCGTCTGATTAGGTATGGAGAAATATTGAGTGGGGCAACGTTAATTTATGGAGTTTTGTCCAGAATGCGGTTGCAGGCTTGAACCCAAAAAAAGCGAAGGCGCGGGAGTGCTTGTCTGCACAAAATGCAGCTACATCAAAACAGCGGCAAACAACAGGGACCAAGCAAAAGTCGTTAAGGTTTTCCAGCCTAAGACTCAACCGTTCATGACCGTTATAAGCGAGGAAGAGCAAAAAATCAAGACCATGCCTACGATTCGCGTGGAATGCGAGAAATGCGGGAACATGACGGTTTACGTTTGGCAAGTGCAGACTAGGGGCGGCGACGAAGCGTCCACGCAGTTTATGCGGTGCACAAAGTGCGGTCACACCTTCCGTGAGTACTCTTAGGCTCACGGTTATTCCTTGTTAAACCGTAACGAAGAAAGATGAAGGCTGAGAATCTGCGGTTTTCTTAATAAAAACTTATTAACCCATTTATCGGATTGTATCATTCAAAGTGTTGGTTATGCTGTTGGACTTTGCAGCCATAGTTCGCATAGTGTTTGTCACAGTAACAACTATCACCTTCGTGATTGCTTTGTTATCGTTCAAGAATTTCCGAACACCAAAGACCATACTGTTGACGATTGGCTTCGGGCTGTTCTTCGTCCACGGAATAATCTCCATACCCGAACTATACAATAATGCGTACAACACGGCTTTCACGGAAAATATACATCTTCTAATTGACGCCATAGCCGTTCTTTTTCTGCTGCTTGGAACGCTAAAAGACTAAGAGGCTGCTCTTTAAGACGGAGAGACGCTTTGAACAAAAAGCTAAGTTGTCAATCTCGTTCGTCAAGGAAGCTTTGGTGACTTTTCTGGGATTCAAAAGTTTTGGTTAAAGCGAAGTTTGACTGCATAGTTGTAGTTGACAGGAGGCTCATAGTTGCGTGCAGGCTGGGGTTTAAGGTTCTTCTTCTGGTTTTTTTGCTTTCTTCTTCTGTTTAATTGAACGGTTTTCCAGCCAAGTGCTTGTCCACTTATCAACTATTGCATCGAGCAGGCTTGATTGATACGCTGATAGAACTTTTTCGATTCGCTCTTCATTTTTTAAGGTGTATATGTTTTCGTAGCCTATCTTGGTTCTTTCAACGATGCCGTTGTCAAATAGGTATTTCAGATAGAGCGAAACTGATGAAGTCGGTAGCTCTAATGATTGAACAATGAAACGGTACTTTGCTTTCTTGTTTAGCATGATCATCATTACGATTTCTCTTAGCCTCTTGTGTCTGAGAACTGAAAGGACCTTTTTGTCCGCGTCATCAAGAGGGGTACAGTAGTATCGTGTGTAGTGTCCCGTTTTTTCCTCGATGATTACGCTTCTTTGCGCCATGTAGATTAGGTGATGTTGGAGGCTGGCTACGGGAATGCCCATTATTCTTGAGAGTTCTCGAATGTGTAGGCCTGGGCTTTTCTTTAGGGTAAAATAGATTTTACTTCGTCTTTCGTTCTCCAAGATCTCTTCTTTGAACATTTTCCGCCTATTCCCCTATTGTAATGTCGCGCCCTATTTAGTTAACGATAGACTTCTCTGTTTTCTACTTTGAGATTTTAAAAATAAAAAAGAAAGGAAGATTGATTTTGTGTTGCCTTTTTTTTATGGTCGTTTTCTGAGGATTAGTACTGTAGCTACTGCTAGTGCTATGACCATCACTATGATTGCTACTGCGATGTACATTGTAAGCTCTGATGTGTTAACCAGGTTTGCTAATGGTGTGGCTGTTGGTGCTGGTGTTGGTGCCGCTGACTGGGCGTAGAAGGTTGTTGATGCTGAAGATCCATAGTATGCTCCTGTAATACCTGCGAATGATGCAACGACGGTGAAGTTGCCTGCAATGTCAGGTGCCCACGATAAACTGAACATACCGTAGGAGTTGGTTGTTGCTGTGCCGATTACTCTGCAGTTTCCGTTAGAGTCTGTTACGCTGACCGTGACTGGTACGCCTCTGAAGGTGGTTGGTTCTGGCTGCTGCATGTAAACATACTCCATCCACGGGGTCATGCTTGCAAGTGAGCTGCATGGGACTCCGTTTGGAAAGTCTTTTGCTTGTTGAGGTTGCGTTGTTCCTGCGGATATGTCCATGACTGTTCCCCTTATTACTAGGGGTACACCCACGGTTCCTGCAAGTTGTGGCGCGGAGACTGTTGTTTGGCTGGGTCCTGTGCCGTAGCTGTCAATTTGCTGGTCAAATGTGTTGTCGACTAATGCGAAGCCGCTTGCGATGGCGATGTTGCCTCCGTACATGAGGTTACCGTAGCAAGGCATAGACCATATTAGCAGTCCAGTGGTGGCGTTGACATCGAATATTTTGTATCCTGGGTATAGCGGGTTCATTGGAGAGTGTTCGCTGCTGGTCAGGTAGACTTGGTCGTTCATGATTGTGTCGATGAACGTGGGAACGTTTCCATAGGGTACCCACGCGTCATATGTGCTGTTGTTCGGGTTGGTGCTGTCACCGAAGCTCCATAGGAGTGCGCCTGTCTTGTCGCTTATGCAGTAGGTGGCTCCGTTGTAGCCAGTCCAGTAGAGGTTGCCGTTGTAAACGTTTTCTTGTGATCCGCCGTCGCCTGTGTATAGCCAAGCGTTGTTATTGGTGGTTGGAGCGACAGTTGGGCCCCATATGTAGTTTCCAGTGCTAAGGCTGTAGCCGTACTGATCCATAGCTTCTTGGTCCCAGAAGATGAAGACTCCTGATTGCGGATCCCATGCGGCGATTACTCGGCTGAGGTTTTCTGGTGCTTGCGGATACGTGTTCCACCAGTTTACGGTTCCGGATGGAATTTCATTTGCACTCATCTTTAGGCTTACTTGTGTCATGTTTGCCATGTAGGTTTGCGGTTGGACTGCCATGGAGTTGACGTGACCTCCGAAGCTTCCTTGAACGAAAGTTGCATAGTCATCCAAAACAATCATTGGCTCGCTGCCGCCTCCGGCAATGCTCCATCCAACGTCGCCTGGACTCCACTTCAAAGGTACTGATATGTTCCAGTCGTATGCTGTTGGTAAGCTTGCGTTTTCTGTGCCTGTGTACCATCCGCTGGTTCCTGTGCCTGCGTAGACGCCGAAGACTTTAGATGAGTTCCACTCTTGCAAGTAGTAGTTGGGGGCTGAAGCAGTTCCGTAGTTGGTGAGGATGATCTTCAGGTATTCGCCTCTTGGGCCTGCCATGTTGTCTCCGCCTGGAACGTTGGTTACGTTCATAGGTGTGAGAATGCCTGTCGCTGGATCGTAGAACCGCCAAACTGTGCCTAGACCTGTGACTGATTGTGTTGCGACTAGTGCGCCGTTAGGTAGCATTCCGTCTTGGTTTGGCTGGTCCATTGATGGTATGTAGCCGAATGATGGTACGAGTGAGACGCCTGTTGCTGACGCGTTTATGCTCCAGATTTGTTGTCCTGTCATTATGTTCCATGCGACGTAGTTTCCGCCTGAGCCTGCTTCACCGTAGGGCAGTTGGAAGTAGAGATAGCCGCACATTACGATTGGGTTGCTGAATCTGATGTTGTATGAGCCGCCTTGATAGAATCCTTCACCAGGAGTAGTGCTCTCGTTTCCGCCGACGGTTCCACCCCACTGAATGGGTTCTGTCCACATCATGTGCGCGGTAGATGGCGATGCACCATCTGGATACGCGGGCATGGCACCAGTGTGGCTGCCGAAGGAAGGTGTGTAGGGTCCTTCAAGCCAGTTAGAAGCGACGGTGTACCAGTTCCAGTTGATTCCGTTGATTGGGTATGTCCAGTATGCTGTTGGCAATGGGGGAACCGGATTCAGTGGAAGTTGCGCTTGTGTTACAGTTACATTTATCGGGCCGTAGCTTGCTGCTGTGAAAACGTCTCCTGTGTAAGCCGTGTTTGCGCCAGGTGTGCTTGCGCCCCAAGTGTAGGTTTGCCCTGGATAGTTAAATTCGAACGTGTAGGTGCCAACTTCAGTAGGGGTCATTTGGTATCCTTGGAAGCCTGTTGGGTCCCAAGTATCGGCCCAGGTTTGTGTTGTGACTTTTCCGTCTGGGGCTGTGATGGTTAGCTGGTAGCCTTGGCGTCGGACGCTGTTTGCTTGGCCGGGGACGATCGTCGCGCCTAGCATCGGGTGGTCTACCCACATGTAAACGTTGATGGTTTGACCGACACCGACTGGGCTAGGAGTTGCGCTCATGAAAGCGTAGGATATTATAGTCCACGGTGGTGTGTGTGCGCTGACCGTGATAAGTGCTCCACTCATTGATATTGCTAGAATTAAAGCGATCATAATGGCTAGTATTTTTCCTTTAGGTTTTTGCGTATTTTTTCTTCTCCTTTTAAGTTTTTTTGAACAAAAGCGCGTACGCTTATTGTTCATAGTCTCCCCTGTTGCGTCCAAATTGCTTAAAAGGCTTATCGAGATGAGGATTAACGCAAGAATTAACATTGGAATAGGTCAATAGCTGCATGAGTTTCTACAAGTTTTCAACGCCCCTAATCCAAGCAGACATCTGGCAGACTAGAAAAAAGCGGAGAAAGGCAACGGTGACTCAACTTTCAAAGCTGGATTCCTTCCGCACCTAAGCCAGATAGACACAGCCAGTAATTTTCAGTAGCCGACTGTCGTCTCTAAGTGATCAACTCACCTGTTGTTAATTGATTATTCTTGTGTTGTAGGTTTGCAGGTAAGCTTCGTGTGCAGCGTCGTAGGGGTAGGATTCGCTTGACGGATACGGGAAGCTTGTCATCGCTTGGAACGGAAGCGGGTTCACAGTAAACGGCACGTATGGCAACCCTTGGCCTTTGAACCAGCAGTTTGCAACCAGTATGTAGTCTCTCACCCACCCTTGCGGAACAGGAGGCAGACTCGCCGCGGGGAACTGGATTGACACCACGTCACCTTGCCGCCCAATAACGAACTCGTTATCAGCAGACTGAACCAGCGATGTTACATCGCCGTATCTTGTGAAGGCTCCTGAACTGGTTGAGTTGGGAACATACGCCTGCGTCAAGTCAGCGCTCGAAGGCGAAACCGGGTAAACGTTGATGTTCTGCTGTGGCGACGTGTCGATGCCAATGTAGTCGAACTCTATGTCCTGGTAATAGTTGATGCGCAACATGAAATTGTTAGTCGGGAACAAGCCTGTTAAGTTGACCACAAACGTTTGGTCCGTCGTGGCGGGAATGGGGAACTCTCGGTTTTCAGGAACGTTAACCCAGCTTCCGTTTGCAGCCATCACCTGCATGTAGGGCGGCGGCGAAGGCATAACTCCTGGCTTGTTGGCGTAACTCATGAAGTTCTCGCCTCCAGCCGCGGTGCTTGGCCAGTTAATTCGGGCTGCGACCACAAGGTCAATGTTTTTTGCGCCTGCCAAGTTGCCGAGGTTAAGCGTCAGGTTGTTCCATTGCCACCTGTTTGCGGTCGTGAAGTCGTTGTCAACCTTGGAGATTAACGGAAGAACATTTTGCCCCGTGCCGTTAACCGCGGAAACAGGAGACGCCAAATTATCGCTGACAGTGTAAATTGTTCCTTGATCGCTAAGGTCGTAGACGAACGTGCTTTTCGTCGAGAAAACATTCACGTTTGCCGGGTGATCCACGGCTAGCAGCTGCACTGAGTCTAAATAGAATATTTCGTTAGTATCCTCTTCTACGTTCACGTTGTAGAACCCGTTGAGCGGCTGAAGCTGGGCTGAATCTAATTTTATATAATCGTAGGGATAGTTGTAGGAGAAAAGCATTGAGCCGTCCGGATTGAAGTACTCCAGGAACCCAAGCCAGCCTGTGCCGTCGTTAACGTCTGAGGCGTAGTTGTAACCTGTGCCGTTCCACGTGTACAGCTCAGGACATGAAGTGGGCGAAGTTCTAATGAAAGTGCCTGCCACGTAAATTTCGCCCTGCACGTTCACCGTTCTGGTTGTGCTCAGGGTTCCATCGTCCCATCCTGTAAACGTGAACGTACAGAGACCCCACATGCCATTTTCAAGCTGAACCGAAGCAGGAACAGTAAGCGAGTGAGGTCCAACAGTTACAAGCGCCGTGTACGGTGTAGATTCGGTTTTTCCGTCCAAAGTGAAGCTGATACCAATCTTATTCAAAATAACGTTCAAAGTGTGCATGCCAGCCGTGACAACAGTGAACGTGATGGCTTGCCCGCCAGCATTTAACTGGTAACTTCCAAGGCTGCTCTCGCTAAACGTTCCAGTCACGTTTTCAATGGCTTGTGCGCCAAGCTGAACTGGAACTTCCTGCACAATTTTGCCGTTTACCGAGAAAGGAAACTCGTAACTGACGTTTCCGCTTCCAGCATTGGTGACTTTAACGGTTGCGCTGATGGTCTGGTTAGGCCATGCTTCGATCGGGTTTACAAACAAGTCGGAAACTCTAAGTGAAGTCGGCAAGGCGGTAGGCGGAGGAGCCGCGGTTGCCACAGGCGCGGTTGGAATTGGCGTGGGGGTCGGTGAAGCAGCCTGTTGAACGCCCTGCTCTGCTCCAAAATAATTGTTTTCATAGAGGTAGGCTACAGCGTCTGCCGCTGCGATCAGTAAAATAGTTACAAGAATAAGTGTTTGGATTTTGGTAAGTGCCGAACGTGAAAGAATAGATTTTGGCATAACCTTAAGGCGCTCATGCCCTTTTTAAGTTTTAAGGATTTTCCCCTGAAAAAATTGGCGTCTGCCGACTTTACTGCACACGGTTTTTTCCATTGCGTGAAAAACGATCGAAATTATCAGATCTGCGAGTTTCTGCTTCAATTTTAGGTTAGGTTTATCGTAACTGAGGCGGTAGCGCCTGTAACGGTGACCTCACCATTCAAGTAGTTCCAGCCGTCGCCGCTTGCAACTACGGCTCCGTCAATTTCCACGGATGTGGGAGCTGTTTTCACAGTGAAAGCTTGGCTGCCGCCGCCTCCGCTAACCGTATAGGCTATTTGCGTAGCGTTAAAGCTGTTTATGACGATGTTGGCGCCCACTGAAGTCACGGTGAAGTTTGAAACCGCACCGTTCATGGTTAAGCCGTTAAATGTAAGTGCGTCGCCGTACTGGCTGAAACTTTGCAGCGTTGCAGCGGCTCCTAAACTCACGCTGTAACCGCTTGCTCCCCGAAAAGAGGTGCCCATCGGGATGCTTGCGTTGGTAGGCGAGTAGGCAGCAAGGCTCGTTGAAAAGCTGAACTCGTCCGATGGGTCATCTATGTACTGAGGCGTGTTATAAGTCTGGTACGTAGAGACGGTTACGACGCAGCTTGACGGGCTGCTCATGTCAAAAGTGTAGATCCGCGCGGTAGCGGCGCCCATCTGGTTATCCACTTCTTGACGGTTGAAGAAAACCTCTTCTCTGTTCCCAACTCTGAGGTTGTCTGCTGTGCCTCCTTCCCCGTAGTCGTGCCCGTTTAGGGTCATGAACACGTTCGGGTAGTTGTTCAGTATCTTTTCAAAGTTTGTCGCCCAAGTTACATCGTAAGCAGCAAGGGTGCCGTAAGTTCCAGCCCCGTTAAGAAAATTATGCGTTGCCACGATCACGTTGACGTTCGGGTTCGCCGCCAACAGACTTTCCATCCAGTTCAGGACAGTCTGGTTAGCGTCGTACTCAACGTTGACGACCATGAAACGGTAGTTGCCGAAACTAAACTTAACAGCCGTGCTTGCGCCGCTGAAGATGTCTCCGACCCAGTAAGGCTCCTGCCGCATAATTGTAACGTTGAAGGCAGGGTAGTTTCCACCAATGTACGTGCCGTTGACGTTTCCGTCGCTCACTCCATCGGTGCCTATTTGATCATGGTTTCCCGCGTCCCAACAGTAAGGAACGCCGTCGTTGTAAAGAGTCATCATGGCGGCATTGGCGTTCACCCATTCAGCTGAAACATTAGCATCATTAACTATGTCCCCTGTGTGAACAACCATCGAGAGATTCAGCGCTTGACTGTTGCTTGCGATCCAGCTGGTCAATCCATCATACAGGCTTGGAAGCGCTTCACTCAAGTATTGAGTGTCCGAGATTTGAACTATGCTAAAATAGTTCTGGGTTAACGAGGAAATCTGGTTTTGCAAGACCGCCACTTGAGAGGTCAAAGAGATAACCTGCGACTCATCTTTCGACTCTGCCGCTTCAGCTGCCGATAACGAAGACTGGTCTGAGGCGCTCTGAACAGCGGATTCACTCTTTTCAGTTTTAAGCTGATCGTCAATACTCGTTATAGAAGCGTTCTCTGTTGAAACTTGACCTTGAAGCGTTGCGCTTTCAGCCTTTAGGGAACTGATTTCAGAGTTTAAAGTATCGATAGTGGAGTTTTTAGACGACACTAAACTTTGAACCGTCGCATTCTGGCTTTGCAAAACGTCGCTCAGAACTATTAATAAAAGGATAAACAGAACTACCATTGCCAAAACAATTTTTCGACTAACAACCTTCTTTTCGCTCATTAAAATTTTTCCTGTTGTTTCCTTCACGTCTTTTCCTGTAAAGCCTGTTTTCTTTTTATGTTTTTCTTAAGAACGCCCATTTGCGCACTGTCTCATCCGCCTAGCGGCATGCGCCTAAGAGAGAGCTATCTGCTGAGGCGTGGAGATGGTGACCTGAGAGTTTGAAGCCGACTTCAACGTGAAAGTCAACGTGTTCTGCGTGATTGTGCCGTCAAGGTTGAAATTGAAAATGAGGCTTCCGAAGAGACCTTGAGCAGTCGCGCTAACTTGTGAGCCAGAAGTTGCGCCGGCAAAGTTGAAAGTCATGGATTCGCCGGTGCTCAACGGCACACTTCCCGTGACGCTTGTAAACTTGAGCTCCAAAGCCAACTGCACGCTGTTTCCGCTTTGCGCAACAGGGCAACTGACGGTTGCCGTGGTCGCTCCTGAAAGCGGACTTTGCCCCACTGGGATGGCGATGTTAAATTGGCCAGTGCCGCTGTAGTTGCTTGCAGGGTTGCTCGGTGACGGCTCGTAATTGTCTATTAACGTTGAAACCCCGTTTTTCAAGTTTGTTAATTGCGTGTTCAAAGAGGATACCTGCGCTTCATCTCTTGCTTCCGAGGCTTCTTCTGATGTTATTAACGTCTGTATTGAGTCGTGTTGAGTTGCAGACTTGTTGGTGTCAGTGATAAGCTGGTTCTGGAGGCTCGTTATTGAAGCGTTCTCTGAAGTTATCTGCCCTGTAAGATTAGCTATTAGAGTGTTCAAGGAAATGATTTCAGCGTTCAAAGAGGTGATGGTTAAGCTCTTAGAAGACGCTTCGCTTTGAAGGCTTGACTTTTCATTCTCAAACACGCCGACCACAGCAACCACTAAAACGATGCAGAGAACCGCGACGCCTAAGGCAACTTTTATGCTTACACCCTTCTTTTGTTCCATTCAAAATTTTCCTTGTCTGCGTTCCTTAAGGCTAAGTATGGAGGCGCGATTTCTTATTATGCTTTCCCCAAAAACAACCGTCTTAAGAAAAACTTGACTTTTAGCAGTCACGATAAAAGAAGCTTAACCCTACGGTTTTGGAACTTGCAGGTTGGCAGCAAAAAGAATTTTAAAAAAACGCAGCGATTTTTTATTTCATGCAAGAACTGAAGGGGAAAATTGGGAAAAAAGGATTTTCCCACTCTCCAGCCACAGATTCTAGCTCTGTGTTTTACTCGGCTTTTCTTTACGTGCTTTTCTTTTTGCGTCTCGCTCTTTTTTAGTTAAGGGTTTTTCTTTTTTCGGCATTTGTTTGTTCTCCAGATGTTACGTTATGCAAGTTAGCGCTTTAATAATTTTCGAAAAAAACCAGAAGGTATGCCGCAGCAATGGGTGGGTTGTCTGGCTTGGGTGCTGTTTTGGTGCGAATTATAAAAACAGGTAAAACCCTAATCCCACATCGAACAATCCTATTATGAAAAAAAGCGGCTGCCGTAACCCATAAACCGTCAGAAATAGTCCGATTGCAATATTTATCATACCGACAACTTGAAACTTCCCGTTTAAGTGCCCTATTTCTTTTTCCAGCTCCAAGGGGTCTTTGGGTTCCTTTCTTATCAGTGTCGGGCTCGGAGAGTGCTGTTGAACGGAGCCTTTGCTGAGCGGGTAGATGAATGCGGGGATAGCCATGAAAGAAAAGAAGCTGCATAAAACGAGGACGAAAGATGCAACGGAATCTGTGCCCCATTGCCAAGCGGCGAGAACCAAAAATACAACTCCTATTATTGCCGATACAGTTGCCTTCAACGGCTTAACCCTAAGTTTAGCCACAGCTAATTCCCGAATTACGTATCAAAACATTCAGTATTTATCATTTTCTAAAACGTTGAGTACCCAAAATTACCTAAATATCAGGGATTCCCTTCATTCAGTAGGCAGCCTAAAATAGGCTTAACTGGATAATAGGTTGCAACGGAAATTTTAGAAGGAGGCAATTTTCGAATGAAAGAAAGAAAACCCAAACTGAAATCAAGCGGAACAAAAACCTATAAGAACACGCATGGAAAAATTTACCGCGTTATTACAAAACCGAACTATAAAGTGATGAGAAAGAACCTGTTAAGAAAACAGCGGGCATTGAAGGCACAAACTGACGCGTAATCGTTTACGGGCGCAAAAATTTAATTTTAAAAAAGGGAAAAACGCTGTAAGCGCGTTTAATTATTTTTTGCCTTTTGTGTGTTTTGCTGGAAGGGCTACCTGTTTTCGTTGTTTTCGCTTCAGGTCTTTTTCGCGTTGAAGTTTCTTGTGCTGCTCTAGACCATCAGCTTTCTTTTCTCTTCTGGACATAAATTAGTCAACCTTACAAGCCCATGGGATTTGGTGCTCAAAAACGTTGCTGTGGTCCGCCTGTCTTTTTCCTTTTTTGATGCGTGGGCGTAACTGATGCGGTTCGGGCGTTAACCTCTGGTTTCGTAAACTATCACTGAATCAGTCTTAATCTGCATCACCAAGTCGTGCCCTTCCACTATTTTCCGCAGGCAACCTATGCTTTCCTTCGAAATGTTTGTCTTAATATTTATGTGGTATCCGTTGAACAGGGGGTACACGGCTTTCTGGGGTATCAACGTGAAGGTGCTTCCCTCTAAATTTGGGCATCTGTCAACGATTTCCCTCAGCAAAATGGCGATTTCAGCTAATTTCATACACGGTCCCTATTTACTACTATGACAACTAAATAAAAACTTTCAATAGTTAACCTGAGAAAAAGCCTGAAATCTTTCAAGGCGCCGCAGCCAACCCGAACACTGGTTTTTAGGTTTAACGTTTCTGGCCTTTAGCCGGAAGCTGCTGCCTCATCTGTTTCTTCTTCGCTTCTTTCTCGCGTTCCATTCTTTTTCTTTGTTCATTCTGCGTGTTTTTTGCTTTACGTTTTGCTACACTTGGCATGAAGTCACCCAATAAGAAGTTAAGAACAGCATACAAGTTAAAACATTTTTCGCATCTTTTCGCTTTTCACCAAAAATTGCAACGTTAAAATAAAGAAAAAAGAAAATTGTTGAACGAGTTAAGATGTTAGCTTAATAGCTTAATATCTTCGTGGTGGTCTGCGTTTTGAATAGCACTCACGGCAATATACTGGCCTGGTTCCGTCTGGCTTGAAAGGAACTTCGCATTCTTTTCCGCAGTCAGCGCAGGTTGCCTTGTGCATCTCTTTGCTACCGTATGACATTTTGTTTTTTCACTTCCTATTTCGTTACTTTGCAAATCGCTTTGCAACCATGCCTAATGTTGAACTCCTTATAAAGTCTATCCGCTGGCAAAGCCTAGACGGCTCATTCGCCTCGCGTATCTGTCCTGTTGCATTCCGCTTTTGGCCTATACTCCACCTTTTTGGTTCGCTCCTTATGGTGCCTTTCACATTCTTTTATTCGGACAAGCATCCACTCGTTCTCTTCATAAACGCAGCCGCAAACCAAAGTCTTAGTCGTCAAAACCGTTCAACCTCCAAACTGCGCGCCAAGCAAACAATGAAAATAACAACCGCACCTCATAATGATTCCTCTTCAAAACTAATGACAACCCCGTAACACTGACCCTTTCTTTCCGTTTGCTCCATTTGGAAAGGTGTTGAAACCGCGGACGGACAGGGTTTTCTTCAGGTATGGCTAGTTCTGATGAGGTTTTGAATGTCGAAGCCTTTTGACGTTGCAAGTTCTGTTAATTGGGAAAACAGCTTGTCATCCATCTGTGCGGTTCTGTTCAGTATCCAAAGGTACTTGCGGTTTGGTGTGCCTACAACGGCGTAATCGTAATCATTTCCCAAGCTTATGATCCAGTAGTCACCGTAGAATGGCCAGAAGAATGTTACTTTAAGCTTTGCTCCTGTGTTCTTATCAACCACTTTTGCCTTGCCCTTTGCCCGTTTCACTTTGCCATTCTTTCGGCACTCGTTGAGAACGCTTATTCTGCCGTCCTGAGACAAGCCGTAAGTTGCCGTAATATCAGAACAGCCGTCTTCAAATCGGAAAGGAAGATGCGCAATCTCAAACCATTTGCCTAAATATTTTTGTAAATCGACATGCGGGACGACTTCAAGCGTGTCATATTCATCTTTTTTCAAAACAGGTCACTAACCACTTTACAAAACGCATATGTATAATTTTCGGTCGATTTCCAGGTCCATCGCCGACGGGAGCAGCAGGGGCAGTGAAAACGTAAAGCGTGGAGACCACGGCAACTGCTAAAAAAGCGATGCCTAAAAAGAGTAGAAAACGGTAAACTTTTCCCGCCCTCCGAAGTTTCCATAAAACCAACTAGTGAAGCAGCTATCAAGGCAAAAAAGAGCGGGGTAGAGATTGGAAAAGGAATAAGCTCATACGGCATGGGCAGCTATTCAAACGGTAACGCTATTTAAGTTTTTAGAAGCAAGTTTGGGGGTATAACATATATGAGGGCTGCTAATCAGTAGATACTTGGGTGTTTTCAAATGGTTGTCGCCAGAATTGCCAAGTTCTACTTTAAAGCTGGAAAACGCGAAGAAGGCTTCTCAGAGTTAGACATTATATTAAACAAACTGGTGCGAAGCGCAAAGGGTTATCGAGGCTATGTTTCGCTGTTTTCATGTGACCAAGACAACGTTGCCACAATCCTTACAATGTGGGATGATGACGAGTCGTTTTTAGGCTCCCATGAACTGTTCTCTTCAGCTGTTGACAAAGCTATGCCTTTTTTGGAAAGGCAACCTGACGTTGAACATTATAGAGTTGACACCGTCAATTTCACTGAATAGTTCGTTTTCGATTAGACTCTTTGTTGCGGCTTCAAACAAGTGTTATAAGGACAAGGCGCAGAAAATAAGATGTCTAGGGTGCCACCGGTTTGAACAAACTTAAAATCATTTTCATGGGTACATGCAACTGCACTAGAAGCCAGATGGCGGAAGCTTTTCTCAAGAAATACGCGGGAGACTACTTTGACGTTTACAGCGCCGGCTTTGACCCTAAACCGATCCATCCCTACGCCATAGAAGTGATGCGGGAAATCGGCTACGACATCTCTAACCAGCAGCCGAAAGAACTGCGGCAGCTGACGAGGGACAAGTTTTTCGCGGTTGCAATAACTGTCTGCAAAAAAGATGAGGAAGAAGGCTGCCCAACCATCCTCGGCGCAGCAGCAAGATTAAGCTGGAATATAGATGACCCTACAAATTTTGAAGGCACGGAAGAGGAAAAACTTGTTAAATTCAGGGAAGTCAGAGACCAAATACATGAACAAGTCAAGAGTTTTCTGAAAGAGCAACAAATTATAATCTGAATAGGTGGAACACCGTAAAACCAAAGTCACGTTCATTTCCCGAAAAGGCTCAGAACAAAAAACTTGGCGGACGCATATCTTCTCCCACCCTGATCATGCATCTACCGTAGGCAGATATATCAGAAAGTATGTATACATTATGTATCGGTGAATAGCGGTGGCAAGACAGATTTCAGTTTCAAACGAAGTATACGAACTGCTCTTAGAAAGAAAAGGGAAGAAAAGCTTTTCACAGGTAATCAAAGAAAGCCTCTGCCCCAAAGAAAAACGCGTAGATATCATGAGCTTAGCGGGCATCCTAAAAGACGACAAAGAAGAGCTTGAGCAACTGAAAAAACAAATAGAAGCTGAAAGAGAAGCAAATTACGGAAGGAAATTTGAATGACGCTTCTCGATACAAGCGTCATAATAGATTACTTATCAGGCGATCAGAAAATTATCGCCTTAATAAAAGAAATCTTAACCAGAGAAGATGTCAAGACTACAACCATAACCGAATATGAATTGCTTAGGCACAAAGCTAGAATAAGGAAACAAGCAGCAGAACGATTTCTTTCTGGCGCGACAGTTTACTCTTTTGACAGAGTAGCCGCCAAAGAGGCAGCAAATCTTTTTCAAGAACTGCAAGAGACTGGCAGGATGATAAATGAGAACGACGTGCTTATCGCAGGCATTGCCTTGGCTTATGGTGAAGTTTTGCTGACAAGAGACCGGAAACTTGCCAGTGTCGGCAAAGATAACATAAGAATTGTCTAATTGCCAAGTACTCTGAGCTTTGGGGCTGGTGCTGGTTGTACCATGCCTTAGGGCTAAGTAATTTCTTACTCTTTTGTGTTCTAGTTACACTGTCACTATCTCAACAATTCCTTCTTGTCTGTATTAGAGATTAACTTTGGTTAATTACAATAAATTGAGTTTAGCAAATCTTTTATGCAGAAACAACAAAATCATATTAACGTGTACCTATGAAAAATTCCATGATAGTACTGGAATTTCTTGTTGGGTTGTTGGCATTAATAATAGGCATCGTTACTTTGTACCCTTTTAAGTTTTTTAACCTTGGAATTGGCGCAGAAATCATGTTTTATGGGGTTACACTTTTGGCGGTGGCAATGCTTATCGTGGGAATTTTTAGATTGGCCAGCGTTTTCTCATTTGAGACACTGAGTCTACCTAAGAAAATTAACGTTGTTACAAGCGTATTAACCGTAGCTATGGCAGTTGTGATTTTGTATTTTCAAATGGTGGTGATAGGGGAGCGTTGGCTTCATCTCTTGTTTGGTATTGGATTGCTAAGTTACGCAGTCGGTCGGGTCACTATTGGAGCGCTAACAACTGAGTATAAGTCTGGTTTAAGAGCGTTTATTTCATTGATAGGAATAATAATTGGAGTTTTCTCAATCATAATTATTCTTTTTCAAATGACTCCTATTCACTCAGAAGGCAGCTTAACCGTTTATCTCACTTACACGTATTTTACTGGAATAACGCTTGTCTTGATAGGGGTTGATTGTTTAGTTTCAGCAATACTTGCTGGTTTGTTTGGGCAAAAACAGGGTCCTTAGGTGCGAAAGGTGGTAAGCTTGCCTTACCAAAGTTATTGGTTAGCTATAAGTCCCTGTGTTCCTTAAGATAGGGAAAGGGGATTAGTGCGCGCTTCAGCTAGTGTTCTTGCTCATTATGATGTAAACTGAGGCGAAGGCCATCAAAAGAACAGCTATGGCTGCTAGAGCGAAAATCATTTCGGGGATTCCGAGAATGTAGTGATCTACTTCGTAGTTGAGGGTAACAAGTATAGTTTCTGTTGAACTAGTATTGTTGAAATATAGTTCGTATGTTCCTCCCACGTTGGACCTAAAACTGGCAGAATATTGGTCAACATTTCCAGGCTTTGTGACCGTCGCGTTTGGGAAGGCTATCCAGAACAACAACGAGTTAGAATCATCGCCGACAGCTGTGAAAGTCAGTTGAACTCTGTCTCCAGAAGAGGCGGCTATGTTGCAAACAGTCTGATTTTCAGGAGCTAAGTTGAAACTTCCTGCATTTGCATGCACAGCTCCAATAACACTGATGGAAAAGCATAGAATGAGCAATAGACAAACAAGTCTTCTCATTGACATCATTAAAGTTTTTTTCTTCTTTGTTGCTGATAATCTTTTCGGAAATCGTCTGTAGCAAGACTTGTGTCTAACAAACCTACAATTAGCATCTAAAAACCGTTTGCTCGCGTGCATAGCTAGCGCGTGCTCAATTTACTTATATTAAATTTGGGCGTGGTGTGTTGGTTGTAACCCGCCTTCTGTTGTTGTGGCATTCGGCTAATCGGGCTACCCGCGCCTTGGGTAGATTCCGCATCGGCGACTGTTTGCCCTTTCCACTTGCAGGACGGCCGTTTCACCGTTTCCAGGTTGGCGCACTCAGCGTCACAAACGCGTCATCGCCTGTCCAACTGGACGTTTCGTTTCTGCTCTGTTGCCAACGCTCTCGCGTTGCCCCATCATAGGGCTGCAATTCTACACGTGGGCGGAGTTTCCTCAGACCCAGCATTTTTTGGGTCCGAAAGCCACACACCAACTCGCCAGCCCAACCATCAATGCGCATTCGCAGGCAATAAGAATTTCCCAGCAAAAAGAGGTACTTCAGCGTATATTGCAGGAAATCGGTTAGTGGCACAGCTGATTATGGCAGCTGGCGCGTTTTCGCTCGACTTCAGCCTGATACCTTTGAGCTTCCAGCGGATTTGCCCAGCCACGGGAGGCGCCAACTTCAGGTCCTCTCGAAGACACGGGCACATCGTCCGCCCGATAATCAATGAGGAACATACGCTGCGCGTCTTCGGGCTGAGATGTTTTCTGTTCTACGTGTTTCTGCAGCTTGGAATTACCCAGATGAGAACCGCTTTCATTTCCCATTCAATCGTCACCATTCAGCATTCGACTGTCAGGGTGGTTATAGGTTATGCACTTGATGAACTACACGTTAACAGAACAATCAACGTGGCTAAGGTGAAAGTGAATGAGTCTAGACGAGTTTACCTTCAGCAACCAAGAACACTTTGCCGCCAACTTCAATTTTGCTCCCAGCGTTTTCTGCCTTAAGCAAAAGCAGCGAGGGTCGCCTGATTTCGTAGCCCTGTTCAACCTTGGCGTCAATCTTGTCGGCGCCGAAGTAGCGGTAACGGGACAGGTAACCCGCGAGGCAGCCGTTCCCGGAACCCGTTGCTGGATCCTCTACGGTGCCGAACAGGGGAACGAAAACCCGCACGTGCAAGTCATTGCCGCGCTCGACGGTTTCTCGGCAGAAAACCAAGACTCCTGCTTCAACCTGCAGCTTCAGAAGTTGATCCAAATTGACCTTCGCGCGTTTGACTGCATCTAACGTTTTTAGGAGCACGATGATGAAAGGCAAGCCCGTGGACACGAGCTGAATCGGGAAGGCGTCGTCGAAATCCGCCGTGTTAAGCTGCAGAACATTTGCTAACTCCTCGACCGCGAAGGCTCTCCCGAAAGTAGGAGGAAGCTGCTTCATCCACAGCACCTCTTCAGCTCCGTGTCTTTCGAACCGCACGGGTATCTGCCCCGCCTTCAAGTTGAGCACCACTGTATCGCCGCCGTCGTCTTCCTGCACGAAATGCTTGATTACGTACGCCGTGCCCAACGTGGGGTGACCCGCAAACGGCACCTCAATCGAAGGCGTGAAAATCCGCACGTCGAACCCGCCGTTCCTTTTTTCGCTGGAGGGAATGAATGTTGTTTCGGAGAAATGCATCTCATTCGCAATCGCCTGCATCCGCTCGTCAGGCAGAAAAAACGCCCCAGTGACCACGGCAAGCTGGTTACCCGCATACCTTTCTTGGGCAAAAACATCAACCAAATAATACGTTAAACCCCTCATCCGAACCCGTCCTTTTTCGCCATCATACAATCAAACGCTTAGCCAAGCGGAACGGATAAAACTTTCCTCAAACAACACATCAGGCATGAACAAACGAGTCATACTCATAACGGGGACTCCCTGCGTGGGCAAAACAACGACGGCGAAAGCGTTAGCTGCAAAGCTGCCTAACAGCCAATACATCAACCTGACCGACTACGCAAAAGAAAACAACTTGACCACGGGCGAAGACAAAGAGAGAAACACCCTCATAATCGACGAGGAAGCCATGCAGCAGAAACTCGGCGAAACCATAAACGCCTCAGAAAACGCCAACATCATCATCGACGGGCACTACGCCAGCGCCGTCACGCCAACCGAGCATGTCGCGCAAGTTTTTGTTCTGCGGAGAGACCCCAGAGAGCTCAAGCAGTTCATGGAGCGATGCGGCTACACGGGAAGCAAGCTCTGGGAGAACCTGCAGGCAGAAATCATCGACGTCGTCTTGGGCGAGGCGGTGGAGGTGCATGCGGGCAGAGTCTGCGAGATGGATGTCACGGGCAAGTCAGTCGAGCAGGTCGTCGGGGACATTTTGGATGTTTTGGAGAAACGCAAAACCTGCTTCGTCGGCGTCGTGGATTGGCTGGGCATGCTTGAGAGGGAAGGCTTAACCGACCAGTACCTCAAAGTCTGACACAAAAATCGTCAGTTCATATTGTATATTCTTTCTTTAGGAACTTTTGAGTTCCTCAAGTGTTACGCAATTGCCTTTATTCATTTCTTCAATCGAACGTTTGATTTCGTCTTTTTCCTCTTCGCTTACTGTTACCTTAGGAAGACCCTTCACAAAAACTTCCTCAAGTGCATCCTCGATAAGGCTCAACCGCTCATTCACCTGTTTGACTTCATCATAAATCATTTCAAGCGTAACTTGGGTACCCACTTACTTCGCCCTAAATAATGACTTGTCTAATCAACTTATATTTTTTCACATAGAATTGGCAGGAAGCCTTCAGCCGATTGCCCGTTGAAAAACATCAATTTCGCTCTGACCTATTAAAGACCAAAAAAGGGATAAAGGCGTGTGTGAAAGTCAAAAACGCTTAACCGACCAGTACCTCAAGTTTAGTGGCTACGCTTTAGGGCAACTGGAGCGGGTTGTCGTTTGAAAGGAGCTGGATTTCAGGTATAAACCGAGTGATACCTGTTTTGCAGGCTAATTTTTTGCTTGCCGCCCCGGGAGACAAATTTCCCTAAGCCAGATTTGAGCTCTGAACCAAAAAACCAACCTGATTCAAGCGCTTCCAAAAACAGACTACCCCACAGGGGTACCTAGTATTTACATCAAAAACCCAACACAAATATGGGTTCCAAAAAACAATCCGCAAAAGAAAAAAATCTGCCCGCATCGGCGTCTACATGAAGCTGCCCATTTTCTGCTTGGTCAGCAACGTGATTTTTCTTCGGTTGCTGTACGATTTCGCGTGGTCGCTGAACTTGTCCGCAATCATGATGGGGCTGCCCAAGCCAACGTCTTCCGACGCCGTGTCCAACCCGATGATCAAGTTCACGCCGACCGTTCGGTTCCAATCGCGTACCCAGACGCCCTGCTCTTGGCGGCCTTTCTGCACTATCAGGTCGAAATGGCGGGTTGCACCGCTGTATCCGTCCAGCGTAGCGTTTTCTTTGTTAACTTTGTAGCCTTCCTTCTTGAAGTACTTAACCGCCAGTTCAGTCAGGTGGGTTCTGGACTTCGGCCCTTCGCGTTCAACGCTCATGACTCTCGCCAATCTTCCCTGCATACCCTTATCAACCACAACGGGGAAAAGCCTTTCGGAAGCAACATGCAAATGAAGCCAACACAAATCGTCAAATGCACGCAGTGCCAGGGTTTAATGTTGACCACGAAGGCGCAGAAAACCAAAATCTGCCCCTACTGCGGCGCACACGTGGACCTGTCACGCGCGCAAAAGGTGGCGTCGGCAAGCAACCCGTTCGAAGCTTCGAAACTCCTTCGAAAACTGAAAAGCGAACAAGGCTTCACACAGTAAAAGCTCAGCGTACCTGCCGCAGCATCTCGCACGCTTTGCACAAATCCCCCGCAGACGGCTCCCCACAGTCAACACAAGTCCTAAACTCTTCCTCAGCCACAGTTTTCTCAAGCGCGGGTCTCAAGCGCTCCATGGCTTTGAGAACGGTGAATTTAGTTCCAGCATGCTTTGCCTCCACGCGGTTAAGCATCCAGCGGACGTCGTTGCGTAGGGCTTCAGAAGCGTACGGGCACGGAGTATCTTGGAACTTGATTTTCTTCACGTAAGCGTAAAGCGCGCTTTCCCTCTCGGGGATCTCGCAGAAAGGCTTAATCTTCTGAACCAGCAGCGGATGCACCGCGTTTGTCACGGGCTTCTGCTTCGCCAGCCTCGCCACGTCGCCGCGGAAAATGTTCATCAGCACCGTTTGCGCCTCATCGTCAAGAGTGTGCGCTGTCGCAACCTTGTTTGCGCCGACCTGCCTGGCTCCGATGTTTATGGCTTTGCGCCGCAGCACGCCGCAGTAAGCGCATGCCGTCAACTCCGTTCGTCCTTTGCCCCGAAGCCTCTGCATGATCTCGTCAAGCGTGAACCCGTAAAGGTCCTTGAAAGAAACCACATGATGGGGAACTTCGAGTTTCCGACAGTTTTCCGCCGCGACCCAAAGGGCTTCATCTCGGTAGCCAGCTATGCCCTCGTCAACGGTTACGGCGGTCAGCGTGGTCTGGGAGCGGAACCGTTTCAGCTTGGTTAAGACGCGCAGTAGGCTTAGGCTATCTTTGCCGCCTGAAACTGCGACGGCTAAATGATCGTTAAAGCTGAGCATGCGGTAACGTGTGATGCACGATCTCACCTTGTCCTCAACGGAGCGAGCAAAGCATCGTCTGCACAGAGTTTCCCCTGAGTACTGCCTGTGAAAGAAGGCTTCTCTGCTTAGGCAGGCGCTGCAGACATCAGAGTCCATGGATCCACGTTTCCCCACGCTTGGTTCAGAATGGATGCAGCTTAAGCATAAACATTTCGAAATGCAACACGGAAATTTCATTCTCGCTTCCCCCGCTGCCTTTTTGGACAAAACGCTTTTTCTTGACGACCTTGTTTCGACAATTGCAAAATGCTTCAATGATTGTACTAGTTCTTTCCATATAATTGCCTTAAACTAGAGATAGTCTTATAAACAAAACAGCCGTAGTGAGTGGCTGAACAAGAGCTAACACGCTTTTTGTTCAAAAAAAAACTTAAAAGGAGAAGAAAAAATACGCAAAAATCTAAAGGAAAAATACTAGCCATTATGATCGCTTTAATTCTAGCAATATCAATGAGCGCAACACTCTTCACCGTGGAGGCGCACTCCCCGGTGTGGAACATCATCGACTACGCATACTTAACCTGCGCACCTAACCCAGTTGGTGTCGGCCAACCCATGCAAATTTACATGTGGGTAGACCACCCGGTGGTCAGCGCAACTGAAGTTCCAGGAGCGGCAAACAGCGTTCGACGCGAAAACTACCAGCTCACCATCACAGCCCCAGACGGAAAAGTCACAACACAAACTTGGGCTGATGTTTGGGACCCAACAGGCATCCAATCATACTTCTTCACCCCAACTGAAACTGGCACCTACAATTTCGTCTTCTACTATCCACAGCAAATCTACACTTGGAGCGGCGCTTACCAGAACGACATATTTGAAGCATCAACAGCAGCACCAGTCAACGTAACCGTACAGCAGACAGCAGTAGCAGGACAGCCACAGCCATCACTGCCAAGCGCGTACTGGACCTATCCAATCAACGGATTGAACTGGAACTGGTACACGGTCGCTTCTAACTGGCTCTCGGGACCCTACACTCCAGCCTTCGGCGGCCACACGGGCAACATCCCCGCGTACCCTGACGGCGCAGTGCCAATGACATCGCACATGTTGTGGACTGAGCCCTTCCAGTGGGGAGGCATAGTAGGCGGCAACGAAACCTACATCGCAGGCGAAGGATACTACCAAGGCGGCTCATACAACATCAGATTCAGCAACCAAATCGTCATGAACGGCGTACTCTACTTCCAGTTGCCCTTCGGTGAATCAGGCACAGGCGGAAACTACGTCGCATGGAACATGGAAACAGGACAACAACTCTGGAGCATAAACGCATCAGCAACAGGCGTCTCACTAGTGCCATCATTCGGATACTTGCCCTCAATGGATCAGCCAAACCAGCACGGAATCCTACCTGACGGCGCACTGGTCGCGACAACATCAGTTACGAACCAAGGCACAGTCTGGCGGTTCTACGACCCAATGGACGGCGTCTTAACGCCCATGAACGTCACTAACGTTCCAGGCGGAGACAACTTAGCCGGGCCGATGGGCGAATACCTGAAGATCATCCTCACCAACTACGGAACCTCAAGTGCACCCAAGTACTACCTGCAGGAATGGAACAGCAGTAAAGTCTTCGGCGTCTACTCAGGCACAGGAACCAGCGGATGGTACACAGGCACAGAAAACGCAAGCCTACCAACAGCATACGACTGGAACGTATCAGTTAGTCCACAATGGAGTTCAGGCGACAGTGGATGGGCAATCGCTGGAGGCGGAAGCGCACCAATCCTACAACTAGACAAATATGTCTTGTTGGTGCAGGGAACCTTCGGAGGCCACGCTAACTCCATGGCAGTGTCACCGCAGACATACAACGCAAACATGACCGAAATCAACCTTACACCCAACGCTAACGGAGTTCCAGCTGGAACCATTAACTGGTGGCAGACTTATCCGCAGGCATCAGGCAACAACAGCCGAATCATCAGCTCATGGGATCCAAGCACAGGCATAGTCATCATGTGGGACCAAGAAGCAATGGATCACCTAGGCTTTAGCTTAAGCACAGGCTCACAGGTCTGGGGTCCAGTAACCGTTCCGCAGACATCTTACAGCGGCTGGAACTACATGGGTGACGGCAGCTCACAGGAAAACGTTGCATACGGCCATATGTACTGGGCTAGCTACGACGGCATGCTATACTGCTTTGACACAAAGACAGGAAACTTGCTGTGGACTTTCGGATGCGGCAGCGCACCTGACAACAGCACCCAAGCGAACTTCCTGCCTTACGGTTACACACCACAGATCATCGCAACCATAATGGGCGGAGTAGTTTACACCATCAGCAGTGAACACTCACCTAACAGCCCGCTCTATCCAGAGTACGCGCTACGCGCCATCAACGCAACCACAGGCTTGCTCATCTGGTCATCACCAGACTACGGCAACCTGATGTACGGAGGCAACATCGCCATCGCAAGCGGCATCGCAGTCGTCGACAACACCTACGACCAGCAAATCGACGCTTATGGTCAAGGACCAAGCGCAACAACCGTTACGGCGCCAGACACAACTACCACCGTGGGCGCACCCATAGTGATACGCGGCACAGTCATGGACATATCCGCAGGCACAAAGCAAGCTGAACAAGCAGCAGACTTCCCACACGGCGTTCCATGCGCAGCAGTATCGTGCATGACCCCGTGGATGGAGTATGTTTACATGCAGCAGCCAGAACCAACCACCTTCACAGGCGTACCAGTCACCGTCAGCGTAACAGACTCTAACGGAAACAACCGCGTCATAGGCGTCGCAACAACCAACAGCATGGGCATGTACACGCTCTCGTGGGCACCAGACATACCAGGCAATTACACCGTCGTCGCATCATTTGCAGGCTCAGCAGCGTACTGGGGCTCGTCAGATTCAACTTCGTTCGTAGCACAAGCAGCAGCACCAACACAAGCACCCACAGCCACGCCACTCGGAAACCTCGTCAACACATCAGAACTGACAATGTACATCGCAGCAGCAATCATAGTGATGATCATCGCACTAGCAGTAGCAACGGTACTAATCCTCAGAAAACGACCATAAAAAAAGGCAACACAAAACAAATCTTCCTTTCTTTTTTATTTTTTAAGATTTTCGCATAGAAAACAAATCAAGTTATTGTCCACCGGTAACAATTTTGGACAACAATATCTTATCAAAAAAACCCTTTTGCAAAACCTGCGCAAACCCTTGCTGTTACTAAACGTTTCTCAAGACCTTCATGGGTGCACACCTGAAAGTTGCTCAGGTCTACCTGGCGGTTTTCCTACAAGAACCTTAGCTCTTCATCAGCCATGCCTAAAAAAGGCTTGTTTAATAGCGCCACTTAGATTTAAGTCACTTTAACAATTTAAGCTCCGAAGGTCCAACCTTCACCGAAAACAAGTCAGAATACAGGTCCAAATCTGCCAAAATAACAGAAAAAAATCTTTTTTCAAAACGGTTCCAAAAGAAAAAAAAGGATAAGCTGCACGCTTGCTTATGCTGACAATTGCGCTAGTTCTTCTATATCATATGCCTTGATTTGTAAATAGATTTATAAGCAGTAAGAGACGATAATGAAATCTTGAACAATAGCTAAGTGCTTTTGTTCAAAAAACTAAGGAGAATAGACATACGCAAAAATCTAAAGGGAAAACCCTAGCTATTTTGATTGCTATAATCTTGACAGTATCGATGAGTGGAACACTATTTACAGCAAGCGCACATTCACCACCATGGACCATCACATCCTACGCTTTCATGAGCGCAACGCCTAACCCTGTCGGCGTCGGCCAAGCCATCAACATTTACATGTGGGTTGACCACGCTGTGCCAGGCGCAACTGAAGTCCCAGGCTCCGCCAACACGATCAGACGAGAAAACTACCAGCTCACCATCACAGCCCCAGACGGAAAAGTCACAACACAGACATTCGCATACATCGCCGACCCCACAGGCTTCCAAGCCTACACGATAACCGCCGCAGAAACAGGCACCTACTCGTTCGAATTTAACTACCCAGCGCAAACCTACGTTTGGACAGCAAGCACACCTGGCGCAAGCACAGCTTACACAGGCGACGTTTTCACCGCAGCAAGCTACGGCCCGATAAACGTGACAGTAGGGCAAACACAAGTTTCAACCGGCGTCCCAACACCTGCTCTTCCAACCGCATACTGGACATACCCAATATTCGGAACTAACTGGAACTGGTACACGGTCGCATCCAACTATCTGGAGGCACCGTACATCGTGACGTTCGGCGGCCACTCAGGCGCAATTCAACCTGACGGCGCAGCACCAACAACGGCACACATGATGTGGACACAGCCAATCCAGTTCGGAGGAATAGTCGGCGGAAACGACACTAACATTCCAGGCGAAGGATACTACCAAGGAGGCTCATACAACATCAGATTCGGCGACCCAATCATCATGAACGGCATACTCTTCTTCCAACTGCCCTTCGGTGAAGCAGGCACAGGCGGAAACTACGTCGCATGGAACATGGAAACAGGACAACAACTCTGGAGCATCAACCCAACACCATCCAGCGGACCCTTCGCAGGCATCACCCTAGTACCATCCTTCGGCTACCTACCAACAATGGACCAGCCAAACCAAGCAGGCATCCTACCTGACGGATTACTGATCGCGCAATACTCAATCGGCGGATTCTACATTCCAGGCTTCGGAAGCTTCGGCGGAACCCCAGCGTGGGCAGGATACGACCCAATGACAGGAGTCCTAACAAGCATGAACGTCACCAACATTCCAAGCGGCGACGCAGTCATGGGACCAGGCGGACAATACCTAATCATAAGCCTCGTTGACCTAGCGCCAAAAAATGCATACGGCGTTGACATAGGTCCTCCAGTGTACTACCTGCAAGAGTGGAACTCAACTAAAGTCTTCGGCCAATACTTAGGCACAGGAACAAGCTACTGGTACAGCGGATCAGAAATCGCCAACATTCCATTGACACCGGCAATGCCAACCACCGCACCAGCAAGCGGAAAGGCATGGAGTTGGACTGGAACCGCGTGGGCACAACTACCGTCAGCATCAGCCCTACCTGACGTAACGCCTGCCTACGACTGGAACATATCAGTCAGTCCACAATGGAGTTCAGGTGACTCAGCATGGGCCATCGGCGGAAGCGGCGGAATCTTTGGAGCAACTGCAGGCATGATCAACCTTAATCACTACATAGTTCTCACGCAGGGAACCTTCGGAGCACACGTCGGCGACTTCATGTCAACACCAGAAACCTACAACGCAAACATCACTGAAATAAGCCTAGCAGCCGGAGCCAACGGAATCCCAAGCGGAGCCGTAAACTGGTGGCAGACTTATCCGCAGGCACCAGGAAACCTGAGCCGAATCATCAGCGCATGGGATCCAACCACAGGCGTCTTCATCTTCTGGGACCAAGAAAGCTTAGACCACTACGGCTACAGTCTCAGCACTGGCGCATACATGTGGGGTCCAGTGTATCCTCCAGCAACCAACAACGTTGCTTGGATGTACACGGGAGACGGGACTTCACAGGATAACGTTGCCTATGGAACTCTATATTGGACTGGCTACGACGGAGACCTCTACGCGTTCAACGACAAGACAGGCGCGCTACTGTGGACCTTCGGTAACGGAAACACGCCAGACAACAGCACAGCAGCGAACTTCTTACCCTACGGTCAAACACCAATGTTCATCGCAACCATTGCGGACGGAATGGTCTATACCATCAGCAGTGAACACTCACCTAACAGCCCACTGTACCCGAACTACAAGGTATGGTGCGTCAACGCAACCACTGGACTGCTAGTATGGAGCAACCCTGACTACGGCAACCAGATGTACGGAGGCAACATGGCAATCGCAAGCGGCTACGGAGTTGTCGACGACACCTATGACCAGCAGATTGACTGCTACGGTCAAGGACCAAGCGCAACAACCGTTACGGCGCCAAACATAGCTGCAACTGTGGGCGTACCAGTTGTGATACGCGGCACAGTCATGGACATATCTGCAGGCACAAAGCAGGCTCAGCAAGCAGCAGACTTTCCAAGCGGCGTCCCAGTCGCATCTGATGCAATGCAGAGCGCTTGGATGCAGTACGTTTACATGCAGCAGCCAGAACCAACAACCTTCACAGGCGTACCAGTCACCGTCAGCGTAAGAGACTCTAACGGCAACACAAGAGTAATCGGACAGGCAATGACTGATGAAAACGGCGCGTTCAGCCTATCTTGGGCACCTGACATCCCAGGCAACTTCACAGTGGTCGCATCATTTGCAGGTTCAGGAGCATACTACGGATCTACAGCAGAAACATCCTTCTACGCTCAAGCAGCTGCCCCAACACCAGCGCCAACCGCAACGCCACAATCAAACCTCGTCAGCACATCAGAGCTTACAATGTACATCGCAGTAGCAATCATAGTGATAATCATCGCACTAGCAGTAGCTACGGTACTACTCCTAAGAAAACGACCATAAAAAAAGCAACCAAAAAACAATCTCCCTTTCCTTTTTTATTTTTTCAAGATTTTCGCATTAAGAAAAACAGCTAAGGTTATTGCCAATTGATCACAATTTTGAGCATCAGTATCTTATCTAAAGAACTTTGCAAAACTGAACAAACCTTAAAAGAAGCACTGAAAAAAGGCTTACATAGCGTATTTATCGCCGAATCCCTTGAAATTGAATAAATACTTGAGACGCTGACTGATTTAGACGGCTGACAAAAATGACAGTTAAGCCTACAAAACTTTCAGATTACAGAGAAGTAACTTACACCAGCGCACGCTGGACGCTTTTAAAAGAACTGAGGAAAAAAACCGAAGAAGTAATGTCTGCGCTGGAAGCGTTTCATCTGGCTTCGGTTGCCTATGGAAGCGTGGCCCGCGGCGACGTTAAAAAAGGCAGCGACGGAGACGTTTTCATTCCTGAGGTGCAGAACAGCTTTCTTGTAGAGACTGCTTTGGAAAAAGCAAAGGTGCCTGTTAACGCTCGATATGTTGTGCAAGCGACGCCGAATTACGCTATGAAAGCACACATCGAAGTCTGCGAGCAAGTAACCGTTTCGTTTCCCCTTATGCAGATGCGCAGGGTTGAGCGGGAGTTCTACATGTTCGGCGGAGAAGCAAGCCTAAGCCAACTCAAAGCCAACGCCCGTTTCCCAGGCGTCGATAAAAGGCTGATGCTTATCGAACCCACAGAGAAGGGGCATGTTGAAAGCAGCATCATCGGCAGAGAGGAAGACGCCGCCAAAACCCTCGGCATCTCGGCTGAAACGGTTCTGGATCGGGTTCACACGCTTCTAAAACGTGACGCAGTCGGCAGGACAGGCGTATTCATTCATAGGGAGCTGTCTTCGGACGAGACTTTTGAGTTGGCGCTCAAGAAACTTTCAGATTTGAATCCTGCGGTTCGCAGAAGAATGAAAAAATAGGTTTAGGTTGGGTAGTAGATGAGTTCTTTTTCTTCAAGTAGCTGCTGGATTTTATCGACTGCTTCGTAAACCTGCTCTTCTTTCTTTGCGCCTACGCAGACGAGTTTGCCAGCGGAGAAGATCAGGAAGACGACTTTAGGTTCAGCCATGCGGAATACTGCGCCTGGAAACTGCTCGGGCTCGTACATTACCCGTTCAAGCTTATACACTAAGCTTTCCAAGTCGATTTCGCCGCCGAGCTCAGCCGAGGCAACGATGTTTTGGATGTTAACGATCGGCTTCTCAGTAATCTGAATGCCTTCGCCGCGGAGTTCTTTAACGACTTTTTCCACGGCGCTACGGGATTCCTTCTCGGATTTAGCGCCTGTGCAAACCATTTTGCCTGTCCCGAAAATCAACGTGGCGGTTTTCGGTTTTTTAAGGCGGAACACTAAGCCTGGGAAAACACTCGGGTTGTACTCGGTCTGCGGGAATTTTTCAACGATTTTCTGCAGGTCAATTTTCTGATTAAGTGATACGGAGGCTACGATGTTTTGTATCGAAATTATTGGTTTTCGTTTACTCATATAAATTCACGCGCTTGAGTATTTAAATTACACAGGGAGTATATAACATCATCCCTTTATAAAGCCCTTTATAAATGGCAAGCAACCTCTAATTCACATTGGCTCAAATTTTTAGCCGTATATGGGAAACCTCAGCAACGCTGCGATACCGCCTAGGCCTAAGAGTTTTGCGCCTGCCTCATGCTCGGTGCTGATTACGGTTACGTTTGCGCGGCGCCTCTCCGCTTCACGCATGAGTTCCTCAAGCTTCAGCCGCTGCTGCTCGTCTGCGTCGCGGATAGCTGTGTCTGCAATCACAAGTTTCTCAACCGCACCAGACTTAACTGCGTTCTCCACTGAATCGAACCCGTAGGTTACGTTGCCTTCGCCTTTGCCAAGCCGCTTCATGACTTCCTCTATTGTTTCCATCTCGTCCACGAGCCGAAGTTGATGCGCCGCTTTCAACAAGACGCCTGAACGCAATGCTTCGTCGATGCCTGCTGTTCCGCCGTTGTTGACGCTTTTCACGTCGGCAACGGATTTTGCCATTTCTGGGGCTTCTTCGTTTAGGTACCGTACGAAGTCAGTTTTTACGTAGCCTGCGCCGATGATGACGATTGGATTGCGATTTTGACTCCAAAGTTTGTCGAGGCTGCCAACTGCTAAACGGAAGTACGCTTTTGTTGCTTCAACCCGTTTGTCAGCCTCCTGCTTCCCAGGCAGACGGATGCGTTGTTCAACTCGGGTTTCGTACCCGTACTGTTTAGTTTCCGCTATGGCGAAGCCTTCGTCATCGATGGAGATTATGAGCATGGGTTTTTCGGTTTGGCTTGCTTTTTCAAGTCTGTCAAGAAGGTGACCAGGCCATTCGCTCTTGACGATTGTTACCGGCTTATCCAGCGAAATGCTCAGGGTGTGGTGGGCGCCTGTCGGGATGATGTCGGGCGCGTGGCAGATTAGCCCGTGGACCCGCAGCCTACCGAGAAATTTGTCCCAGCTGACGGATTCCACTTTGACGCCCATGAAAGCTGAGACGCGCTCGGCGCTTTTGGGGCGGCTTGTTTCAGTGTCGCTTTTTATGGCTCGGCTGCTGTAAGCGTAGACTTCGTCGCCCTTGTAGATGACGTTATAGAGATGCCACAGGTCATCTGGCGAGTCAGGTACGACTTTAACGAAGCCTTGCCGCAGGTTTTTCTCGATAATCTTCACAATATGCACTTCTCTTTAGGCTAATTGTGCACAAAGAAATAAAAATATGCTACTGGGCTTTAGGGTCCTTCCTCTTTCTCTCCTCTTTTACCCCAACGATTTTTTAGATGACCCAATTAAGAGTCAATAAAGCCTAAGCCCTGGACGCTTGAAAAATAAAAGATTTTGGGAAAAGAAATTCCCAGTTTCCTGCTTGACTATATGAGGTGTAGCAGGTTTATGAACAGCGGGATGAAGACGATGGATAGTGTGCTGAGCAGTTTTATGAGTACGTGAAGGCTTGGTCCCGCAGTGTCTTTTAATGGGTCTCCGACTGTGTCGCCTACTACTGCTGCGGCGTGAGCTGGTGAGCCTTTGCCGCCGTACTTGCCTGTTTCAATTAACTTCTTCGCGTTGTCCCATGCGCCTCCGCCTGTGTTCATGAACAGTGCTAGCGGCACGGCTGAGAGCGTTGCGCCGATTACGAATGCGCCTACAGCTTCGGGTCCTAACAGGACACCGACGATTACTGGAACGATGACAAGGATTAGTCCCGGAAGCACCATGCCTTTTAACGCAGCTTTTGTGCTGATGTCCACTGCTTTGCCGTATTCGGGTTTGCCTGTGCCTTCCATGATTCCTGGAATTTCTCTGAATTGCCGTCTGACTTCTTCCACCATCTCAGCGGCTGCTTTGCCAACAGCACTGATTGCTTGAGATGAGAAGAAGAATGGCAGCATTGCACCGATGAAACCAGCGATTAGCACGGCTGGATTAGAGATGTCTACGACAAAGGCTTTACCAGCGTAAGCTTTAGTTGCAGAAACCTCTGAAGCAAACGTTTGGAACAACAGTTGTGCCGCGAGCAGAGCTGAGCCGAGGGCAAAGCCTTTGGTTAATGCTTTTGTCGTGTTTCCTACTGCATCTAACGCTTCCATGGTTTCTTCTGCGCCGCCTTCGCCTGACATTTCAGCTATGCCTGCTGCGTTGTCAGCGATCGGTCCAAAGCCGTCAAGTGCAAGTACCATGCCCATAACTGCGAGCATACCCATGGTGGCAAGTGTGGTTCCGTAAATTCCGCCTATGAACGGTGTAATTTGAGCTACATGTGATGCATTCCACGAAACGGCGAATTGTGTACCGAAGTAGTAGGATGTTACGAGGGCAATAACTAGCGAAACTATGGGTAATGCGGTTGTTTCGAGTCCTACGGCGAAGCCTGTGATTATGTTTGTTGCGGCACCTGTTTGGCTTGCTTTGGCTATGCGTCCGACTGGGCCACGGTCGCTTCCAGTGTAGTAGTCAGTGATGTAGTCGATTGCTACGCTTGCGGCTAAGCCAGAAAGTAAGCAGAAATACAGGTAGAGGAACGTGATTGAGAAGTCGCCGTTGCCTAAAAGGAAAATTGTAGCGAACAGAAACAGTATGCCCGATACTATCGTGGTTACCATGAGGCCTTTTCGTAGGGCTTTCATCGGATGCTTAGCTTCTGCCGCGTTAAGCTTCACGAAAGGCATGCCGATCAATGTCGCAAAGATGCCTAAGGCGCGCGCGATGAGTGGGAAGAACAGGAAGACCAAATTTCCTGTGGCTATGCTGATTAAGCCTCCGATGACCATGCCGCCGATGTTCTCTCCAGTCGCAGATTCAAACAGGTCTGCGCCTCTTCCAGCTGAGTCACCCACGTTGTCGCCGACGTTATCAGCGATGACTGCGGGGTTGCGTGGGTCATCTTCAGGTATGCCCGCTTCTACTTTGCCTACGAGATCTGCACCTACGTCCGCGGCTTTAGTGTAAATTCCGCCTCCGAGTTGGGCAAACAAAGCAATTAATGAAGCCCCAAAACCCATACCAACGATTCCGCTTGCTGCATCTCTGCCTAATGTTGCGGCTTGAGTAACAGTCATTGATCCACTGTTGAACATGGCGTTGTATCCACCATAAAGCAAGAATAGAAAACTAACACCCAAAAGCGATAAACCGACAACCGCCATGCCCATAGTTGCACCGCCGTAAAAAGCGGTTTTAAGAGCTTTTTCTGCGCCACTTTCTTTCGCCGCAGCAACGGTGCGAACGTTGGCTTTTGTTGCGTTGTCCATAGCTATGTAGCCCGC
>Ga0187852_1000764_pt1 | contig 33828 bp, 30 predicted proteins | sample June2016WEW_6_40_FD_134511 | JGI IMG/M metagenome (GOLD analysis project Ga0187852, IMG submission 134511) | Peatland microbial communities from SPRUCE experiment site at the Marcell Experimental Forest, Minnesota, USA - June2016WEW_6_40 | ecosystem: Environmental > Terrestrial > Soil > Wetlands...
ACACAGCATTCGCAGTCAGCGCGGATGCCTCCATCGCCGTCATCCTCGAAGAGGATCGCCAAAAATTCTATGAGCAATTGCAGGCCGCCGCGCGAGCGGCCGCACTGCGCGAGGGCATCGAACTTATCACTCACCTGGTGGATGGAGAAACGGTGGATGCCATCGTCGGCTTCGTATGCGAGCACAAGATCGATCTACTCGTCATCGGATTGCATCGCCGCCATGATCGCGTGTCCCGCCTGTGGAGCACGGTGTACACAATTGCGCAGAATGTTCCTTGCAGCGTGTTCGGCGTCCATTAGGGAACACTCCACGCTGGAAACCGGTTCTTGTCCGAACGAAGGGGGGAAGACGGTATGGGAGGATTGATCCCGTTAGGCGATGCGTCCCGGCGCCCATCGCGCATTCCCATTGTCACGGCCCTTATCATCCTCGTGAATGGCCTCGTCTTCCTGATGGAGCTGATGGGCGGCGACGCCTTTGTCAATGCGTGGTCCGCGATTCCCTCCCAGGTTTGGTCCGGCCATCAATGGATTACGTTGATCACCTCGATGTTTCTGCACGGCAGCTGGTCGCACATCATCGGCAACATGATCTTTTTATGGGCATTTGGCCCGGAGATCGAAGACGCGATGGGCCGTGGGCGGTACCTTGTCTTCTACTTTGCCGGCGGGATTGTGGCGATGATCTCACAGGTTGCAGTCGACCCCCATTCCACGCTCCCGAACCTGGGCGCCAGCGGAGCCATTGCCGCGGTGATGGGAGCATTCCTGATTACCTATCCTCGCGACCAGATTCGTTCGGTTTTGTTCATCTTTGTGTTTGCGCGGATTACGGTTATCCCGGCCGCGATTTTGATCGGCTTCTGGTTTCTTAGCCAGCTTTTCGACGCCGGCACGGTGGCAGACGTGCAGACCGGCGGAGTGGCATACGTGGCGCACATCGGCGGCTTCATCTTTGGGGCTGTCACCGCGCGCTTGTTCGAAGATCCGCGCCGAATCGCCTGGCGAGGGGACTTGGAGCCATGACTCAGCGCAGCAGGTGGTGGAACAGGAGCACGGCGCATCCGCGCCGAAGGACGCCTCGACTGTGCGCTTCGAGTTGTCTGCCATCGCCTGTTAGCGCCTGCCAGCCGAAGACGTGAAGTCGCACATCTTGGCCTTGCTGTATCCCAATGCGATCATCTCGGCTGCCCGGTCGAACTCCAGCATCTTACACGCGCTCCTGGGGATTTCTATGACCATGTCCGGTGGATAGACGGCCAGCTTCAGGCGGGCTATGGTGCTCTGCATCGCTTCGAAGCCCTGAGCGGCGATTTCGTACGCTCCCCAATCCCGGCTGCCGCCGCTTGTCGCGGATGGTTGGAGGCGGCCGATGAAGCGATTGATCTTCTCACGGATGGGGGACGAAGGGGACTGCGGGGCGGCACTTACGTGAATCGGCTCTATCGGACTCTCAGCGGGCCCGTTCAGATTCACGGCGATGGTCATGTCGGTTTCATCGCCAAACGCCGGCGCGATGGGCACGGGATTCAGAACCCCTCCATCGACAAGATCGACCCCCTTTAACTTGAACGGAGTGAAGAAGAGAGGTATGGCGAAGGAGGCGCGCATGGCATCGAAAAGACTGCCCGACCGAATCCAAACCTCCTTCTGGCCCCTAAGGTCAGCAGCGACGGCGGTAAATGAAATGGGGAGGTCTTCGATCAATTTCTCGCCCACCAGGCCTCTCATGGTGTTGACGATTTTCTCGCCCCTGACCAGCCCACTCTTATCCCACGAAAGATCGAGCAGCGTGATGATATCGACCTTCGTCAAGGCACGCACCCATTGCTCATACACATCCAGTTTGCCGGCAGCGTATATGCCCCCGATGACTGCGCCGATGGAGCAGCCGACTATCGACTTGATCTTGAAATCATTTTCTTCGAGCCAATGAATGACGCCTATGTGCGCCAAACCTCGAGCGCCGCCGCTGCCGAGAACCAGTGATACGGTCTTGCTGTTCGTCGTCGACATTTTTTACCTCATGCCTTTCAACTCGCTGAGGGGAGTCTCGACTGCCCGTTTCGAGTATCGCAGATCGCTTCAACTGCCGTTTGAATTAAGGTCTGCGGTCCGCTTCCAGCACACTCCTGATATTTGTAAGCGCGGCCTGGAGATCGGAAGCCGAACGGCCCACGGCGACGCGGCGAATCATCTCCCCCTTGAATCCAACCAAGCTGGATTGTTCGGTACCCATAGCCATGATCAGGTAGAAGCCGGGATGCCTCGGGTTGTCACGGCCCCGGACGCAGAAGGAGAGATCCAGCGCGGTGTCAAAGTAGTGGCTCGAATAGAGCTGCTTTTCGGCGATGGCATAGACAACATCGTCGGCGGGGCCTCCACGCATCGTCGCCAGGTGAATCATTCGGATTGTGGGCTTCAATCCGAATTTCACCTTGGCCCAATAAAACCGGTCTTCGACATTCTCGGGTTTCGCGTCGGGATAGGCGAGAAGGTAGTTGTAGAAATCCGGCAGTTGCTCCGGCAAGGCCTTGGTGTAGCTGAGCATGTATGCGAATTGTTGGGCCACCTCGGCAAGGTCGCGCTTATCGTTATAGACCCCCAGCGCCCGGTTGCCCTCGCGCTGATAGGCGAGCAGGAGATTCAGCGCCTTGTTGCGCATGAATTGGTCAACTTGCTGGCTCATGTTGGGGGCCGACCAATCGATAGACCGGTGAAGTTCTTCCATCGTGCTGCCGGGCAACTGAATCATGCAGTTACCGGGATAACACTTCTGCAAGTCCCGGATATCGTCGGGGGCTAACGAAAGGCCGTTCAAGTCAGCGAGTTGCGGCGGATTCCCGAAGACTCCGAGCGCGAGGTATCCGGAAAGCCTGCGAAGACGGTCGAAATCCAGGACAAACTGCAGGTAACTTTCAGGCGCAGCGTGAATGTAGACCGCGCCAAACAGAAAAACCTCGGCTGGCGTACGAGCGGGAAGAATCTTTACCACCGGGATTCCACTCCGGATGTCGTAGATCTGATCCTGACTCAACCCGACATTTTCACGGAAAAATGCTTGCAGGCGCGGATTCGACTGTGCGGAGCCGGATGGGGCGACCGCGGCGATTAAGACCAACAACAAGAGAGACGGCATTGCTCTTCGCATCAAGCCTCCCTCCCTTGCAACTGGGCGCCACCGGCGAGAGATTCTGGACTCGAACTATTCTCCAGCGCCTCCTTCACTTCACTACCGCTCACCGTCTCTTGCTTCAGCAGTTGCTGGGCCAATGTTCTATGGGCCGCACGGTGGTCCTTCAGCAGCGCCTGAGCACGCTCGTATTGTTCGGTCACCAGACGCTGAACTTCCGTGTCGATCACCTGGCGTGTCTCCGGACTGATCTGGCTATTGTCCTCGACCGATCCGCCCAGGTATTGCAGCTGCTGGCCCGCGTAGCGCACCGAGCCGAGCTTCTCGCTCATGCCGAATTCCGTCACCATGCGGCGGGCCAACTCGGTTGCCCGCTGAATGTCGTCGCTGGCCCCGGTGCTGATGGTCCCGAACTCCGCGATTTCGCCGGCCCGCCCGCCCAGCATCACGGCGATCCTGTCCTTCAATTCGTCGCTGGTGAGGAGATAGCGGTCTTCGGTGGGCATCTGCATGGTGTAGCCCAGTGCCCCTCGGCTGTGGGGAACGATGCTGATCTTGCTGACCGGTTCACCATGGGGCACAAGTTCAGCCACTAACGCGTGGCCGGACTCATGGTATGCAACCGTGGTCCGCTCCTGCTCGTTCATCACCCGGCTCTTCTTCTCCGAGCCCGCAATCACCCGTTCGATCGCAGCCTCGAAATCATCCAGTGTAACTGTCGCGGCCTTATGCCGGGCAGCGAGCAGCGCCGCCTCGTTCATGGCATTAGCCAGATCGGCGCCGCTGAAACCGGCCGTGATCCGGGCCGCCCGCTCCAGGTCGAAGTCCGCTGCCAGCTTGACGTTCTTGCTGTGAATCTTCAGGATCTGCACGCGGCCGATGAGATCCGGATTGCCGATGGCGATCTGGCGATCGAAGCGGCCAGCGCGTTGAAGTGCCGGGTCGAGCACCTCAGGGCGGTTGGTGGCGGCCATGATAATCACCGGTGCGCTGGCATCGGTCTTGAAGCCGTCGATCTCGGCCAGCAGTTGATTGAGAGTCTGCTCGCGCTCGTCGTTGCTGCCCATGCGCGCCACGCCTCCCCGGCTCTGGCCGATGGCGTCGATCTCGTCGATGAAGACGATCGCGGGAGCCGCCTTGCGCGCCTGCTCGAAGAGGTCGCGCACGCGCGCGGCGCCCACCCCGACGAACATCTCCACGAACTCGGAGCCGCTGGTCTCGAAGAACGCGACCTGGGCCTCGCCGGCCGTTGCTTTGGCCAGCAGCGTTTTGCCGGTGCCCGGCGGCCCGACCAGCAGCACACCCTTGGGGATATGCCCGCCGAGTTGAGCGAATTGCTCCGGGCTTTTGAGAAACTGAATGATCTCCTGGAACTCGGCGATGGCTTCATCCGCTCCGCCCACATCTTTGTAGGTAACCGTAACATCCTCAGGCTTGACCTCAATCGCTTTGCTCTTGCCGACGCCGAAAACGCCGCCCATTCCGCCGCCAGCTGCCCCGGCTCCCCGGTAGGCCATGTACCAGAACGCGCCCAGGAGCAGGAGCGGCAAAACGTTCGCAATCAGGATTCCACCTAAGGGATTCGCCTGGCGCTCAAAGTGGTAAGTTACATTTGCGTTTTGTAACTGTTCAATCAACTGGGGGTCGCCGGCAGGGGCTGGCACGGTATTGAACGGGACGGTCGCGGGAGAATTGCCCTGTTGGGCGTTTTTCATATCACCAACGATGCTTTTATCGCCGATGGTTGCATCGGCAATCTGTCCAGCAGCCACTTTCTGTTTGAACTCGCTGTAAGGAATTTCAGCGTTACGGGCCGCCTGATTCACGAACAAGAGCGGGAACAGCCACAAGACAAGCAGGCTGGCAATCAGGTAGGTAATGGCGAAATGAAAACGGCGCCGGTTTTGCTCCTGGCGCTTCCTTTCATCCTCGCGGCCGTGTTTCCCAGGTGACGATTCCGGTTCGTTCATAATTCACCTCGCCCACCCAGCTAGGCTGCGGCCACCACTGGGTTTCCAGGTTTGTGCGTGTTGTTATGGGTTGCCCTATGGAGAAGAACCCGCTTGGCGGCCTCCACGAGCAGTAGATAGATTCCGGTCGCGACGGCTACGAAAACAAAATAGCTGAACGGCAGCGGAGTAAAGCCGAGCACGCTCGCCAGCGGGCTGAACGGCAAGTACATGCCGATGGCCACGACCGCCAGGCAGGTTGCCAACAACGGACCGCTGGGGCGGCTGCGCAGCGGATTCTTCGACGTGCGGATGATGAAGACGACCAGGGTCTGCGTGGCCAGCGACTCAACAAACCAGCCCGTATGAAACTGCGCCTGACTCGCATGGAGGAAATGCAGCAGTACGTAGAAGGTCAGAAAGTCGAAGATGGAACTGATGGGTCCGACGAATACCATGAAGTTACGGATCACGCCCATATCCCAGTGCTGGGGCTTGATCAGATAGGTGTTATCGACATTGTCCGTTGGAATCGTAATCTGGGCCAGGTCGTAGAGGAAGTTGTTTAACAGGATTTGCGTGGGCAGCATGGGCAGGAAGGGCAGAAAGAGCGAAGCTCCGGCCATGCTGAATACATTTCCGAAGTTCGAGCTTGTGCCCATCAGGATGTACTTCATCACGTTGCCGAAGGCTTTGCGCCCCTCGATGATGCCGTCATGGAGGACGCGAAGGCCGGGCTCGATGAGAATCACGTCGGCAGACTCGCGAGCCACGTCGGCTGCGCTGGACACGGAAATGCCGACATCGGCCGCGTGCAGCGAAGGCGCATCATTGATGCCGTCGCCCATGAAGCCGACCGCATGGCCATTGTGCTTGAGAGCCATGAGAATCCGGTTCTTCTGCGCTGGAGAGATGCGGGCGAAGACGTTCGACTCCTCGGCGTCGTGAGCCAGCGCGGGATCCGTCATATTCACAAGATCGTCGCCCGTCACAATGTGTCTGGCGTCCAGTCCGACCTGCGCGCAAATGTGGGCGGTGACCAGGTCGTTGTCGCCGGAGATGACCTTGACCTCGATTCCATCCTGTTTGAGCGAAGCCAGGATCTGGGCGGCGTCTGGCAGCGGCGGATCGGAGAAGGTCAGGAAGCCCGCCAGGATCAGGTTGCGCTCGTCCTGAACTGAATAGTCTGCGCGCGCGGGGACATTGACGTACGCCACGGCAAGCGAACGGTATCCCTGGCCATTCAGATCATCGCTGGCATTACGAATCCGCTTGATGACATCCTCCCCAATGGGTTCGACCTTGCCATCGATCTCGTAACCGGAGAGGAGCGAGATGATTCCTTCCGGAGCGCCCTTGGTGATGAGAACCCGCTGCGATTGCCGCTCCACCACGATGGAGAGCCGCTTGCGCTCGAAGTCGAAGGGAATCTCGTCGCATTTGGTGTAACCCTCAATGTTTTGCGGACTCTGATGAACGATGACTTCGTCGAGTGGACTGCGAATGCCGGTCTCGAATTTGCTGTTGAGAAACCCCAGTTCCAGCGCGCGGCTGGATGGCTTGCCAAAGGCATCGAGAGAGCGATCGAAGGACATGGTTCCGGTGGTGAGCGTTCCCGTCTTATCGCTACAAAGCACATCCAGGCTGCCGAGGTTCTGGATGGATGAAAGATGCTTGACGATGACCTTCTTGCGCGCCATGGCGACGGCGCCCTTGGAGAGCGTCACCGAGGTAATCATGGGCAGGAATTCCGGGGTCAGGCCAACGGCCAGCGCTACGGCAAACAGCAGGGACTGAAACGGATCGCGGTGGCGTATGATTCCGACGGCAATCAGAAAGAGCACGAGAAAAAAGACCGTTGCCGCGAGCAGGCGGCTGAAATCCCGCAAACCCCGGTCGAAGGCGGTCGCTTCCGGGCGGGCGGCGAGCCGGGCCGCGATGTCGCCAAAGGCCGTTCGAGGACCCGTAGCGACGACCTCCGCGATTGCTGTTCCGCTCACCACCGATGTACCCAGAAAGACCATGTTGGGCGCATCCGCTTTGGTCGAGGCCGGCTCCGCGGTTGCAGCCTTTGCGGCGGGAAGCGACTCGCCCGTCAACGCCGCCTGCAGCACGTAGAGATCGCGCGCAACCAGAAGGCGCGCGTCCGCGGGAACCATATCTCCGGCGGAGAGACGGACCAAATCTCCGGGGACAACGTCGCGCCGCCGGAGTTCTTTCCACGCGCCGTCACGCTGGACGGTTGCCGTCGGAGCCACCTGGTCGTGCAATCGTTCGACGGCCCGTTGCGAGCGATAGGTCTGGCTGAAGTCCATCACTCCGCTAAGCAGAACAATGGCGCCAATGATGCCCGCATCGATCGCGTCGCCCAGGAATGCCGATGCCCCCGCGGCAATCAGCAGGATCAGCGTCAGCGGATTCATGAACACGTGCAAGAGGTCGGCGACAGGCGAGTAGTGTGTTGTCGCCGCAGGTTCATTTGGCCCGAACTGACCGAGCCGCGCCTGAGCTTCCAGAGCAGTCAGGCCGCCAGACGCGGCAGGGTTTTGATCAGTGTTGGGCGACATGGACAGATTTCCCCTTGGGTGATGTGCCGTTAGCCCTGTCAGGCGAACATTGTAACCCATGTGCCGGCTTGCGTCGCGTTCCGCTCAAAACTTGCGAACGGCAAGGGCCAGAGCGATCCAGGAGCAGCCGCTGAAGATCAGATCGATTCCAACAAAGAGGCCGATGGCCCAAAGCCCGGAAATGGGCCATTCAAGCAGCAATACAATCCCCATGATCGATGCGATCACTCCGGCGAGAACCTCCCAGCCCGAGCCCGGCAGCCCGGCCACTAAGGATGCCACAACCTGGTAGAGCCCGCCGATCAGGAAAAACATCGACATCAAGAGCGTCGCGACCTCGGCGCTGATCACCGGCCTTCTCAACACCAGGAAACCGGTGACCAGAAAGAGAATCGCGGCCAGCAGATGCAGGAAGAAACCGGTCCAGTGCCCGACCATGAGCGCGCCGGCGAACTCGAAGGCGCCGGCGAACACCAGCAGCCATCCGAAAAACATCATTGAGGCGACCGTAGCCGCGAAAGACCGGACAACTGCGGCTGTGCCGAGCAGCGCCAGCACAATTCCAAATGCGAGGAACCAACCCCACTCATGAATCATCTCCGAGCTGCCTTGAACAAACGCCAAATTCATTCCGTTCAACATGGTAATCTCTCCCTTCACAACTTCCAGATTAATGCCCGCTGCGCGTTCTTCAGGCCGGCGAGCGTGGCGGCCGCAAGCAGCCAGAGTTCGAGCTCAATGGCGAGCATGAAACAATTGCCGCTCATCCGTTTAACTCTTCCAGTGCTTTGCGGGCCGCCATCGAGCACATGAGCCAGGTGACGCCGCTCAAGATGAGGTTGATGCCCAGGATCGTACCGATGGCCCAGGCTGAACTGGAAGGCCAGGGCCGCCAGATCAGGTATGCCAGCAGCAGCGTGACGATGGCGTCGAAGAGAACCCATCCCGAACCCGAATCGACCCGGAACCGGAAGAACATGGCAATCTCTAGCACACCTTCCAGCAGGAAGAGCACCGCCATGGCCAGGGTGAGGGACTCCAGCGCGAGGTGCGGGTGAAACAGCAGATAGCCGCCGCCGGCAACATAGATGATCCCTATCAGCAATCGCCAGGCGAAAGCTCCGGCGTCCCGGCCGGAGAATGCAAATGCGATGTATGTGAAGCCGCCCCACACGATGATCCACGAGACCAGTAGAGCGATGCCGATGCCCGCGGCAAGCGGAATGAATACAGCCAGCAATCCCAGAATGATCATGATGACTGCCCATCCGGCGGATACCCCGGTAATTTCCTTGAATGCGTTTGTAGTGCGATTTGCCATGATGTTTCCTCCTCTTTGTTCATTCGTTGATGAGAGGCGCATACGACCTCCCATTCATACGGGAGCTCAACTTGAGCGCCCTGGTTTTCAACCCACCGCGAGGGCGAGAATCTTTTTCCGGTTCGCGGGAATTACGAATATGTCCTCGCCCTCTGCGGCCAACACAACAGGCGTTTTTCCACTCTGGCGACGAAGACTTCGGGGGCCTGCGTGCTTCAGAGCGCCTTCACCTTCGCTTCGATTCCCTCGACCGCCTTCTCAAAGGTCGCGATCCGTAGAACGAGATCGGCCTTTACGATCTCCCACCGGGCTTCCCCCGACTTCTTCAACTCCTGCAGCTTCCGATGGAGCTCTTCCTTGCGGGTCAGCAGATCGACGATCGCCTTGATTTCGACGTCGGCCTTTGCGGCCTCGGCCCGTGCTTTCAGTGTTTGCAGCTTGGCCTCAGCGGTCTTGATCCGGGACTCGAGCTTATCGTGGATTGCCTGTTTCGCCGTAGTTACCTCAATGCTCATTTCATTTCCCTTTCGTTTCAGATTTGGCTTGGCAGTTCGATGGTTCCTTAACCCCACCCTTCCTATTGCACGGCGTGGGCCATACCTAAACCGCTGATAATATTCGAGGAAACGGATCGCGAGGTCGCGGTTCCCTCGTGAATTCGCGAAACTGCGGGAATTGTTGAGGGAGATTACCGGTGCGACAGGGCAACTTCGCAGTTTTCTGCAATATCCTGGCCTGGGGCCGAACCCCACGCTCCGCGCATCGATAGCAAACTCAATTTGCCCATAGGGAAGCGGGCAGATTCTCGCGGTCCACTATGCTCAGATCCAGGTCTCTTCGCGCCGGCCAGGCTGCAACTATTGACTCGCGGCGGCGAAACAAAAGTATAATCCTGGCATCAAATGCGCGTATGAATCTCGATCCATACCGGAGGAAGCGCCAGTTTGGAGTGACGCCTGAGCCGCGGGGCGCGGACCATGTCGAAAAAGAGAATGGACCGCTGATCTACGCCGTGCAGAAGCATATGGCCTCGCGCCTGCACTACGATCTTCGTCTGGAATGGCGTGGCGTTCTCCTTTCCTGGGCCATTCCAAAGGGTCCCTCGCTCGATCCGGCAGTAAAGCGCCTCGCCATGCGGACTGAAGATCACCCGGCCGAATACGCCGGCTTCGAGGGGGTGATTCCCAGCGGTCAATATGGAGCGGGAACAGTGATGTTATGGGATCAGGGAACCTGGAATCCCGAAAAAGCCGATGTGGATGGTTCCTTGCAAAAAGGAGAAATCAAGTTCACTCTTCAAGGCCAGAAACTCAAAGGCGCGTGGGTCCTGGTTCGTATCCGCGGCTATGGGAAAGTTCCTGCCGGATCCGCCTGGCTTCTGATCAAACATCGCGATCAATTTGCATCCGCGAAGGATGTGACTGAGGAAGAGCCGCGCTCCGTAACGACCCGGCGTCTTCTTGCGGAGATTGCACAGGACGGGGGAGGCGACACGGAAAGAGCTGCGCAGGGGGATCCGTCCGGCAAGGTGCGAATCAAAAAGAACGCGAAGCCAACGGGGAAGCGCATGGCGCGAGGGAAGCGCCTGTCATGAACAACCGGATTCCATTTCGAGCGCAGCCTATGCTGGCCACACTCGCTCCTCAGCCATTCGATAAACCCGGATGGGACTATGAGGAAAAATACGACGGGGACAGGATGCTTGCCTACAAGGAAGAAGACCGGGTCCGGCTGCTCTCCAGAAACGGAAAAGATAAAACGGAAAACTTGCCTCAAATTGCAGCGGCCATACGGAGCCTCCGGCCCGTCACGCTCCTTCTTGATGGCGAGGTTGTTGTGTTCGACAAAAAGGGAGTTTCCCGTTTCCAGCTTCTGCAGCAGGGCAAGGGCGAACCGGTGTACGCCGTCTTCGATTGCCTTTTTCTTGATGGCAGGGATCTGCGGCGTGAACCCCTGGCTGTGCGGCGCAAAGCGATGGAACGATCGATCGGCGCCAGTAAGGTGTTGTCGCCCTCGCACAGGCTCGCAACCAACGGTCTCGAAGCTTTTCGCATCGCGAAGCGCCGGGGGTACGAGGGATTGGTCGCGAAAGATCTTTCCGCCCCGTATGTGGAGGCGCGTTCAACCAGGTGGCTGAAGGTGAAGGTTCACCAGGAAGATGAGTTCGTGATTTCCGGGTATACCAGGCCGGCTGGCTCGCGCGAACATTTCGGCGCGCTTCTGCTCGGCGCTTACGGCAGGGACGGGCTGCATTACGTCGGCAAAGTCGGAACGGGGTTCGATCAGAAAACACTCGCTGAGCTCTATCGGAAGTTTCAGCCAATCGTGAGATCGCGACCCGCATTGTTGGACCCTCCAGGCGGGAAAGGCTTGGTTTTTCTCGCCCCGCGGCTCATCGCCCAAATCTCCTTTCAGGAATGGACCGCGGACAGAAAGCTCCGCCAGCCGGTTTTTCTCGGGCTTCGCGACGACAAACGTCCTCAGGACGTGCTCCTGCCGGAGATCCCCTCATGAAGAGCACAAAGATGGCCCCATCAGCGCCGCCCAAGTTGCCGATCGCCGTGTCGCATCCTGACAAGATCTTCTGGCCGGATGAAGGCTATACCAAGCTGGACCTGGTTGAGTATTACAACGCGATCTTCCCTCATCTCTCGCCCTATGTGAAAGATCGCATGCTGTCCCTTGAGCGCTGTCCCGATGGAATGCGAGGCGAGTGCTTTTTTCAAAAGCAGAAGCCGGAGAGCATGCCTCCGAATACGCCGACCAAGCGGACCGCCCATGCCGACAAATCCGGAAAGTCTACCGATTATGTGGTTGGCGGGTCATTAACTACACAGCTCGCGCTGGCCAGCCTGGGATGCATTGCCGTGCACATCATGGCCAGTCGGGCGAGTTCGCCCCGGAAGCCGGACTGGGTGTGCTTCGATATAGATCCCGAGTCTGGAAAGTTCGCAGATGCCGCCCGCGCCGGCCTGCACGTCAAATCAGCCCTGGATCTCCTGAAGCTGGCAGCCTTCGCCAAGACTTCGGGGAGCCGCGGCCTGCACGTCCTGGTTCCCATCCGTACGGGACCGGATGCGGACGAAGTTCTCGCATTTGCCGAATCGTTCGTCGCGCGCGTGGCGGCCGCTCATGCGGATGAATTGACGGTCGAGCATTACATCGCAGCGCGGCGCGGCCGTGTCTACCTGGATCCGTTTCGGAACGGCTTTGGTCAAACCGTGGTGGCGCCGTACTCCGTCCGGCGGCGTGAGAAGGCTCCGGTTTCCACTCCCTTGGAATGGTCCGAAGTGAAGCCCACGCTCGTTCCTTCCGACTTCAACATGGGAAACTTTGAAAAGCGGCTTGAGCGCGCCGACCCCTGGAGCGATTTTTTCGCGGCCCGGCAGCCGCTGCAAGATGCCGCCCGGTTACTCAGCCGGCTCTGACTTTTCTGCTCTCAGCGCGAGGAACTTTGCCAAGCGAGTTCCTGATAGCTCAGCGTACTTCCGTTTTTCTCGCCACAGACAAATAGCCGCTCAATGGTAGCCAGTAGCACACCCGGAGGATCGCTGGGAGCAATCCATTCATCGTACAGCGGATCGTCCAGGACTTCAGCCTCTGCGCAAATCACCAGAATCTTCGCACAGGGCCAGGTCCGGCGAATGTATGCGCTGGAGTCAAGGAACTCATGCAGAGAGCTCATTTGTTGAATAATCACAAGCTCGAAGCTCTCCTTCCTTGGGACATCCAAGAACAACCCAAGATAGCTGGTCAAGGCTGTGAACCGGCAGCGCCCAAGTTGCAGAAACGTATCGCGGATTATGTTGCACCGATCGGCGGAACCGATAAAGAGCACGCGCAGGATGTCCGGATTCATTTTTCTCTTCAGGCTCACTTTCACGCAGGGAAAGCAGTTCGCCGGCGCAGTCTTATTCCTGCCAGAGTTCGCGATGACCTGCGGAGGGCGAAGCCGTTTCTCCACGACTTTTGCTGCAAGGCAGCCACGAGAAGGACCCTATTCCAATCCGGGTGCTTTCTCAAGCGCAGATCTAGCTTGCAGCATTCATTTCAATGCACTTCAGTCGCCAATGGCTAAACGCCTCAAAACACTGAGGAGTGCGCATCGCAGATTCGCAACCTTTTCGCGATTTCGCGAAAAACTGCGATCAGAGACGCTTTCGTATTGTCCTCGCATGTTCTACCGGAGCGGTCCGCGTTGAGGATTGATTCTGGCGATGCGGGCAGTTCTTCGCGAAGGTCGCGAATTTGCGAGGGAATTGCGATCATTCGATCGCGGACCACGCATGTTTCAATGATTTAGACGTGGCAAGCGCATTGCTATGAAGTAAACAGGACGCGCCATGAAAAGGGCAAACAACATGGAAAGAATGCTGATGGCCGTTCCTGATGACAACGTTCACGCCCTTCGCAGGGCAAGGAGGAAGAAATGTCAGATTCAGCGCTCATGCTTCTAACGGAGCCGGATACATCGCTTCAAAATGAAGAATCCGGCCCTCTCATTGAGGATGTAGACAAACTCTACGACAAGATTGCCAGCCGGGCCTTTGAGATCTTCGAGGGAAACGGGCGGCTCTTAGGCTGCGACGCGGCCAATTGGTGCCAGGCCGAAGCCGAGTTTCTGCATCCTCTTCACATCGCGGTGGCTGAGTCCCCTGAGGCGGTCACCGTTCGTGCCGATGTGCCGGGCTTCAAGGAGGAGGATATCAAGATCAAGGTGGAACCGCGCCGCGTCACGATCAGCGGGAAACGGGAGACAAAGAAGGAATCCCGCAACAAGAAAATCGTCTACTCCGAGACGTGCGCGGATCAGATTCTGCGGCTCGTCGATCTGCCGGCCGCGGTGGAGACGAAGAATGCAAAAACCACGGTGAAGGATGGAGTGCTGGAGCTGAACTTGCCCAAGGCCGAGCCGGAAAAGCATGACGGAGCAGGGCCGAAGGCGGCTTAGCAGCGCCTCGCCGGCAGCTGCGCCGGAAGGCGCGTTCACCGCCGGTAAATCTCCGTTGCCGGTGAGTTGAAAGCCCGCGTGGAACATCCGTTTGCGGACTTTCATTCAATGGATTGATTAAGAGCGGAACTCATGGGAGTACCAGGAAAGGGGAATGCAATGATGAGCGATTCGGATGTGCAAAAAAGTGTTGAGGAGGAACTTGCATGGGAGCCGGGCCTCACCCATGCGACGAAGATCGGTGTAGGCGTCAAAGACGGCGTCGTGACACTCAGTGGCTCCGTGAATAGCTACTTTGAAAAATGGGCCGCGGAGCGGGCAGCCAAGCGAGTCTACGGCGTGAAGGCCCTGGCCGAGGAACTCGAGGTCGAGTTGCCGGATTCCATCGAGCGGACCGACGCCGAAATAGCGGAGGCGGCCAAGAACGCATTGGGTTGGACGGTTTCAGTGCCCGCTGATCGCATTCGGGTCATTGTTGAACACGGATGGCTGACTCTGCAGGGTGAGGTCGACTCGGATTATCAGAGATCGGGCGCCGAGCACGCCGTGCGTGGCCTGATCGGACTGAAGGGAATCTTGAATGACATTGCCGTGAAACCGCTCATCTCGCCCACTGAAATCAAGACCAAGATCGAGGCTGCTTTCCGGCGTAGCGCCATTCTGGATGCGAATCTGATCAATGTGCAGGTCAACAATGGAACCGTAACTCTGATGGGCGACGTGCATTCCTGGGCGGAGCGTGAAGAAGCGGAGCGCGCGGCCTGGGCGGCGCCTGGCGTCTCCGAAGTGAGAAACCTCATTCAGTTCGACTACGCCGCCAGCCTTGTTGATTAATTGTGGCAGATCCACGGTTGAAGCGGCCATTGACCCGTGGCGAAATGCATCTTTGCCGCCGCGCAACAAGCGAACAGGCGTTGCAACAATAGCGGCAGATTTGAACCAAAGCCGGCGTTGATCGTTGGCCGGGCACAACCATACCCTCCCCCACGTGAAAGGCGTGTGCCCGGCCGCGATTTGTTGAGCTGGGAAATGAGTATCATTTCTCCGTGAGCACCCTCGCACTATTTGTGTGGCCCAACTCGGTGTGGAAATGGATCCACGGCCTGGGTGGACCTGGGTTGATCCTGCTCGGCCTCTCCGACAACACCCCATTTATCTCCGCGCCGCCGGGAAGCGTAGACGTGTGCGTCATTCTGCTGGCGGCGCACCGCCCGGAGTGGTGGGCCTATTACGCCTTCATGACTATGGTGGGTGAAGTGCTTGGGGGCTATCTGACCTACCGGATATCGAGGAAAGGCGGCAAGCGGGCCCTGGAGAAAAAAGTTTCGAAACAGCGGGCAGAAATGGTCTACAGGGGATTCGAGAAGTTCGGGAGCATCACGGTGCTGGCCGGCGCTCTTCTGCCACCGCCGTTTCCCTTCACTACTGTCCTGATGACCGCCGGCGTTCTGCAGTATCCGCGGAGGAAATTCCTGCCTGCGCTCATCGCAGGGCGCGCCTTGCGTTTTTTTGCCGAAGCTTACCTGGGGCGCATCTACGGCCATCAAATGATCAGCTATTTCTCGCGACATTACCGGATGTTCATGGTTCTCCTCATTGCGATGGCGATTGCGGCTGGTATTGGCGCCCTGATCTACTTCTTGTGGTATCGGCCCAGAAAGAAGCGTAAAGAACGCAAGCTTGACAAGCAGTCTTGAACGATTGGCCACCCTGGCGCAATCCAGTGGGCACGCGCCTCCATGATTGCGGCTTTGACGTCTGAGTCCAGCACACCGTCGCGCGCGATGGTCCCATCGTAGTCAGGGGCCAACACCTCAAATTTCATCACTGACCCTTTCCCACATCCTTGGCGGACGGAATCCGGGAGGCGTCCCAGCCGCCTCCGAGCGCCTTGATGAGTTGAACCTCTGCGACCATTCGCTCCATTCGAAAGATTACAGCCGTCTGCTGATCGTTCAGAAGAGCAGTCTGGGCCGCGATGACGTTCAAGTAGGGATCGAGTCCGGCTTTGTACCGTGTCGTCGCTTCCTGAAGGGCCCTGGCGGCTGCTTCCGTGGCGGCGTTCTGCTGGTCGATATCCTGTTCCAGAATTCGTACCGATGCGAGATTGTCCTCAACCTGTTGGAACGCCGTCAGCACGGTTTGCTGGTAGTTCGCCACGGTTTGGTCGTAGGTGGCGCGATATTGCTGCACGGTTGCCTTGCGCAAGCCGGCGTCAAAGATCGTTTCAGCAAGACTTGAACCCACGGACCAAAAGCGGCCTGGCCATGTAAGCCAGGTCGATATCGAGGAGTTTCCGAAGCCACCCGTGGCGCTGAGCACGATGTTTGGGAAATAGGCGGCCTTGGCCACTCCAATCTCAGCATTCGCCTGCGCCATGGCGCGCTCCGCGGATGCGATGTCCGGACGCCGTTCAAGAAGTTCTGAAGGAACACCCACGGGAATTGTAGGAAGATCCGGTTCGGAATCATTTGCGGGCAGTGAAAATGCCGACGCCGATTGGCCAATGAAAACGGCGATTGCGTGTTCATATTGGGCGCGCAGGATTCCCAGATTTGTATCCTGGGCCTGTGCCGCTTTGAGTTGAGCCTCGGCCTGCGCCACTGCTTCATCCGAGCTGAGACCTGCCCTGTATTGGCTTCGAGTCAGGTCCAGGTCCTCTTGGTAGGCGGCGACCGTGGAATCGAAGAGCTTCTTCAGAGAGTCCTGGGCGCGAAGCTCATAGTAATCGACAGCCAGCTCTGCCTGGACGCCCAGGCGAACGCTCTCCAGATCGGCGGCGCTGGCCTGTGCTGCGTAAGTGCTGGCCTTCACACTGTTCCGGACGCGCCCCCAGAAATCAGGCTCCCAGGAAGCATCAAAAGGCAAGGAAAAGTCGTTGTATGTTTTTACTGCAAGCCCGGACGATGACGACGCACCCGATTGCAAGCCGCTGAATTGCGCGGGCGAGGGGCGCTGCCGGGTGATGCTCGGGTTGGTGCGAAGGGTCGGAAAGTATTGCGACCGAGCCTGCTTGACTAAGGCTCGCGCTGCAACGAAGTTGTCCACGGCAGCCGCGATCTGCTGGTTGGAAGAACTCGCCTTCTCTTCCAATTCATCCAGTTGCGGGTCGTTGAATGCCTTCCACCACTTTCCTCGAGCGGCGCCATCGCTCGGCTTCGCCGTCTGCCAGGTTTCCGGTCCGCTCGCGGCCGGCTGCGGAAGCTCCTTATAAGCCGGCGCAGTCTTAACGGGCGGAAGCGCGTACTTCGGGCCGACGCTGCATCCCGGGAAGACAAGACAGATCGCCAGGAACGAGAGCCGCACAAGAGACCGGCCAAAACGGGCCGCGCGTTCATTCACTGATGTACACATCGACCAGTTCCCCCGGATAGAGATTTGCATTCGCGGGTTCAGCTATCTTGAAGATCACGGGCAGCACCCGCACATCCACGCGTTCCTGGCGCTGGTTCGAGAGCTCGATCTTCGGAGAAACGAGGGGTTGCACACGAACGAATTCCAGCGGAATTTTGACATTCGAACCGCGGATGGACATCTGCGCCTTGATTTTGGAACCCGAAGGCAGCCGCGGAACCAGGATTTCGTCGACGTAGCAGCGCACATTCAGCGTGCCCGCGGATGATCCCAATGTTATGACCGGGTCCGCGCCCTGCGTATACGCGTCGTAAGTGCCCTGCGGAGATGCGTAGTTTCCGACGATCGTGTTGATCGAGAGCACAACACCATCGCGCGGTGCGCGTAGCGTGTATTTGCCGAGCAGTGCACTGGACGCCGCGTGGGCCTGCTCGAGCGCGGCCGTCTGCCGTTCCTGGTTTTGAATGTCGTAGACCCAGGCTCCCGCCTTCGTCAGATCGTATTGCTTTTGGGCCACATCGAGATTTGCGTTTGCAACCGCGACAGCGTTGGCTGCGCTGTCCAATGCATCTTTGCTCACAGATCGAGGGTCCATCCGGTAAGCGGCGCTGTCTTTCTCGTAGGTGTCCTGGGCGGTCTTCAATGTCGCCCCGGCAGACACCACCTGTGCGGCCGCCACATCGAGAGTCTCTTTCCTCGGCTCTGCCTTCAGTTCAGTGAGCAGTGTCCTTGCTGCCGCTGCCTGAGCGCTCTGTTGCTCCGCCGTCGCTCTTTGAATCGAATCGTCAAGGCGAAGCAGAGGGTCCCCTGCCCTCACGCGCTGACCTTCAGAAACGAGAATTTCTTTCACCGTGCCCGCCACTTCGGGATACATGTTGATGTTCTCGCCGCTGGTTTGCGCGCTCTCCACAATGCCTTCGGCATAAATCTCGCTCGCATAGGGGTTGGAGGCAGGAGTGAATGCAGGAGACAGTGCCGGCGTCTTCACGCTGAAGAAAATGGCAGTCGCAATGCCCGCCAGAATGCCGGCAAGGGAAATCGTAAAGATGAGTTTGTTCTTCATTTCGCGCTCTTTTCTGTGGTAGGGGTCAGACGCCCATCCTCCATTTGCAGAATCCGGGTTGCAAACTCGTAGATTCTGCTGTCGTGCGTGACAACCACCACGCAGCGATTTTCATTGAGAATGTTCTTGCGAACGAAACTCAGGATCGCATTTCCCGTATCCCCATCCAGCGAAGCGGTGGGTTCGTCCATGATCAAAATGTCGGGCTTGCTGATCATCGCCCGCGCGATGGCCACGCGTTGCTGTTCTCCGCCGCTCAGTTTCACGGGCGGAATATCCGCTCGCCCCTTTAGACCGACAATCTCCAGGTAGCCTTCCGCTTCGCGGATGGATTCGTCCCAGTCCCTTTTCTTCAGGATGAGCGGAATGGCCGCATTCTCGGCCGTAGTCAGACGTGGGAACAGGTGGAAGTCCTGAAACACAAATCCGATCTTGTCGAGACGGAAGTCGGCCAGACGATCGGCGTCCAGCTTCCAGATATCGACATCCTCCACCTGGACGCTGCCTTCATTGGGCTTCAGTATTCCGGAAAGAACACTGAGCAACGTAGTCTTCCCGCTCCCGGATGGGCCTACGATGTAAACCATCTCGCCGAAGTAGGTCACGAGCTCGACATCCTTCAAGGCGGATGTTTTGGCGTCCCCTTCGCCGAACCACTTGACCAGACCCTTCGCTTGAATGGCTACGCGCGGCATATCAACCTCTGAAGATTTCGAATGGATCGATGCGCAAGACTCTGCGAATTCCTACATAACTTGAAATCGCGGCGATGATGGCCACCATGACAAATCCAATCGCTAGATTCCCGAATGTGAGCATGGCTGCGTAGCTGGGGAGCCTGGCTTTTGCCAGCCAGATCACAGCAACCGACAGCCCGATCCCCAGGCCGTACCCGGTGAACGAAGCGAATGTGGCCTGGAAAAGAATCATGGAGATCAAATCGCGGCTCTTTGCGCCGATGGCCTTCAGCGCTCCGAACCGCTCCAGGTTTTCCAGGATGAACGTGTAAAACGTTTGACCTGAGATCGACAGGCCAACGGTAAAGCTGATGATGACCATGATCAGCATGTTGGTTCCGCCGCCGGTCTTGTACACGAAGAAGTCGGCGGTTCTCTGCATGAACTCTTCTTTGGTCAGGGCCAGATATCCGAGCGCCGCCACCTGCTGCTTGATCCTTTGTATGTCGGATGGACTCTTCGGCTCCACCAGCACATAGGAGATGGTGTAGCGCGGATTGGGAAGATACTGAACGGCTCTCTCGTAGGTGGTGTACAGGGTTGGAGTTCCGTACAAACCGGAGGTGTTGACCGTGGCGATGCCTACAATCACCCCGCGATTGTCGTTCAGCGCGAACTCCGATCCGATGTGGGGTTTCTCGAGCTTGGAGAATTCCGCATCGCGCACTGCGATGAATCCATTCTCCGCATAGATGTCTTCGATCTTACCCTCAATGAGATTGGGTCTTCCCAGCAGGCTTGTGTCGTCCAATCCTATAATGTTGACCGATTGATAGGTCCCGTCGGGAAGTTTGGCTAACCCTCCGCCCGAATAGAGCGGCACTGCATATTTGACTCCATGCATGCTTCGCGCCGCATCCAGAACGTAGTCCGGTATCCCGACTGTGTTGGCTACCGTCTGCACCGCGGGATCCATGACCCATATCGTGGAGCCGACATTGATGACCGTTGCGGAAGCGTGATTCAACACTCCGACAAACATCGAAGTGACAAACATCATCAGAAAAACGGCGAAGGTAATGCCCATCAGCAATGCCGTGAACTTGGCCGTGTCGTTGACGAGCAGCTTGAAGGCGAGTTTGAAGGTCCCTTTCAACGGTTATCACCTTTCGTCTGACGGAAGCTCCAGTTCAGCTACGCCATCTTGAACTGATACTTGTTGATGTTCATCGACCTGATTCTCGATTCCAGCGTGGATGGCGGAATGCCCAGCTTAACTGCCGCGCCCAGCGGCCCGGAGACTCTGCCTCGCGTCTCGGCCAGAACAGCGCCAATCATCTCTCGAGCCCCCATCGAAGAGCCGCCAAAGGAAGTGAGCGTCGGCGTGGCTGCGCACCATTCGCGGCAACGCGAGCTCATCTTTATAATGAGTTTCCCTTTGTCGTGCATCACCACAGAGCGCTCAATGACGTTCTGCAACTCGCGGATATTTCCGGGCCATGAATATCGGGTCAGAGCCTCCATGGTTTCGGGAGAGATAGCATCGATGGTCTTGTTCATTCTCTGGGCAAATTGCCGGACAAAGTGCCGCACCAGGAGCGGAATGTCTTCCGCGCGCTCGCGCAATGGAGGAATGGAAATGGGAAAGACGTTGAGGCGGTAGTAAAGGTCGCTGCGAAACTGCTTCTCGAAGATCATCTCTTCCAGATTGCGATGGGTCGCGGCCACTATCCGGACATTCACCTGCTTGGTCTGTGTGCTGCCCAGCCGTTCAAACTCACGCTCCTGTAAAACGCGGAGGAGCTTCGGTCGCAACTCCAGTGGAATATCGCCAATTTCATCCAGAAACAGCGTTCCCTGGTCGGCCAGTTCAAGCCGGCCGATCTTCTGGGTAATCGCGCCCGTGAATGCGCCACGCTCGTGGCCAAAGAGTTCGCTCTCCAGCAGCCCACTGGGAATCGCGGCGCAGTTGACCTTGACGAACCTCTTTGATCTGCGGCGGCTGCGATCGTGAATGGCGCGCGCGATCAGTTCCTTTCCCGTGCCGGTCTCTCCCAGCAGGAGCGCAGTCGAATCACTTGCAGCCGCCATCTCAACCAGTTCGAGCACCTCGCGGAGGGCGCGGCTCCGCCCAATGATTCCTGCAAAGCCTGCCTGGACAGAGATTTCCTGGTCATAAAGTGACTCATTCAGTTGGGTAGCAGAGTCACCTGTGAAACACATTGCTTCGTCCCGCAGACCGTAATCGGAAACGCCATCTGAAATCACAACTAACCTCCCATCATTCGGGTTTATTTCGTCGAAGGGGCCTGGAGCGAGAACTCGTCAGTTCGCGTTTTTCTTTCTCTTTCAATCCACTCGCGGATATACGATCGGCAATTCGTGAGCTTGATGGTGTCTGCTTCGCATCGCTCCAGGAAGCGGACAGCATCCCGGTCCAATAAAGTCAGATCCGTTAAGTCCAGAACGATCTGGCGATCTTCACCCTCCGCTTCAAATTGCGATTGCAGCGTGCCGATGTCATCCGCGTCCATGCGGCCACTCAACCTGAAGATTGTCTTTCCAACGGTCTCTCCATTTGCTAGTCGCTGAATCCGCAGCATCTGTCGCCTCTTCGAACAACTCTGTGCCTGTGCAACTGCAATTCGCACTCCAATCGAAGATTGTTTAAAAACAATAGCTTGCAAACCAGACAAGTGGCGAGATTCCGTCAAATGGCGAAAAATTGTACAAAAACTGCGCACAATTATTTCCGCTGCCCTTGCGGTAACGCGTTCGAAGGGCGATTGATTTCTGAAATGGCTAGGTAAGTTTGAGGCGATTTTTGTCGATCTTCAATGATCGAATCTTGGATTCAAGGGTAGACCGGGGCATGCCCAGTTTTGCGGCCGCGCCCGACGGTCCCGACACCCGCCCGCCGCATTCTCTCAGCGCCGCTTCAATCGTCTCTTTCTCCTTCGCGGCAAGCATCTCAGAGAGTGCCACCTTGCTCCCCGGCTCTTCAGCAAAAGACTGGCTTGAAAGCCAGCTTTCATCCACAGAGAAGCTCTCCGATTCGCATACAATGACGGATCGCTCAATGATGTTCTGCAACTCGCGTATGTTGCCCGGCCAACGATACGACTGAAGCAGGTCCAGGCTTCTCCTGTTAACCCGGCGGAAGCTCTTTCCGGCTTTCCGCGCGTAACGATCGATAAAGTACTCGACCAGCAGAGGAATATCTTCCTTTCTCTCTCGCAGAGGTGGGACTTCGACGGGGAAGACGTTGAGCCGGTAAAAGAGGTCGCTGCGAAAAGTGCCTGCGGCAACGGCCGCTTTAAGGTCTCGATTAGTGGCCGCGATCACGCGCACGTTGGAGAGGATCCGCCGCTCTCCGCCTACACGTTCGAATTCCCGTTCCTGCAAAACGCGCAAGAGAGCGACCTGCGTCTCTGCGGGAAGCTCCGCAATTTCATCGAGGAAGATCGTTCCTCCTTCGGCCAATTCAAAGCGGCCCAAATGCCGCTGGGCAGCCCCCGTAAAGGCGCCTTTTTCGTGGCCGAACAACTCCGATGCGATCAAATCGCGCGGGATGGCGGCACAATTCACACTCACGAACGCCCGCGCGGAGCGCCGCGACCGCTTGTGGATGGCCCGGGCAATCAACTCCTTGCCCGTCCCGGTTTCTCCGGTGATCAGAACGGTGGAATCGGTCGGCGCGACCTTTGCGACGCGAGAGAGCACGGCGCGCAGGGGGGAAGATGAGCCCACAATTTCCTCGAACAGGAATGCCTTGTCGATCTCCTCGCGCAGGGCCACGTTTTCGTGTTGCAGTCTCTCTTCGGCCTGCTTGCGATCCTCGATATCGAGCGATACGACAATCCAGCGCGTGATGCGTCCCTGCTCGTCTCGCAGCGGCTTGTAGCGCAAAGAGAACCAGCGGTACACTCCATCGTGCCGCGGCATTCGGGCTTCGAACTCGATCTCGGTTCCGGTTGACAACCCTTGTTGAACTTCGCGATCGACTCGTTTCATATCGTCAGGATGAAAGAGCCTGGAAGGGGCGCATGTTAGACACTCTTCCAGTGTTAAGCCGAGATACTCGAGTACGGCTTGGTTGAGATAGATACGGCTTCTATCCGTCCCCAGGACGGCTACATGCTGCGGCGCATCATCCAATATCTGGCGCAGTTCCGCTTCGCTTTGGCGAATGGTCTCTTCGGCCTTTATGCGCTCGGTGATGTCGTGGGCCACCTTGAGCAGAAAACGGCGCCCGCCATGCGAGAAAGCGCTGGTCTGAACCTCGACCGGGAACAACGACCCGTCTTTTCGCCGATGCCAGTGTCTGTCAAACGATACGGTCCCGCCGGCAGCCGCCTGCGCCGCAATGGATTCGAGGGCCGTTCGATCCAGATTTACGTCGAACGCGAGCGGGGTCTTTCCGATCAGCTCCTGCCGGGTGTAGCCCAGGCTTTCGCAGGCACACCGGTTCACATCAATAATGGTTCCTTGCTCGAAGTCCAGCATGAAAAAGGCGTCCGCCGCGTGGTCTACGAAGGTTCGGAAGCGCGTTTCACTCTCGCGCAGCGCCTCTTCGGCCCGCTTGCGTTCCGTAATATCGATCGAAGTGCCCACCAGCTTGACGAGATCTCCCGTTTCATTCAGGACTGGGTGCCGGATCGTGTGAATGTGTTTGACCGTTCCGTCGGGCAACACGATTCTGTACTCGTCGAAGCTGTCAACTTTTTCACGCAGCGCGCACTCAAACATCTCTTTCCACCTGTTCCGGTCGTCCGGGTGGATTCGTAGGAAAACGGCTTCCCGGGCCGGTGAGCCATCTCGTGGATCGAATCCCCAAATACGGAAATCTTCCTCTGAAACGTAGACATACTTGTCACTGGCCAGGTCCAAAGCCCAACTGCCTGCGTGGACCAGCCTCTGCCCCTCTGCCAGGTATGCTTCGCTCTGCCGCAGAGCCTCCTCAGCCTTCTGCCGGTCGCGGTCCGCCCGCTTGCGCGCGGTGATGTCCATCACCGCGCCGACGAACTCGGTGCCGCCTGATGGATCCCGCATCGCCTTCGCCAACACGTGGAGATGCTTGACTCGTCCATCGGGCATCAGCAGACGGTGCTCGAAGTCGAAGTCTTGGGCAGTGTCCGTTGCCCGCTTCAGCGTCTCTGAAATGAATGCGCAGTCCTCGGGATGAACCCGGTCGAGGATCTGCTCCAGCGTGGGCTTGATCGCCGGATCGAATTCGAAGATGCGATAGGTTTGCTCCGACCAGATGTGCTCTTCCGGCGCGACCTTCCAGCCGAAGCTCCCGGTCTGACTGAGCGTCTGCGCCTCAGCCAAGTAAGCCTCGCTGCGCTTCAGCTCCCGCGTCAGCTGCTCCAGCTCAGCCAGGCGCTCCTTGAGGCTCGGGTAATGGGTTTTGCGGACAGAAGTGTCGCCCAACCCCAGGACCTTGTGCCTTAGCTCTTCCCAGTTATCAGAGGGATTCCTCATAAATGACCTCGATATCCTTCTGGCCCGGCCGTCGTGGATTCGTTACAACACAAGGGTCATGGAGCGTAATCTCGGCGAGCTCATGCACTTCAGTACGATGGACTCCGGCTTGCGACAAGGTATCGCCAAGGCCAGCCGCTTCCTTCAGCCGCGCGATCTCGGCCACGAGCCGTTTGCGAACTTCACTTGAAGGCATTCTGCCGACTTCGAGTCCCATCGCCACCGCGGCGTTCCGATAGCGCTCCTCGGCATGGCCGTAGTTGAAATCGATGACGCCGTTCAGGAACATGGCGTTGCATTGGCCGTGCGGCAGATCGAGCAATCCGCCAACGCAGTGGGCCATCGCGTGTGTCGCGCCCAGGCTTGCGTTGGAGAAGGCCAACCCGGCCTCCAGGCTACCCAGCATCATGTTCGTGCGGTACTCAAGGTTCTGCGGCTCGGCGATCGATGGCAGAAAATTCGAGCTGATCAGCCGCATGGCTTCGAGCGCATGGAGATCCGTGAGCGGCGAATGTCCCAGGGAAACGTACGCTTCCAGCGCGTGCACCAACGCGTCCAGTCCTGTGCACGCGGTAAGAAACGCGTCCATCGTTGTCAACGTCGCCGGGTCGATCAGGGAGAGGTCGGGGACCACCGTCTTGCTGATGATCAGCAGTTTCCGTTTGATCCCGGGGTCCACGATGGTTGCAAACTGCGACAGATCGGCTGATGTCCCAGCTGTAGTGGGAATGCAGATGGTCGGTGGCATCGGCGCGCGTACGTTGTCGACACCCACCAGGTCCCGAAGATCGCCCCCATTTACCGCCAGCAGGCCGATGCATTTCGCGCAATCCATGGCGCTGCCGCCGCCCACGGCAATAATGATGTCGCAGCCTTCTTCGGCGTACACAGCGGCGCCGGCAGTCGCTTCATCCATGCGCGGGTTGGGTGTGACCCTCGAGTACAGGATGGACGCGAGGCCCGCGCCCTCGACACTCAAGAGAACCTGTTGCGCCCAGCCGGCTGCGACAACTCCGGGATCGGACACGACCAGTGCTTTGCTGCCGCCCAGATTGCGCCCATACTGGCCGGCCAGGTGCAAACTGCCAACCCCAAACACGACTTCGGGGGCTACGAACTTCCGCAATTCAGGTTCGCGAGTTTGCATCGTGCCTCACAGCTGGGGAAAAGTGAGCGAATGTTCTTGAATCGCTATATTATCGTAGACATGCGATCACGGGAATCTTCGTTTTCGCTCTCCAACCGTTGATCGAACTCTGTCCCTCGTCAAAACACGGATATGCTGTTAAATCAAACAGATGGGCGCGAATCCTGCTTGACTGTCTGGGTGCAAAGCTGGATCACCTATTTCGACTGTAGATGATTTTGTAGATGGTCTTGCACCCAAGATTCAGCGGGAAGCCCAATATCGACGCACTTTCCGGCACTAGACCCCCTGGGCTAATACCAGAGGGCCTGAACCGCTCGTCCGCAAACTATTGAAAACATTGGTCGGGGAGAGAGGATTTGAACCTCCGACCCCCTGGTCCCAAACCAGTTTTCGGCATTTATTGAAAGCTGTTGAAATTGCGTGATATTAACTGGTTTAGAATGAATGCGTTGCGGCCATATTGTTGAAAGTTTTGGTTCTGAATTGTTCCAGAGTGCTTTGACCGCTACGATTTCGACTACAGCCCTCAAATCCCGACAGTTTTTCTTCGAGAATTAGTCGACGAAATCTGGCGTGTGAAGCAAAGCAGCGCCAGTTTATCTCACGAAATCCGTTCCAACCACGGTGAAGATATAGCTGTCCGATGTTGTTGTCGGAGTGCTGGGGAATTGGATGGCGCGGAACTTTGGCACCTGCCTACGCCGCAGCCGATTGTCCCGGGGGGCGACGATTACCCAGAGATGACCAGGGTCGATATCCAACGGAGGCGCCATAACGGGAAGGCGAGAATTAGCACAGTGGCCAGAACTGTTCCAATATATCGAAAGCACCATACAGGCAGCCCCATGTGAAAGGCCAGCCGGAGAGCCTTACCCCTTCGCAGCTCGCCAATAGCTGCATCCAACATCTGAACGCGGACAGGCCTATGAGTCCGCCAGTTGTTCGCTGAACCGGTAGCCCACGTAGGCATCTGTCAACAGATACTTCGGATTGCGCGGATCGTCTTCAATTTTCTTGCGCAGTTGACGAACAAATGTTCGAAGGTATTCAAGCTCGTTTCCATACTCCGGGCCCCACACGGACTTCAACAGGCGCGCGTGCGGAATCGGCTCGCCGACGTGCATCATCAGATAATGCAACATCTCAAATTCCTTTGGCGTCAGATGAATCTGGCGCCCACGCTTCAAAACCCGGTATTTCACCGGATCCAACTCCAGCTGGCCATGTCGAATTGGTGCGTCGTGGTTGGTATCCTGAGCATTTCTTCTGCGTACTGCCGAGCGCAATCGCGCCGTCAACTCCCGCACCTGGAACGGTTTCGTGATGTAATCGTCAGCACCGGCATCCAGCGCCAGCACCTTGTCGTCCTCGCTGTCCATCACAGTCAGCATCAGGATCGGCAAGCGCGCAATCGCGCGCCGGATACTTCGACAGGCTTCCACTCCGCCCATCCCCGGCATATCCACGTCCAACAGCACCGCATCGAACCACGATACGCGCACCAGCGACAGCGCTTCCTCGCCGCGAGCCGCTTCTACAACCGTGAAGCCCATTCCAGACAACGTCACGCGCAATGCCCGCCGCGTGGCACTGTCGTCGTCCACGACAAGGATCGTGCCCTGCCCTGAATTCGGCTGCTCCGTAGTCAAAGCTTCCTCCTGGCGTCTATCGGAAGTGAAAGAAAAAAAGTCGTTCCTTCCAGGTCGTCGCTAATCACCCACACGTGTCCATGATGAGCCTCGGCGGCCTTCCTCACTACGGAAAGCCCTATCCCGGTGCCGGGAACGGAATTCATATGGTCCGGTGACCTGTAAAAGCGGTCGAATATCCGTTCCCGGTCTTCGATCCGAATCGTCGACCCAAAGTTCTGCACGGAAAGGATAACCTCGCTATGACTCGTCCGTGCGGCAATTGTAATTGGCGTCCCTGCCGTCGAATACTTCCGCGCATTGTCGATGTACTGCGTCAGAATCATTGCCAGCAATCCGCGATCCGCGCGCAAGGTCAACGAAGGGTCCTCCACAGCAACCTGAATGCTGTTCCTTTCCGCATCCGCTGGATGGGCGGCCAATACCTCGGAAACCAAATCAAGGACATTCACGTCGGCTGTCTCAAGACCTGCCTGCCTCGCTTCGAGCTTGGCTGCTTTCAAAAGCCGTGTGCACAACGCGTTCAGTCGTACTGCCTCCCCGTCAATAAGCGTCACCAGATCTCGTTGCGGGTCTGTCAACCCTCCCAACTCAAGCAAGCCGGAACTGGCAGTCTGCACCGCTGTCAGCGGCGTCTTGAACTCATGCGCCAGTGCATCCATCACCGTCGCACGCAACTGCTCATCCTTTTTCGCGGTCTCTGCTCTCTCTTCCTTGTCGAACCACTGGTGCCGGTCGATGGCAATAGCGGCAAGAGACGCAAGCGCATCGACCACCAAAGGGCTTAGGTCTCCGCGCATCACCAGTGCGCCAACTGGTCCGGGTCCGGCTCGCAGGATGCGTTGCCAGGTCTGAGTGCTCGAATCGTCCTGTGAGGCATCGCGCAAGTAGCATTCTTTGGCCAGATCTTCCTCGCCCGCGTCCCAGTTGCCCATCCTGTCCTGACGGCTGAGGTTCATTTCGAACAAGGCCACCGCGCGTGCGCCAAATATCCTATGAATCAAAACCGCTAGCTGCGGTCCCGGTGGCTGGTGCAAATCCAGCAGAAGCGAGCTCCGGCTCAACTCATATAACTGCTCCATCTCCGCGCGATGAATAGCCGCCTCTCTGGCTCTCTTCATCTCTCGCCCGTGTATTCTGCTGATCGCGAGCGCCGTCACCTCGAACGTTGCAAGCGCCACCCAGTCCTGCGGATCTGCAACATCAAAATGAAGAATAGGCGGGAGAAAAAAATAGTCCAGACAGGCTACCGCCAGAAGTGAAATCAGCGATGCCTGCCAAAAACCGAAGCGCGACGCTACGGCCACGACAACCAACAAATAGAGAAGACTGATCGTCAGCAGGTTAATCTGAAGGACAAACCCGAAGTAGGTCAACAGGGCGAGGGCCGCACAAGCGGTCAGACACTGAGCCAAAGTCCGGAGTCTTCGCGGCAGTTGCGTCGATCCCAAGACGACTGGATTTGCCATCTGGCCTGCACCTTGCTCAACTGGATTTCCAGGCAAGCTGGCTATAGCTTAGCTGGATTGTTATGAAGATTGTATAAGGAATTCAACTGTATGGAATGTATACGGAGCAGGGAGCGGGTCGGTTGATCCGGCTCCCCGCGCTAGATCGCCCAGGAGGCGTCTTCTTTTGCGAAATTACGGATTTGCACTGGTTATTGCGCGTTCACGGGGGCGTCCGGCGCCGCCAACCGACTGAATTTTGCTTCGAGTGCTCCGGCCTCGGAAGCCATTGCCATGTAGAACTCGTAAAGATTGCGTGCCGAGTCTACAGGCCTTGGATATTTGGCTGCCACGCCCATGATGTTCTGGCTCCTGCGCGCCCATTCCTGTTTCTCTTCGGCGGCCTTTTGCAGATAGTCGTTCCGCTGTTCGCCGTAGAAGTTTGCAAGAGCCGTGTATTGCGCTGGCTCATGCGCGTTGAGCGCCAACTGCTTCAACTGCGCCTGCGTGTAATGGACGCCCGTCTGCGCGGAAGAGGCCGTGCCCTGTGCGTTTCCAACACCCGCGAAAACGAGCGCCAGAATACATGCTGCAAAAAGGTTGCGAGTCATGTGTTTACCTCCCATGCTCAAGTATTGAAGTGATCGCGTGAGGGAGGCATGAAGAGAGTAATAGGAATGGAGTATTATTTTAGAGCGGCATTACCGCACCGGAATCCACGATCGGAACGATGCCTTAGTAGTAAGTTTCTCGCAACGCCCGCGCGTCCCTCACCAAGCCAAGGAACCTGCTGGCCAACTCACGAATACGGTCTACCTGGCGAAAGTGCAAAGCCTCCTTGGGCAGCAGTTCTCCACCCAGGCCGATAGCAGTTGCGCCGGCCAGAATATAATCGGACGCGGTCAACTGATTCACGCCGCCTGTAGCAATCAGCGGGATTTGCGGAAGAGGCACCTTGAGTGCACGCACGTATTGGATGCCCCCTATATGACCCGTAGGGAAAATCTTGACAAGATCCGAACCGGCCTTCCAAGCCGCGATGATTTCGGTCGGTGTCAAAGCTCCCGGTAGCGCCAGGACATTTACTTTATTTGCATAGGCCACCACCTCCGGAACAAAGCCCGGACTGGTGAGAAATCTGGCTCCGGCGTCAACGCACAGGCGGGCAGCTTCCTCATCCAAAACGGTGCCGGCGCCGACAGCAATATCCGGATAGCGTTTCGCCAAGTCGTCGATCACCTCCAGCGCGCCGGGCGTGGTCATGGTGATCTCGACAACCGGAATTCCCGCCGAGTAAACAGTCTCTGCCGCGAATCGCGCTAGTTCCCGTGAATTCACACGCACAGAAGGCAGAATGCCAAACTCCTCGATGCGAGCTCGAACTTCATGTCTTTTCATTGATTCGACCTCTCCGTACCGGTATTCGAATATGCCAGGTAGCCGGCCCCGTTCACAAGAACCATGTCGATCATTGAATTACTTCATGCCCGACGGCAAGATTCATTTGGCCGGCGGCCGTCATATACGCGCCGATCAACTGCAGATAGGCGAGTTGAACGACACGGTAGTCACTCTGCGCATTGAGAAAGTCCATCAGCGATGCGCCTCCGTGCTCATAGGCAAAGGTGACTGTGTCACGCACATAAACCGATTGATCCAGATACTGCGCTTTGTACGGCTTGATCAAAGCAATATTGCTGCGCACCAATTCGTACGCATCGTCCACGTCGCTGAAGACCTGCGCCTTGGCCGCTTCGGCGGCTTGCTGGCTTCTGTCGATGTCGATCAACGTGCGCTTCTTCTCGCCCTGGTTGCGGTCAAAGATGCGCAACGGAATGCTGACGCTGAGGCCGAGAGTCTGGGGGCCGTTGGGGTTATTGGTCGAGGAGTTATATGTGTACCAGGTCCCAAAGGTCGGATCGGTGGAGCCATTGGAGACGGCAAGCTTGTGATTGGTTTGCGATTGCTCGATGGTCTGGATCGCGGCCCGCAGATCCGGCCTGTTGTCCAGCGCAATCTGGTGGTAATCAGCGAGCGGTTGGAGTTCCCGACCTAAAGTGAAGGGTCCAGTCACGTCGAACTTATCGACCGGCGTGCGGTCGTCGAGCAGCAGCAGGAGTGCAATCTTAGCCGTGCGCAAATTGACAATCGCGGTCTCGATTTCAGACTCGTATTGCACGCGCTGAAGCTCGATCCGGGCCAGGTCGATCTTGGCCAGGTCGCCGGCTTTGAAGCGGGCGCGGCTGATCTCGATGATCTTGTCGTAGTACTCCAGGTCGGCCTTGGCCAACTCCAGCACGGCCCTGGCTTGAAGAGTCTGCACAAAGGCCGAACGCAGGCCGAAGATCAGATTGCGTTCGAGGTCAACGTGCTGGGATTCGGTAATCTGTGTGCCTTCCTTGGCGCTCTGCAGGCGCAGTTCGCGCTTGTGCTCGCGCTCGTGCAGATAACTGAAGTTGGGCTGTTCGTATGTGCCTTTGAATGGAGTCCAAACCCCATCGTGCCGTGCGATCTGCGTTCCATCCGCCAGCATGGTGAACTGCGGATTGGGGCGGAGAAAGGCTGTAATCTCCTCGGCCTTCATCTCCTCCACGTTGGCCGCATCCGCTTTCAACACTGGGTTGGACGCTTCGAACTTTGCTTTGACCTGTTCCCATGTGAGCGCCTGCTGCGCGCTCGCGGAGGCTGCAAGGAAAGCAATGCCCAAAGTGCAACTGCCGATGCTTCGCGTGAAAGCAGATATTCGCTTAGACGGCTTCATTTGCCACCTCCGGTTTCGGGAGCGTGTCACCCTCTCTTGCAATCCAGACGTATAGTGTCGGCAGAAGGAAGATGCTCAACACGAGAGCTGCCATGAGTCCCCCCACAATGACAATGGCAAATGGGCGCTGTGAATCGGAGCCGATGGCGTGCGACATCGCGGCGGGAAGCAGTCCCAGAGTAGCCACCAGCATCGTCATCATGATGGGGCGAAGCCGCAGGACAGCGCCTTCGATCGCAGCGCCTTCCGGAGTGTAACCCCGGGCTCGAAGCTGATTGATATATTCAAGCATGATGACGCCCGTTTGAACCGAAACTCCAAAGAGCGCCAAGAAGCCGACACCGGAAGATACGCTGAAGAATGTGCCGGTCACAAGGAGAGCGAGCAAGCCTCCGACGGGAGCCATGGCCACGTTGGCGAGAAGCAGCAGCGCCCATTTGAAGGAACGAAACATGCCGTAGAGAATGATGAAGATAAAAAAGATCGTCAGGGGCAGGATGTAGAGCAGCCTTCTTTCGGCTCGCTTTTCGCTATCGTATTCTCCCGACCATTCGAGGTGATAGCCATGCGGTAACTGCACATTCTTGGCGATCTTGTCGATGGATTCCTTGACCGTGGTGCCCAGATCGCGTCCGCGAACCTCAAAGCGGATGGCCACATAGCGGGAGCCGTCTTCCCGGTAAATGTCGTAAGCGTCATCGCGAACCTGTGCTTTGGTCAACTGAGCCAGCGAGACGCGCTCTCCCGAAGGGGAGAGCAGTCGAATATTCTGAATAGCCTCCTTGGTATCGCGATACGGTTTCTGATAGCGCACGACCACGTTGTAGACTGCCTCGCCCTGCAACACCTGGCTGACGGGATTACCGCCAATGGCGGTCTGGACGGCATCTTGTATATCGGCCACATTGATGCCGAAGCGCGCAGCTGCCAGACGGTCAACGGTGAGATCGATATTCGGCTGGCCCGTATCGCGTTGAATTCCCAAATCATGGACCCCGTCAATTTTGGCCATAACATCTTTGATCTCTTCGCCCTTTTCCTCGAGAACGTCCAGGTCCGGCCCGTATAACTTGGCGCACAGTCCGCCTTTCGTGCCGGTAAGCGTTTCATCCACGTTGTCCTCAATGGGCTGGGAGAAATTCCAGAAAGCCCCTGGGTATTTCTCCAGTTCGCGATCCATCGCGGCGATCAGCTCCTCTTTATTTTGATGAAAGACGGGTCGCCATTGGTCCTTGGGCTTCAAGTCGACAAAGTATTCCGTATTGCCGAAACCTCCCGTGTCGGTTCCATCGTCGGGCGCCCCAGCTTGCGAAACGACCTTGGTGACCTCGGGGAACGAGGCCAAGACGTAGCGGGATTGCTGGGCGAAGCGCGTGCCTTCCGTCTCGCCTACGCTGTTCGCCATCGCGCCACGCGCCCAAATGGCGCCTTCGTCCAAGTGGGGCAGGAACTCCGAGCCAATGACCCCGCTAAACGCCAGGAAAAGAGCGACGGCCAATGAAGCCAGGCCAACGCCAACGGTGATCCAGCGATTCTCGATCGCCAACTTCACCGCACCCCGGTACCGATCCTTCAGGAACTCCATCACCGGGTTGCGCCATTCCCTCACACCATGCGGGAAGAGCAGGGCAGCAAGCACAGGCACAATGAAAATGGAGAATACTATGGCGCCAAGTAGCGCGAAGGCAACGGTCCAGGCCATGGGCCGGAACAAACGCCCTTCCACTCGTTGGAGCGTGAAGATCGGCATGTAGGCGGTGATGATGATGGCGATGGCGTAGAAAACCGGCCGTTGGACCTCGTGAGCGGCGTCGCGGATCGTTGCCAACGGCGACTTCACGCTCATCGTAATGCGGCCAGAGGTCTCTGATGAGCCGTTCTTGCCGCGAAGCGACATATGCCGCATGATGTTTTCCATCATGACCACCGCGCCATCCACAACCATTCCGAAGTCGAGCGCGCCAAGGGAAATCAGGTTTGCGGGGATATGGCTCAGGTTGAGGAATATGGATGCGAAAAGCAAGGCAAACGGAATGGTGAGCGAAACGATGAAGGCTCCGCGAACATTGCCGAGAAACAGAAAGAGGATGATCGTTACCAGGATCATTCCCTCGCCGAGGTTGTGCAGCACCGTGTGCAACGTGTAATGAAGCAGATCGCTGCGGTCGAGCATGGGAACGACCTTCACACCTTCGGGCAGGATGTGATTGTTGAGCTCGTCCACCTTCTTGTGAATCCCTTCGAGCGTGGGGCTTTCCTCGGCCCCCTTGCGCATCAGCACGCCGCCCTGAATGACGTCGGGCTCATCTACAATGACGC
>Ga0187852_1000765_pt1 | contig 33806 bp, 33 predicted proteins | sample June2016WEW_6_40_FD_134511 | JGI IMG/M metagenome (GOLD analysis project Ga0187852, IMG submission 134511) | Peatland microbial communities from SPRUCE experiment site at the Marcell Experimental Forest, Minnesota, USA - June2016WEW_6_40 | ecosystem: Environmental > Terrestrial > Soil > Wetlands...
CAGCTCCGGGGCGGATAACGCGTCGATGTCGGGCAGCTGTTTCATTCCCAGAATGAATCAGAACATGCCCGCCAAGCCTACAAAAATATCAAGCCGCCGCCCGGGGTTTCGCCCCTGTTGCTTCTGATAGGGTTAACATGCTGATTCCGGGGTAGAATCTGAGCTACGTCGCGTAATAATTATTGACACATGTTAGCATGTATGCTCCTAAGAAAGAAGGGGGCGACTTGCGCCGCCCCCATGAGCTGATCTTAAGAGTAGTGGGTAGCTAAGGGGTACCAGCCCTTGCGCCCCTGGGGTGCCAACCCCGGCGCGGATTTTCATCCGCATATCTCCTTAATTCGGCTTCTCAGCATGCCGATATGCCGTTTTCCAACGTTAGGCCCCGCCCGGTGCGGGGCCTTTCGCGGTCACACCAGCGATATGCGGTGGACCATACTTCCATACGCGAGTCGTAAGCGAACGTCAACGTCAAGAATGCGACGTGTTGATGCGCCCCCGCGGAAATGCTATGCTCCATACCACGATGACGCCATACCAAATACGGAGGCCGCGCGATGGTTGATGAAGCTTATAAGAATGCGCTTGCAAAAAGGTCTGTTCTAGCTCGCGAGATCGAACGTATCGACACATTCCTTGAATTGTATCGCGAGTTCGGTGGCAGCCCTATGGAAGAATATTCTTCATCGAAGACATCGTCTGAGCATCGCGACGACATTAGCGGAGTTTCATCGGATCGCGCGCCCAAGGGTGCAACTGCGAAGATAACCGAAGCGGCAGAACAGGTCATTCTTGCGGCTCAAAGGCCGCGTCCTCGCGCAGACCTTTTGAAGGAAATCGAGGCGCGAGGTATCGTTATTGGAGGAAAAGACCCTGCTGCGACCCTTAGCTCAGCTCTATGGAGGGAACGCGATCGATTTGTAAATATTAAAGGATTTGGGTACTGGTTGAAACATCTTAAATATGACCCGGCCTTTTACGATCCAGAGCTAGAAGAACTAATGGGGACAACAGAAGAAATTCCTCAAGAATAAAGTTAAAAAATACCTACATAAACCCGGCCATAATAGCCGGGTTTTTCTTAACTACCCATACTTGCGTCAATGGGATAATCCCCTTTACTTATGCCAGACAACCTTCGTACTCTAGTATGGAGTATGCTACAATATCATATTCCCAGAAACGTAGACCATCAGACACTCGAACAAGCAAGAGATATATCCTCGCAAATCCTCACGGAACACGCAAAAAAACCGTTTTTCCTGCAAGCGAACACGTCCGCACTAGAACAAAGGTTTATAAAACAACGACGGCTTAACGATAAAAGGAATAATCCGCAAAAACAAGACGTAAACGACATATCTTTCGCCGACTGGCCAGATGACGATGCGCCTTAAACACATTATCAACAATGACCGCGGAAGCCAGATAATGTCTTGAGGGGGAGCTTTCCTTTGGCGAACTCTTAATAGAGGGTATACAAAAAAAAGGGTACGAGCCACAGCAACCTTTTCTGGCGCAGATGCACTATGTTTGCCTTAGCCATGAGCTCAATCGTCCGTGGCTACCTATGAATTGGCGCGGGGGTCGGGCGCCGATCGGCACGAGCGTCAATGTTCAACCCTATGATTTGTAGTCAGAAAAGTTTCCTCCTGAGTGACAGCGCCCGACGCCGATTTACAACCGTCTATCTCTGCAACATCAGCAGCGCGACGTGTGCACTTGAATCGGTCACATGCCAGCCCCCACGGAAATAATCGTCGCTCGGATCGGAGATCCTCGCCCTGCGTGGCACGTTGGGCGTGCGAATGTCGCTTAGGATGAGCACCGCACCCGGCGCCATGGCCGCCTTGCAAATTTCATTCATCGGCTCGGGCCAAAGCGTGGGATCGGGGACCGCGTCGCATAGGCGGGCGCCGCCTGCCCGGCGGCGTCTTGATTGATCTTGGGCGCCGACATGGCAAGATGCCGAAGGAAATTTAATTCAAGATTTCAAAATACTGTACGATAGTCAAGAAGCTTGGCTGTTGAGATTGGCAGAATCGGCGTTGCCGGAGTTCCGCAAAAGCAGGCCTGAGAACCGATATTCTTCCCACGAGATTAGGCCGTCGGACGGTCCTTATTAGCTCCTCCTCACGGGCCGTGCGCTTATGAATTGGGCAGCAAATCATCGCCGCCCCGCGGATATCGATCGATGCCGCAACCCCGCTTCGGCGGGCCACGCCGCTCCGCCCGCGTCAAGCGCCGCTTTGCTTAAACCCTGGACTCGCGCGGACGGGCGTGCCGGGGCTATCCATGGGGCTAAACCCAAGTATGGGCTCAGCCCCACATTTTAACTCTTCCCAAACCAGCTACGCTTAAACCTTGCGCAGTCGCCGTACAGCATGCGATCTGCTAGCCACCTCAGAAAGCCGATCCAAATGAAATTGTCTTCCATAATTGTTACGGTTTTGGCGGCGATTGCCGCTTTGTTTCTTGGATACCCGATAGCCGCTCTTATCCAACACGGGTTCAACGAAGATGCTTGGCCGGTATCGGTATTAACCTTAGACGGCTGGTTTACTTCATTTGAATACGAACCATTAAAGCCGTTTAGAATTTACCTCGATATGTTTTCGGCTCAGTCACCGTATTTTGCGGAAGGAGGCTGGTTTTACGCAATTTTTATTTTTTCTTTTCCGCTGATCGTCTGGATCTTGTTCAGTCAGAGGGTAAAAGGACCACAAAGAGATCCAAATGCCATTTATGGGGATGCCCGTTGGGCGAATTCCCGAGAACGAAAGAAAATGAAGACCGGGCTCGAACTTGGGCTTGACCGGGCAACCGGCCGCCCGGTCCGTGTCTTCGTCGAGGGCAATCTCATCAGCGTAGCCCCGCCCAGGATGGGGAAAACCTCCGGTTTAATTATTCCAAACCTTGTCGGCGCGGATGATAACGCATGGTTTGGACCTGCCGTTGTTATCGATCCGAAAGGTGACATCTACAGTGCTGTCGCGGGGCGCCGAAGGGATCTTGGACGCAACGTGCGATGCCTCGATCCTATGGGAATCGCAGGCGGCGTCGACAAGTGGAATCCCTTAGTTGGTATTAATCCAAACGACACCCTTTATATGCAACGTGTCGCGAAGGCCATACTCCCGCCTAACGAGGGAGGGGAGAACTCGTATTTTCACGTCCGGTCCGTCGATGTCATCGTCGCGGCAATTGAAGTTGCTATTAAAGCCGGGACTCCAACCCCTGTTGCCGTTTCAACGCTGATTTCCCAGACGGCCGCTTTCGCCGCGGGCCTCAAAGGCCTTTCGTCCCAGACCGCAATCAAGGTACAAGAACTTCTTTTGATGGATCCCAGAACACGAGACCCAATATTGTCTACCGCAACGCAAGCCTTTCAATGGTGCGACGACGAACGAATGCAAAAACTTACGTCAGAAAGCACCTTTAAGCTATCGGATATATGCGATTCCGAAACCGATATTTTCTTGACGTTGCCCACCGAGGATATCCGAACTGTAGACGCCTTTGTCCGATGGTTTCTTATGGACCTATTCGCAGTGATCCGAAGAAAGGATCCCGTTCAGCGCGTTGTTATTTTCATTGATGAAGCAAGCGCTCTCGGCAAATTTAAAGACATCGTCGTTGCATCCGGAGAGCTCCCCGGTCACGGAGCGTCGATATGGTCCTTCTGGCAAGATCGCAGTCAAATTCAATCCATCTACGGCGAACAGGACGCCCAAACTCTGTTGCGAACAGCTGAATTTGCCACGCTTTCCGACCCATCCACTGTCGATCCGGACGAGTTGGAATGGTGGTCCAAAACCCTTGGAAATTACACACTATTGATTGAAAGCAAGCAGATGTCCGGCGATTCTAAGAAGATGGGCTCGACGTCGATCATTCCGCAAGCCGTTCGCCTTATTACTGGCGAAGCTCTTGCGCAATTGCCTTCCTCAGAAATTATCGTTTTTTCAAGTAGTAAAGGTTATTCGAAGCGGCCAGTCTTGCTAAATAAATCCCACGCCTTTGTAGAGCGACGCCTATTAAAGTTTGTTTCTAAAACAACTAAGCCAATTTTTACCAGCAACCTATAGCTATGGCTTTTTTAAATAAACGGCTTCAATTGGTAACGACAGATAACCGTAACCTATACCGTTCTGCCAATTCCGAATTATTAGCGTCCCATTTTCAACGCGGAGCCAATTCACATAAGTCTCTGGAAATAAACGATCCACCGAAGTTGCTCCGTTTGGATAATGCCATTCAATATCGTATCCCTGAGCTAAAACAGCACGATGCGCTGTGTTTTGCCATCCGATCACACCAAGCACGGCCAGGGGCGTGAGGCAGACCGCAAGTTGGACTAGACCGACCCGCCGATAACGGATCTGCCTTCCAATCAAGTTTATACGATCACGCGACACCGCCGAAATGAACCGACGCGCGAGTAACTCGTCTTGCAGAGAGCGCTCGATCTCGGCTCGATCGAACGCCACCAAAGCGGGATCGTTGATGCGTTTGATTCGAAGCGCTGGCTTTAACTTCATGATCGAAGCCCGCCGCGCTGCGCTTGCGTCGCGAACGGTCTTCTCCGACGCATCGAGCGCTGATCTTGCGTCCGAGAATTGTTTTCGGAGCATTTCAAGCAGGGTTGGCATTAGTTGACAAGCCAGTTTGCCGGCTCGTGGACGGACTGCATCGCCTCCAGTCTAAAGCGGAGGAGGTCCCGGCGAATTCTTGCGCCGAGTGCAAGACCATGAGTCTTATTCAAGGCTGCGGAATCGATATTTGGAATATTCAAAAGCCCTCGATCTTGCAGAATTTCTACCGCTTTTGCTTCCATGACTTGTTCTCCAAACAAGCTCACTTTTGCACCTTGTGCCATCGCAGTAATCTGTTTTGGATCAATCGTTCCGCGCATTTGATTTTCGAGTAGGAACAAATCATCGATAAATGGTTTGGCAAGGGCCAAAAGTTTGGGCGCCTCCGCCATCGCACCGGGCTCGGCGGTCACCACGATGAGCGCACCGAGTTGGACCCCAGCAGCCTTCAGCTGGGAAGCTAGGTCAGCAAGAAGCACAAGAAAACTGGTCGAAGTATTCGCACCGATATCGACGATTGTTGGAGACGAGGCTTGAACAATAGCGTTTATCACGTCATCGAATTCCGCCCGTGCGGCTTTACCGCCAGTGCGCTCGATCGCCGCCCTATCGGCCCGCATCGGGAAAAATTTGACTTGGCGCTGCGCGGTCTTTGGTTTGCCGATATCGTATTCGACCAGCCTCGGGCTCACGTCAATTTCTAGAATCTCAACGCCGGGGACTGCCTCGGCGAGGGCTCGCACAGCCGTGGATTTGCCAACGCCGCCTTTGTCTTGGCCTACGAGAAGGATACGAGGCACGTTCATTCCTTTCCAAAGAGGTCGTTATGTTTTTCAAAATTGGCGCGGCGAATCTGATCTTCTGTTTGATGATCGAGTTCGACGAGCTCAACGGTCTTTGTCAAGTCAGGGGAGAGAGAGAGGCGTCTTTGAGATTTCGCGTCCGACGCCCCCTCGCGGTCTAAAGCGGATCCTCCGATGACGTCTGTGCGTTTGGCCCGGTGAAGGATATCGGTCTTTTTCTTCGCCGCTTCTTTACGAACAGCGGATACTAAAGCGGTCAGCCTTTTGGAGGTTATCGGCTTGTTGTCCCCTTGAATCACGCCCTGCGCCGCTAACCCGGCGGCAATTTCGACCCAGGTCGCGCCGGCTGCCTTTAATTCATCGAACGCCGGAAGATGATCGCGAACGATCTGCTTCGACCCTGTTAATTTCCATCCACCGGGTCCCACCCCGTCTGGGCGGCCAGCCTTCTTCTGGTTCACGGACTGTTTCAATTGGCTCAGGTTAAGCTTCAGCATGATCCTGAGTAGCACGGCAGCCATTAAAGGATCGGCTGCGAAAAGCTTCGCATTGAGCGACTGACCACAAGGCCCCGTTAAGGGCCACTATCGCCCATTGTTGCCCATTGGAGCCCCGTTAAAAGCCCATTAATTATAAACCCCACACCCCACGCACTAAATTGCCCAAGACGCCCGTCCGGGCTAGCAGCGAGGTCGACGACACGCTATCGGAGGCTATCCAGCCCTCCGGCATCAAGCGGGTCCCATGGCGACCAAAAGTGCTAAACTAATCACGCTGAGCCTCCCTGCAGAGCTTTATGAGAGCCTTGTCCTGGCGGCCCGAGACCGGGGCTGGACGGCCGAATCGTTGGCCATCGACTGCATCAGCCAAAACCTGGAAATGGCACTCCGGCATCGAGTCCTGATCGACCGGTTGGGGATCGTGGATCAGGCCTTGATCGACCTGGCAGCTTTCGTCGGGGAAGCCACCGCCGTTCCTTCGGGTAGCGGCGAAGGCGGATTCGATCTTGGATCAATCTGCAGATATCACCCTGCCCCATCGACGAAATGACAGCTTCTCTATACATGCTCGGCTTGGGCCGCGACGCCGGCTCATATTATACTAATGATTCACTGAGCGAGACTCATCCACGAGACCGCGACGAATACTATACGAGAGACGGGGGCGGACGCTGGTGGAGTACGGGATCGACCATCGTCCAAAACGGCGCCACTATCGACAAGGAGAGTTTTCGTGACCTCTGTGCGGGCTTTCATCCTGCCCATGGAGGTTCCGTCGTTCGCGCCGCAGGACCCGGACACCGGGCCGGTTTGGACGTCAGCTTCAGCGCCCCGAAAAGTTTTTCGATTCTTTGGATGTCTGGCAGTGAAAGCCAGCGAGCGGAACTTGAAAGGATCCAGCGCGAGGCTGTGGACGAAGCACTTGCCTTCGTGGTCAAAGAAAAGCTAGTCGAAGCGAGGCTTGGAGCCGGAGGCTTCATCCGCGAGGTTCCGTCCGATCTCATCATTGCGCGCTACGATCATTTTACGTCCCGGGAGGGCGATCCCCAAATTCATACGCATGCGGTTTTTATAAACGTAGCTGGTTGCGCGGACGGAAAATGGCGCGCGATCGAAACTGATAGTTTGTACAAAAACCAACTTGCTGTCGGCGCTGCATATCGCACTGCCCTCGCGGAAAGACTTGTCGCACGCGGATTCCGGATGCATGAAGCCGGCCAAGATCAAATCGAAATTGACGGTATCACGCCAGATTCAATCGAAGCATTTTCCAAGCGGTCGCACCAGTTGGAGGCCGTCGCCGGGCGAGACAAATCCGCTGCCCAGAAAGAACTTGCCACTCTAACCACGCGGCAGTCGAAGAGCGAAATACCCACGGGACCGGAACTTGAAAAGCGATGGGGCCAAGAGCTTGCCGCGCTCGACATTGTTCCCTGGACCGAGGCTTTGGAGGCCGGCCGCACTCGGGTCCCTGCCCCCGCACCTCATCAAGATTTAGACCCTTATTTCGATCTTCCGGAAATTGACGGCGTCGGACCCGTTGCCATCGCGGCTTCGGTGCTTTTTCGAACCCAGAATGTCATCGACCGTCGAGAATTGTTGCGTCTTTCATTGGCGGAAGCCAGCAAGCAGGGCGTCTCGATCAAAACAGTTTATGCGGAACTCGACCGGTACGAACAGGACATGACGCTTGTGCGCCTTGCGGACGCGCATCTCGGCCGGGTCCCTGATTCCACCAGGGGCAGCGCATGGACCACCCCAAAAATCGCTTCCTGCGAAGCCGCGATGCTTCGAGCTTCACAACGCATCAATGAGTACGAATGGATTTCTTCGGAGATTCTTGAAAGAGCGCTACAAAATGCTCCGTACCTTTCCGAAGAACAACGGGCGGCGGTGACACTCGCCGCTGGACGCGACGGCGTCTGCAGCATCGAGGCCGGCGCCGGCACCGGTAAAACGACTCTTGCGAAAGTGATCGCGAGCGCGGCATCGGACGCTGGCCTCAAAGTGATTGGACTTGCGCCTTTGTGGGTTGCCGCCGACGAACTTTCATCATCCATAGGCATCACGGCACAAGCAATCACAAAATGGCGGACTGCGGAGGGTCCGGCAAACCTCGACCGAGACACCATTTTGCTCGTCGATGAAGCAGGGATGGTCGGGACTCGGGACCTATCTCTGATTCTGACATCTGCGCAGGCAAGTGGATCGAAAGTTGTTCTTCTCGGCGACCGGCGGCAGCTTCAGTCTGTTCCCGGCGCAAGCGCATTGGCAGCCGTGCAAGACATGCTCGATCGTCAGGCCACAATGACAGAGGTTAAACGTCAAACAATTGCCTGGCAACGCGCCGCTTCGACTCTCATGTCAAGAGGCGATAGCGAGGCTGGCCTTCGCGCCTATGCGAGAAATGGAATGATCGAACTCGCCAATGGCGATGTCGCAGCCGAGGCCCGCGTCATGGAAACTTGGACGGACTTTCGCCAAAGATATGGAGATGATGTTTTAATCGTTACGCGCCGAAACATCGATGCCAACTCTTTGAACAAGGCGGCCCGTAACGTTCGCCGGACCGAAGGCCGGTTCTCCGGTCCCGACGTGGCGCTCGCATCGACCGATCGAGATGGTAACCCCAGAGAACTTACGCTCGCGGCCGGCGATCGCATCCGATTTGGTGAAACCCTGCGGGCGCATGGAATTCGGAACGGCACGCGTGGAACGGTTACATCTTTGGTGCAAGAGGAGAACGGCGCAACTAGGATCGTCGTGCGCCTGGATGATGGACGTATTATCGAAGACCAATGGCCCGCCTTGGCGCGCCCCGGTTTCGGACGAAAACGCAATGCGCCACGCGTGTCGCTTGGTTACGCCGGCACGGCCTACAGTGCACAAGGCCGCACGGCTAAGGCGGCAGTTTTATACATCTCGCGCCCAACCGATTCGCGCGAAATATACGTTGGACTAACCCGGCACACACACGCGGCGCGCGTCGTCGTCGAGAGCGATCGACTCGGCGCCCTCCTGAGAAAGAAGCAAGCGGATCGCCGGATACCGCCAACCGATGCTGCAATTCTGGAGCGTCTCTATCAGGAAGCAGGCCGATATGCCGAGAAGCTAAATGTCGTCGACTACATAGAAAATCGCGCGTCGTTCATAGCGACGGGAAGCATCGCTATGTCGCGCCAGGAAACCTATCTCGATATCGGACGGCTAGTGCGGAGCGCCCGTGATTTGGCTTCAACTCAAGCATCGTATGCTTACGGACCGGCGCCATTTCGTTTGGCCAGATGGATCGGGGCGGCCATCCGAGAGCGGCTCGGAGCGATCATTTCCCCGATAGAACACCGCGTTCGAGCGCTTCTTTATCCGCCTGTTGATCGATCTCTGTCCCGCCGCAGAGGTGGCCCGGATTATGACCGTTGAAAAGACAGTGGGCGACGCATATTTGCTCGCCCCACGAATCCACGCAGGGCACCCGATTCAAACAACACAGCCTTCAACGATATTGAAATGATAATAATTGAAAGTGACCGCTGGGAGAAACCAAGGTAACCAACTTTCAATCCGTTCGATGTTAAAAGAGTGGCCACGAAGGGGAAAACATAATGTTTAATAAAATATATAAAATCGCGAGCTCGGTGAAAAACGCTATAATTTCTTGGGTCGATTCTATTAGAAAATCATCATATCCTTCTAAAAGACCCATCGTATTATCGCATCCCTATCCTAAATTTGAAAATAAAATAGTGATACACGATGACGAAAAGGCGGAGATGGGCCCACCCCGGAACGGGCGCACGTATTTTGATAAGTATATAGACAGAATGGATCCTACTTCATTCGTTTACAGAATAGACACTTTTGATTCACTGCGCACAAATTTTTTTCAGGGACGGTTAGCTCTTGAAGATATTTTTTTAAAAGGCCACCGTTATTCGAATACCATTGGAAACTTCTATAACACTGATCGCCTAGAGCCATATAGATCAACAAAAGATATGAGACTTGTAGATGATATGTGCCAAGAAATAACTAAGTTTTTAGATGGAGATCTTCCAAGAGGGTTATATGTCTGGTTGTTACTAAGAGATGCTGTATATGCTCAAAATTATCAGCAAAAAGAGGCCGTCACGAAAGACACAATCGCGTCGTACAGATGTTCTGTATCTGTTCTAACCCGTTTTTCTTATAGACACCTCGACTCAGGACTTATTTTTCCGGATCCAATAACATTTGTCGCGCCATCTGCTTGCTTGTCTTTGAAGAAAAGCACTTTAGACCTCTCAATTCCCACTATCGGTCCAGAAGATATGGAAATTTGGTATAAAGGAAGCTGGCATCCAATGACCCCCAAAGTTAGGCAAAATATTATTAAGGCCGTTTTATCGGGCAATCTAGCTTTGATTACTCATCCACCACAGTCCTAACTGGCTGCAGATGCTCACAAAAAATTGGGATAGTGGCTCACCTGGTTCCGGGGTCGCAAACCCAACGGTGATTGAACTCGGCGTGGCTAAAAGGGCCGCCCGGACTTCCGGCCGTGGCGCATAGCGCCTCTCGCCTCAAAATCCAGACAAACCGGTCATGCGTTTGCACTCACATTTTTTGTCCGGGCATGAGGCGGCGCATCTTTCCGTTCGACCCAAGGCAGCAGTGAAATCGCCCTCCTCTCAAGATGCGCGGTAACAACGGGCAGTTTTCCAACTTCATCGAGCATGGCCCCGAGAGAGATAGGGTCGCAATAAATTTCCTCCGTCACAGTGCTGCCCGCATGGCCCATTATGTCGCCGCGTATTTCCGCGGCGACACCCTTTTGCTTCAAACTGTCTCCAAAGGTCTTCCGCAGGGAATGAATGACCTTTTTGCGCTCGCGTGCGTCGGGCACCGCCTTGAGGAGACCACGCGAAAATTCGTCGTAGAGCCGGTCCCCAAGTGGCGCGGACGAGCCGGGCGACTTCAAATCAGGAAACACGAGCTTATACCCCAGAGTGCGGATCGTATTGACATAATCGAAAAAACCGAGCCGCGCGATTTCCGGATGGAGCGCGACAAAGCGAGTGGATTGATCATTTTTGATGCGGCGCGCCTCGTTTGGCGCGATCTTGATATAATCAAGCTTTTGATTTTTGCCGGACTGATCCATGGAGCCGATATCGTCCACCATCAAACCACAAATTTCCTCCCGGCGTGCTCCGGTGTAATAGAGAAGGATGATCGCGAAATAGAGCGCGCGATGAAAGACAAAAGGTCCCGGCATAAAAGCCTCGTTCCCCTTCCAACCAGCACATCCGGTGAAACACGGAAGTCCAAAAACGGCATCGAGTTCACTCGGCCTAAAAATAGCCCGCTTATCTCGCGCGCGTCCTTTTGTTTTAGCCCTCAGTAGGGACAGGTCGATGTCGCGATCGAGCTGATGCCCGCGTCCGCGAATAAACGTAAGCAGTTGACCTAAAAACGTGAAGTGGCGATTTACCGTTTCGGGCGCAAGGCCACGCTCGGCCGGAGGTTTAGAAGCGCCGATTGCCCGAAGCTCTGCCGTCGTGCGCGCTTCATCCTTGCTACTCTTGCCGTAGCTTTTGGCGACCGAGGCGAAAAGATCGTCCAATGCGGCAAAGTGACTTTGACGAAGTTCGCAGATTTCATAGACGTCATTCTCGCAAAGCAGTTTGGCAAGGAGACCGTAAATTTGCGCGGCTTGACGTTGTGTTTTGACGTCCCAAACCGTGGCATTCTTTTTGACGAGTTGACCACCGAGAATGGCGATGGGATGCGCGGCCGGCGATAGAGCGAGCTCACTTGAAGCGGACGACCGGTTTTTTCGCGTTTGACGTCTGTCGTTGTTGCTGCTGGATTCAACGCCATCGCCACGGCCGGCACCATTCACCGGCGACGCCTGTTCCACTTTCCCTGCCCACATTTCAGACGATATTACCTGTCCGCCAGACGCGGGTGAGGCGCTGTCGCCCGTGTTCGTTATTGGCCGCGAACCTAGGCCCGGAACGGAGGCTTGCGGTGGAGACGACGGCTTCGAGGGGGGTGTCGTGGCATGGATGCGTATCACGTCTTCGATCGAGGCTCGTCCCTCGACTCTGATGCCATCATACCGGCGGGCGATTTGAAGATTGGCTTCCGCCATCGCGCGATAAAAGCTCTCTTGAGCCAGGGCGAGATTCATGGGCGACGCTTCGCCGCCGGCTTCTTCGACGAGCGCCTTCAGGCGATCAGGCCGTTCGACCGCAAGTTTGTTTTTCCGCATCGCATCCAACATGCCGCCGACTTCGGCGATAGTGGCGTCGCTCAGTCCGCTATCGCGCATCTGCGCCAAGGCGCGCTCGTCCACTCCCGCGGAGGAGCCGCGTGTTTCCAGAAGCCGGTAGACCCACGCCATCACGAGGTCGCTCCTCCGGCTCTCCCCGGCATCGAAATCCGGCTCGACGCGTTCGCGCGCAACGACAGCCTCAAGCTTGTCGAGATGGCGTGTGAACACGTTCCGGAAAAGCGCTTGGATTTGAGCTTGGGAAAGTCGTTGGGTCATGGGGTCAGTGAGAAAGAGGTCGGCCAGCGCGGAGACTTGGCAGCCCAAGAGCCTCGCGCGGCGGGGGTCCCTGGTTCGCAACCCCAGAAGAAGGGTCGCAGATCCTCGCGATTCGGCAAGGGCCGCTGGGAGGCGGCGGCGCCAATAGTAGACAGCGCCGCGGCGGATGACATGGGGAATGGCTGGCACGCAAAAATCCCTTGGTGTCACAGCCATGTGTCACAGGGATGTGGAAACGCGCCCCAGCTAGGGCGGTTTCACAGCGATATCAGAGACTTAAGAAGAACTGGCTGGGGCGGGAGGATTCGAACCTCCGCATGGCGGAATCAAAATCCGCTGCCTTACCGCTTGGCGACGCCCCATCGGTCCAGTCGATTTAGCGTCTGGGCGGGGCGGACCATAATGCGCGGAGGAGCAGACTGCAACAGGCTTTGCGGCGCCCATGCCGTTGTTGTCCCAGGCAGCGCACGAGACGCTGGCCGCAAGCCATCTTGCATCCCGCCGCCTGGAGCGCCATTCTCTCCTCATGACAAGCCCCCTGGAACAAGCTGCCCACGACGTGCTGCGCGATACCAGCGCTCTCAAGAACCTGAATCAGCGCTCGCTCGATATTTTCAAGCGGATCGTCGAATCCTACCTCGCCACGGGCGAGCCGGTCGGGTCGCGGAACCTTTCGCTGCTCTTGCCGACGCCGCTCTCGCCGGCTTCGATTCGCAACGTCATGCAGTCGCTCGAGGATATCGGGCTGATTTTCGCGCCGCATACCAGCGCCGGGCGGCTGCCGACCGAACTCGGTTTGCGCTTCTTCGTCGATGCCTTGCTCGAAATCGGCGATATCGCCACCGAAGAGCGCGCGCAGATCGAGAAACAGATCGGCGCCTCGGCCGATCGCGGGTTCGAGGCGATCTTGAACGATGCCACCGCCATGCTGTCGGGGATGACTTCGGGAGCCGGCGTCGTCGTGACGCATAAAGACAATGGGCGCCTCAAGCAGATCGAATTCGTGCGGCTGGAGCCGGAACGGGCACTTGCCATCCTGGTCGCCGAGGACGGATCCGTCGAAAATCGCGTGCTTCCCATTCCGCGCGAGCTTCCCGCCTCTGCCTTGATCGAGGCAGGCAATTATCTCAATGCGCGGATCCGGGGACGGACCTTGGCCGAGGTGCGTTTCGATATCGAACAATCGCGGGCTGCCGCGGAGGCCGAACTCGACGAGCTGACCGCCCGGCTGGTCGATGCGGGGCTGGCAGGCTGGGCGGAAGGGCTTGGCCCCACCCAACAATTGATCGTGCGCGGCCAGGCCAATCTCTTGAGCAACCTCACGGCGCTCGACGATTTGGAACGAATCCGGCTGCTTTTCGCCGATCTCGAGACCAAGAAAGACGTGATGGACCTCTTGGCCCGCGCCGAAAGCGGCGAGGGCGTGCGGATTTTCATCGGCTCGGAGAACAAATTATTCTCGCTGTCGGGGTCCTCGATGATCGCCGCGCCCTTCCGCGACGGATCACGCCGGATCGTCGGCGTGCTCGGCGTGATCGGGCCGACGCGGCTGAATTACGCGCGGATCGTGCCAATGGTGGACTATACCTCGAAGCTCATCGCGCGGCTGGCGCCACGGATGTGAGCGAGCGAGAGCCCGCCAAGCGGTGAATGGGTTTTTCCGCGCAGCTCGGGCACCCGCGATAAACGGAATGCCGCGGTAAGAACCGGGATGCGCTCCGGCTTCTCCTCGTGCATCATACCGGCCTCATTCAAAGCGGCGCGGACGCATGGACACGGCGACACACGCATTATCTTCACCAGCCGGCGCCTCCTTCTATGGCGTCCGCACCACCGGCATTTATTGCAGGCTAGAGTGTCCGGCGCGGCGCCCCCGGCCTGAAAACATCGTCTTCTTTGGGGCACCCGAGGAGGCCCGGCGCGCGGGGTTCCGGCCTTGCAAGCGCTGCAATCCCGGCGCTTCGAGCGCGGCTGAACCCCAGGCGGCCCTGGTAATCCGCGCCTGCCGCCGGATCGAAGCGGCGGAAGCGGAGCCGGCCCTCGGCGAGCTGGCGCGAGAGGCCGGACTGAGCGTCACCCATTTCCACCGTCTGTTCAAACGCTGGACCGGCGTGACGCCGAAATCCTATGCGAAGGCCCATCGCGCGGCGCGGGCCGAGTCCGGGCTTCGCTTAGCCAATACGGTGACCCATGCCCTTCACGAGGCCGGTTATTCCTCCTCGAGCCGCTTTTACGCCTCGGCCAAGGCGCGGCTCGGCATGAGTCCGGACGCTTTCCGCAAGGGCGGCGCGGGCCAAAAAATCCGTTTCGCGGTTGGCGCTTGTTCGCTCGGCGCGATCCTCGTCGCGGCCACGGAGACAGGTGTTTGCGCGATCCTGCTGGGAGACGATCCCGATGCGCTTGTCCGCGATCTCCAGGACCGTTTCGCCAAGGCGGAGCTGCTGGGCGGCGATGCCGGCTTTGAAGAAACCGTCGCCAAAGTCGTGGGCCTCGTCGAGGCGCCACGCCAAGGGCTCGATCTGCCGCTGGATATTGCGGGCACGGCCTTTCAACAACGAGTCTGGCAAGCCTTGCGCGCAATCCCCATTGGCACGACGGCGAATTACGCGGAGATCGCGCGCGCCATCGGCCAACCCAGCGCGGCGCGCGCGGTGGCTCTGGCTTGCGGCGCCAATCCGCTGGCCGTGGCCATCCCCTGCCACCGCGTCGTGCGGTCCGATGGCGCAATCTCGGGCTACCGCTGGGGCATCGCACGTAAGCAAGCGCTTCTCGACCGCGAAAAAGGCTGAGCTAGCCCGGCGCCATCCGGTTTTTGACGTAAACGACAATCGCGCCGTGGAGAAGAATGGCCGATGTGAGTCCGATGATGTGATGGACGGCGGTCACGCCTGGTTGTTGGGACACCTCCCACAAGGCCCAGCTCGACAGCGGCAAAAACAACAGTGCCGCCGACCACAATCCCGGATTGGCCGCGCGCTTCGCCACGGCCGGAACGATGTGAACGAGGGCGTTGAAAAGCATCAGATAAATCGCGACGAGACCATAACCGATGCCCAGTTCGCGAGCAGCGTAGATCGCCAGGAGGCCGATTCCCCAGACACCGGGAACGTTGATGACGGCGACGGCAACGGTGGGGAGAACATCGCAGCCTCCGCCCATCGTATCGTTGATATAACGGCGGAAGCGATCGCCAATATGCTCCTCGCCCTGATGAATCATGTAAACGGGAAGATGGAGATAGACGAGCAGCATCGGCAGGCTCCAGACTTCCCGCAGAAGCGACGCGAGCGCGAGAAGAAAAAAGCTCGCGACAAGCCCAGCGCGCATCCAATCGGCGAGAAACCACGCCCAGATTTTTTCGATCCGCATGGAAGGCCTTCTCAAACGAATGACTAGACCCGGCAAGGAGGAGCGGGCGTACCAAAGTGAATTATACACGGTACCGAAGCGGCCGACGCCGCGCGGCCTCCATGACAGCTTCAGCACCCGACGATTTCGTGAGATACCGGCTATCCCTGCCCTGACATTGGTCTTAAAATTCAAAAGAATGCGGCGCCTCTCCCTTGCCTTCGCCCTCCTATTATCGCCTTGCCCCGCCTGGGCGGAGGTGTTGACCTGCGATGTCTTCAAGAACCGCATCGATCAAACCGTTCGCGACATGGGCGGCCTCGTCGCGCCGCCCGGCGCCCTGAAACAAAGCTACGACGGCGGCGCGGAAACGGGAAAGCGGTTCGAATGGACCGGAGACGTCGGGATTGCCGGCACGATGACCTGCGGAAAGACAGGCGCTTTCGAGGACTTCGGCATAGCCATCGACGAGGCCGCGCGAACCTCGGACAGTCTCGGCATTGCCTTGGATCGCTTCATGGAATTGGCCAGCGCCTCGGTCTGCGCCCTATCGGACGCCCCCGCCAACGACTGCCGCGCCTTGGTGAAGACCATGACGGCGGGCAGTCTCGCGCAGTTTAGGGACGCCGTGGCGAAAGGCGATGCCGTGCCCACGGGCACCCGCGATTTCGTGATCGTGGACGGCGTCGACGCGGAGCTCGACATGACGCCGGTCGGCATCACCTGGTCGATCGGGCCGGGGCTCTCGGCGACGACGGAGGCTGGGAAGCGGGCGTTAAAGCCGAGGAATTTGGATCAGTGATCCTCCGGCGGCTTGGTCATCAACTCAAACCGTATTCTAAATATTTGGAGTTATACGCATTCGCGACGGTTTGGGATTCCTAGCAAGCCGTCCTGTCGTTGTCGCGCGCGAACATCAACAAGCGAGTCAAAAGTCGCGCGGCCCGTATTGCTTGGCACCAGCCCGAAATGACGCTCTACTTCCTACCCGCCACGCTTAAACGTCACCACCAGCACATCCCTATACGCCGGGCGCTCCGGGTCGAGCGGCTCCACCGCCGTCACCCCGTGAAACACGCGGGAATCGTCGACAATCGCGGTGTCGAACGTTTCCGTCAGCGTGAACGATCCAAGCTCCTCGTGATCGAGGCCACTGACGGTCGTCACACCGCTGACAATATTTTCGCGCGCCAGGAGCATCACGAGCACCCAATCCACGCCGTCGCGATGCGCGCCTTCGGGCGTGGGCTTGCCTGCCCCATCGGCACTCGCCTCAATGCGGAATTGATGCACTTCGACAAACCAGGCGGGCGGGCGCTGGTCCACGGGCGTCAAGGCGTCGAACAGCTCGCGGCCGGTGGCAAGCACGGTCTGCATGAGGGGATGGGCCGCGACCTCCTCGCGAACGGGATCGAACCAGCGCTCGATTCCGCCATTCAGCGGGTTGAAATCGGTGGTCTGAAAATGCGGCTGGTGCGGCCTGCGCGCGATGCGGTCCGGCGTGACATCGAAGGTCGCATGGCGGCGGCGGCGATAGCGCCCGCCATCGGCCATGAACCGGTCCTCGCCGAGATCGTTCCAACTCGCGGAAAAGCTAGCCAAATCGAGACGGCGGGCCGCAAGCAAATCCGCCATGTCCCCGGCGGGGACGAAAGCAAAGCCGCGTGAGGCGACTTCCGCCCGCACCTGGCCGAACAAATCACGGGACCTCGTCAATTCCAATCGCCTTTCTCAACATCGCGTTCAGCCGGTCCTGCCAGCCCGGCCCCTGCTCCTGAAAATGCTCCAGCACGTCTTGATCGATCCGCAACGAGATCGTTTCCTTCGCCTTGGGAATCGCGCGGGGCTTGGGCGGCAGCGGCGGCGCTTGTTTCGCCGGCGCTTTGAAGACCGCCTCGGCCGTCTCGAACACGCCAGCGGGGCGTCGCGGTCTCTTGTCAGCCATGTAGTTCCTCGTCATTCCTAGTCAATACCGTGCCTTTGCCAAGTCAATGCCCGCCCTTGCAATGGGCCGCCGCAAGGACCGGGCAAAAAACGCAAAACGCGTAAAATTTTACGAAAAAAATTACGGCAATTGCGGCAGGTCCGGCTTTAGCCTTTGCAAATCAGTGCAAAGGAGACCGCAATGATCTACGCGAACACTTTGGAAAGCTCAAACCGCTCCGTAGCCCCCAAACGGCGGAAAAGCGAGATCACGTTGGCCCAAAGAGCGATCTTTTACGGGCAATTGACCGCCGCTCTCGGTGTCATCTTCGTGATCGCGGTGACCTTGGCGGTCCAAGGCCTTTGGAGCAGAACCGTCAACCTCATCGGCCACGGGGCTATCCGGCAGCAGAGGCGCGGCGCGTTCCGGACGGTCTGGTGAGGGCCGGTTTGGGCTGAATGACCATTCCCCGGCCCAACATGCACCCCTCCCAGGCCAGCAGGCATGCGAAAAACTAAAGCCCTTGACACCGGCGCCGCCTCTCAAGCCGATGCGGAGCGGTGGGCGCGGATTTCGGCGATTAAGGCCTCGATCGAGTCCAGGGCACGCACGCGTGCCTGATTAATGGCTTCCTCGGGGGAAGATGGTTGCGCGAGAAGGCCCGCGAAGGCGTCGGCATCGGCCCAAGCACGCAAGGCAGCCTCTTTCAGGCCATGGCCCGGTCCCACGCGGTGCAAGGCATTGGAGATCGTCGAGCGGCTCCAAAGCTTGATTTTTTCTCGATCATCTCGCGTTGCGCCTCCCAGGATGGACCGGAAGGCCTCCAATTCGGCAATCACCAAAAGGCCGGTCATCTATAACATTCTTTCCCCGGCGGATCGCGAACGAGGGTCATAAAATCCTAGCAAGGCCGCCGTCCCGCCGGTAAGGACTTAAATATAACTGTTGCGATCATAATCCAATAGTTGGCGTGCCGTGGGGCTGGAACAAGCACGGCGTTGCGCCGTTTACGACATGGGCCATTCGACTTGGACCATTCAAAGCTTGGACCATTTAGAACTTGGCTGGCCCCAAACGAGGAGACCGGGATGCGACACTTCAAGATGGTTCGGTTGGCGGTTACGGCCCTGGCCCTAATGTCCGCGGTTCCCGTCCTGGCGGCCTCCGCTCCGGCCCATCACAGACAAACTTACCTCCGATTCTCGCATACTGGCCTGCACTATGCCCACACCAATGGCAGCCGCCATGGAGCCGGCCATCACCATCTCACGGCACTCGTGGGCGATCGCGAATCCGGCCTTGGATTTTACCCGCCGGCACGGCCCTATTATCCCAGCACGTGGCGGGAGCCACGCCGCAACGCCATCCGCGAAGCCATCGAGAGTCAGGCCGTCTATAGCTATTTTGGATTCGGCGGCGGTGTTCCCGGCGAACGGCACGCCCATACCGTCTTCAGCCCTGTCGACGGCTATGGAACACCTTTCTTCGCAGGCTATTACGGCCCCGCAGGCGATCCTGACGAAGACCGCGGCCTGTTTGGCAACCCTTACCGGGACTAAGCCGGCCTCAGCGCCCGGCGGCCGGAAGAGAAGCTCGCCGGGGCAAGGATGTTTTCGAAAACGCCCGGCATCCACAATAGGACGGAAATCGAGAAACGGCCGTCGGCCCCCGTCCAGTTAAATCTCCTCTTTTCATTAAAATCGTTGGGTCTTTCCGCCATATCTCCCTAGTAATTTAGGGCAAAAGGCGCTTTATGCGAATCCTCTCCAAGGGGGTAAGCATCATGAAATCGATCATAGCCGGCGTCGTTTTTGCCGTACTCGGGACATCGCTGGCGCAGGCGCAGACGGATATGAGCTGCGCCGATTTGCTGAAAGCCAATGCGCAACTCGACGAAAAGACCAAGGCCTTGGCCGCCAGCGACCCATCCGCCGCCGAAATGGACCGCAAAGTCAACGAATATTGCGCCAAGAATCCAACCGCCAAGGCATCCGAGGCGATGGAAAAGGCGATGCAATGATCCAATTTAGGGCGCCGGCCGATGGCCATGCCTTCATCAGCCGGGTTCGATCACCCGGCTGAGACAAAGAGCTATCAAGAAAGATAATTATATATTTCAATTAGTTATGTCGTTAAGGATAAAATTATCCTTTAGTTTTGGGGGAGCACTAGCCATTTTTCGATAATTTTGATAGAATTTAAAACTACGTTCGCGGAACGCGGGCAGTGCCCGGGAGTTCTATCATTGGGAAAAGCATTGAAAATCGCGGTAGCCGGTGCGGGCTTCAGCGGCTCGCTCGTCGCACTTCACATTCTCCGGTCCAATCCCTCCGCCACCGTCATACTGATCGAACGCGCAGCTGAATTCGGACGCGGACTCGCTTATGGCACATGCGATCCCAAACATCTCTTGAATGTCCGCGCCAGCAATATGAGCGCCTTTCCCGAAGATCCCGATCACTTCATAAAATGGCTCGCGCTTCACATGCCGCCGCATTCCCGGCCGCAGTCCTTCGTGCCGCGCTATATTTTTGGGACCTATCTCCAAACCCTACTGCGCGCGACACTCGCGACGGATGACGGCGCGGAACGGCTGATCATTCTGCCCGACGAAGTGACCGCTCTAGTCGACAGGCCCGAGGGAATCGGCTTACCCCTCGCCATGGGACACGTGATCGACGTCGATCACGTCGTTTTGGCAACGGGTCATCTGCCCTCGCACGACCTGCCCGGTTTCGAGCAAGACCTTCTCGCCTCCAGCGTCTATATCCGCGATCCCTGGGCACCTCACGCTCTCGCCCAGATCCAGCCTGGCGAGAATGTTCTTTTGATCGGGGCCGGCCTCACCGCCGTCGATGTTCTCTTGGGTTTGGACCGGGCCGGGCACAACGGCAATATCGTCGCGATCTCCCGCCGTGGTCTCAAACCGCGGCCCCATGCCGATGTGGGACCGGCACCGCTTGCTCTCGACATTCCGGAACGGCTGCCGTTGAGCGGTCTTCTCCGGCTCGTCCGCCGCGCGGCGGCCATCAGCGGCGACTGGCGGGCCGCGGCCGACGGCCTGCGCCCCCATGCTCAACGCCTTTGGCGAGAAGCCTCCAGCGCCGAACGAAGCCGCTTTTTGCGACATCTCCGGCCGTGGTGGGAAGTCCATCGCCATCGCATGGCCCCGCCGGTTGCGACCGCTATTGCCTCGTTGGAACGGTTTGGACGTCTTTCCATCCGGGCGGGCAAGATCACGAGAGCGCAATTGGACGAACAAGGGGCGCTTGTCTCTTGGCGCCCGCGCGGCCAACCGGATGAACAACAGATGCGCTTTTCCCGCATCGTCAATTGCACGGGGCCGGCGGGCAATGTGCAAAAAGCCACCTCCCCGCTCCTTGCGGATTTGATCGCGCGCGGGTGCGCGCGTCCCGACGCACAAGGCCTTGGAATTGAAGTCGATGCGCAATGCCGGCTCATCGCCGCCGATGGAACGCCAAATCCAAGAATCACCGCGATAGGCCCCATGAGCCGGGGCGCCTTTTGGGAAATTACCGCCGTGCCCGATATCCGCATCCAAGCCCGCGCCGTCGCGGAACGGCTGGTCTGAACTGGCTCGCGAGCGAAACGAATCGTGACCGGCATCTAACAGCGATTCGTACCGTCTGTGTCCCCGCTCTGATCCGGAAATCCCGGAACGAAACACCGCAGCGATGCGCACGGTTAAGGGATTGTTAGGGCGTTTTCGAGTTGGGCGCTTCCGCCCACCGGTTAAGAAAACGCGATGAAAACAAAGAATAGAGCCGATTCTGCGTAAGCCGAGACGGTTCTAGGGCGCTTTGCTCCTAAATCGCCGACCACACGTTTAGACGTTTTATCTAAAACAACCAGAGATCCTGCGCGAACGGACGCGGAGAATGACGAGCCCCGTGAACTTAAAGTCCGGCCGATCGTTATGAATGAATTATCCATCGGGCGCGGCGTAAGCGCTTTTCCATCGTGCCCAAAACTCCGGGAGATCGGCCAGTCCCATGCATGCGATGGTGCTCAATAAGGTCCGGACACCTTTAGTATGGACAGAGATGCCGGACCGCTCTCCAGGGCCCGGCGAAATTCGCGTGAAAGTCTTGGCCTGCGGCGTTTGCCGGACCGATCTTCACGTCGTCGACGGCGAGCTTCCCGACCCGCGGGTGCCGATCATTCCCGGCCACGAAATCATCGGCCGGGTCGATGCGCTGGGCAGCGGCGTCATGGGATTGCGGCTCGGCGAACGCGTAGGAATTCCCTGGCTCGGACATACCTGCCACGTCTGCCCCTTTTGCCTCGGCGGCCAGGAAAATCTCTGCGATCGCCCGCTCTTCACCGGCTATACCCGCGATGGCGGCTTCGCCACCGCCGTCATCACCGATGCGGATTTTGCGTTCCCGCTCGGCGAAACCGGAAGCGATGTGTCGCTGGCGCCATTACTTTGCGCCGGATTAATTGGCTGGCGATCTCTGAAAATCGCAGGCGAGGGCAAGAAGCTCGGCCTCTACGGATTTGGCGCCGCCGCTCATATCTTGGCACAGGTCGCGGCATGGCAAGGCCGCTCCGTTTACGCCTTCACGCAGCCCGGCGATCATGCAACGCAAACCTTTGCCCGTGGCCTTGGAGCACGCTGGGCGGGCGGATCAGACGAAACCCCACCAGAGCTACTCGATGCCGCCATCGTCTTCGCGCCGGTGGGCAGCCTCGTGCCGCTAGCTTTAAAGGCTGTTCGCAAAGGTGGCCGGGTGGTTTGCGCCGGCATTCATATGAGTGAGATTCCAAGCTTTCCCTACGCGCTGTTGTGGGAAGAGCGGCAGCTCGTTTCGGTGGCCAATCTCACGCGCCAAGATGGCCAGGAATTCCTGCGTTTGGCGCCCGGTATCGGCATCGTGACGAGCACCACGAGCTATCCCTTGGAAAAGGCCAACGAGGCTCTCGCCGATCTCCGCGCCGGCCGTTTCGAAGGCGCCGCCGTGCTCGTTCCATGAGACGGCGACGCCGCTCGAGCCGGAGACCGCGGCGTCAATGCGCCGTCGCTTCCTGGCCGTCGAGCCACAGATCGACCGTTTTGGGTTCAACCGCCCCAACAATCCGCTCCGTCCGCCCGTCCCGGCCGAGGAATACGGTCATCGGAATTTCACCCTGCCATTTTGGATCGACCTGAAAGTAAAGCTTTTCAGCAAAACCATCGTCGAAACGCCAGGCTTCTCCGCTGGCGGGAAGGCCGGCGTTGGAGAGAAAGGCTTCGACCTGCTCAGGCGGCCCCGGCACCATATCCGTATCGATGGTGATGAAATCAAACCCATGCCGCCGCGCGATCAGCTTTCCCCAATTGGCCATTTCAATCCGGCACGGCCCGCAGGTCAGCCCCCAAAAATGGATAATGGTAGGACGCCCGGCATGGGCTTTGAGAATCTCGGCCCAACTCCCGCTGGCAAAGGGTTGGAGATCACCGGCGCAAGCCCCGCCCGGTATCAGCGCGATGAGAGCGCCAATAAGAGCGAACTGCTTCACGACGCATCGTCCAGCGAGATCAAGCGGTAGCCCTCTTGCGTCTGCCACGATAGAAAGACATGCTCGCCTTCTCCAACCAGGATCGGGTGATCCGAGTTTTTCATCGTCGACGACACCACGTGCGCCACGCTGAAACTTGCCCCGCCGTCATGCGACGTCATCGACATGATATTCGTTTGCACCCCATCGAAAGCCTTCCAGGCGAGCCGGATCGTGGTACCCGTGGCCAGCACGAACGGGCGGGAGAGCACCTGGCCCGCGGGTCCAAGCGCCAAGGGTTCCGAAAAATGCTCGCCAGCATCGGTCGAGCGCGCATAAAAGAGGCCCTGCCGCGCTTTGCCCTGCGTAAACCAAGCAGCGTGATAGGAGCCATCCGCAGCGATCGCAAGGCTCGGGCCGTGATGCGGGCAGGCGTTAGCTTGCCAATCATCCACCGAAACGCGGCGAACCGGACCAGGCTTTTCCGGGCTCTCGAAGGTGATCACCGCATGATCGCGGATGTCGCCGGGAAAAATATCGCGAAACAGAACAACGGGCTGCCCCGGCCCCTTGAAGGCGACGGCAATGCGGCAGCATTCGCAGGTATTGTCGAGCGCGATGCGCGCCTTGGAAAAATCCGCGCCCTTATCGTCCGCCCAAGCGAAGGCAAGGCCGGCACCGGGATAGTCCTTGCCCTCGGCCTTAAACGGAACACGGTTGCGCTTATCGAGCCAGGCGGCGAAGACACGCCCGTCCGCATCAAGCGCGATATCGGCGAAGCGCTGACTTTCCTGAACGTCCGTGATGGGCTTGACGCTCAAGAACGTTTTTCCTCCATCTTTCGACTGCGTGGTGAAAACCTCGCCGTTGAAGGCTTTGTCGCGGAAGATCGCATAGGCCACGGTGACAAGACCTGCGCGATCCACCACGATCTTGGGCCGGGCATCGGGGCCCCAATCGAGGGTCACGGCGCCGGTCTCGATCAAAACCGGATCCGAAAAGGTCCGCGCATGATCCCTGGACCGGGTGACGAAAATTTTGTCTCCAACCCGCGCCGCGATCCACAGCGTGCCATCTTGAGCAAAAAATGGCGTGGCCGTCGCGGCGCAAGCGAGAGAGATGTCCTCGCAGGTTTGCGGCGCCCCATGCATATGGGACATGCCCATATGCGACATGTCCATGTTCGGCGCATCTGTCCCGGCCGCCATGGCGGCCGGGATGAAAGCCGCGAGCATTGCGGCAAAGACAGAGCCGCGCAGGATCCCTGTCAAGAGAAACGCTCGCATTTCAACCCCCTCAGAACTTGAGCCGCACCCCACTGACGAAGGTGCGGGGATTGCCAGCATAGATCGATCCCGACGTCGACGCCACAGAACTCGCCGGATTTTGTATGCCAGTCGTCGGGGCGATCGTGTCGGTGATATTGTTGGCCGAAGCAACATAGGTCTCGTTGGTAATATTCCGAACTTCGAAATAGGCCGATATCGACTTGATAAAGCTGTTTTTGACCTCATGCGTGTAATGCAGATTGACGTTCACGAGGTCAAAGCTTGGTGCCTGGACGAGGTTAGCGTTATCCATGAAGAAGGCGCTTTGCTTATTATATTCCGCATAAGCGCCCCAGCCTTTCAAATCCCCATTGGGAACGTCATATCCGAAACGCACGAGGAAGTTCTGATCGGGAACGCCGGGGATGCGGTTTCCCGCGCGGTTAAAGGTTGACTTGACCGCCGTGCCGCCGGAACCAGCGCTGAGTTCCTCGGTATATTGCGTGTAAATTTGGTTGTCGTAGCTATAGGCGCCATGCAGTGCCCATCCGTCGAAGAAATGCCAATCGGCGCTGGCCTCGACACCGCGATGTTCCGACCGCGGGGCATTGAACGTGTAGCTTTGCAGAGGCGACGGACCGGCGGATTGGCTGATCAATTCATTCTGAAAGAATTCGTAAAAGCCATCCACGGTGAACTTCAACGACTTGATGGGCGTCCAATCCGTTTCGAGATCGTAACCAAGATTGGTCTGCGGCTTCAGTCCCGTATTATCGCCAGCTAGCCCTTGCTGGGTCACGAACAGGTTGGACACTTGCGGCGTACCGTAGCCGGTGGCGACACGGGCCTGCACCGACAAATCCTGGCGTGGCCGGTAAACGATCGCGGCTTCCGGCGCCTCGTTGAACATCGCGCGGTTGGCGTCCACGAATGTCGTCGCTGTGATGGTGCTGGGCGAGCCGAGATTACCATAGGTGTAGGCGTAGTCTTGCCCCTTCAAGATGGTCTCCTCGACGCCAATCCCGGCGACGAAGGTGAAGCGATCCGTCAGACTCAGCTCTTCCCGGGCACGCGCCCCGTAATTCGTCGTGGCCGAAATCGCTTTCGAGGAGACGCCGCCGAGCTGGGCATTACCGCCGGGAACCACGTTGATCGTTGGCGCGACATCGTAGAGCGTATTGGCGAAGATCGCGAGATAGCTGACCGAATGGAGCCCCGCGACCTGGCTGCGGAAGGCAATATCGCTCAGTGCGTTGATGGAGGGATAGTCGCCAATCGCGCTCGTGGCCCCTGTCGGCTGGTTGATATTGCGATCATCCAGCGTGACTTGCGTGCGCCATGTCGCATCTGTCCCGAAATCGTGCTCGTAGCGCATGCCGAAAAGAGCGCGATTATCGTTGCGCCCGAAACCGCCTTGATCGGCGCTCACAGCCACTTTCGCCCCATTATACCCGTTGGCATAGAGGCTCACGGTCTGACAGCCTGCCGCGCCCGCAGCAACCGCGCAGCCACGCTGAAAAGGATTTGTATAAAACTCGTCCAGCGAGAGACGGTTCGAGAGATCTGCGTGGAGATGGTTCTCGATGAACTTGAATGTCAGCCGGTCTTCCGGCGTCAACGTATAGGTCAACAGCGCGTTGACGGTTTGCGTATTGTATTCGCTGTGGCTCGTGGCGGAATCGCCGAACTCGTTGCTGGCGAAGACCGACGCTTCGACATTATCGACCTTCTTGCCGTAGGCGAGATAATTATTGAGATAGCCGTAGCTGCCGATATCCGTCCCGACTTCGAGACCGTCGATAGCACCGCCGCGCCGGGTGCGAAAATCAATCGCGCCGCCGGTGGCGTAGTTTCCATAGAGGGCCGAGGACGGACCGCGCACGACATCGACAAAGCCATAGGCGTGCGGATCGATGAGATCGGTCCGGGAAAGTCCGTCGGGCTGCGTCACCGGAAACCCATCGTCGAACATCACGATATTTTTGATACCGAATCCGTTTTGCGCGTTGGACCCGCGAATCGAAATACCGATATCGCGAGGGCCGTTGCCCTGCTTCATCGAAATACCGGGACTATCGACGAGGAGATCCATCACGGAGAAGGCGCGCGTGTCGACGGTCCGGTCAGGTCCAATCGTGGTCTGAACTTGTCCCGTCGGCGCGGAGGTGATGGTCGAAGGTGTCGCCGGTCCGTCGACTGGAGTTGTCGAAATGACGACATCCGGCAAAGGCGCCGATGCCGGCGGTTGGCTTTGTGCCTGAGCCTGGCAGGCCCAAAGCGTCAACGTGGAGATGGCGCAAGCGTATAGGGGCGCGAAAACGCGCCGTGAAACATGATGTGTCATGGAAGAACTCGACTGAAGACGGAATGAGCCAGCCGGCAAGCCGGTTGGCACGAAAACTCAGGTGCTTCAGACGATGGACGGCGGTCCGCGAGGCTGGCCAGGATTATGGCCGTGAGCCATTTCCGGCCGCTCCGCCGCGATATGCCAGCGTAACGGACTAGCCGTGGGATAATCGAGCGCCGTGAATGCCGGGCGCTCCGGAATCAGGCCGCCGGTCAGGCAGACCTGACAAAGCGGGCAATAATGATGGGGCGACGCGGGCGGCAATCCCCCGCGATCTCCATCCGATGTTTGCGACGCATGATCGGTCGAGCAAATGATGGCTGCGCCCGCTGGATCATTGGATTCGAGCGTCGCCGCCGCGACAGGGACCATGAACTGGACCCACACCGCGAGGACGCACAGAAATACCCCAATGAACCCGTGACGCCGCATCGAAAACCTGAAACCCGAATGCCCCAAGATCGCGAAAGGCAAGAAAAACAAAGGACATGCGCGGTCTCTTTGTCCCCTATAGACTGGGACACACAAAAAGAAAACGGACGGCAGTAACGGTTCGTTTACTTTTTAGGCAGTGTGACAATAAAGCTGATGCGGACGCGGATCGTGACTGGAGTCACAAAGTCCATCACGCATTGCGCAACTCCGTTGCACCAACCTATTCGGCTTCAGCGGCATGGAACGCATCGTAACCGCGCCGCCATGGCGCACCATGATCGCGCGGAAAGAACGCGCCCATTTCGCCCGGCTGGAAAAAAGGCCGGCACGCTATCCGCGGCTCGTTTCACCGGAGTGAACGGGATCTGAAAATCAGCCACCTGCTTCGCGACGGGCGCGCCAAGCACCTTGCTCATAGGTTATTTGCAAAGACAAAACCGCGTGCGGTTTAATTGTAAGCACTTTTAATCGGGCAAAACTTTATTTCTCGGGGTCAAGCCTTATTTTAACTTAATGTCGCCTTATTATAAGCTTCACAAGAATTCACGTTGCGCCATTTTTTTATGCTTTTACCTGGGGGCGGGTAAAAAAAGGCAAAAGAACGGCTTTTCTCGGGCCGACTGCCCCGCTATAGGAGGCCTGTTCACACAGCGCCGGCGTTATCGAGGCGCGGCAAAAAAGGCATTGGGGAAATGGGGATGCTCAGTCGTTACGTGGTTCTGTTGGGCGTAGCGGCGTTCACCATCCTCACCCTGCCGGGATCAAAAAACGCGCGAGCCGAAAGCCCGGAGCTTCACGATCCCAACTATCAATTTGTCAGATACAACGACGATTTTTCGTATCTGGCCGACCCGTCGAAACGGACCGACTTTTGGGATCCGGCCAAATTCATGCCGATCACCGATAGCCCCTATGGCATGAGCTATCTCTCCATCGGCGGCGAAGTGAGAGAGCGCTTCGAGGCCTACGGCAATCAAAATTTTGGCTTTAATAAAGCGCCGGCAAGCGATTCCTACCTGTTGCAGCGCGTGCAAACGAACTTCGATCTCCATGTCACCGATTACTTCCGCGCCTTTCTGCAAGTGGGCGACGACAGAATTTTCGGCACTCGCGGCGTGACCTCCACGACGGATACCGATCGTTTCGACGTGAATCAGGCTTTCGTCGACATCCGGCTGCCCTCGCCTCTCGGCGACAAGCCCGATTTCCGCGTGGGCCGGGAAGAGCTACTGTTTGGCTACCAACGGTTGATCGCGGTACGCGAGGGCCCCAACGTCCGGCGGGACTTCGACGGCCTGCGCTTTACCGATCAATTTGGCGGCGCGACCCTCGACATTCTGGACGTGCGGCCTCTCACCAACGAGCCCGGCCCGATGGGCGACTTTGCGAATTATAACCAGAGATTATGGGGCGCCTATGCCACGACACCGGTGTTTCAAGACCTGAAAGCCGATCTCTACTGGTTGAATTACGAAAATCTGACAGGGAAATACCGGGACGTGACCGCGGTCGAGCAACGCCAGACCTACGGCGTCAGACTCTTCGGCGCTGCCGCTGGGTTCGACTGGAATCTCGAAGGCTCATTCCAGACCGGCACCTTCGGCAGTCGAGATATTCGCGCCGGCATGTTGGCTGGAATAGCCGGCTACACGTTCCGCGACGTGCCGTGGACGCCACGCATCGGCGTCTCGTCCAACTACGCCAGCGGCGACAATGCGCACAGCGCAACCATCGGCACGTTCAACGCCATGTTCCCGCGCCTGCCCTATTTCGCCGAGACTTCCATGCTCGTGCCCGCCAACGTCGCGGATGTGCGTCCGGTGTTCGAAGTCCACCCAACCAAAAGCACGTTGGTGGTTCTCGGCTGGGACACGCTTTGGCGGGCATCCTCGAGCGATGGCCTCTATGGCAGCGGCATGACGGAATATACGGGTACAAACAACGTGGCGTCATCGCGGATTGGCACGGAACTATCCGCCGATGCCCGCTGGCAGGTCGACAGACACCTTTCCGTCGGCATCATCGGCACCGAGCTCTTTGCCGGTCCCGCGATCCAAGAGGCCTTGGGCAAGACCATCAGATTCTTCGTGCTCTATGCGAAGTATAAGTTCTAGGGAACATCACGCCAAATACAATGCTCCCCCGTCGCATCGCCTTTCAAAAAGCGGGCGTGAAGAATATATCCGTAACCTCGCCACCGTGGCACTGGCCCATGTGATTTCTTTCGCCAGCCATGCCGGCAAGACTTTTATGAACACGACGAATGCGATCCGTGACAATGTCTCGCGCGCCTTGTTCCCGGCGGCATTGGAGGCCGCCACGGGTCCGCGCAAGGTAGAAGGACAGCAGCCGCATGAGCGAAGGGCCATCACAGCTTAACCATGGTGAGCGCCCCATCGGACCAGGGCGGTTTATTTTGGTCGTGGGCCCAAGCGGCGCGGGAAAGGATACGCTTATCCGGCTTGCGCAAGCGGCCAGCGAGGGCAACGCGAATATTGTCTTTCCCCAGCGCATTGTGACGCGGGACGCGTCGCTATCGGAAAACAATAGTCCGATGAGTCCTGGGCAATTTTTCGCTGCGCGTGCGCGCGGCGATTTCGCGGTTCAATGGGAGGCCCATGGCCTGCATTATGGTTTGCCGCGCTCGATCATCGACGAGATTCGCGCTGGCCGGACCGTCGTGGCCAACGTGTCCCGCACGATTATCGAGTCCGTGCGTCATGTCTTCGCGAATGTCACCGTCATCCTGGTGACAGCACCGCCGGATGTCCTGGCGGGCCGCGTCGCCGTGCGCGCGCGTGCGAGCGACGGTCCTCTCGCAGCGAGGCTGCGGAGAGACATTCCATCCGCCGCGCCGGATCATATCATCAACAATACCGGCGGGGTTGAAGAGCACGCAAGTGAACTTTTACATGCGATCGAGGATCGTGGCGCGCGCGCGGAATCGAAACCAACCCCATCGAACGAGCGGTCCAGCTAACCCGCCGCACACATGCGCTCGCCGTCACCCCGAGTTCCCCGAGGGGACGGGCGTCCAAAGTGTCACGAAACAATCTTGGGAGCCGGACGCTGGGAATCGGTACGCTTGAGCGGCGCGAATTCTTCCGCCGTCAGGGTTTCCTTGTCGAGAAGCAGCGTCGCGCCGGCGTCGAGATCACGCCGGCGTTTCTCGAGGATCTCGCGGGCGCGTACGGCGCCGGCTTCGACGAGATTGCGGACAGCGAGATCGATCTCCCGGATCGTCGCCTCCGAGGCACTGACGAGTTGATCCTGGGGAGCTGCGATGAAAGGGTTGGGCGCCGGCGCATAAGTGCGTTGTCCCACCGTATCGTTCATCCCGTGCTTGGTCACCATCTCGACGGCGATCTCCGTCGCCCGCTGCAAATCGTCGGCCGCGCCGGTCGACACGTCGCCATCGAAGATCAGCTGCTCGGCGGCCCGGCCTCCCATTAAGACCGCGATGCGGTTCTTGAGATCGCTCGCGGCCAAAAGAAAGCGATCCTCCGTCGGCCGCTGCATGGTGTAGCCGAGAGCGCCGACGCCGCGAGGGATGATCGAGACCTTCTGCACCGGGTCGACACCGGGGAGGCTTGCCGCGACCAGCGCATGACCCATTTCGTGATAGGCGACGCGGCGGCGCTCCTCCTTGTTCAGGACGCGGCTTTTTTTCTCGATGCCGGCGACGATGCGCTCGATCGCGACGGTAAAATCCTCGAAAGTAATTTTGTCGCCGTTCCGCCGCGTGGCGGCGATCGCCGCTTCGTTGATCAAGTTGGCGAGATCCGCGCCGGTGAAGCCGGTGGTGAGACCGGCCACCTTGTCGAGGTCGACGCTGGCGCCGACTTTGATCTTAGCCGCGTGGACCTTCAGAATGGCGGCGCGGCCGGCGTGGTCGGGCCGGTCGACAAGGACCTGCCGATCGAAGCGGCCGGCTCGCAGCAGCGCGGGATCGAGAATCTCGGGCCGGTTGGTTGCCGCGAGCAGGATAACTCCAACGCTCGGGTCGAACCCGTCGAGCTCGGCAAGGAGCTGGTTGAGGGTCTGCTCCTTCTCGTCATAGCCGCCGAAGGCGCCGGCCGCGCGGCTTCGTCCAAGCGCGTCGAGTTCGTCGATGAAAATGATACAGGGCGCCGCCTGGCGCGCCTGATCGAAGAGATCGCGCACCCGTGCCGCCCCGACGCCCACGAACATCTCGACGAACTCGGACCCGGAAATGGAGAAGAACGCGACCCCCGCCTCGCCGGCGACGGCCCGGGCCAGCAGAGTCTTGCCGGTGCCTGGCGGTCCGACCAGTAAGATGCCCTTCGGAACCCGCGCGCCGAGTCTCCCATAGGTCGCCGGATCCTTCAGGAAGTCGACCACTTCCTTGAGTTCGAACTTCGCCTCTTCGACACCGGCAACATCGGCGAAAGTGACCTTGGTATCCTTCTCGACATAGACCTTGGCACGCGATTTACCGATGGTCATCAAACCGCCAAAGCCCTGACGGTCCGCCATGCGGCGGATCAGGAACATCCAGATCAGATAAAAGGCGAAGGCCGGCAGGATCCAGGATAGGAGCGTCTGGATCAGCCCGCCGGACGGAACGCCGGTGACTGTGATGCCATGAGCGGCGAGCTTGTCCGCAAGCTGTGCATCGACACGCGCGGTGACGAAGACTTTCTTGCCACCCGGCAATGGTTCCTTCAATGTGCCTTGGATCGTGTCGGTTCCGATGGCAACCTCGGCGACCTTGTCCTGCGACACCAGCTGATCGAACTGGCTGAAGGGGATGGTCGCGACTTGCGTATAGTTCGCCCAGGCCCACTGCAGAAGCAGCATGCCGAAGATCGCGGCAAAGACGTACCACATCAAAACGTCGTGCTTGCGGGTCGAAGGTTCCTCGGCCATCTACTCACTCCGGTCCAATTTTATATTTTAGCACAGAATTTTACCGGAAAACCGGGACCGCTTTTCCGGACTCCGCCAAGACGCCTGCGGCTTGAGCCGTCTTCAGTCCTCACGCTTATGCGCATAAATCACGTTCGGCGGCCATCGGGCTTCTCATCGTTCGGCCAAACAGGGCTCCTAAGTCTTATCCTGCAAGTCTTGTCCCGCAAGTCTTGTCCTGCAAGCATTTCCCGGACAAGCCATGCAAGAGCCGGACGATCAAGCCGCGGCCTGGTCCGATACCCGGTTTAAAGCATTTTTGGAGAGCCACAACGATGATTGCCGGCAGCGCAATCGTGCATCGGACCAGGGAGGGCCTCTTGACCCGGTATGCCACGTTTGCACGGCAGCCAAATCAACGTCAATCGGACGGAAGATTGCCCGGCAGTGCCTGCTCGAAGGGAGCGGATGGGAGCGTGAGGCAAAAACGAAGTCCTTTGCTACTGGACGCAAAGGTCATCGTTGCGTTCAATTGTTTACTAAGCGCCCGCAAAAGGCGGAACCCGAGCCCGCCGTCAGTCTTGGGATTGAAGCTTGGGGGGAGGCCCGGCCCATCGTCGATCACCTCGACCTCTGTGACTCCGGCGGCATCCTTGCTGCAACGGATCAGGATCGCCCCAGGCTTGCTTTCAGCGCGGGCATGCTTGACGGCATTCGTGAGCACCTCGGCCACAATCTGCGAGATTGGCAGAATCTGCTCCAACCGCACGACGCATCCATGCTGAAAATTCTCGCTCACCCTGACCGGACCGGAGAATTCGGAACGAAAAGGCGCACAAATTTCATGCAGATACTCGCCCAAGTCGGCGAACTCATCCCGTCCCTTGGTGGCTAGAGAACAATGCAAACTTCCGATCGTATTAATCTGAGCGCAGATCTCCTCCAAGAGGAGACGTACCGAATCCCGGCTAGGTTCCGTGGCCTGCCGAGCCACGTCGTCCGCCATTAAACGGACATAACTGATCAGCAACGAGAGGTGGTTTGCGATCCTATGGTGAGCCTCCTCCAATGGAACGCACTCACTGGACGAGCATATCGAAGGCCGGCTGATCTGGCCAATACCTGTACCCTGCAACAGATCGTAGTCCATCAACGCCCCTTATTTCTTGGGATGGGCCGGTGATCGCCGCTCTCCATGGCCGGCAGCCGTTTAAAGCCCTCGATAGTGAGCTGGGCCAACAATTTATTCATCCGCCCCCCAATACGGCTGGCTACCTTCAACGCAAAGCCCTGGATAGAACTATATTTAGCTTGGTTAAAAGCGGAATGGCGTCTGTTCGCTACCGGACACATACACTCGTATTTTTCTTATTGAGGTGCGTCAATATTGAGACGGGAGGTTTTCGATATTGTTTTTGTATAGAGTTTGCTGTAAGTAGTGTCCATCTTCGGTTAGGTTCCATGCGCCGGTGACAGAGAGACCGTCAGTGCTCCCCCCTATTCCATGGCAGGAGTATATTTTGGATTTGAAGCCTCGTTCTCTCAATTCTTTGCTGGCGTCCTTAGAGTCCATTCGAAAAGTTTAGCAAGGATTGCATAGCTTTCGCATCATGAGTCGTATCGACGCCAGTTTGAGGAACGCGAGCGCCTTTCTGGTCTTGGCTTCAAGATCCTTGGCCAAGC
>Ga0187852_1000772_pt1 | contig 33543 bp, 43 predicted proteins | sample June2016WEW_6_40_FD_134511 | JGI IMG/M metagenome (GOLD analysis project Ga0187852, IMG submission 134511) | Peatland microbial communities from SPRUCE experiment site at the Marcell Experimental Forest, Minnesota, USA - June2016WEW_6_40 | ecosystem: Environmental > Terrestrial > Soil > Wetlands...
CTCGACCCGCAAGATCTATCGCCAGAAGCATACCGGCAACGCCCGCGCCGGACAGCGGACCGTGGCGCATCGGCGCGGCGGCGGCATGGCGTTCCCGCCCATGACGCGCGACATCTCCTATCATATCCCGAAGGCCGCGCGCCGCGGCGCGACGCGCTCGGCCCTGCTCGCGCGGCTGCGCGACGGCGTGGTCTCGCTCGTCAGCGAAATTGCGCTCGACGCCCCGAAGACCAAGACCGTGGCCGCCATGCTCAAGTCGTTGCGCGTCGAGGGCCGCTGCCTGATCGTCGTGGACGGCGATAACCCGAACGTCCTCAAATCCGCGCGCAACATTCCCGCCGTCACCATTCGCCGCGCCCTGGATGTCAACGCCTACGATATTCTTCAGCCGAACCGGCTCATTTTCACCCAGACGGCATTCCAACGCGTGATCGAGGCGCTCCGCTCATGAAGAGAGACAGTTACCAGATCATCCTGCGGCCGCTCATCACCGAAAAGGGGATGTCCGGCGCCACGCACCTGAACCAGTATCCGTTCGAGGTGCACATGGGCGCCAGCAAGGCTGAAGTCAAGAAGGCCATCGAGGAGATTTTCAGCGTCCACGTGCGCAAGGTCCGGACGATGACGCGCCACGGCAAGGCGCGCCGGTATCGGTTCGTCAAGGGCCAGGCGCGGCCGTGGAAGCGGGCGATTGTGACCCTCGCGCCGGGCGAGAATATCGAGTTTATCTGATCCAGCCTCCGGGCGAGGATGAGGACGTGCAATGGGAATAAAGAAATTCAGACCGACGTCGCCGGGCCGGCGCCTGGGCACCAGCTCCGACTTCGCGGAAATCACGAAGTCCAAGCCGGAAAAGAGGCTCACCCTTCCGCAAAAGCAAACCGGCGGCCGGAACGCGCAGGGCGTCACGACCACCCGGTTCCGCGGCGGCGGGCACAAGCAGCGCTACCGGATGATTGATTTCCGGCGCGACAAGGACGGGATTCCGGCGCGCGTCGCCGCAGTCGAATACGACCCGAACCGCTCGGCGCGCATCGCCCTGCTGCACTACAAGGACGGCGAGAAGCGATATATCCTCTGCCCGGACAAGCTCGAAGTCGGGCAGATTCTGCTCTCCGGCAAGGAAGTGGAGCCGAAGATCGGCAACACGATGCTGCTCCGCAACATCCCGCAGGGCGTGCCGGTTCACGCCGTCGAAAGCACGCCCGGCTCCGGCGCGCGGATCGCGCGCTCGGCCGGCTCGGTGGTGCAGATCTCCGCGAAGGAAGGGGAGTACGCTCACCTGGTCATGCCCTCGGGCGAGATGCGGCTGATCCACCTGGACTGCCGCGCGACCATCGGCCAGGTCGGCAACCTCGATCATCAGAACATCCGCCTCGGCAAGGCGGGCCGCATGCGCTGGCTGGGCCGCAAGCCGCACAACCGCGGCTCTTCCATGAACCCGATTGACCATCCGATGGGCGGCGGCGAAGGCCGCACCGGCGGCGGCGGCCGGCCGCAGGTTGGCCCGACCAGTGTGCTGTCCAAGGGCGGAAAGACGCGGAAACGCAGGAACCCGACCAGTCGGTTTATTGTCCGGCGGCGGCCGTCGGGCCGGTAGGCCCGGGCTGAAGCCTCAGGAGTTGATGCATGAGCCGCTCGACGAAAAAGGGCCCGTACGTGGACCCGAAGCTGCGCCAGAAAGTAATGCGGCAGAAGGAAGCGGGCGACCGCGAGCCGCTGAAGACCTGGCGTCGCGCGTGTGTCATTGTCCCGGAATTCGTGAACCACACGTTCATGGTCCACCAGGGCAAGACGTTTGTGAAAGTGTTCGTGGTCGAGGAAATGGTCGGTCATCGGCTGGGTGAATTCGCGGCGACGCGCACGTTCCGCGGCCACAGCGGACGGCGGGCGAAGGCGGAAGCCGGCGCCGGCGGCGCCCCGGCCGCAGCCGCTCCGGCGCGCGGTTAGGCAGGCAGAACATGGAACTCGAAGTTTCTTATCGGTATGCGAAGGTCGCCCCGCGCAAGGCGCGGCTGGTGGTGGACCTGGTCCGCGGCGCGAGCGTGGACGACGCGCTCAATACGCTGCGGCTGACGCGCAAGCGCACCTCGGCGATGGTCACCAAGCTGCTCAAGTCGGCCGTCGCCACCGCGGCCGAACGGTTCGACTCGGAGCCGGAGGACCTGCTGGTGTCGAAGGCCTGGGTGGATCCGGGCCCGATGCGCAAGGGCTGGTTTGCCCGGCCTCGCGGCATGTCCGCCCGCATGCGCTTTCGCACATGCCATATTCACCTGGTGGTCTCGTCGGCTCCCGAAGAGCCCGAAGAGCAGAAGCCCGTAAAAGCGGAGAAGTCCGCAAAAGCTGAGAAACCCGCGAAGGCGGAGAAGCCTGCGAAGACGGAGAAGCCCGCGAAGGCTGTAAAGGCCGAGAAGCCCGCGAAAGCGGAGGCGAAGCGGCCGTAGTTCGCGGCCGTTTTGGAGGAAACATGGGTCAGAAAGTCAACCCGATATCGTTCCGGCTGGGGATCACTGAGAATTGGCGGTCCCGCTGGTACGCGCGCAAGAAGGAGTTCGGCGGGCTTGTCGTGGCCGACAAGAGACTGCGCGATTTCATCAAGGCCAATTACGCCTTCGCGCTGATCTCGCGCGTGGAGATTGACCGGACGCGCGATGAAGTGCGCGTGACGCTCTTCTGCGGCCGTCCCGGCGTGATCATCGGCCGGAAAGGCTCGGAAGTGGACCGGCTGCGGGCGCGCCTGGAGGAGATCGTGAAGCAGAAGGTGGATATCAACATCGTTGAGATCCATCACCCCGAAATGGACGCGCAACTCGTCGCGGAAGGGATCGCCGAGCAGCTCTGCAAGCGGGCCTCGTTCAAGAGGACGGTGCGCAAGGCCGCGGAGACCACCCTCGACGCCGGGGCGAAAGGCGTGCGCATCCGCATCGCCGGCCGGCTGGGCGGCGCGGAAATGTCGCGGCGCGAAATGATCAGCCTCGGCTCGATTCCGCTGCACACGCTGCGCGCGAAGATTGATTACGGCTTCGCCGAGGCCCTGACGGTGATGGGCAAGATTGGCGTCAAGGTCTGGATCCACCTGGAGCCGGTCGTCGAGGAGCCGCAGAAGGAGACAGCTCATGCCGCTGATGCCCAAGCGGGTTAAATTTCGCAAGTCGCAGCGCGGCATCGTCCGCGGCCTGGCGACCCGCGCCAACACGGTGGCGTTCGGCGAATACGGCTTGCAGGCGCTCGAGCCGGCGTGGCTGGCGGCCCGGCAGCTCGAGGCCGGGCGCGTCGCCGCGCAGCACTATATGGGCCGCGAGGGAAAAGTCTGGATCCGCGTGTTCCCGGACAAGCCGATCACCGGCAAGCCGGCCGAGGTGCGCATGGGAAGCGGAAAAGGCGAGCCGGTCTACTGGGCGGCGGTCATCAAGCCGGGCACGATCCTGTACGAACTCGGCGGTCTGCCGGAGGAAGTCGCCCGGCAGGCCCTGAACCGCGTCGCGCACAAGCTGCCGATCCGGGTTCGGCTCGTGAAGCGGAGGCCGAAACTGTGAAGATTGCGGAAATACGCGAATTGCCGAACGAAGAGATCAACCGCGAACTCTCGGAAAAGCGGAGAGCGCTCTTCAACTTGCGCTTCCAGCGCGAGACGGAGCAGCTCGAACGCCCGGCGGAACTGCGCAAGCTCAAGAAGGACATCGCCCGGCTGTTGACGGCGCTGCACGAACGCGAACTGGCCGCGCGCGCCGCCGCCCCGGCGAAGGCCGTTGAGGAAAGGTCAAAGAAGTCATGAGCGAGGAACGCCGCCCACGTTCGATGCAGACCGGCGTGGTGGAGAGAGAGCCCCGGAACAAGACCATCGTCGTCCGGAGCGTCGAGCTGGTGGAGCATCCGAAGTATCACCGCTACGTCCGCCGCGCGACGCTCTATCGCGTGCATGACGAGAAGCAAGAGGCCAAGATGGGCGATACGGTCGAGATCATGCAGTCCCGGCCGATCAGCAAGACGAAGCACTGGCGGCTGGTCCGCGTCGTCGTCAGCCCCGGCGCCCGAGTGGGAAGCGAGGTCAAGCCGTGATTCAGGAACAGACTCGCCTCGACTGCGCGGACAACACCGGGGCCAAGATCGTCTATTGCTTCAAGGTGCTCGGCGGCACGCGGCGCCGGTACGCCTCGATCGGCGACACGATCGTCTGCTCGGTCAAGAAGGCCGTGCCCGGCGGCGAGATCGAGGAAGGCGCGGTCGTGCGGGCGGTGGTCGTCCGGACCTGCTCGCCGGTGCGCCGGCCGGACGGGTCGTACGTGCGGTTCGACCGGAACGCGGCGGTCATCATTGACGCGGAAGGCAATCCGCGAGGCACGCGCATTTTCGGCGCGGTGGCGCGCGAGTTGCGCCAGAAGAACTTCATGAAAATCATCTCCCTCGCGGCGGAAGTCGTCTGACGAGGCAAGGAACGGCAGAATGCGCATCAGAAAAAACGACCAGGTTGTGCTGATCAAGGCGATCACCGGCGCCAAGCAGTTGGACCGCCGGGCGATCGGCAAAGAGGAAGCCGGATCGGTCGCGCGGGTCCTCATGGTGATCCCGGACTCCGAGCGGGTCATCGTCGAAGGCGTGAACTACGTCTACCGGCACGTGCGGCGGAGCCAGAAGCATCCGCAGGGCGGCCGGGTGGCCAAAGAGGCGCCGATCCATGTCTCGAACGTATCGCTCTTCTGCGCGAAGTGCAACGGGCCGGCGCGCGTCCGCATGCAGGTGGTCGAGAAAAAAGATTCGCGCGGCAAGCGCCGGCGCGACGTGCTGAGGGTTTGCAAGAAATGCGGAGACACGATCGGCGGCGGCGCGCGCTGAGCCGCCGGCCGGATCGCTTCCGCGATTAAGGGACGCCACAGATGGCGCGATTGCTGGACGCATACAAAGAGAAGGTCATTCCCGAACTCAAGAGCAAGTTCGGCTATACCAACACCCTGGCCGTGCCGCGGCTGGAGAAGGTCGTGGTGAACATGGGTGTCGGCAAAGCGACCGAGAACAAGAAACGGCTCGAAGACGCCGTGAAGGACCTGTCGGCGATCACCGGCCAGAAGCCGCTGATCACCCGGGCGCGCAAGTCGGTGTCGGCCTTCAAACTGCGCCAGGGCAACGAGATCGGCTGCAAAGTGACGCTGCGCGGGAAGCGGATGTACGAGTTCCTCGACCGCCTGATCTCGCTGGCGATGCCGCGCATCCGCGACTTCCGCGGCTTCTCGCCCGATTCGTTCGACGAGTCGGGCAATTACACGCTCGGCCTCGCGGAGCAGTCGGTGTTCCCGGAAATTAACATTGACAAGGTCGAGTTCGTCCAGGGGATGGATATCACGATCGTGATCACCGGCGGGTCGCCCGAGGCATCGCGGGAATTGCTCCGGATGATGGGCTTCCCCTTCCGCCGCGAGCCGGCGGCCACCGAACATAAGGCGCGCGCATGACCAGAAAATGCCTGATGGAAAAGACGATCAATCCGCCCAAGTACAAGGTGCAGCACCGCAACCGCTGCGAGTTGTGCGGCCGGCCGCGCGCCTACTACCGCAAGTTCAGAATCTGCCGGATCTGCTTCCGCAACCTGGCCTCTGCCGGGCAGATTCCGGGCGTTCGCAAAGCGAGTTGGTGAGGCTGTAAACCGCGCGCAGTACGCTGCGCGCTCGGGTTGTTTTGGACTCCCGCAGAGCGGGAAGGGATAAGAGCCGATGAGCATGACGGATCCGATTGCCGACCTGCTGACGCGCATCCGGAACGCGGTGAGCGTGCGCCAGCGCCAAGTGGACGCGCCCGCCTCGATTGTGAAGGGCCGGATCCTCGAGGTCCTCAAGCGCGAAGGCTACATTGAGGACTTCAAGGTCGTCGAGCAGGGCCGGCGGAAGATGATCCGCGTCTACCTCAAATACAGCTCCGTCGGCGAGCCGGTCATCACCGAGATCAACCGCGAGAGCAAGCCGGGCCGGCGCGTCTACCGCGACGTGACCGAGTTGAAGCCGGTCCTCCGCGGCACCGGCATCGCCGTGCTCTCGACGCCGCGCGGGATCCTCAGCGACCGGGAATGCCGCAAGGAGCACGTCGGCGGGGAAATCCTCTGCACCATTTGGTGAGCAGTCCTGGAGTTGGAGTGAGCGACGATGTCACGAGTTGGAAAACAACCTGTTCCGTTGCCGGATAAAGTCCAGGTCAAGCTGGAGGGCAACAAAGTCACGGTCGCCGGGCCGCTGGGCACGCTGGAGCGCTCGCTGTCGGAAGGCATCACCTGCCAGAACGACGCGGCGAACCGGCGCCTGGTCCTCAGCCGCGCCTCCGACACCAAGCAGCAGCGGATGCTGCACGGCCTGGAGCGGAGCCTCGTCAAGAACATGGTGGTCGGCGTGACGCAGGGATACCGCAAAGACATGGAGATCGTCGGGATCGGTTTCAGCGCCAAGCTCGAAGCCGGCGTGCTGCTGCTCGAGCTGGGGTTCGCGAATACCATCAAGTTCGAGGTCCCGAAGGGCATCAAGGTCGAGATCACGCAGGCCACGAACCCGGGCCGGCTGGCGATCTCGGGCAGCGACAAGCACGACGTCGGCCAGTTCGCCGCGCGCGTGCGCGGCGCAAAGCCGCCCGAGCCGTACCAGGGCAAGGGCATCAAGTATACGACCGAAGTCATCCGCCGCAAGGCCGGCAAGGCGTTCGTCGGCACCGGCGCGTAAGTGGGGAAGTTCCCGAAGCGGTTTTGAATTCTTGAGGCAGCGGCAGACGTAGCCATGGAAAGAACGAGCAGAAAACGATTCGCTTTGGCGCGCAGGGCGCGGCGCGGCCGCAAGAGAGCCACCGGCGTGGCCGAAAGGCCGCGGCTGGCGGTCAAGCGCAGCCTCGCCCAGATCTATGCTCAGATCATTGACGACGTGACGGGCCACGTGCTCGCGGCGGCCAGTTCGCTGACGCCGGAGCTGAAAGCCGGCCTGAAGTCCGGCGGAAAAGTGGAAGCGGCGAAAGCCGTCGGCAAGCAGATTGCCGCCGTCGCCCTGTCCAGGGGCATCAAGAAGGTATGCTTCGACCGCCGCGGGCGGAAATATCACGGCCGCGTGAAGGCGCTGGCCGAGGCCGCGCGCGAGGCGGGATTGGTTTTCTAGTGCTTCCTTGCGGAGATAGGTGTCCTATTTCCGGAAGGAAGCATGACCGCAATAAGCCGCGTCGTTATATCGAGTTATACGTTCCGTTGGACCGCGTTTAGTTGTGTAAATTTGGTAAGCCAATTTGCGCAACTAAACACCAGAGCCGGGAGGCAGGACACTTGAGAAGGCAGGCACTCATTGACATGCGGCAGATCTCTCTCGAGGACAAGGTCGTCGAGAAGGGGATCAACCGCACGGCCAAAGTCATGAAGGGCGGGCGGCGCTTCCACTTCAGCGCTATCGTCGTCAGCGGCAACCGCGATGGGATTGCGGGATACGGCTTCGGCAAGGCCAACGATGTCCCCGGCGCCGTCGAGAAGGCCACGCGGACGGCGCATCGGAGCCTGATGCGCTTCAAGGTCGCCGACGGCACGATTCCGCATGAGGTCCATGGGCGCTTCGGCGCCTCGAAGATCATCCTGATCCCGGCCGTCCCCGGCACCGGCATCATCGCCGGCGCATGCGTGCGCGCCGTGGTGGAAGTCGCCGGCGTCCGCAACCTGTTGAGCAAGTCGTTCGGGAGGAACAACCCGGTCAATCTCGTCAAGGCCACCTTCAACGCGTTGAGCAAGCTCCGCACGAAGGAGGAAGTGGCGCGCCTCAGAGGAGTCTCACTGGAATGAATCTCCAGGAAATCGAGAAAATCTCGCTGCACCATCACAAGCGGAAGCGCGTCGGGCGCGGCATGCGGTCCGGCCACGGCAAGACCTGCGGGCGCGGCCTGAAGGGAGCGAAGTCGCGCTCCGGCAACAAGGGATACATCGGCTACGAAGGCGGCCAGACGCCGCTGTTCCGCAGGCTTCCCAAGCGCGGGTTCAGCAACGCCCAGTACCGCCTGGAGTTCTCGGCGGTCAACGTGGGCGACCTGAAGGGTTTTCCCGCCGGCTCGGAAGTGACGCCGGAGGCGCTGTTGAAGGCCGGCTTGATCGGCGAACTCAAGGACGGGGTTAAGATCCTCGGCGGCGGGGCGCTCGACGTGCCGCTCAAGGTGCACGCGCATCGCTTCAGCAGCAGTGCAGCGCAGAAGATCAAGGAAGCCGGCGGCGAGGTAAAGGAACTGTAATGCTGGACACTCTGGCCAATGCATTCCGGATTCCCGAACTGCGGCGGCGGATCCTGATCACGGTCATCCTTCTGGCCATCTGCCGGGTCGGCGTCTTCATCCCGGTCCCGGGCGCGGATATCGTGGCGCTGTCGCGCTTCTTCGAGAACGCCGGCAGGGGCGGCGGGGCGCCGCTGCTGAACCTGGCGAACATGTTCTCCGGCGGCGGCCTGCAGCGCTGCGGGCTCTTCGCGCTGGGCGTGATGCCCTACATCAGCGCCTCGATCATTTTCCAGTTGCTCGTGCAGGTCGTCCCCACGCTGAAGAAAGTCAGCGAGGAGGGCGAGGCCGGCCGGAAGAAGATCAACCAGTGGACGCGCTACGCCACGGTCCTGCTGTGCTTCTTCCAGGGACCGATGATGATCAAAGCGCTGAGCGTTTCGGGGGCGGCCATCTTCCCCGCATCGTTCGGTTACGGGATGTTTCTGCTGGCCGGACTCCTGATGACCGCCGGTTCGCTTCTGCTCATGTGGATCGGCGAGCAGATTGACGAGTACGGCATCGGCAACGGCATCTCCCTGATCATCATGGCCAACATCATGTCGCGCCTCCCCGCGGCCATCACGGAATTGGAAAGCCAGTTTCAGTTCACGCTGAACCCGGCTGAGGGCCAGATCGGCATTCTCAAAGTGGGCTTCCTGCTGGTCCTGTTCGTGGCGGTGGTGTTCTGCATCATCTACATCACCCAGGGCCAGAGGCGCATCCCGTTCCAGCAGGCCAAGCAGGTGCGCGGCCAGCGCGTCTATGGCGGCATGAAGCACTACCTGCCGATCCAGGTCAATGCCGCCAACGTCATCCCGATCATCTTCGCCCAGTCGTTGCTGATGTTCCCGATGTACGGCGCGCAGGCCCTTATGGGCGCGACGGGGCCGGGCGGACATTGGGAAAGCAACTTTTTCTACGGCGTGTCGAAGGCGGTGATGGACTCCCTCGGCGGCGGGTCGAGCGGCTTCACGTTCGTCCACACCTTCCTCTACGTCGTGCTGATCTTCTTCTTCTGCTACTTCTGGACGGCGATCACCTTCAACCCGACGGACATGGCCAAGAACCTTCAGGAAAACGGGTCGTTCATTCCCGGCATCCGGCCCGGTCATCGGACGGCGGAATACCTGGAGCGCGTCATGACGCGGATCACTCTTCCCGGCGCGGCCTCGCTGGCATTGATCGCCGTCGTCCCGGGAATGATGATGCGGGGCCTGGATGTGCATTATATCGTCGCGGAATTCTTCGGCGGCACCAGCATCCTGATCGCCGTCGGCGTCGCGCTGGACTTCGTCAAGAAAGTTGAGGCGCAACTGCTCGTGCGCCATTACGACGGCTTTACCCGGGTATCGCGGAGGAGATTTTGATTATAGTCCTGCTGGGCCCGCCGGGAGCCGGAAAAGGCACGCAGGCGCGGCAGATTCAGGAGCTTTACGGGCTGCCCCAGATCTCCACCGGAGACCTGTTCCGCGCGGCCATGGGCAGCGACAGCCCGCTCGGGCGCTCCGTGAAGGGATATATCGAGTCGGGCCGGCTGGTGCCGGACGAGGTGACCTCCGCCGTCGTGGCGGAACGGATCGCCCAGCCGGACTGCCGGAAAGGGTTCATGCTGGACGGGTTTCCGCGCACCCTGCCGCAGGCCCAGGCGCTCGACGCCCTGTTGGCCGAGCGCAGCCTGCCGCTCGATGCGGTGCTTTATTTCGACGTCTCGGACGCGGTGGCCATCGAGCGCCTCTCCGGGCGCCGGACGTGCAGCCGGTGCAACGCCAATTATCACGAGCGGCACATGCCGCCGAAGCAGGCCGGGCGCTGCGACCGGTGCGGAAGCGCATTGACGCAGCGGCCGGACGATCAGCCGGAGACGATCCGCAAGCGGCTGCAAGTGTACGCGCAGCAGACGCGCGCGCTGGTGGAGGAGTACGACCGGCGCGGGCTCTTGCACCGGATCGCCTCGGACGAGGCGCCGGAAAAAGTGACGGCCTCCGTGTCCGCCGCGCTGGCCAAGGTTCAGGCGGGGAGGTCTTTGGCGTGATCAACCGCAGGTCGCCTCGCGAAATCGAGTGCATGCGGCAGGCGGGTGCGATTGTGGCGGAAGTCCTCGAACGGTGCCGCACCCTGGCCGTGCCGGGGATCACAACCGAGGAATTGGACCAGAAGGCGGACGCGCTGATCCGCGAGCGGAACGCGATTCCGCTCTTCAAAGGATACCGAGGGTATCCGAAGAGCATCTGCGCTTCGGTCAACGAAGAGGTGGTGCACGGGATTCCCGGTCCCCGCAAGCTGGCGGCGGGCGACATCCTGAGCGTGGATGTCGGCGTGCGCCTGGGAGCATATTGCGCCGACGCGGCGATCACCGCGCCGGTCGGTGAAGTGACCGCAGAGGCGATGCGCCTCATGCAGGTTTGCCGCGAGGCGCTCGATCGCGGCATTCGGACGCTGAAGCCGGGCATGAAGCTCTCGACGCTGTCGGAAGCGATACAGAAGTACGTCGAATCGCAGAACTGCTCGGTGGTGCGCGATTACACCGGGCACGGCATCGGCCGCGAAATGCACGAAGAGCCGCAAGTGCCGAACTTCGTGACCAAGGCCGTGCGCGACCGCGTCCTGCCGGAAGGCGCGGTGGTGGCCATCGAGCCGATGGTGAACGCCGGCGGGTTCGAGGTGCGCAGGCTGGAGAACGGCTGGACGGTCGTCACGGCCGACCACTCGCTCTCGGCGCACTTCGAGCATACTGTCGCAATCACGGAAAGCGGCGGCGACGTGCTGACGCTGGCGCCCGTACGGAACGGATAAAATGCCCAAGGAAGAGCCGATTCGCGTGGAGGCAACGGTCAAAGAGGCCCTGCCCAACGCCGTGTTCAAGGTCGTCCTGGAGAACGGCCATCAGGTGATGGCGCACGTTTCCGGACGGATGCGCATGAACTGGATCCGGATTCTGCCGGGCGACAAGGTCACCGTGGAGATTTCGCCCTACGACCTTTCGAAGGGGCGGATCGTTTATCGCAGCTAAGGGATCAGTCGCGTCCCGCTTCGAGCGGGAGAGGAGGCGGTCGTGAAAGTTCGCGCATCGGTCAAGAGAATTTGCGAGAGCTGCAAAGTCGTCCGGCGCCGCCGGGTTGTCAGGGTCATTTGCAAGAACCCGCGCCACAAGCAGCGCCAGGGTTAGGAGAAAGCGAAGATGCCCAGGATCACAGGCGTAGACATTCCGGCGGACAAGAAAATCTGCATCGCGCTGAGGTATATCTACGGCATCGGCCCGAAGAACGCGCTGGATATCCTTCAGACGGTCGGCATCAAGCCGGAGACGCGCGCCAAGGAGCTCAACGACGACGAGTTGAGCCGGCTGGCGACCTGCATCGAGGACCACTATGTCATCGAGGGCCAGTTGCGCCGCCAGGAACAGCAGAACATCGCGCGCCTTCGCGACATCCGGTGCTATCGAGGGATCCGGCATCGTCTCGGCCTGCCGGTCCGCGGCCAGCGCACCCGGACCAACGCCCGCACGCGCAAGGGACCAAGGAAGACCGTCGCCGTGAAGAAGGGCGTCAAGGAAACGCACACCTAATCGCGAGGCAGGTTCAGAAGGAGACGGCCGGTGGCCAAGAGTCGAAAACGCAAAGTGCGCCGCAGCGTCACGAAGGCGATCGCCCACGTCAAGGCGACGTTCAACAACACGATTATCACGATCACCGATCCGGCCGGCGAGGTGCTCTGCTGGGACAGCGCCGGGACGATCGGTTTCAAGGGCTCGCGCAAGAGCACGCCGTTCGCCGCGCAGCGGGCGGCCGAGACCGTGGCCGAGAAGGCCCGCAAGCTCGGCGTGCGCGAGGTCGAAGTCAAGGTGAAAGGGCCCGGGTCCGGCCGCGAGTCGGCCATCACGGCCCTGCAGGCCGCGGGCATCGCGGTCCGCAGCATTGAAGACGTGACGCCTCTGCCGCACGACGGTTGCCGTCCGCGGAAGAAGCGCCGCGTGTAACGGTCGCAGATCGCCCAGTACGGAGCGCGGACCGGAGAAATCCGGACTCCGCATTCTCAAAGAGGAGAGAGGATGGCCAAAGGTCAGACAATCGCCATGAAGTGCGAGGCGTGCCGGCGGGAAGGCACGAAGCTTTTCCTGAAAGGCACTCGGTGCGAAAGCCCCAAGTGCGCTTTCCATCGGCGCGACTACCCGCCCGGGCAGCACCCGTTCCGCCGCGGGAAGATCTCCGAGTACGGCGTGCGCGTGCGCGAAAAGCAGCGCTGCAAGCGCACCTTCGGCATGCGCGAGCGCCCGTTCCGCAGGCTGTTCGCCCTCGCGGAGCGCCAGGCCGGCAACACCGGGGAGAACCTCTTCCGCCTGCTCGAACGCCGGCTGGACAACGTGCTCTTCCGCATGGGCATGGCGCTTTCGCGCCGGCACGCGCGGCAGGCCATCGCCCACGGGCTGATCTTCGTCAACGGCCATAAACTGGACCGGGCCAGCTACCTGGTGGAGATGAACGACACCATCGCGCCGCGCCCCAAAGAAAAAGTCGTCAGCCTGTTCAAGGCCATCAAGGAGTCAACGAAAGGCCGAGCCGTTCCGTCCTGGCTCGACGTGCAGCCCGAGCCGCTGGAAGGCAAAGTGACCGCCCTGCCGAAGGCTGATGAACTCGCGGAGGGCTTTGAGCCACAGCTGATCGTGGAAATCTGCGCGCGGTGAGCGGCCGCGCGCCTGGGCTGTGCGCCCATTCTATCGGGAGGGCTTCAAATGCGAATTCGCTGGAGAAATTTCGAGCTTCCAACCAAGGTCGTCTGCGATGAGGCCACCAAGACGGACCGTTACGCGCGGTTCTTCATCGAGCCGTTCGAGCGCGGCTTCGGCACCACCATCGGCAACAGTCTGCGCCGCGTCCTGCTCTCTTCGCTCGAAGGAGCGGCCATCAGCTCCGTCAAGTTCGAGAACGTCCTCCACGAGTTCAGCGCCGTGGACGGCATGCTCGAGGACGTCGCCGACGTCATCCTCAACCTGAAGCAGCTTCGCATCCGGATGCAGGGCGACAAGCCGACCGTCCTGCGCATCGACGTCAAAAAGAAGGGCGACGTCACCGGCGCCGACGTGACCTGCGACGCCGACGTGGACATCGTCAACAAGGACCTGCACCTGGCCACGCTCACCAAGGTCGTGCACTTCCAGTGCGAGATGACGACGGAGAAGGGCCGCGGCTATCGGACCGCCGAGGAGAACGAGAAGGAAGGCCTTGAGATCGGGCGGATCCCGATTGATTCGATGTTTTCGCCCGTGATCCGCGTGCGCCCGAAGACCGAGGACACGCGCGTCGGCCAGCGGACCAACTACGACCGGCTCGTCCTCGAGATCTGGACCGACGGCACCCTGACGCCGGAATTTGCGCTCGTCGAGGCGGCCAAGATCCTCCGCAAGCACCTCAACCCGTTCGTGCAGCAGTTCGAGCTCGGCGCCGAACTGCAGGAGCCGGAAGCCGCCGGCAGCCTGGCGCCGATCCGGCCGGTGCTCTCCGAGGACCTCAGCGCGCGGCTCTCGCTGCCGATCAGCGAGCTCGAACTCAGCGTCCGTTCGTCGCACTGCCTGGAAAGCGAAGAGATCCGCACCGTCGCCGACCTGGTCGGGTATGACGAGGAGCGGCTCCTCCTGGTGCGGAATTTCGGCAAGACCTCGCTCGAAGAGGTCAAGCGCAAACTCGGCGAACTCGGCCTCACCCTCGGGATGAAGGTCGAAGGCGCCCCGCGCGAAGCTCCGAAGAAAGAGGAAACCTGATGCGACACCGCAGGCGTGGACGCCATCTCAAACGCACCTCGGCCCATCGCGTGGCCATGCGCAGGAACCTGGTCAACAACCTGTTCCTGCTCGGGCGCATCCGCACCACGCCCGCCAAGGCCAAGGAAGTCCGCAGCATGGCCGAGAAGCTGATCACGATCGCCGCGAAGGGCGGCCTGGCCAACTTCCGCAGCGCGCTGGCGACCCTCGACGACAAGTACGTCGTCCGCCAGCTCTTCACCAAGATCGGCCCTCGCTTCAAGGACCGCCCGGGCGGCTACACGCGGATTCTGCACCTGTCCGCAAGCGAGAATCGCCTCGGCGACAATGCGCCGCAGGTGATCATGGAACTGCTGCCGTCGTCCGAGCCGGCCGCTCCCGAAGCGGCCGAGCCGAAAGCCGCCGCGGAGAAGAAGAAGTAACCGCTCGCAGGCCTTTTACGTTTTGAGGAGCCCGCAGGATGCCGATTCGCCAATTCGCCCGCGTGCCGGAAACCGTCTCCGTCCCCGACCTCGTGGAAGTCCAGACGCGTTCCTACCGGCGCTTCCTCCAGGAAACGCCCTCGCCGAAGAGCCGGAAGAACGTCGGCCTCGAGGCGCTCTTCCGCGAGATGTTCCCCATCAAGAGCTACGACGGCACGCTCTCGCTGGAGTACATCTGCTACGACCTCGGCCGCGCGCGGTACTCCGAGGAAGACTGCCGGCGCCTGCGCCTGACCTACGGCCGGCCGCTTCGCGCGCGCCTGCGCCTGAACAAGCCCAACGGCGCCATCCAGGAAGACGTCTACCTCGGCGACGTCCCGATCATGATCGGCGGCGAGTTCATCGTCAACGGCGCGCAGCGCGTCATCGTCGCGCAGCTTCACCGCTCGCCCGGCGTGGACTTCCAGGAAGACACCCGCACCACCGAGAAGCGGCTGCACTCCTGCCGCATCATCCCCGAGCGCGGAAGCTGGATCGAGATTGACGTCAGCCGCAAAGACGTGCTCTACATCCGCGTGGACCAGAGCGGCCGCTTCCCGATCACCTGCTTCATCCGCGCGCTGTCGCCGGACTTCTCCACCAACGCGGACATCATCCGGCAGTTCTACGAGACAGAGTTCGAGGAAATCCCCGCGCGCGGCGGCGCCAAGTTGCGCCACCGCTACTCCGCCGAGGAGATCGTGGACGCGGGCACCGGCGAGGTCGTCGTCTCCGCCGGCCAGATGATCACCGACGACATCGTCCCGCGCATCCTCGCCCTCGAGCGCAAGCGCATCCGCGTCATCGCGAAGATGGACGACGCGCTTATCCTCAACACTCTCAACGAAGAGACCTCGCGCACGCACGAGGAGGCGCTGCTGCACATCTACGGACGCCTCCGTCCGGGCAACCCGCCGAGCATCGAGCGCGCCAAGGAGCTCTTCCACGAGCGCTTCCTCGACCCGGACCGCTATCGCCTCGGACCGGTCGGGCGGTTCCGGCTCAACCGCAAGTTCAACCAGAACGTCCCGATGGACCAGATGATGCTGCACGCGAACGACATCATCAACGCCGTTCGCTACACCGTCGGCCTGCGCCGCAACGAAGGCCACGTGGACGATATTGACCACCTGGGCAACCGCCGCCTGCGCACGATTGACGAACTCGCCGGCGATGAGCTGCGCAAGGGATTCCTGAAGCTGCGCCGCACCGTCCAGGAACGCATGGGCACCAGCGAACCGGCCGAGCTGACCCCGCGCTCGCTCGTCAACTCGAAGACCATCTCCGCCGCCATCGAGTTCTTCTTCGGCCGCAGCGAACTCTCACAGGTCGTCGAGCAGACCAACCCGCTCCACCAGCTCACCCACGAGCGCAAGCTCAGCGCCCTCGGCCCGGGCGGCCTCAACCGCAAGCGCGCCGGCTTCGAGGTGCGCGACGTCCACATCAGCCACTACGGCCGCATCTGCCCGATCGAGACGCCCGAAGGCGCGAACATCGGCCTGATCACCTCGCTGGGCATTTACGCCGGCGTGGACGATTACGGCTTCATCGTCACGCCCTATCGCCGCGTCAAGAACGGCGTCGTCACCGACGAACTCGTGCAGCTCCGCGCCGACGAGGAGATTGACCGCTGGATGGGCCCGGCCGACCTGCGCCTCAACAGCGCCGGCAAGATCGTGGACACCAAGGCCATCGCCCGCCGCAACGGCGACTTCCTGGAAGCCGACCCGAAAACCATGGAGTACGCCGACGTCGCCCCCAACCAGATCGTCGGCGTCTCCGCCAGCCTCATCCCGTTCCTCGAACACAACGACGCCAACCGCGCCCTGATGGGCTCGAACATGCAGAAGCAGGCCGTGCCGCTCCTGCGCACCGAGCTGGCGCTGGTCATCACCGGCATGGAGAAGGAAGTCGTCCGCGGCTCCAGCATGGTGGTGCGCGCCGAGGAGAACGGCGTCGTCGAAGAGGTGGATGCCACCCACATCACCATCGGCGAGCGCACCTTCCGCATGCGCAAGTTCAACGCCCTGAACGAAAAGACCTGCCTCAACCAGCGGCCGATCGTGCGCCCCGGCCAGAAGGTCAAGAAGGGCGAGATCATCGCCGACGGCGCTGGCACCGCCCAGGGCGAACTGGCCCTCGGCAAGAACGCCCTCGTCGCCTTCATGCCCTGGGACGGCTACAACTTCGAGGACGCCATCCTGATGAGCGAGCGCCTCGTCGAGGCCGACCGCTTCACCTCGATCCACATCCAGGAATTCGAGATCGAATGCCGCGAGACCAAGCTGGGCAAAGAGGAGTTCACCCGCGACATCCCCAACGTGCCCCAGCGCGCGCTGGCGAACCTCGATGAGGACGGCATCGTCCGCGTCGGCACCCACGTGCGGCCCGGCGACATCCTCGTCGGCAAGGTCTCGCCGAAGTCCAAGACCGAGCTGACCCCGGAAGAGAAGCTCCTCATCGCCATCTTCGGCCAGGCCAGCGAAGACGTGAAGAACGAATCGCTCGAAGTCCCCGCCGGCGTCGAGGGCATCATCATCCACGCGGAGAAGTTCAGCCGCAAAGGCGTGGCTTCCAAATCCCAGCAGGAGGCGGCGGCCTCGCGGAAGAAGCAGGTGGACCGCATTGAGCGCCAGATGAGCGCCATGTTCCGCGACCTGATGACCGAGATCGCCAAGGTCGGCGACGGCAAAATCAAGCACGCGGACACCGGGCAGGACCTGGGCCTCCGCGCGCACGCCACGATCCGCGAAGTCCTTCAGTTCGAGGAACAGTTCGACCCGTCGGAGGTCGCCTATCCGAACGCCGGCACGAAAGAGCGCCTGCTCAAGATGGCCGCCGACGTGAAGGACAAGATCGAGCGCCTCAAGGACGAGCGGGACCTGTACGGCGTGGACCCGTCGCAGGCGGACGATCTGCTGCCCAGCGGCGTGCTCGCCATGGTCAAGATCTACATCGCGACGAAACGCGTGCTCTCCGTCGGCGACAAGATGGCCGGCCGCCATGGGAACAAAGGCGTCATCGCCCGAATCATGCCGGTCGAGGACATGCCGTACCTGGAGGACGGCACGCCCGTCGAGGTCGTCCTCAATCCGCTCGGAGTGCCTTCTCGAATGAACGTCGGGCAGATTCTGGAAACGCACCTCGGCTGGGCCGCCAAGCTCCTCGGCTTCCGCGCCGAGACCCCCGTGTTCAACGGCGCCTCCGAGGAGGAAATCCGCAAGACCCTCATCGAGGCCGGCCTGCCCGAAGACGGCAAGGCCGCGCTCTACGACGGCCGGACCGGCGAGCAGTTCGAGCAGAAAGTCACCGTCGGCTACCTCTACATGATGAAGCTCGACCACCTCGTGGACGACAAGGTCCACGCGCGCGCCACGGGCCCGTACTCGCTCGTCACGCAGCAGCCGCTCGGCGGCAAGGCGCGGTCCGGCGGCCAGCGGTTCGGCGAGATGGAAGTCTGGGCCATGGAAGCGTACGGCGCCGCCTACACCCTGCAGGAACTCCTCACGGTCAAGAGCGACGACATCGAGGGCCGGGCCAAGATTTACGAGTCCATGGTGAAGGGCACCAACGTGCTCGAGGCCTCAACGCCGGTGTCGTTCGAGGTGCTGATGAACGAAATCCGCGGGCTCGGCCTCAAGCTCGAAATGCAGCGGCAGAAGCAGCTTCGTTAAGCGGTCGCGTGTGTCTTAGACCACCAAGACACCAAGGCGCCAGGAAAGGAAACCTCATCCTCCGTTCTTGGCGCCTTGGCGTCTTGGTGTCGAATTCTAAATGACGAGCGGCTGTCGGACCATGAAACGCGCGCGCGGCAGTCGGCCGAAATCGTGCGGCTATGTGGGCAAAGGAGGGCTGAAGCTGGAATTCGCCCTCCGGCACTTCGGCCTTTCGGTTTCCGGCCTGGTCTGCGCCGACCTCGGCTGCCACCGCGGCGGCTTCACCGACTGCCTGCTGCAGCAGGGCGCTCTGCGCGTCCATGCCGTGGACACCGGCTACGGCATCCTCGACTGGAAACTCCGCAGCGATGCGCGCGTCGTCGTCCACGAACGCACCAATCTCCTCTACTGGAAATCTCCGGAGCCGCTGGACCTGGCGGTCATTGACGCCGGCTGGACTCCGCAGCGGCTGAGCGTCCCGGCGGCGCTGCGTTCGCTCAAGCCCGGCGGCGCGGTCCTCTCGCTCGTCAAACCCCAGTACGAAGTCGAGCGGTTGGAGCTTCAGCGCGGCGTCCTCGCGGCCGCCGGGCTCGGCCTGGCGATGGAGCGCGTCCGCGCGGCGCTGGAAGGAGTCGCGCGGATCCTGGGCGAAGTCCAATCCCCGATTCCCGGCAGCGGCGGCAACACCGAGTTCTGGCTGAACCTCCGTGGGATGCAGGCGGCCTGACCGCGACCATTCCCCTTTGCGGGCGATAGATCGGAAGCCTTCGACATGCGCACCGGCACGGCAAGTCTTCCGTTGCACGGCGGCGATGCGCCGCAGTGGCTCTTCCGGCGAATGACGCAGCTCGCGCGGGAGATCGTGCTGCTGATCGCCTCCGACTCCGGGCCGGACGAACTCCTGCGCCGGCTCTCCGACCCGTTCTGGTTCCAGGCGTTCGGCTGCGTCCTCGGCTTCGACTGGCACTCCAGCGGCGTGACCACCACCACGTGTGGCGCGCTCAAGGAAGGGATGCGGCCGCTGGAGCGCGAGCTGGGCATCTTCGTCTGCGGCGGCAAGGGACGCGTCTCGCGGAACACCCCGAGCGAGATCGAGCGCGCCTGCGAGACCACCGGGCGCTCCGCCGGCTCGCTGGTCTATGCCAGCCGGATGTCCGCCAAGGTGGACAGCGCCGCCGTGCAGGACGGATACCAGATCTATCACCACTGCTTCATCTTCACCCGCAGCGGCCTGTGGTGCGTCGTTCAGCAGGGGATGAATGAAGTCAACCGGACCGCGCGGCGGTACCATTGGCTCTCCTCGGGCGTGGAGGACTTCGTCTGCGAGCCGCACGCAGCGGTGTGCTGCGACACGCGCGTCGCGGCGCTGAACCTCGTCGCGCGGGAGAGCGACCGCTGCCGCGCCGCGATCGCCTCGATCGCCGCGGCGAAGCCGGAGGAAGCGCGCCTGGAGATCGAGCGCGCGTTTCACCTGGCGCTGCCCGCGCGCCATCCGCTTTCCATCGCCGATATTAATCCCGCCCGGCTTCAAAAAGTGCTGCTCGCCACGTATGAAAGCGGGGCGCAGGACTTCGCCGCCGTGCTCGCGACGCCGGGCCTGGGCGCGAAGAGCCTGCGCGCGTTGAGCCTGATCTCGGAACTCATCTACGGCGCCGCGCCGAGCTTCCGCGATCCGGCGCGGTTCTCCTATGCGCACGGCGGAAAAGACGGCCACCCTTATCCGGTGGACTGCGAGACTTACGGCCAGTCCATCGAAGTGCTCCGCCGGGCGGTTTCCGCCGCAAAGATGGGCGAGTACGATCGCACCCGCGCGCTGCGCCGGCTGGCGGCGTTCGACCTCGAAAAGCCTCGGCCCAGGGGCGTCACGCAGCCGAGCCCCTCGTTTTTGCTTGACAGGCCGGAGAATTCCGCCTAAACTATCACACAATTGGTTTCACGGGGTTTACGGAGGATACTCATGGCCCGCGCGCCACAACGTTCCAGAGGCGGTCCCGGCTTTACCGGCATGATCGGCTTTCTTGTGCTCAGCGTAATCCTCGCAGGCGTGTGCGTCTTCCTGGCCATGGGATACCTCAAGCGAGGAGCATCCCTGAACAAGCTTCAGAGCGCGATCAAGAACGACCTGCAAGTGCCGCTGAACGCTAAAGGCCTTGCCGTCAGCGCCCTGCCGGTCGCCAGCGCATCGGACGCCGCGTACGATGACGCCTTCTTCAACAAGGTTCAGAAGAGCGCGTTGGACGGACTCAACTACGCCGCGCTGGCCGAGAAGGCAGGCTACGCCGGCGAGAACCCCATCAACGACATCACATCCGAACTCCAGAAGTCCCAGCTTCAGCCGGAACCGGAGAACCTCCGCGAGTACGTCACTAAGCTCAACCAGGACCTGGGCGCCGCGAAGCGGCAGTTGAGTGAGAGGGACCAGGCCCTACAACTGGCCACCGCGCAGATGAAGGACGCTCAGAACCTTCAGGCCCAGGAGAGCACGGACCTGAAGGCGACCGTGGACAAGGCCGCCAAAGATTTGCAGGACGCCAGGGCTGCCTACGACAAGGACGTGGCCACGATCAAGGACTTGCTGGCGAGAGCGGACGAGGAGGCGAAGAAAGCCTGGGCCGAGAATCACGCCCAGGCCGATCTCCACAAGAAAGAGGCTGCCGACCTGCAGGCGAAGATCCAGAAGCGGGAACAGAGCGTCCGCGAAATGAATGAGGAACTGACGCGCAAGATGCCGAAAGCCGTCGCCGTCACCGAGGGATTGGTCCTGCAGGCCGACGCGCTTGAAGGCGTGGCCATCATCAATCTGGGGAAGAACGAGCAGATTCAGAACGGCGAAAAGTTCACCGTCGTCCGCGTCGGCAGGGGCGGCGAGCGCAAGCCGAAGGGCGAATTGCAGGTCGTTCGCGTGGATGACCTCGTATCGCGCACCGAGATCCTCAACTCGGACCCGGATGACCCGGTCATGCGCGACGATATCGTCCTGCGCGAGAAGAAGACCGAGTAGCGCGACCGGCCGGGCGTCGAGCGGTCCAGCGAGCGCGTCGAGCGCTTACGCCGGCGCGCCTTTGCCCGGCGGACATTTCCCCGAAACGTCCTTCCGTCCGGATTCCCGGCGCAAACCCTCCACGACGCACAGGATCCCCATCGCCGCGAAAATCAGCAGGAAGGGCATCAGCGGCTCGCGATAGCGGAGCATGGCCAGGAAGACCGTGTGGATCGCCGTCGTGTACAGAATGAGCCCGTCCACGAGCAGCAGGTCCATCGGCTCCGCCTCGCGGCGGCGGTGCGCGCGCCACAGCCCGAACAGGATGAAGGGAAAAAGCGGGATGTACGCCAGCGCGTAGACCAGCACCTGCGTTCGCCCGACGTAGTCCGGATTCGGGTAAAATTTCCAAAGCGCTGCGAAGCGCCGCGCCATCAGGCGCAGCGCGACGCCCGGATGGCTCAGCAGGTACTCGCCCGCGATGTGCATCAGCCTGCGGCTGGCCTCCACCTCGCCGATCGAAGTCTCGCCGGGCTTCAGCATGAAGGACCAGTCTTTGGGGATGTAGAACCCGCTCGGGTCGTCGAGCGAGCGCTCATTGTTGGCCGCGTAGAAACCGTGTCCGGCATCCGTGGTCGTCGGAACGAATTCGCGGAAGACGATGGCGTTCCGGACGATCCACGGCGCCAGCGTGGCCAGCGCCACGGCGCAGAAAAGCGCCGCGCCGGACCACCCGCGCCCGAGCCTTCTGCGCGCCCACCACATCCAGATCGCCAGCAGCGGCAGAAACCCGATCAACATCGAACGGCTCAGCGCCGCCAGCCCGGCGGCCAGGCCCGCCAGCGCCGCCCATCGGAGCCGCCCCGTGTGACGGAAGAGGAACGCCGCATACATGCAACCCGCCGAGAAGAAGATGAACAGCGGCTCCGTCATCAGGTGGACGCTGTGCCAGACGAGCGGCGGATAGAAGGCGCAGAGGATTCCCGCCAGGGCGGCGACGATGCGTTTCCCGGTCAGCTCGATTCCCGCCAGGTACGCGATCGCGCACGTCGCGGCGCCCAGGAACGCGAAGGCGATGCGGATCGGCGCATACGCGCCGTGAGTCAGGCGGAAGACGCACCCCCAGGCGAACGGGAAGAGCGGCGGCCGGAACGCATAGACGCGCGGCAGGTTCACCGCGTCGCTGTACGGGTTCGGCATCCAGAACCCGCGCCCGCCGGAGAAATTCCTCGCGTACTCCCAGTAGGATTGGTCCCAGGACACCGTATCGTTGGGCGGCAGGGAAAGCGCCAGCGCCAGCCGTATTCCCAGCGCCAGGACGAAGATGACCGCCACGTCCCGGGCGAATTCGCGGCGCTCATGGATCACGGATGCCCGCCTCCGCCAGCGCCTCGCGATACATGGCCTGCGTCTCCTTGACCATGCGGTCGAGGCCGAAGCGTTGCTCCACCTTCTGCCGGCCGGCTTCGCCGTACTTGCGCCGCAGCGCGGGATCGCGCAGGAGCCGCTCGATCGCCTGGGCCAGGACCACAGGATTGGACGGAGGCACCAGCACGCCCGTCCAGCCGTGCGTCACCGCCTCCGGAGTACCGTCCACCTTGGTGGCGACCACCGCGCGGCGCGCGGCCATCGCCTCGAGCACCACGTTCGGCAGGCCCTCCCAGAGCGACGAGAGCACGAAGAGATCGAACCGCGTCATCAGGGCGGGCACGTCGGAGCGCGCTCCCAGGAAGCGGACGCGTTCCTCCATCTCCATCTCGGCCGCCTTGCGTTGCAGCTTGCGCTCCAACGGGCCTTCGCCGACGATCCAGAGCTTCACCTGTTGCAGGTCGGCCGGCAGGCGCGCGAAGGCCTCGAGCAGGTCTGCCATGCCTTTCTGCCGCTCCAGCCTTCCGACGGCCCCGATGACCAGGCATCCTTCGGGGTCCGGGAGCGCCGCCGACGGGCCTTTGGCTGCGGCGGCGTCGAACTCGGCCAGGTCCAGGCCGTTGCGGATGACGCGGATCTTCTCCTTCGGCAGCCCGATTTCCTCCACAAGGAAGTCCCGCACCGCCTCGGCGTTCGTGACCGTCAGCGTCGTCCGCTTGGCCAGGATGCGGTCGGCCGTGAGCCGGGCCATGCCTTTCCACGCATCCTTCGCGCGCTCGGAGGCGATCAGCACGGGCACGCCGGCGGCCAGGCTGGCCACCCGGCCGAGAGTGTTGGCCGTGGGCAGCCAGGTGTGGACGATATGGGGCTGGAATTCGCGGATCACGCGCATGGCGCGCCAGATGACGCGCAAGTCCCAACGCCCGCGCTTGTTCAGCAGGTGGATGGACACGCCGGCCCGCCGCAGGTCGGCGGCGAAGGGGCCGCCGCGCGTCAGGCAGCAGATGGCGGGCTCGAATTCCGAACGGTCGAGGTTGCGGCAAAGGTCAACCAGTTGTTTCTCCGCACCGGCGCGGTCCAGCGTCGCGATGACGTGCAGCACTCGAATCAAGCGCCGTCCTCCCACAGTGCAGAGCTTCTCCTGCGCGCATGTTAGGCCCTGTGCCGGACTCTGTCAATCCTGCTCGGGCCGTGTGCGGCGGCCTGCATATTGGCCTCGGCACTGCCCTTGAAATGGCCAGCCGTCTCTGATATAGTGTCTCATTCGGGCTGGCGCCGGTCCGGCTCTCTCTGCGTTTCCCGGATACTGTTCCCGCAGCCCGCACCAGCGCAGCGGTTTTGTCGTGTTTTCGCGCCTCATTTTGAGGAAGGTCGGCCGTGCCGCCCAGGGATGACTTGAAGATTTTCGCCTGCAACGGGAACCCGGACCTCGCTAAAAAAGTATGCGAGTGCCTCGGCGAGCCCTTGGGCGACGCCTCCGTCATGCGGTTCCCGGACGGCGAAATCAACGTCAAGATCAACGAAGACGTCCGCGGGCGCGATATCTTCATTGTACAGCCGACCTGTCCGCCTGTAAATGAGAACCTCATGGAGTTGCTCATCATGGTGGACGCGGCGCGCCGGTCGTCCGCGCGCCGGATCACCGCCGTGATGCCCTATTACGGCTACGCGCGGAAAGATCGCAAAGACGAAGGCCGCGTGCCGATCACGGCCAAGCTCGTCGCCAACATGCTCGTCGAGGCCGGAGTGGACCGCGTGCTGGCGCTGGACCTGCACGCGACCCAAATCCAGGGATTCTTCGACATCCCGGTGGACCACCTGTTCTCCGCGCCGGTGCTCTCGGGATACTTCAGGGAGCTGGGCCTTCCGGACCTGGTGGTCGCAACGCCGGACGTCGGCGGCATCCGCATGGCCCGGGCTTTTGCCTCCTGGCTGGATGCCGGCCTCGCCGTCGTGGACAAGCGGCGCATCTCTCCCGAGGAATCCTCGGCCGGCATGGTCATCGGCGACGTGAAGGGCAAGAACGTCCTCCTCGTGGACGACATGATCACGACCGGCGGATCGCTGACCAATGCCGCGCAGGCGCTGCGGGAGTACGGCGCGCGCGAGATCTACGGCGCGGCGGCCCACGCCATCCTGTGCGGCGCCGCAGTCGAAAAGCTCAAGGGGTCCGTGTTGAAGGAAGTCGTGGTGACCGACTCCGTCCCCGCGGCGGACAAGATCAAGCAGGTCGGCGGCCGGCTCAAGGCGCTCACCGTGAGCAAGCTTCTGGCCGAGGCCGTCCACCGCATCCACGTCAACGAGTCCGTCAGTTCGCTGTTCATGAACCAGAGCCATTGAGGTCCACCGCATGAAGATCGAAGAACTCAAAGCCGATCCGCGCACGACGAAAGGCTCGGCTTCTTCCCGCCAGTTGCGGGCGCAGGGCAAGGTGCCCGGCATCCTTTACGGCCACGGGCAGGAAGTGGTGATGCTTTCTTTGCCCGGCGACGCGCTGCGCCATGCCCTGGAGACCGGGCGCCGGCTGGTGACGCTCCGCCTGGGCGACCGGCAGGAGCGCGCGCTGGTGAAGGAAGTCCAGTTCGACACCTGGGGCCAGGCCATCCTCCACGTGGACTTCGGGCGCGTCGCGCTTGACGAGATCGTGACGGTCGAGGTCGAGGTCGTCTCCCACGGCACGCCGAAGGGCCAGCTCTCCGGCGGCGTGCTCGAACAGCCGCTGCGCCGCGTGAGCCTGGCCTGCAAGGCCGATGCGATCCCGGAGCAGATCCGCGTCGAAGTCGAGGGCATGGACCTCAACGACAAGATCCAGGTCAAGGACCTGCCCGTTCCGCCCGGCGCCAAGATCACCGAGGACCCCGACGCGATCGTCTTCATCGTCAAGGAAACGCGCGAGGAAGAAGTGGTCGCCGCCGCACCCGCCGCCGAGGCCGCCTCCACGGAGCCGGAGGTCATCGGGCGCGCCGCCAAGGAAGCCGCCGAGGCGGAGGAAGAGGAACAGCCCAAGGAGAAGGACAAGGAGAAGCAGAAGTCCTGACCGCTGCGCGGCGATGCGACCGCCTGCGGTGAGCCACGTCGAACCGGAGTTGACCGCAGATGAAAATCATCGTTGGCATCGGCAACCCCGGCAAAGAGTACGCCGAGACGCGGCATAACGCGGGGTTCATGGTGGTGGATCTCCTGGCCCGCGAGCACGGAATCGGCCCGTGGCGAAGCCGGTTCCACTCCCGGACCGCCGAAGGCAGCGTGCGCGGCGCCAAAGTGCTGCTGATGAAGCCGGAGACGTTCGTCAACGAGAGCGGGCGGGCCGTGCGCGCGGCGGTGGACTGGTGCCGCGTGGAAACGCCGGATGTGATGGTCGTATGCGACGATTTCAACCTCGCGCTCGGACGTCTGCGCGTGCGGCCCCAGGGGCGCAGCGCGGGCCATCACGGGCTCGATTCGATCCTGGCCGCGCTCGGCGCGGAGCCGCCCCGGCTGCGCATCGGGATCGGCGCGGAGCAGGGCGGGCGCGGACGCGATTTTGTGCTCTCCACGTTTTCGGCCGCGGAACGGCCGGTGCTGGACGAGGCGGTGCAGCGCGCGGTGCGCGCGCTTGAAGTGTGGCTGGAGTCGGGAATGGAACGCTGTCAAAACGAGTTCAATGCCAGCCCCGACGCGAATAAGGACCAGAGAGAGGAGGCGGATGCTTGAGCCTGTATGAAGGGATGTTCGTCATGGATAACCGGCAGGCGAACCGCGATTGGGACGGTTCGCTGGAGAAGCTCAAATCCATACTCAGCAAGCACGGGGCCGAACTCGTGCGCACGGAAAAATGGGGAGAGCGCAAGCTCGCCTACGAGATGCAGGGCCGCCGCCGCGGCACCTACATGCTCATGTACTTCAACGCCACCGGAACGGCGGTCAACGAGATCTACCGCGAGTGCGAACTCTCCGGCCTGATGCTGCGGGCGCTGATCATCAAGATCGAGAAGATGCCGTCCGAAGAGATGATGCGCAATCCGGAAGAGGTCACGCCGTCCAGCCGCTACCGGAGTTCGTCGTCGGAAGAACGCGAACGCGCTCCCGCGGCTCCGGCCGCTCCGGCGCAGCCCAAGGCGGCGCCCGCTGTGGCCCCGGCTGCGGCTGCGGCTCCGGCTCCGACGCCGGCGCCGGCCAAGGAGGAGTAAGTTCGTCGTGCGCCCGCAAGGGCATGCGTCGTAGCGCCTCACGGCGCCGCCGCAAGCGCTTTTCAGCCTCGGAGATCGTGCGATGGCGAATCTGAATAAAGTCTTCCTCATCGGCAACCTGACGCGCGATCCGGAGTTGCGCTACACTCCGCAAGGCACGGCGGTGGGCGAATTCGGCATCGCCATCAACCGCCAGTGGAAAGGGCCGAACGGCGAGAAGAAAGAGGAAGTCTGTTTCGTGGACTGCCAGGCCTGGGCGCGCGGCGCCGAGATCATCAGCGAGTACTGCAAGAAAGGCTCGTCGCTCTTCGTCGAGGGGCGGCTGAAGCTGGATAGCTGGGAAGGCAAGGACGGCCAGAAGCGATCGAGGATGCGCGTCGTCGTGGAAAACTTCCAGTTCCTCGGCGCGCCGACCGGACGCAGAGCGCCCGCCGAAGGCGCGCCCGGCGCGCCGGCAGGCCGGGAGCAGGGCTCGTCGCAGGCGCCGCGGGGACGGTCCCGCGCGCAGGAGCCGGAAGGTCCGCCGGCGGACGCGGGCGCGGACGAGCCGCCCGATTCCGCGCCCGAAGGCGGCCAGTTCAAGGTGAATGACGAGATTCCTTTTTGACCCGAGGTGAGTCATGCAGAAGAAGTCCCCGAAATTCCGCGACCGCACGAAGTGCCGTTTCTGCCGCCTGGGCATGGGCACGATTGACTACAAGGACGTTCAGACCCTCACCAAGCTGACCACGAACCGGGGCCGGCTGTTCTCCCGGAAGCGGTCGGGCAACTGCGCGCGGCACCAGCGGTCCGCGCGGGTGGCGATCAAGCGTTCGCGGTTCATCGGTTTGATGCCGTTCGTCGGCTGACGCCCGCCCGCCTCCCGCACGCAGGCGCGGCTTGAAACTGACAGGAGCGATAGCATGCAGGTTCTCTTGCGTAAAGATATCGAAGGGCTCGGACACATCGGCGAGGTGGTGGACGTGAAGTCCGGCTACGGCCGGAACTATCTCCTGCCGCGCCAGTTGGCGGTGGCGGTCACGCCCGGCAACATCCGGCGCGTCGAGAGCGAGAAGAAGAAGGCCGAGGAAGAGCGCAAGGTCCTCGACCAGGAGCTGGACGGCATGGCCGAAAAGCTCAAGCAGGTCTCCATCACCATTCCGGCCAAGGCGAACGAGGAAGGGCATCTGTTCGGCTCGGTCACGGCCGCGCAGATCGCCGGCCTGCTGCAGGCGGAAGGGTACCGGGTCGAAGAGAAGATGATCCAGTTGACCGAGCCCGTCAAGGAACTCGGTGTCGTGGAAATCCTCATTCAATTGAAGCCGGGGCTGGCGAGTTCTTGCAAAATCTGGGTCGTCGCGGAGTAGAGCGGCTTCCCACGGAGAGTGGCATGGCAAGAGCGCGCAGGCCGGACCTCGATCGGCGTTCCAGTCCCTCGCGCGCAACCGGCGGGGCGGACCTGCCGCAGAGCGCCGACGCGGAGATCTCCGTCCTCGGCTCGATGCTCATCAACAACGACACCGTGGACGTCGTCGTCCCGATCCTCACCGCCGACGATTTCGCCTCCGCCGCCCATCGAAAAATCTTCGAGGCCATCCTCGCCCTCCACGACCAGCAGCGCGCCGTGGACCTGATCACGCTGCCCGAAGAGCTCAAGCGCGGCGGCGCGCTCGAGATGGTCGGCGGCCTGGCCTACCTTTCCTCGCTCGCGGAGGCCGTGCCCGCGCCGGGCAACGTGGAACATTACGCCCAGATCGTCCGCGAGAAGTCCGTCCTCCGCAACCTGCTCATCGCCACGCGCGAGATCTCCGACTCCGCCGCCCGCAGCGATGCCCGCAGCCGCGAACTCCTCGACGAGGCGGAGGCGAAGATCTTCCACATCGCCGAGGCCGGCGCCCAGAGCAACGTCACTCCTTTCAAGGATGTCCTCAAGTCCGCCTTCGAGATGATTGACCGCGGCCGGGAAGGCATGGTCAGCGGACTCGGCACCGGGTTCGCCGACCTGGACGAATACACCAGCGGCCTGCAGAGCGGCGAACTCATCATCGTCGCGGGCCGGCCGAGCATGGGAAAGACCTCCTTCGCGCTGAACATCGTGCAGCACGTCGGCGTGGAGTTGCACCAGCCGGTCGTCATCTTCAGCCTGGAAATGTCCAAGGAGCAGTTGGCGCGGAACATGCTCTGCTCGCACGTCCGGCTCGACAGCCACCGCCTGCGGCGCGGGCGGCTGACGAGCGAGGAGCGCGAACAGTTGCCGATCCACGTCGGCGCCCTGATGGAGGCGCCGATTTTCATTGACGACAGCGCCGCGCTCAACTGCTTTGAAATCCGCGCGAAAGTCCGCCGGCTCAAGCGCCAGAAGGGGCTGCGCCTGGCGGTGATTGACTATCTCCAGCTCATGCAGGGGCCCGGCCAGATTGACAGCCGCGAGCAGCAGATCGCCGCCATCTCGCGGAGCCTCAAGGGACTCGCGCGCGAGATGCAGATCCCCGTCATCGCCGTCGCGCAGTTGAACCGGCAGGCCGAGCAGCGCGACGACCACCGGCCCCGGATGGCGGACCTGCGCGAGTCCGGCTCGCTCGAACAGGACGCCGACGTCGTGCTGCTTCTGCACCGGCCGTCTTACTACCTGGACAACCAGACGGAGGACACCTCGGCCGAGCTGATCATCGCCAAACAGCGGAACGGCCCGACCGGCAAGGTGAACCTGGCGTTCCTTCGCCAGTTCCTGCGATTCGAGAGCAGCACCGAGGGAGCCCGCGAATTCGGATGAGCCATCCATGGGCGTCGGCTTCTCTCGCCTGCCTCATTTCTCTCGCGCTGATCGCCCTGGATACAGCCGCGGTCGCCCAGACGGCTCCGGGTCAGTCTTGCGAGGGGCACGAGATCACCCGGCTGGACATTGATGCTCCTCCCGGAACCGACATGGGCCGCGTCCGCGACGCCATCCGCTTCCGCGAAGGGGACCTCTACAGCGAAGAAGCGGCGCGGGCCGCCGTCGCGGCCATCTACGCCCTGGGCGACTTCACGAAGGTCTCCGTCGAGCCTGCGCTCATCTCGGGCGGAGTGAGCGTGGTCTTCCATCTCAAGGTCCGCCCGCGCGTTCACGACGTCCGCTACGAAGGCGATCTCGGCGACTGCGAGAAGGCGCTGCCCGACCTCCTCCAGGCCAAGGTCGGCGCCGCCGCGAGCCCGTACGGCCTGAAGGCCGACCGCGAAGCCATCCGCAGCCACTTCATTGACGAGGGATACCTCTTCGCCGAGGTCCGGCAGGAGACGAAGGACGTCGAGGACGGGATTGACATCGTCTATCACATCGAAGCCGGTCCCAAGCTGACGGTGGAGGGCGTCCGGTTCGAGGGCAACGCGGGCGTTCCGGATGAGGATATCCTGCCCGTCATGATGGGCGTGAAGGCCGGCGGCATTCTCGAGCGGGGGAAATACGATCCGGCGCTGCTCCGGTCGGACCTGCTGGCCGTGCGCGAGTTGTTCCGCCGCAGGGGATACCTCGACGCGACGGTGGGGCACGAAGTCCTGTTCGACGAGAGCAAGGAAAGGGCCTACCTGGTCGTGCGCGTCCTCGAAGGGCCGCTGTACGGCATCGAGCGCATGACGATCCAGGGCACGCACATCCGCTCGACGGACGAGGTCCTCGCCGTGATGAAGTCGCACGAAGAGGGCCCCTATGCGCAGGAGCAGCTCGACAAGGACTTCGAGGCGATCCGCAGCCTCTACGGCCGGATCGGCTACATCAAGGCGGATGTCCAGATCGCCCGGTCGTTCTCCGAGAAAGAGCCCAAGGTCAGGCTGACGCTGACGGTGACCGAGGGCGAGCAATACTACGTCAACAAGGTGATCATCCGCGGCAACCTGATCACGCAGGACCACGTGATCCGCCGCTCGGTGACGGTCCTGCCCGGCGACCTGGCGAACAGCGACGAGCTGGAGGAAACCAAGCGGCGCCTTCAGAATACCGGATACTTCTCCGTCAAGAGCGGCGCCCCGGGCGCCGAGGCGGTGCGCGTCCGCTTCATAGACAGCACGCAGCCCGGCAAAACCGACGTCCTCGTCGAGGTCGTCGAGGGCAACATGGGCGACTTCTCGATCGGCGCCGGCTTCAGCTCCACGCAGGGCCTGATCGGCACGATCCGGTTGACCCATCGCAACTTCGATGCGACCAAGATTCCGACGAGCTGGGCGGAGATCATGCGCGGCGAAGCCTTCGCCGGCGACGGGCAGGAACTCACCATCTCGGTGAGTCCCGGGACGATCGTCAACGATTATCGTCTGAACTGGACGAACCCCTCGGTCTGGGACACGGACTACTCCGTGGGGTTCGACCTCTATCTGCACGACTTCATCTGGACGGACTTTTACACTGAACAGCACGCCGGCGGCAGCATCACCGTCGGCCGGCGGTTCTTCAAAGACCTGACGGTGAGCCTTACGCCGCGGTGGGAATGGGTGACGATCAAGGACCTCGACCCCACGGCTCCGGCGGACGCGGTCAAGGCGGATGAGGCAGGCCGGCAGGAGCGTCGCTCGCTGCAGCTCGGCGTCACTTACGACCGAAGGGACAGCCCGCTCCTGACTACGGGCGGCTACCGGCTGAGCGCGTCGGCCGAGATGGCCGGGACCGTGTTCGGCGGCGACGTGGACGTCCTGAAAGAGACCTTCGAGGCGCGCAAGTGGTTTACGATCTGCGAGTCGTCCGGCTGGGGCGAATACTTCATGAGGGGCAAGCAGATCCTCAGCGTGGGCGCCAGCGCAGGGATCGTCGGGAGCACCGGCTCGGACGGCGTGCCGATCTTCGAGCGGTACTTCATGGGCGGCCTCGGCTCGCTGCGCGGCTTCAGTTACCGGCGCGTCGGGCCCGTGGACGACGTGTTCCACAAGCAGATCGGCGGGGACTACATGATCCTGACGAACACGGAATACGAAGTGCCGATCGTCAGGGACTACTTCCGCTTCGTGGTGTTCGTGGAGACCGGCGACCTGGGTTCGACGGGCAGCGAGATGGGCAATATCCGCGCCGACGCGGGCGCCGGCGTCCGGCTGCGCCTGCCGGTCCCGGGGTTCGAGCGGATTCCGATCAGCCTGTATCTCGCGACGCCGCTGGTGAGCCGGGCGCACGACCAGACGGAAGTCTTCAGTTTTGAGATGGGCACGGGCTTTGGATTTTAAGGAGGCCGGCTATGCGATTCATTCTGATGGCGGTCCTGGCGGCGATCCTCGGAGCGCCCGGCGCGCCGGCGCAGGATGCGGCGAATGCTCCCGCGGCTGACGCCGCGGCTCCGGCGGCGCCCCACGCGCTGAAAATCGGATACGTGGACATCTCGCGAGTCTGGACCGAATATCGCCGCCGCGGCGACTTCGACAACGATTACAAGGCGCTGCGGCTCGACCTGGCGAACCAGGACCGCACCCGGACGGAGGAGATCGCGCGCTACAATACGCAGATCGAGAAGCTCGCGATGGGCACGCCGGAGCGGCTGGAACTCGAGGAGAAGGCGAAGGCGGCGGTCAAGGAAGGGGATGAGTTCCGGCGCAAAGCCACCGAGGATCTCAATAACAAATTCGTTTCCATGCTCAACGCGCTCTTCGACGAAGTGCTCCAGGTAGTCGGGGCGATCGCGAAGGAAGGCAACTACGACCTGATCATCAAGGACCAGACGCCGGACCCGACCGTCAACAACCGCACCGACGCCGTCCTTCAGCTCGGCCAGAGAGTTGTGTTATACGCGAAGCCTGAGTATGATCTTACCAGCGCGGTCATCCAGCGGCTGAATGACAAGTACGCGGCCGAGCAGAAGAAAAAAGAGACCGCGCCCAATTCCCCGAAACAGCCGGAAGCACCAGCCAAGGAGAAGTAGCCGGTGAGCGAATCGCAATGTACTCTGGCCCGGCCCGTGGAGATCCAGGGCATCGGGTTGTTCTTCGGTCAGCCTGTGCAACTGCGCTGCCGCCCCGCGCCGGCCGGCAGCGGGATTGTTTTCGTGCGCGCGGACCTGCCCGGCCAGCCGCAGATTCCCGCCGTGATCGCGAACGTGCCGGCCGGCCCGCAGCGATGGACCGCCCTCCGGAACGGTGAGGCCGAGGTGCGGATGGTCGAGCACCTCCTGTCCGCGCTCTTCGGCCTCGGCATTGACAACCTCGTCATTGAATCCACGGCCATGGAGATGCCCGTCGGAGACGGTTCGGCGAAGACCTTCACGGAACCGTTCCTGGCCGCCGGCGTCCGCCCACTCGACGCGCCGCGCCGCCGCGCGCAACTCCGGCGGCCCGTCGTCGTGACCGAGGGCGACATTTTCCTCGCCGCCGCGCCATCCTCCGGCGGCCTGAGCGCCACGTACATCCTCGACTACGGACAGCACTTCGTGCGCTGCCAGTCCCTGACGCTCGACGTCACGCGCGAGATGTTTCTCGACGGCATCGCCGGCGCGCGCACCTATGTCCTGCGCCCGGAAGTGGATGCCTTCATCAAGCTCGGCCTCGGCCGTGGAGCCACGCCGGAGAACACGATCGTCCTCGAAGAGGACGGCCGCCTCTCCGCTTCCGCGCGCTTCCCGGACGAATGCGCACGCCACAAAATCCTGGATATGCTCGGCGACCTTTCCCTTTGCGGGGGATTCCTCTCCGCCCGCGTGCTCGGCTACAAGTCCGGCCACGCTACGAACATCCGGCTGGCGAAGGCCATCGCCGAAGCCTGCGCCGAAGACGGCGCGTGAACTCCCCGTTCGGTCGCCCTTGAGAGGAGCGGTTGGAATGCCGAAGATTGATTCGACGGCCCGCGTGCACCCGAAAGCGGAACTGGCCGACGACGTCGTCGTCGGACCTTACGCGATTATCGGCGAGCATGTCCGCATCGGGCCCGGAACCATTGTCGAGAGCCACTGCGTCCTCGACGGCCGCACCGAACTGGGAACCGCCA
>Ga0187852_1000774_pt1 | contig 33451 bp, 32 predicted proteins | sample June2016WEW_6_40_FD_134511 | JGI IMG/M metagenome (GOLD analysis project Ga0187852, IMG submission 134511) | Peatland microbial communities from SPRUCE experiment site at the Marcell Experimental Forest, Minnesota, USA - June2016WEW_6_40 | ecosystem: Environmental > Terrestrial > Soil > Wetlands...
CCGATTGAACACCTGATGGCGCTGCGCGCGGTTCCGGGGCTTACGGACTTTCGTCCGGCGGACGCGAACGAGACGGCGGCGGCGTGGAGGCTGGCGTTGGAACGCAAGACGCCGAGCTTCTTTGCGCTGAGCCGGCAGGATTTGCCGGTGATCGACCCGGCAGCGCACGATGCGTACGCCGGAGTGAGCAAGGGCGCGTATGTGCTGGAGGATGCATCCAACCCGCAGGTGGTGCTGATCGGCACCGGCTCCGAAGTGTTGCCAGCGGTGGAAGCCGCGAAGCAGTTGGAAGCCGAGGGGATTCGGGCGCGGGTGGTGAGCTTTCCTAGCTGGAAGATCTTCGAAGAGCAGACGGCGGAGTACAAGGCGAGCGTGTTGCCGGCGGGCGTGCCCAAGTTAGCTGTCGAGGCGGGAGCAACGCTGGGCTGGTGGAAGTATGTGGGCCAGGACGGAGACGTGATCGGGCTGGACCGGTTTGGAGCGTCTGCGCCGGGACCGAAGGTTCTGGCGGAATTGGGATTTGGGGCGGAGAACGTGGCCAAGCGGGCGAAGAAGCTGGTGAAGTAAAGCAGCCACTAGCTTCTAGCCTCTAGCTTTTAGCTTCATCGTGCCGCCGGTTAGTACTGAATTTCCCAACAAGGCAAGAACAGGCTAGAAGCTAAGAGCTAGAAGCTAGAAGCTAGGAGTGCATTGTGAAGCTTGTCATCGGTTCGGACCATGCGGGCTTTCCTCTGAAGGAGGAGGTTCGCGCATATCTGGCGCAGGCCGGCCACGAGGTGGCAGACCTGGGGGCATATAACACGGAGCCGTCGGACTATCCCGACTTTGCCGAGAAGGTGGGTCTGGCGTTGAAGCGGGGCGATGCGCCGCGGGGGATTCTGATCTGCGGTTCGGGAGTGGGGGCGTGCGTGGCGGCGAACAAGATTCCGGGAATACGCGCCGGAATCTGCCACGATACCTACTCGGCGCACCAGGGCGTGGAGCACGACCAGATGAACGTGATCGTGCTGGGCGCGCGCATTATCGGCCCGGCGCTGGCCTTCGAGGTGGTGAACGCTTTTGTCGGCGCGCATTTCATCGCCACGGAAGAGAGATATGTGCGGCGGTTCAACAAAGTGCTGGCCATCGAGGCCAAGTATCAATGCGGGGACGGCGGGGCGAACCCGGCTTAGCGCCAGCCGGACACCGGGAAGAGGAGCGTGGCCGGGCTGCCACAGTATGATCTCTGGTGACAAGCATGACAGGCAAGGGTTCGAGGAAATCCTGGGGCAGGGTCCTTCTGACGGGAGGTCACCTTGCTTTGTGTGTATTGATTGCGTTCGATTCCGCATCCACGCCCGGAGGAACCTGGCATCTGCTGATTCCATTCGATCCCTTCTGCTGGGCGTTCTTGTTTTTGGTTACCAGCGACCTGGGTGTCTTTGCATTGTTTGCAATCCTGGGCACGGCGCAATGGTTTCTCATCGGATTCCTTATCGATGCCAGTATCGAATTCCTTCGGACGCGCCTAGATCGATCGTGATTCCAAATAGTTTCGGAGCTTTCATCCCCGCGTAAACGGTGGATAGTAAATGACCAGCGCAACCTGAAGCCACAACCCCCGGGGTGTGCCTGAGTGGAGTGGACACCCATCAACTGGAAGCTGAGGCGCGGATGTTCCCCTTTGATGTAATCCTCTTCGACGTGGGCGGGGTTCTGCTGACCAACGGCTGGGACCAACGCGAGCGCGCGGCGGCGATGGAACACTTCCACCTCGATCCGGTAGCCTTCGAGGCCAGGCATCTGGCGCATGACGACGCGTGGGAGCGCGGGGCGATTTCGATGAAGGCTTACCTGGACGCGACCGTCTTTTATGAGCCGCGCAGCTTTTCCCAGGACGAGTTTTTCGCTTTCATGCTCACCCAGTCGAAGCGGCAGCCCGGTGGGGCGCTGGGAATCCTGAGGGAACTTGCGGCATTGGATCAGTGTTTGCTGGGCGCGCTGAACAACGAAGCGCGGGAGACCAATGAGTACCGATTCGAGCATTTTGGCTTGCGCAGTTACTTCCGGGTCGCGCTGAGTTCCTGCTATCTGGGGCTGCGCAAGCCGGAGCCGGCGATCTACCAGCGGGCATTGGATATTCTATGCAGGCCCGCGGAGCGGATCTTGTTTATCGACGACCGGGTGGAGAATGTGGCCGGGGCCGAGGCTGCCGGGATGAAGGCCATCCGGTTTGAGGGCGCGGAGGCCTTGCGGAGCAAGCTGGGGAACCTGGGAATTATCCAGGGTTGTACGATGGGCACATAGACCTTTGTGTGTTTCAGGAGGGGTGGAACGTGGCTGGAAGCTGGAGCAGGATTCTTTGTTGGGCGGTGCTGGCGGGGGCAGCGGTTGGTTTGGCTCCCAGGGATGCTCAAGGGCAGTTGGCCTTCCCGGACTCCGCCGCACAGGCCGCGCCCAACCCGCTGACTGACCCCACGGTAAAGCCAGGGAAGATTCTGCTCTTCGATCTGGAGGCGCGCTTTGCCAAGGATGTGGCGGCGCGGGGCGGAGCGGCGTTTGCGGAGTGGTTTGCCGAGGACGGAGTGGCGCTGGGCAACGGGGCTGCGCCGCTGGTGGGCAAGGTCGCCATTGCCAAGTCCGCCAACTGGGACCCCAAAGCCTATCAACTGACGTGGACCCCGACCGATGCGCAGATGGGCCCCTCGGGGGACATGGGCTACACCTGGGGCCACTTTGAAGGGCACAGCAAGGACGCAAACGGCAATCCCGTCACGATTACCGGCCGGTATATCACCATCTGGCGCAAGCAGCCCGACGGCAGTTGGAAGGTGGTTCTTGACGCGGGCGCCAACGAGCCCGCCGAGGCGGGCGACTGTTGCAGGCTGCCCACCGGCAACTAGAGTCTGTGATGAACTCCAGGGCCTGTTCCTGCCAAAATCCAATATCTGTGGCAAGCCTTCAGCCAGCCGCAGGTCCAGAATTCCGGTTACTTAAGTTGTATGTAAACTGGCCCGATAATTCCCCTTTTGTGCCAGAGTCAGCATGCGCCCGCTGCCCGATACTTTATGTTGAGGGACTTTGCTGATGTGCGCGATGCAGGGCCCACAACTCGGGGAGTCCTACGGCCCGGCTTTGCGATTGGGATTCGACCTTTTTGACCGTGAACAAGACCCCGCGCTGGACGAGTTGACTGGGCTAGCCGCTGTGTTGTGCGGCGCCGACTATGCCTACACCGGTTGGATGGATTCCAAACACCTGTGGTTCAAAGCGCAGAGCGGATTCAAAGCGCCCGAGCAGGCGCGCACATCAACCGCCTGCCAGTGGGTGCTGGAGAAGGGCGAACCGCTGCTGATCCGGGATTCCAGACAGGAGACGCGCTTCCCTCGTGAAGGAATTCCATTGCAGGGCGCTAATCCTTGCCGCTCTTACGCCGGAACGCCGCTCATTACCAGCTCCCAGCAGATTGTCGGCACACTGGCGGTTTTGGCTCGGGAGCCGGACCGGTTCAGCCCGGAACACCTCACCCTGTTGGAGATTCTGGCTCGCCAGGTCATAACGCGACTGGAGCTCTACCGCGGAATCAGGGCGCAGGAGCAAGCGCAGCGGACTCTGCAGCGGACCGAGCGCGCGCTGGCCACCGAACGATGCTTCGTGGCCGGCACGCTGGACTCGATTCCATTCCTGGCAGCCCTGCTGGACACCGCCGGACACATGGTGCGGCTGAATTACCCGTGCATGCAATTGACCGGACTGAGCCAGGCCGAAGCGGCGGGCCGTCCGTTCATCGAGGAGGTTCTGGAGAGCTATGACCGGGCCTGGGCCGAGGAGAAGCTGCTGGAAGCCGCCGGGGGCCAAGTCTCGGGCCCCCACGAGACGGCTTGGCTGATGCGCGGCAGCAAGGTTCGGCGCGTGAGTTGGACCCTGCGGCCACTGCCCGGACCAACTGGCGAGATCCAGTATCTGATCGTCAGCGGCCAGGACGTGACCGAACAACGCGAGGCCGAGAAGGCGCTGCTCTCCAGCGAAACCCGCTACCAGCAGGTGGTGGAGAACAGCCTGGGTTTTCTTTTCACCTGCTCCATGGAGGGCCGGCTGACCTCTCTGAATACGTTCACCGCCGAAACGCTCGGTTACAGTCCAGAGGCGCTGACCGGCCGCGCCGTTTCAGAGCTTCTGGATGTGGGGGGCGCGGCAACATTTCAGGACTGCCTGCGCACGCTCGAAACCAAAGAAGAGTGGCAGGGCACATTTCCGGTCCGCCGCAGCGACGGGAGCCGCCGCCGCATCGCCTTCCGCAGCCGCCGCATGGAACGGCCCGGCGAACAGCCTTTTGTGCTTACCCACGGCATCGACGTGACCGAACAGTACGAGGCCGAGGAGGCGCTGCACCTGGCCACGCACCAACGCGAACTGATCCTCGATTCGGTGGGCGACGGCATCTATGGCATGGACCTCAATGGCCTGGTGACCTTTGTCAACCAGGCCGCCGCGCACGCGCTGGGGTACACCCCCGAGCAGTTGACCGGACGCGACGTGCATGAAGTCATCTGCCACAGCTACGCCGACGGCACGCCCTACCCGAGGGCTGCCTGCCCGATTCTGCGGGCCATGCACCGCAGCGAGGCCATCCGCATGCGGGACGAGGTTTTCTGGCGTGAGGACGGCGCCTCGTTTCCGGTCGACTATAGCGCCAGCCCGCTCATCGAGGACGGCCGGATCTCGGGCATGGTCGTGGCCTTCCAGGACATCACCGAGCGCCGCCGCCTGGAGCGCATGAAGGACGAGTTCATCTCCACTGTGGGCCACGAACTGCGCACCCCGCTCACCTCGCTACGCGCCTCGCTGGGGCTTATCTCCTCCGGCTCGCTGGACAAGCGGCCGGAAAAGCGCGGCAAGATGGTCGAGATGGCCATCGGCAGCTGCGACCGGCTGGTGCGCCTGGTCAACGACATTCTGGACTTCGACAGCCTGGAAAAAGGAAGGCTGCCGCTGCACCGCCAGCCGGTGGAAGCCTTCGATCTGCTGCGCCGGGCGGCCGAAGCGGCGAACGACGCAGCCGGCCGGGCCCACATCAGCATTCGCATCGACGCCCAGCCGGCGCCGGTGCTGGCCGACGAAGATCGAATCCTCAAAGTCCTTAACGAGTTGATAGGGAACGCCATCAAGTTCTCGCCGCCGGAGACCCTGATCCGTTTGGCCACGCAGCCCACGGAGACAAGCCCCTCCGGAGAGAGCGATGTCTGCTTCATCGTCGAGGACCAGGGCCAGGGCATCCCGCCCGAGAAGCTCGAACGCATCTTCGACCGCTTCCAGCAAGGCGACTCCTCCGACACCCGCGCGCTCGGCGGCACCGGCATGGGCCTGGCCCTCTGCCGCAGCATCGTCGAGCAGCACGGCGGCCGCATCTGGGCGGAGAGTGAAGTGGGCAAGGGAAGCAAATTCCTGTTCACGCTGCCCGCGGCGGTTCCCGCGAGTTAAGGAATCCAGGCGTTTCACTGCGTGGAAACCAGGATGGCCAAAGAGAGCCTGCGGAGGAAAATCATGCGGAGCATCAGCTCGCATGATTTCAGAAAAGGTCAACGACGGGAGGAAATGTCAGAAGCAGGCTCAGGCCCAGGAGTACGAGAGCAATGGCGCCGATGCGGCCCGCGGCGACTGTCCTCTTCCGCCAACGCCATTCCAGAATCCCCCAGGTGAAAAGCCAGATGAGAATGGCAGCCGTGGTTACGCCTGAGAGAGGACCCGTCGGCTTATAGAAAATAAGGCTGGTCTTGATGAGAGCCGACTTATCGCCGGCGAGGGCCAGCACCGCCAGAGCAAAGGAGCCTACGCCTGCGGAAAGAACGGCCGCCGCGCCAGAACCGTTCGGCCTTGCGGAAGCGTCAAGGTTAACGACACGATCCGGTGTATTCATTTTTCTCCTCCGCGGCTCAGTTGAATCGCGTGACCACCCTGGACCGGCGCGTATTTATCGATCATCGCGCCGAAGAAACCGGCGATGCCCGCGGCAAGAAACGAAACCAGGGCAAAGCAAAGCACCGCGGCGCGAAGTTGCCTGTGATTCCTGAGGTCGCGGCCGTAGCGGATGAAGACGAACGCGGCCATGGTGATCGAGATCGGAGCAAGCCAGGCAACATGCTCCTTCCACTCCATCCCCAACGAGTGCCAGCCGATGGTGGTGGGACTGGACATCAGCAACCGCTGCGGATACATCGAAAGATCGATCGCTCCCGGCGGAGGCGCAGCGCGGTACCACGGGTAGATGACGTAAGCTCCGGTCAGCACGGCGGCCCAGGCGAGAACAACCATCGTGATTAAGTAGCCCTTCAGAAAGCGCTCGTGGCCGGGTGTGGAATCGGGCGATGTGTGCGAGGTGGTGAAGCGATGAAGCTCCAGGAGCGCGCCGGAACACGCCAACAAGTAGAGAGCGCCGAAGCCCATGCCGTGGATCAGTGTCCAGAGACCGCGCGTCGTGATTTCCATTCGCTGTGTCCTTCCCTGTGGATCGGCCGTAACGGCGGGCCGCGTCCCGAAGGTTATTCAGATCCTCTTCCGTTCATCGGTCCCTGCATCCAATCGTTTCCCGCTGCGTCCTTCTTGTCGTCTTTTCCCCAGGTCCAGTACAAACCTGCGTAGGCGTAATTCTCTGTCTGGCCGGCGATGGAGTGGCCGTAGCAGAACAAGAACTGCTCGCCCGGGTGATGCTTGAAATGGTAGTAGCCCCCCACGTCGATCATCGTCGAGCGCCCAGTCTGCGCCGCTGCATAGCCTTCGCGCCCATGCGCAAAGACTTCGGCGCCCAGCTCAAGCCTTTCGTTGAGCTCCCGTTTTACCAACCATCCGGTGTAAGGAAAATCGCGAAAGTTCGTCTGCGGAACGACCTGATAGCCGCCGCCGCCGTCAATGAGCCACTTACCGTAGTTCTTTTGCAGCCAGACGGGGAGTTTGTACCAGACTTTTCCGGCGCTGAGTCCTTTGTCATAATTTCCGGTCGGCATTTCAAACATGGTGAACGTGCCGATCTGCGGAACGCGCCTGGTTTCTTTGATGATGGCGAGTTTCACGCCCAGTTCCATGTCGGTGAGACCGAACGCGCTCGGACCCGTTCCGCCGGGCAGGTAAACAGGATTGTTCGATGGGAAGACGCCTCCCCAGGGAAGTACGGCGTGCAGTTGCACTCTGGGAATCGCGCCCCAGTTGAACTCGAAGGCCGGACCCGTGGAGTCGATCTCCGCCGGCGTGCCGTCCATGCCGCCGAAGATATAAAACTCGTAGTGATGCAGGTCGACCGGCACCGGATCGTCGGTTTGATAGGGAGGACCCTGCGCCCACAGACTTTGAGCGGCGAGCACGAAGAACAGGAGCAGTGTCAGCCTTGAGCATTTGCCGTTCATCTTCATCGGCCCTCCTGCTCTCTCACGACGATCCCGATGTCCCCTTCCGAAGCAAATGTTCATCCCGGACAGCATATATCGAAATTCGATAATATTCAATGCGAAATCGGGCCGGCAGGGGTATATTTATTTTGTGTTAAAGGAACAGCGGGAACTTTTTTCCGGACTCATTCGGGTTCACGTGCTGGTGCATGCTTCTCACGAGCCGATCTTTGGATTGGCCATGATGGAGGAGCTGGCGCATCACGGCTATCGCATTGGCCCCGGAACTCTCTACCCGCTCCTGCATGGGTTGGAACGCGGCGGCCTGTTGAAGTCGGTCCTCAAAAATGCCGGCGGACGCAAGCGGCGGGTTTACAAGATCACTGCCGCCGGGAGGAAGGCTTTAGACAAGGCCAGAGGGAAGGTGGACGAGTTGCACCACGAGCTTCATGAAATTCATCCGCGGAAAATCTCGTCTCTCCCCGCTCCCCGGCACTGACCCATAAACTCCCCTGCCGCCGCGCCATGAGAGAATGCTTTCGGCAACCTTCCCCGCCGATACTTCGCGGCTGCCGGACGACAGACCCATGGCTTTATCGATAAACGTTCTGAATCTGCTCTTCGGCCGCCCGCTGGCTACCAGCGAAGAGCGCGCCGAACACATCGGCCCGGTGGCCGGCATTCCCGTCTTCGGCCTGGACGCTCTCAGCTCCGCCGCGTACGGCCCCGAGGCCGCGCTCACGCTGCTCATCCCGCTGGGCCTGCTGGGCGTGAAGTACATCGTTCCGGTAAGCGCGGCGATTGTGGTCCTGCTGATCATCGTCTACTTCAGCTACCGGCAGACCATCGACGCTTATCCTCACGGCGGCGGCTCGTACACCGTGGCCAGCCAGAACCTGGGCGAGGGCGCGGGCCTGCTGGCCGCGGCCGCCCTGATGATCGACTACATCCTCACCGCCGCCGTGGGCATCTCAGCCGGCGTGGGCGCGCTCATCTCCGCCGCGCCCGGTTTGCAACCCTATACATTGCAATTGTGCCTGGCGGTGCTGTTCATCCTTACCATCGTGAACATGCGCGGCGTCCACGACACCGGCGTGGTGTTCATGATTCCCACCTACCTTTTCACGGGAACGCTGTTGATCGTAATCGGAGTAGGCGCCTGGCAGGTGCTGCACGGCGGCGGCCATCCGCACCCGGCCACGCCGCTGCCCGCAATTCCCGCGGCCACCGCCGCCGTCAGCCTGTGGCTGCTGCTGAAAGTCTTTTCTTCCGGCTGCACGGCCATGACCGGCGTGGAGGCGGTAAGCAACGGCGTGATGGCCTTCCGCGACGACACGCGCAGAAACGCCAAAATCACTCTGACCATCATCATCGTTCTGCTGGCGGCGCTACTGGCCGGCATTGCGCTCTTGTGCCGCGCCTACGGCATCGCCGCCACCGACCCCGGCAGTCCCGGCTACGAGAGCGTGCTCTCCATGCTGACCCGCGCCGTCATGGGCCACGGCTGGTTCTACTACGTCACCATCGGCTCGGTGTTGCTGGTGCTGGCTCTTTCGGCCAACACCGCATTCGCCGATTTCCCCCGCCTCACCCGCGCCATCGCCCTCGACGACTACATGCCCCACGTCTTTCTGCTGCGGGGCCGGCGGCTGCTCTACTCCTGGGGCATCTACGTGCTGGTCGCGCTCACCGCTCTGCTGCTGATCGTCTTTGGCGGCGTCACCGACCGGCTGATTCCGCTTTTCGCCATCGGCGCGTTCCTGGCCTTCACGCTCTCGCAGGCCGGCATGGTGATGCACTGGAAGCGCCAGGGTGGCGCTCTGGTGCACATGCTGGTCAACGGCCTGGGCGCCGTGGCCACGGGCATCACCGTCATTGTGGTGCTGGTGGCCAAGTTTGTTGAGGGCGCATGGATCACGGCGCTGCTGGTCATCGCCATGATCGTGCTGATGCGCGCCGTCAAGCGCCATTACGCCGGCGTGGATCGCGAGACCGTCCTCGCCCGGCCCATCGCGCCCGCCGAGATCAGCGAACCCATCGTCGTGTTGCCCATCGACCGCTGGAGCCGCATCACGGAGAAAGCACTCTCCTTTGCGCTTTCCATGTCTTCCGACATTCGCTGCCTGCACGTGCAGACCGGCAGCGATCCGGATGAGATATCGCAGGATTGGGAAAAGGACGTGGCCGCTCCCCTGCGCGCGGTCGGCAAGTGCGTTCCCAAACTCGAGATTCTGCAATCACCCTTCCGCTATGTCCTGGCGCCGGTGGTCGATTACGTCCTGACGGTGGAACGGGAATCCAGCTTCCGCAAGGTCTGCGTGCTGGTGCCGGAGCTGGTGGTGCGCCACTGGTGGGAAAATCTGCTGCACAACCGCCGCGCCGAAATGCTGAAGGCCATCCTGCTGATGCGCGGCAACCGCCGCATCGTGGTCATCAACATTCCCTGGTACATCGAATGAGATTGCGCCGCTATCTTCGCAGAGGAATCTCCGTCTCAGGTACAGGCAGTTCCGGCAGTCTGCCGCGGCTCTCCGAGCCGGTTCCAGTCCAATCGCGCTGACCGCGCTTCATCGAACCGGGGCGGAGAGGATAGTCTATGAGGGTACAGCATTCCAGTCACGGCGCCTGCTCGAGGGGGAATGCCCTGAGAACCGCAGGCCAGCCACAGCACGGAATTGAGGAGAGTTTCAAGTTGAAGAGAAAGTTATTGCTTACGATTTTGGCCGTGGTTCCGGCCGCGCTAATGCCCCTGGCGGCCGCAAGCCAGGTTGCCCCAGCCTCTGAACCGGCCTCGGCCGAGCGGGTCGAACCCACTTACAAGTACGAGATCTACGCCGGGTACGGGTACACGAGCCTCAACCAGCTGAACGGGTCGCGCCACGGATTGCAGGGCGTGAACCTCTCCGTCACCCGCGTTTGGGGCAAGTACTACGGCATCACCGCGGACGGCGCCCATTATCAATACGGGATGGGCTCCGGCAACCCCTGCCCGCCGGGGATGACCTCCTGCACTCCGTCGGTGGATGAGGTTCTGTTCGGACCGCTGCTTCATGCCAACCTCTACAAGCGCAGCAGCTTGTTCGTTCATGCGCTACTGGGCGGAGAACACACCGGCGGCGAGAACATGACCCCCAACATCTCCTTTGCCGCGGGAGTAGGCGGCGGCGCGGAGTACAAGCTGAGCCCGCACTTTGCCGTGCGCGCCTCCGGCGACTACATCGGCGCGTCGTTTTCCGTGAGGGGAAATTCGTCGAGCCTTGGATACTCCCCGCACCGGTCCTTTGATTCGCGCGCCACTATCGGCGTGGTGTACAAGTTCTGACCGTTCGAAACACAATTCAGTCTTATCAACGCGAAGAGGCGTTCGTTTCTACCCTTCCTCCGCCTCGCGCAGCTTGGCGATGACCACGATCATTGCTCTCCCGTCCAGTTCCGGGCGCCGTGGTAGATGTGGAGGATTTGGATTGCCGCCACTGTCACCTGATACACGACGATGTAGGGTAAACCGGGAACCACAAGCTCACGGGTGCCTGGGATTCTTCCTACCCGGCCCCTGGAGGGCATGAGGTCAAGGGAGTTGGCGGCGTCGAACAGAGTTTTGGCGACGGCTCGGGCCGCAGACTCGCTGTCTCTCTGGATGTAAAGGGTAATTTCCTCAAGATCCTGCGCGGCGGGGGTCGTCCATCGCACTTGCATCAGTTCGGGCCTCGGACGGTCTCAGGCTTTCAACGCGCGCTCTACTCTTGCCCAGACTTCGGATGTGGGGACGAAGTCGCCACGGGCGGCGGCGTCCTGCCCGGCTCGAACCGCTGAACGAAAGCGGCCCTCTTCCGTCAGGTAGCGCTCCACAGCTTCACGCGCCAGCTCATCCGCGCTCCTGCCAGTCTGGTCGGCCATGCGGGAGAGTTCGGCTTCCTGCTCGGTACTGAGAAGAACTTCCATGTTCTGAGATTAGGAGTACTTGAGCGAGGTGTCAATCAGGTTCTTGGTTGTTTGGGCTTGAATCTCATCGCGAAATCAAGCAGCTCATCATTGATCTCGCAGTGATTCGGCGCAGAATGAGCTTCTCTGTGGCAATTGGGGCACAGTGCCACACAGTTGTAAACTCGGTCACTCTTATCTGCACCAAGAATGTGATGAACGTCAAAGAAGCCGGGATAGCTTCGCGTGATTCCGCAACTTGACCGCTCGCATTTCCCATTTGCTCTCCGCAGCACTTCGCCCCGCACCCGTTGATCGCGCTTGACCATAGAGCGGAGAATGGGAACCCTTGGTGCCCCATCGCTGCCCAGCAAAGTGAGGTCAAAACCTGGCAAATCATCAAAGGTGTCGTTCACGAATGTTTGCGAACTTAACCTACCGCCAACGACCTTCATCAGCACTACGTCTTGAACGCCACGATGCTTCCAGAGACCATCGGCGACTTCCGGAGCCATACCATCCTGTAGCCAAAGCGTTGGGCTGGAACCGTTCATCGCATGGTTCTTCTTACGGCGGCCCAGCTTGCCTCCCTTTATTAGCTGGTTGCTTATGTCTCTCTGGCTATACCAAATACTCGCCAGTTCGCCAAGAGGCACTAAGGCTGCATGGGTAATTTCGTTACCTTCTCGCACAACAAATAAGAAATGCGTGATGCTGTGCGTGCGAGCAGTCTCAACGTAGCTTTTGATCGAGCCATCCCAATCACCATTCTTTATCTTGGCAAAGAGTTGGGCAGCGAAAAATGGCTCCCGCCCAGCACTCCTTGGGCGTGGACGCCAACATAGCTTCACGCGAATGTGCACCGAATGGCCGTTCGGATCGATGGCTTGAATTGTTTGACCCTGGGATCTCTTTGCGGGGTCGTAGCTGTCGGTCACGTTGGTATAGCCCTTGGAGAGGAGAAGAGGGCCAACCATCGGACGTGTGAAGCGCTCGGCTTGGATGCTGTCTGGAGTACGAAATGCGCGTTTTTCCATGGCATTTCTCCCACTCTTCTACGAGCACTGTGGTGGTGAAATCGGAATCGGACTTATCTTATCCTTCTTCTGCCTCGCGCAGCTTGGCGATCACGGTGAAGTCTTCGAGCGTGGTGATGTCGCCCTTGATCTCGCCATGCGTGGCCAATTCCCTGAGCAACCGGCGCATGATCTTGCCGGAGCGGGTCTTGGGCAGTGCCTCGGTAAAGCGAATATCGTCCGGACGGGCCAGCGAGCCGATTTCCTTCGAGACCCACTTGCGCAACTCGCTTTTCAATTCCTCGCTGGGCTGGTTGCCGCTTTCGAGCGAGACGAATGCGGAGATGGCCTGGCCCTTCAGATCGTCTGGACGGCCCACTACCGCGGCCTCGGCAACTTTGGGATGCGCCACCAGTGCCGACTCCACCTCCATGGTTCCCAGCCGGTGGCCGCTGACGTTGATCACGTCGTCCACGCGGCCCATCAGCCAGAAATAGCCGTCGGCGTCCATGCGCGCGCCGTCGCCGGTAAAGTAGCAGCCTTCCACGTCGCTCCAATAGGTTTTGCGGTAGCGCTCGGGATCGCCATACACGGTGCGCGCTATAGAAGGCCAGGGCTTGCGGATGACCAGCAGGCCGCCGTGGCCGGCGGGCACCGGTTCGCCTTGCTTGTTGACCACCTCGGGCTGGATGCCGAAGAAGGGCCGCGTAGCCGAGCCCGGCTTGGTGGGCACAGCGCCGGGAATGGGCGCGATGAGGATGGCGCCGGTCTCGGTCTGCCACCAGGTGTCCACGATGGGGCAGCGGTTGCGGCCAATCTTCTCGCGATACCACATCCAGGCCTCGGGGTTGATCGGCTCGCCCACCGTCCCCAGCAAGCGCAGCGAGTCCAGCTTGTGCTTTTCCACGTGCTGATCGCCCCATTTGATGAAGGCGCGAATGGCCGTGGGCGCGGTGTAGAAGATGCTCACACGGTGGTCGTCGACGATCTTCCAGAAGCGGGAGAAATCCGGCCAGTTGGGCGCGCCTTCGTACATCAGCACCGTGGCGCCGTTCTGCAGCGGCCCGTACACCACGTAGGAATGTCCCGTAACCCAGCCGATGTCCGCCGTGCACCAGTAAATGTCCTCATCGCGAATATCGAAAACATATTTGGTGGTCAGGTAAGTCTGCACCGCGTAGCCGCCGGTAGTGTGGACCAGCCCCTTGGGTTTGCCGGTGGTGCCGGAGGTGTAAAGAATGTAGAGCGGGTCTTCCGAGTCCAGCGGCTCAGCCGGGCAGTCGGGCGCGGCTTCGGCCACCAGGTCGTGCCACCAGTGGTCGCGGCCCTCCACCATCGTGATGGGCGAGCCCGTGCGGCGGTAGACCACTACGTGCTTCACGCTGTGGCAGGCGGCCATGGCCTCATCCACCGTCTGCTTGAGCTGTATCTCCTTGCCCCGGCGGTAGCTTGTGTCCTGGGTGAGAATGGCCACGCAGGCCGAGTCGTTGACGCGGTCGGCGATGGCGTTGGCGGCAAATCCCCCAAAGATGACCGAGTGGACGGCTCCGATACGCGCGCAGGCCAGCAGGGCGATGGCCAACTCGGGCGTCATGCCCATGTAAACGGCCACGCGGTCGCCCTTCTTGATGCCCAGGCTTTTGAGGGCATTGGCGAACTTCTGCACCTCGGCGTGCAACTCGGCGTAGGTCAGCCGGCGAATCTCGCCCGGCTCGCCTTCCCAGATCAGCGCGGTCTTGTCCCGGCGGCCCGCGAGCGCATGGCGGTCCACGCAGTTGTAGCTCAGGTTCAGTTTGCCGCCTACGAACCATTTGGCCCACGGCAGATCCCACTCCAGCACCTTGTTCCAGGGCTTGAACCAGTGCAGGTCCTTGGCCACCCCAGCCCAGAAGCTCTCCGGATCGTCGATCGATTGCTTGTAGAGCGCCTCGTACTGTTCCAGGCTCTGGATGTGGGCCTTCCGGCTGAACTCCGGCGGAGGAGCAAAGACGCGGGTTTCGCGCAGCGTGGAGTCGATATCCCGATTGGCAACGGCGACAGCGGGGCCAGCATGGGCGGAAACGGACAGGGTAGACATGCAGAGATCCTTTGGGGAATGAGGAATCAGAGCCGCTCACGGCAGGCCAGGGGGCGCATACCCGCCGGGACTGCGCGTGGAAGACACTTTACCGAGTTAGATGCACAAAGGGCAAGCGGGCGGGCGGGTGAGCACTCCACGAACGTTCGAGAGAAGCGGCGCGCGACTCCTACCCTGCCTTTTTCTGCGCGTTCACATACTCGCGCAGCGCCGCATTGATGCGGCTTTGGTAGCGCCGCCCGGTGGCGCGAAAGAACGCGATCACATCGGCATCGAGGCGCAGCGTGATCTGTTGCTTGTTTTCTGCAGGAACCAGCTCGGAGACGCGCCGCCAGCCGGTGGTCCGCTCAGGCATATCGCTTAGGTCGATATCCTCATCGCGCATCGACTTGAGTTCTTCCCACGCCTGTTGCTCTTCAGCCGTCAAGACAGGAGGATTGTCGGGATCAAGCCGGTATGTCACCAATCCTGTAGCTTCGCTGCTCATTGTGTGTCGCCCTTCGTGCGGAGATCAAGCGGATCCGCTGGTCGCGTTGTGTATAGACCACAAAGAGAATCGTCTGTTCGACGCGCCCCAGAACATCCCAACGCTCTTCGTCGTGGTCGCCGGAGACGTCGAGTTGTTCAAGCCTTCCTGCATCCTTGAAGACCTGACAAGCCTTGTGAAATGGAACCCCATGCTTACGCAGGTTGGTTTGAGCTTTCGCGGGATCCCACTCGAACTCCACGTATAGAGAATACCACAAATATATTTATAAATGTAGCTACTTAATCTACATCACGCATACCGTTTCTGGTGCCAGATCCAGGCGGTGCGGATGATCTCATCGAGCTGGGTGTAGCGGGGCTTCCAGCCGAGTTCGCGGATGGCTCTTTCGGAACTGGCGACCAGGACGGCCGCGTCTCCGGGACGGCGGGGATGGATTTCGGCGGGGATGGGATGGCCTGTGACGTGGCGGGCCGATTCGATGACCTCGCGGACACTGAAGCCCTGGCCATTCCCCAAATTGAGAATCACCCGGTCCCGTGTCTCCAGGGCATCCAGCGCCAACAGATGCGCGTCGGCCAGATCGGAGACGTGGATGTAATCGCGGATGCAGGTCCCGTCCGGCGTAGGGTAGTCGGCGCCATAGATGCGGATGGAGGGGCGGCGGCCCAGGGCGACATCCAGCACCAGCGGAATCAGGTGGGACTCGGGCTCGTGGGCCTCGCCGCGAGCCACACCCCCCGGCCCCTCAGCGGCTCCGGCCACGTTGAAGTAGCGCAGGGAGGCATAGCGCAGGCCGTGAATACGATTGAACCAGTCGAGCATGTGCTCCACCAGCAGCTTGGACTCGCCATAGGGGTTGGTCGGGAGAAGGCGCGCATCCTCTTGAATCGGAAGGGATTCCGGCTCTCCGTAGACGGCGGCGGTGGAGGAGAAAACCAGCCGGCGCGGACCGTGAGCCAGCATGGCCTCCAACAGGCTGAGGGTGGACGCGGTGTTGTTGCGGAAGTAGATCTCGGGGCGCGCCATGGACTCGCCGGCTTCAATGAGGGCGGCAAAGTGGAGCACGGCGTCGAAGGGCCGGCCTTGAAGTTTGGCGGAAATAAAAAGGCTTTCAAGCGAGGGCCGGTCCGCCAGCTCACCCTCCACAAATTCCACTCCCGCGGGCAGCAGCTCCCGCCGTCCGTGACTGAGGTTGTCAAAAACCACCCCCCGATGCCCCTGTTCGGCAAGCAGGCTCGCGACTGCGCCACCGATGTACCCCGCGCCGCCTGTAACCAATATCTTCACAAAAAAACTGCCCTTTCCGGAGCCCTTTTGGTTTACCCTAACAGTATTACAACAGGGTATGGTGGGGATGGCCCAACGCCACCCGCCTTCAGACCGCCGTCCAGGCGGCTTGTCCGGATTTTATGTGTTGAGCGCCGCTCTATATTGGCGCTGTGCATGGCAGTAGCCGGCGTCGTCTAGAGCGGTTTTCGAATTTTTTGTGGTCTTGCTGGCTTCGCACAGGGTGGCTCTCCGCAGCGAGCCACTTGACGGCAGTGGTTTCAAGGTATAGCAATTGGAGAATCGCTGTAGCCGCAAACCAGGCAATAGGCTTTCCTTCGGGGAAGCGAAAGATCGCAGGTTTACTGCCGGATGCGCACGAGTCACGCGGGAAATTGAAGGTCTCCGCGCGCGTTCATTCCCCCGATTCGCTGCCGCCTCCGGTAGTACCTGCATTGAAAATGCGATTTTGTACCGTTTAAGCGGACGCAAACGAGGACTGAAAACATGTCGGTGACATACTACCCGGAAAGCATCAACTTCAGTTTGCTCCCCGAACCCGAGAGCCGTTCCGCCTCGTTTATCACCAGTACGGTGATCAACGGGATTATTCTTGCCCTTTGCATTTACTTTGGATTGACGGTCAAACATGTGGTCGATACGCACAAGTATGAGCAGACGCAGTTGATCGTCCCAGACACTCCGCCCAAGCCCAAGGCCAAGACACCCCCGTCGCCTCCCCCGCAGGATTTGCCCAAACTGCCTGAGGTGAAGCTGGACGCGCCCAAGATCATGGTGCCCAAGCCCAAGCCGGAGCCCAAGCTGCCCGACGTGAAGATGGAAGCCAAGGTAGCGCTGCCGGCCATCAAGCTGGCCAGGACGTCCGTCATACTGGCGCCTCAGCCCAAGACGGCTCTGGCGCCCGCGGCCATGCCGGCGCAGGACAGCAGCGTCAAGCCCTCCACGAAACCTGTCCACCTCGGCGATACCTTCGGCGTCACGCCCAATCCCAATGCCCGGGGGCCGGCCACCATTGCGGCCATCGGCAACCCGTATGGAGGCATGAACGGCCCAGCCATCGCGCCCCATGGAGTGCCAGGCTCGACCGGCATTGGCGATGGAATTAAATTCGGCAACAACGGCGGCAGGCCCGGCGGCAAGGTAGCCTCAGCCAGCATTCCGGACGCTAAGAAGGCGGCCCCATCGGGTAACGTGGGCAAAGTAGCCTCGGTCGGCATTTCCACCGCGCCCACAGCTGTGGCGACTGTCCCCAGAGTGGTCGCTGAACCGGTCATCACCGAAGTCGAGGTCCTCTCCAAACCGGAGCCCCAGTACACCAACGAAGCCCGGCAGTTGAAGGTTCACGGCGATGTCGTCCTGCGCGTTACCTTCACCGCCTCTGGCCAGGTTGTGGTGCAAGGCCTGGTGCATGGACTGGGTCATGGCCTGGATGAGGAAGCTCGCCGGGTGGCGGAGGGGATACGATTCCGTCCAGCCACCCGCAACGGACAGGCGGTCGACGTGACGACCAATATCATCGTTACGTTTCAGTTGGCGTAGCATTTATGTTGCACACAGAAACAAAGGCTGAACTCAGCCGCGCGACAGCGAAACGGCGCTCGCGGCCGGAGGAAGACCTGGAAGAACTCACACTAGGAGCTTGACATGACGTTTCGGAAGATCCCCCTCCCCTTCCTGATCCTTATTCTGGCCGTGCCCTGCGCGTACGCGAAGAAGGAACCGAAGTACGAACCGACGCACCCGCTCACCGCCGAACAGGCCGCGCTGGTGGAAAAAGCCGTCGGACGTGAAAAGGTGCTGATCAAGAGCATCCAGCAGCGCACGCCGCTGGTGGAGACCTACATTCAGAACACGCGGCCCGATGTGAAGCTCTATCAGGTGCCGGTCGATGACCAGTACATGCTGAGCCGCATCGATTTCGGCAGGGCCTTCTTCGACAAGAGCTACGAACCCCGCACGGCCGCCAAGCGCGGCTTCTTCAAGGGCTCGTTTGGGGCCATTACCGGGCTGACCAAGGCGCTGGGGCTGGAGCGGTTTACCTATCAACCCAGCGGCTTCATGATGATGATGTTCCTGGACCCCAAGGGCTTCGACCAACAGCACTACGAGTTCAGCTTTGTGCGCCGGGAGTTTCTCGGCTCGGTCCGCACCTGGGTCTTCGACGCGCACCCCAAGGTAGCCGGCCAGGGCCGGTTCTATGGCCGCATCTGGATCGAGGATGAAGATGGCAACGTAGTCCGCTTTAACGGCACCTACACCGGCCCCCCCACCGAGGACTCCTACAAGTACTACTTCCACTTCGACAGTTGGCGCATGAACGTGCAGCCCGGAATCTGGCTGCCGGTGGCCGTCTACGTGGAAGAGACAACCCGCGCCGAAAGCGCAAAGATGGTCGGACTGAAGGCCCAGACGCACTTCTGGGGTTACTCCCTCAAGCTGCCCACCCGGGATAGCGAGAACGTCAGCGTGAAGGTGGAAGAAGCCGTCGACAAGAGCGACGATTCGCAGGACATGAGCCCGCTGCAGGCCACGCGCGCCTGGGTCACGCAGGCCGAAAACAACGTAATCGATCGCCTGGTGGAGGCCGGGCTGGTGGCGCCGCTCGATCCAGGGGGCTACGAAAACAAGATTCTGGATCAGATCGTGATCAACCTGGTCGTACCTAACAACCTGGCCTTTACCGACCAGTTGCATACGCGCATCCTGCTTTCGACCACCATCGAGACCACCACGGTCGGCAACACCATCCTCATCAGCAAGGGGCTCATCGACAGCCTGCCCAACGAAGAGGCGATCGCCTCGGTGATTGCCATGGAACTGGCCCACATCGCCATGGGCCACCATATCGACACGCGCTACGCCTTCAACGACCGCCTTCTCTTCCCCGACGAGTCGTCTTTCCAGCGCATCGATATGTACCACTCGGACCACGACAACGCGGAAGCCGCCAAGAAGGCCATGGAGTACCTGCAGAACTCCATGTACAAGGACAAGCTGCCCACGGCGGGCCTCTACTATGCGCAGTTGGTCGATCGCGCCAAGGTGCTCAAGAGTCTCAACACTCCCAAGCTCGGCGATTCGCTGCTCCAAGCCGACGGAACCCCGTGGATGGCCGATCTGGAGAGGATGGCGCCCAGTCTGAACTGGGAGGACCTCACCCAGACTGCCGCCCTGCCTCTGGGCAGTTGGCTCAAGACCGATCCCTGGGACGACAAGGAGCACATGATCAACGCCAAACGGTATGCGCCCATGAACGCCCGCGACAAGATGCCGTTTGAAGTGACGCCGCTTTTCTACAAGCTGCAGCGCTACGATGCATCCCGCGCCGAAATACCGACAGCGCCGGCCACAGCCGCCCCTCAGACGCCGCCAGCCGCGGGCAATCAGCCAGCAGCGCCGGCCACAGCCGCTCCTCCGACGCCGCCTGCCACGGGCAATCAGCCGGCAGCGCCGGCCACAGCCGCCCCTGTAACGCCGCCGCCTGCGGCGGCGCCCACGCCAACTGCGCCGACGCAGTAGCAGAGCAAACTTGGAGAACCCTGGACGGCACGCGCCGCACAGCTCATTCCGGACAGGGTTCTCGCTTGAAATTCACAATGCCTTAGCGCAGATTCACCCCGCCTTCCCCAGAATGGATAAACATTGTGCCCACCTGTTTCCCTGCTATGAAACGATCGATCGTTGCCTGGCTCTCCGTCCTGCTTGCCGCCGCCACCTTACCCGCACATGCGCAGGTGTCTCCCTCGGCCGTCACCCGGCAGTTTTCCATCACCGCCGGCGCCCTCGCGTCCGGCTTTCAGACCGACTACCAGGGAAGTTACGTCGCTCAAGCCAGCTCCCAGCCCCTGTATGGCGCGGGCGCCTATGTAGACGTGAAGTTCACCCGTTGGGTTCAGGTTGAAGCGGAGGGCCGCTGGCTGCGTTTCAACCAGTTCGAGAACATCAACCAGAGCAACTACCTGATCGGCCCCCGGCTTCCCATCCAGAGCCTGCGCTTCTGGCGGGCGACCCCCTATGCCAAAGTCCTGATCGGCTACGGGAAGATGAACTTCGAGTACAACGAGGGCACGGGCAGCTTCACCGACATCGCATACGGCGGCGGCGTGGACATCAAGCTGACCAAGAGGATCAGCATCCGGGCCATCGACGTCGAGTACCAGGAGTGGCCCCGGTGGCTGAATAGCTCGCTCTATCCCTACGGCGCCAGCGTGGGCATCGGCTACAAGGTATTTTGAAGGCGCCGAAGCCAGGAAGGAATCTTTCCTGTGAGCGGCTGGCGCGGATTATGGTAGTCTGTGGTCTCCGGGACCGCAGAAACGCTGGCGCGTCTCCGGAATCCCTCGCGTAACTGGCGATTCAGGTGGGCCACCACCGGGGAGCGCGAGGCAGTCCAATGCCGATCGCCTGGGCACTCAGTTCCATGTCCAGCGAACTCGTAGAAAGGACTGCCCATGACCCGTTTACAGACCAGTTTCCGCGATTTCCTGTTCGCATCCGATCCCGAGATATTCGCGGCAATTGCCGGCGAAGAACTTCGGCAACAGGAAGGAATCAACCTGATTCCTTCAGAAAACTACACCTACCCAGAGGTTCTGGCCGCGCTCGGCTCGGTCCTGACCAATAAGTACTGCGAGGGCTACCCCGGCCGACGGTACTATGCCGGGCAAACCTTCACGGACCGGGTTGAGAACGCCGCCCGGGAACGCGCCTGCCGGCTGTTTCGAGCCGAACACGCCAATGTGCAGCCGCTCTCCGGTTCGCCCATGAATCAAGCGGTCTATCTGGCCTTCATGAAACCGGGCGACACGATTCTGGGCATGGACCTCTCCCACGGAGGACACTTGACCCATGGCGCTCCGGTCTCGCACATGGGACAGATCTTCAATTTCGTCCGCTACAAGACCAGGCCGGAACAGGCGGGATGCATCGACTTCGACGAAGTGCGGAGGCTGGCGCTGGAGACCCGGCCGAAGATCGTTCTTTGCGGCTACACCTCGTATCCGCGGGAGTACGACTATGCGGCTTTCCGCTCCATCGCCAGCGAAGTTGGCGCGCTGGCCATGGCGGACGTATCCCATGTGGCCGGCATGATCGCCGCCAACGTCCTGCCCAATCCCCTGGACGCGGGTTTCGACATTGTGACCACCACAACCCACAAGAGCCTGCGCGGACCTCGCGGCGGCATGATTCTCTGCCGCAAGCAGTTCGCTAAACCGATCGACAACTCAGTCTTCCCCGGCTTGCAGGGCGGGCCGCACATGAACAGCATCGCCGCCGCCGCCGCCGCCTTCCGCAAGGCCGAAGAAACAGAGTTTCAGAATTACGCGCGCCAGATTCTTGCCAATGCAAAGGCGCTGGCGGAGGCGCTCACGCAAGCGGGCGTAACGCTGGTCACGGGCGGCACCAGCAATCACATGATGGTAGCCGACACGGTCACGAGTTTCGGCATAGACGGCAAGCAAGCGGAGCAGACCCTGGAACAGATCGGCATCGCCACCAACAAGCAGGTGATTCCGGACGACAAGAACCCTCCGCTGCGGCCGAGCGGCATTCGCATGGGCACCCCGGCTTCAACCACGCGGGGAATGCTGGAGGAGGATATGCGCCGCATTGCGGGATGGACCGTGGATGCCCTTCGCCACTCCGGAGACGCTTCCCGGCTCTCCCGGCTGGCGAGCGAGGTGCGAGAGTTCAGCGCTACATTCCCGATTCCAGGCTTCGATAACCTGCCCTGGTAGTTTGTTCTGATTACCCAGGAGCGAAACAAACATAAGAAGGGCCGCTCCGCATGGAGTGGCCCTTCTTACTTGCCTGAATCATCCCGCCATTATGCCGGAGAAGGCGAACCCTCCGCATATCCCGACCCGCGCGTCTTTGGCTTCAGCCCCCGAGGCATGCTCTTCAGTCTTCGGGATGCTACTTCGCGGCGTCTTCGTTCTTATCGTCCTTTGGCGAATCGATATAGATCAGCACAAAGCGCGTAGCTTTGGCACCGGACTCGTCAATCCATACGATGCGGAATTGGTGAGGAGAACCGGCGCGGAGTTCGTGATGATTGGAAGAGAGTGAATCGTCTGACAAAGTCACACCGCCATCCTTCTGCTCCGAACAGGTTAGACCGCTTCGTGTGGCGGATTGTGCACCAGTAGGCTTGCCCTGATTGCATTCAAGCACCTCGCCGTAGATAGAAAGCGGCTTTCGATAAAAGGCGAGAATTCGGTCAGGAGAGTCCGTCGTTGTGTATTTGGCGACGACTAACCTGAAGTGAGTTTTTCCGAAGGCAAAACCCAGATCCGCGTTGGAATCGTCGTCCGATCCTTTGACGAGAGTTGCGCCAGGATATGCGGGCAAGCCGACGTCCTTCGCACCGGCATGAGAGTTGGCATGCACTTCCAGGTTGAAGTCTTTGTTCTGTGCATAAGATAACCCGCCATCAAAAGCCAGAACAGCCGCACATAGAGCCATCACTGGGATAACGAAGAACCGGCATGTCACAATGCGCATGGAACGCCTCCACTAAAGTATCTGAAAGGTCCGTACGTCGGAGAGGAGATGAAAGTTCCATCTCTGCAAAAATAAGAAAGGGCCACTCGTAAAGAGTGGCCCTTCGTCGCGTTCGAAGTTGTATTGTCCTTACGCCGGTGAAGGCGAGCCCTCGGGGTAGCTTGGTCCGCTGCGGCTTTCGGGCTTGAGCACCTGCTGCACGTCGCCGCCGGTGTCGGAGGGAGAAGCGAGAGCGGAACGCAGCGGGGGGAGTTCCTTTCCCTCGATGAGCATTTGGACCTCTTCCGCATCGATGGTTTCGCGCTCCAGCAGGGCCGCGGCGATGCGGTGCATGGCGTCGGCGTTCGACTCCACGATGGAGTGCGCCGACTGGTAGGCCTCGTCGATCAGACGGCGCACCTCAAGGTCGATCTGACGCGCCGTTTCTTCGGAGAAGTCGCGGTGCTGGGCGATTTCGCGGCCCAGGAAGATCTGCTCCTCCTTCTTGCCGAAGGTGAGCGGACCCAGCCGGCTCATGCCGTATTCGCAGACCATGCGCCGGGCCAGGTCGGTGGCGCTCTCAATATCGCTGCCCGCGCCGGTGGACATCTGGTTGAGGAAGATCTCCTCCGCTACCCGTCCGCCGTAGGAAATGGCCAGATTGGCTTCCAGGTATTCCCGGGTGTAATTGTGCCGGTCGCCGGGCAAGAAGACGGTGACGCCCAAAGACATGCCGCGAGGAATGATCGTGACCTTATGAATTGGGTCAGAGTGCTCGTGCTTGAAGGAGACCAGCGCGTGTCCCGCCTCGTGATAGGCGGTCACCCGTTTTTCTTCCTCGGTGAGCAGCATGGACTTGCGCTCGGCGCCCATGAGCACCTTGTCCTTGGCCACCTCGCAGTCGTACATAACGACCTGCTTGCGGTTCATGCGCGCGGCGCTCAGCGCGGCCTCGTTGACCATATTGGCCAGGTCGGCTCCGCTGAAGCCGGGAGTTCCGCGAGCCAGCACGTTCAGGTTCACATCGTCGGCGATGGGAACCTTCTTCACATGCACGCGCAGAATCTCTTCGCGGCCGCGCACGTCGGGCAGTCCAACCACCACGCGGCGGTCGAAGCGGCCGGGGCGCAGCAGCGCCGGGTCCAGCACGTCGGGGCGGTTGGTGGCGGCCACCAGGATCACGCCGTCGTTCGATTCAAAGCCGTCCATCTCGACCAGCAACTGGTTGAGGGTCTGCTCGCGCTCATCGTGTCCGCCGCCCAGGCCGGCGCCGCGATGGCGGCCCACGGCGTCGATCTCGTCAATAAAAATAATGCAAGGCGCATTTTTCTTGCCCTGCTCGAACAGATCGCGGACGCGGCTGGCGCCAACGCCGACGAACATCTCAACGAAATCGGATCCGGAGATGGAGAAGAACGGCACGTTGGCCTCGCCGGCCACGGCGCGGGCGAGCAGCGTCTTGCCGGTTCCCGGAGGTCCGACGAGCAGCACACCCTTGGGAATGCGTCCGCCCAGCTTCTGGAACTTCGCCGGCTCACGCAGGTATTCGATGATCTCCTTCAGCTCTTCCTTGGCCTCGTCCACGCCGGCCACGTCCTTGAAGGTGATCTTCTTCTGCTGCATGGAGAGCAGGCGCGCGCGGCTCTTGCCGAACGACAGCGCCTTGTTCCCGCCCGACTGCATCTGGCGCATGAAAAAGAACCAGATGGCGCCCAGCAGAATGAACGGACCCAGGCTGAACAGGGCCTGCAGCAGGTAGTTGTTCTGCGGTTCCTTCTTGGAGAAGTGGGCATCGGAGGCCAGCAGCGCAGCCTCAAGGCTCTCGTAGTGCTCCCCGACGTGGGTGTGGAACTGGTCCTTGGGCGAGGCCTTCATATGGCCGTGCAAGTCCCCGCCCTGGATCTCCGCATCGAGCACGTGCCCCTGCTTCACCTCGCTGAACAGGTCGGAGTAGGGAATCTCCCTATCCTTGCCCATGCTGGCGCCCCTCTGCCACACGCCAAAAAGAAGCATGAGGCAAATGAGGATGAAAACCCAGAACATGATCGATCTAACGGTCGAATTCACCAGGATTCCTCTTTCCCGGCGGGGGAGCAGCCGCGCAAAGAACCTTCTACTTCGCCTACCTCACCCTTATAGACGCGCGCAACTCCCTTCAAGTCACAGAAAGTTCACATCGCCGGGACGGCAGACACCAACACCTTGCCGCCTGGATGAGCAGTAACATCAATTGTACTCCCAAGCCGGGAAAACTCGAAGAAGCGCCTGCCGACACAGCCTGGCCCTGGCCCAGAAGCCGGCTCGAGTCAGAGATCCGGACCGGCCTGCCTGCCCGTAAACTCCACTCGGAGAAGGCTATGCCCCGTCTCCCTCCAGAGGGTTTGCCACCACGTGGATTCCCTGCTCCGGCTCCAGTTCCACGCCCTTCATCCACACAATGCGGCCGTCGATTTCGAGGACTGGCCAGAGGGTCCGGCCGGAGCCCGTAACCTTCAGGCGCTCCAGGACATCCTTCACTTTGCGCGGGCCGCTGGAGTAGCGCAGCCGCACCCGGTCGCCCGCCCTCCAGTTGCGCAGCCTGCCGGAACCCGGCTGGCCGGAACCGTACGCCTGGCGTTCGCCCTCCGCAGCCGAACCGGCGACCTCAATCCGCAGCCGAAGACCGAAGGCTCGCGCCACGACCTCACCAGGAATCGCCACGCTGTACTCGGGACCTGCCGCCTCGCCCTTTCCTGCCGCCGAAACCGCTTCCACACCCAGCCGCAACTCGCGCGGGGTTCGCTCGGCGCGCAGACCCTGGGCCAATTCACATCTCTGGCCGGCTCTGCCGGTAAGCGCCAAGGCGCGCAGCGCCTCCGTGGACAGAAAATCGGGCGCGGCGCCCAACCGGCCTGCCGCATACCGCAACAGCCTGCGCTGCAAGGCCGGCGCCAGCGCGGCCAGTCTCGTCACGTCAATCGCGAGGCCCTCGCCGGCGGCGCGGCCTCCACCCCGCACCGGACGCCCCGGCAACAGCATCTGCGGAGCCAGTTTGGCCAGTTCGGCTTCCCACCACGCCTCCTCGTCGCGAGCTAGCGCGGCCATCTGCGCCAGGTGCTCGCGCAGACGCGGATTCCAACCCTCCAACAACGGCAGCAACTCGTGCCGGATGCGGTTGCGGGTGAAGGTGAGGCGCCGGTTCGACGAGTCCTCCCGCCACTCCTGCCCCAGTTCCTTCAGGTAGGCCTCCACCTCGGCCCGCGTGGTCCCCAGCAGCGGGCGCAGAATGCGGCCCTCGGGAAACTCGAGTTTTGGATGAATGCCAGACAGACCCTCAGTCCAGGCTCCGCGCAGAAATTTGGCCAGCACCGTCTCCGCCTGGTCATCGCGGGTATGGGCGGTGGCGATTGCATCGAGCGGTGTTTCGGACATCAGCCTGCGGAACCACTGGTAGCGAAGCCGGCGCGCCGCCTCCTCGATGGTTTCGGCGTTCTGCCGCGCCTGGGCCGCTGTATCGACCCTCGCCTCGTGAAAGGGCAGGCCCAGTTCCGCCGCCAGCCCGCGCGCAAACTCCAGATCGGCGTCGGCCTCGGCGCCGCGCAGGCCATGGTGCAGGTGGGCGGCGTGCAGCACCAGGCCCAGTTCCCCGCTCCGCTCCGCCAGCGCGAGCGCGAGCGCCACGGAGTCCGCGCCGCCGGAAAGACCCACGGCCAGCCGCAATCCCGGCTTGAGCAGCGACAGATCGATGGGCAACATAGGGTGCATCCCAAAATGATAAGGCGGGCACCCGACCGGCGCCCTTTTACGAAAAAGTCTGCCTGAATGCAATGCTCGTTGTATACTTCACCCGTAATGCAAGTATTTGCGATTCTTCCCGCTGCGGGTCTCGGCACCCGGATGGCCGGACCACAGCCCAAACAGTTTCTCGCCCTCAACGGCCTCCCCATCCTGATTCATACGCTGCGCGCGTTTGCGGCGGTGAAGCGGGTAACGGCGATTTATGTGGCCGTGCGCAAACCCGAGATCGAGCGCGTCCAGACCCAAATAGCCGAGTATGGCTTGCCGGCCGCGTCCAGGTCGTCGAGGGCGGCGACAGCCGCCAGCAATCGGTTTCCAATGCATTGTCCGCCCTGCCGGCCGAGGCCGACGACATTGTGCTGGTTCACGACGCAGTGCGCCCGCTGATCGATACCGCCACCATCGACCGCACCATCGACGCGGTCGCCGAGTTCGGAGCGGCCATCGTGGGCCTGCCGGCTGTGGACACCATCAAGCAGGTGGAGCGCACCGCCCACGGCGCCCTCGTGACCTCGACCATCCCCCGCGAATTTATTGTGCTGGCGCAGACCCCGCAGGGCTTCCGCTACGGCCTGCTGCAGCGCGCCTTTGCCGAGGCCACGGCGGACGGCTTTACCGGCACCGACGAGGCCTCGGTCGTGGAGCGCGCCGGCCTTCCGGTAGCCGTGGTCCACGGTTCTCAGATTAATCTGAAGATTACCCAGCAGGGCGACCTGGAGTTGGCGGAGTTCTACCTGCGCCAGCGCGCCCGCTGAGGGAGAATCAAGAGGCAAGTTTTCGATCCGAATTGCACGGAAAGGATCTGGATGAGAAAGATAGCTTGGGTTACATTTGCCTTGCTCTTGTTTGCTTCCACTACGTTGGCTCAGAACAGGGTCGATACGAAGTGGCGCTGCCCGAAACCACCGACATTCCATAGTGTGGCCGTGGGAGACGCACCGAATCACAACTATACGATCATCCAAGGCAGTTGCAAGTCGACAACCAGCGACGCCAGCTTTCCCGAAGACAACAGTGACTATACTGAGTTCCAGGAGATGCTGAATGCGTCCGTGAGCGTTCATGGCCGTATGAATGTGACCATGAACAACGGAGACAAGGTGTACTACTCCTATGAAGGAGCCTTCTCAACCGACACCACAAAGCCATTCTCGCAAAGATGGAAGCTTGAAAACGGCACCGGAAGATACAAATTCATCAAGGGTGTCGGCGCCTGCTCTGGCATAGTTCATGCAGATGGCTCCGGCGATATGGAGTGCATTGGTACGTTTTCGATAGGCAAGAGTAGCGGCAATTAAGAGAACAGGCACGGTAACCATGGAAACAAGGATCGGATTTGGCTTTGACTCGCACGTCTTCGAACCTGGCGTGCCGCTGCGCATCGGCGGACTGACGATCGACCACCCGGAGGGCCTGGCCGGCCACTCCGACGGCGACGTGCTGCTGCACGCCATCACCGACGCTCTGCTGGGCGCCGTAGCCGCCGGCGACATCGGCAGCTTCTTCCCGCCCAGCGATCCGCGCTGGAAAGACGCCGATTCGGTCATCTTCCTCAGCCTGGCCCTGGAAGAGCTGCAGCACGCCGGCTACCGCATCGTGAACATCGACACCACGCTCATTCTGACCGCGCCCAAAATCGCCCCCATCGCCGCCGAGATGCGCGCCCGAGTCGCCGATCAGCTGGGCATTGACATCGACCAGGTGAGCATCAAGGCCAAGACCCCCGAGGGCCTGGGCCTGGATCACGTGGCCCAGTGCCACGCCGTCGCCCTGGTCGAGCGCGTTCAGGAACCCGACGACCTGAAAACCATGACCGCCGTCATCGAAAGCCAGCACCAGTTGGAAGACGTCGTCGAAGACCTGCTCAGCTCCGTCCACGGCATCCCCAAAAAGGGCGTCTCCACGGTCTACGACACCGAGGACATTACGTAGGCGAGTGGTCAGGGAACACGGACCAGGAAATGCGAACCTGAACTCGCCGGAGGTCTTTCCATAGTGAATCTGCGCTTCGCAGCACTTTTTGCAATCGCTCTGCTTGCGTCTTTCGCTTGTCGCGGAGCAGCAGCCCAGACCCCCGACGGGCGCACTCCCGCCGAGATCAGCGACTACCGCACCACCCCCGACTACGCCGAGACCGTCGCCTACCTCGAGCGCATCGCCGCCGCCGCTTCCGGCCAGGTCAAGATCGAAAACTTCGGCAAGACCGGCGAGGGCCGCGACCTGAAGATCGTCATCGCCTCCAAAGACGGCGTCTTCGACCCGGCCGCCATCCACGCCTCCGGCCGCGACATTCTGCTGGTGCAGAACGCCATCCACGCCGGCGAGATGGACGGCAAGGACGCCTGCCTTTCCCTCCTCCGGGATATCGTCATCGCCAAAACCCAAGCCGCCCTTTTAGACCACGTGGTCTTCGTCTTCATCCCCATTTACAACATCGACGGCCACGAGCGGCGCTCGGCATACAACCGCATCAACCAGAACGGCCCCGAGCTGTCCGGCTGGCGCGGCAACGGGACCAACCTCAACCTGAACCGCGACTACATGAAGGCCGACGCCCCGGAAACCCGCGCCTTCCTCAAGATGTTTCACCGCTGGCTGCCCGACTTCTTAGTCGACGACCACGTCACCGACGGCGCGGACTTCCAGTACGACGTGACCTTCATGATCGACGACACGCCCGACGTTGCGCCGGCCACCGCCAAATGGATTCGCGACGCCGTGACCCCCGAGCTAGAGCGCCAGGTCAACGCCTCCGGCCACCTCGCCTTCCCTGCCCTCATCAACCTCAACAACGACACCGATCCCGCGCAGGGCCTGGCCTACAACCCCGACCGGCCCCGCTTCTCCACCGGCCAGATGATCCTTGAAAACCGTCCCGGCCTGCTGGTGGAGCTGCACATGCTCAAGGACTACAAGACCCGCGTCACCGGCAACTACGAGATTCTGCGGGCGTTGCTTGAGGTCATGAACCACGACGCGGCCAAGCTGATTGCCCTGAATCGCGAGGCCGACGCTGCGGCCGCCAGGCTGGGCGCACACCCCTTCAGCAGCGAAAGATTCCCGCTGATCACCGACTGGAACGGCGAGACCACCCCGGTCGTCTTTCACGGCTACAAGTTCACCCGCGCCCTGAGCGAAATCTCCGGCGCCATGTGGGTAAGCTACTCGCACGAGCCCTGGAACGTGACCCTGCCCCTGGCTTCCGGCGCCAAAGTTACTGCTTCGGTTACGCTGCCCGCCGGTTACATCGTGCCCCCGCAGTGGACCCAGGCCATCGACGTGCTGGCGGCGCACGACGTAACCCTGCGCCGCACCACCGCGCCCTGGACCGGTAAAGTCGAGCGCTACCGCTGCTCCGGAATGCAGTGGCGGGCGCAACCCTTCGAAGGCCGGCACCCCATCTTTGGCGGCGAAAACCCGGGCGCGCAGCCCGGCCGCTACGGCCAATGCACGCTCACCAACGACACCCTCACCTTCCCCGCCGGCTCGGTCGTGGTCCCGCTCAACCAGCGGCTTTCCAAAGTCGCCATTCACTGGCTGGAACCCGAAGCGCCTGACTCCGCCCTGCGCTGGGGCTTCTTCGATCCCGTCTTCGAGCAAAAGGAGTATGGCGAGGCCTACGTCCTGGAAAAGCTGGCCCGCGAAAACCTGGCCAAAGACCCGGCCCTCAAAGCCGAGTTCGAGCACCAGATCCAGTCCAACCCGCGCTTTGCCTCGAGCCCGGACGCCCGCCTCGAGTTCTTCTACGAGCGCTCGCCGTGGTTCCAGGAGAACCGCGTGGGCGAGTACCCGGTCGGCCGCCTGATCTCGCTTGACGGCCTGCCGCTGGAGTAACGGACTTCGATTTAATGGGGCATGCGCCGGCGATTTTCATTGCGGATTTCGCCGTTTGGCTATACCTTGTCTCAAAGTTTCCATCCCACTTCCGGAGTGTTCTCTATGCAACCCGATCCCGAAGCGGTCAGGCACATTATCCTGGTCATGCTCACAATCATCCCCATCATTATGGCGGTGGTGATTGCCATTGTGATGGTGCCTTGCTGGTTCATCCTGAAGAAGGCCGGCTTTACGCCATGGCTCTCGCTGCTGTGCATCATCCCATCGCTCGGTACCCTGGTTCTGCTTTACCTGCTCGCCTTTGCGGAGTGGAAGGTTGTGACAGTTCCGCAGCAAGGCTGGATGCCGCAACCGCCGTACCCGCCGCAGCCGCCCTACCCACCGCAACCGCCGTATCCGCCCCATGCCTGAGCTGGTTCCGCGCCAGCCGGTGAGGGAGCGAATGTTAGCATCGTGAGTGGAAAGAAGCCTTCAAATGCCTGATTCCGCTCCCTCAGGGGCGAAAACTCCCCGCGTCCGTTTTGCCCCCTCGCCCACGGGCTTCCTGCACGTGGGCAGCGCCCGCACCTTTATCTTCAACTGGCTCTATGCCCGCCACAATCATGGAACCATGGTCCTGCGCCTGGACGACACCGACGTAGAGCGCAACACCGAGACCAGCGTCCAGTCCATCTTTGAGGGACTGCGCTGGCTGGGGCTGGACTGGGACGAAGAGTACAAGCAATCCGAGCGGCTCGACCTGCACCGCCGGCAGGCCGAAGCCATTTTCGCCAAGGGCCTTGCCTATCGCGACTTCACCCCCGCCCACGCGGAAGCGGACGAGCACTCCTCCGCGCAGGGCGCATGGCTCTTCAACCCCGGCATGAGGGAAATGTCACAGGAAGAGTCCGACCGCCGCGCCGCCGCGGGCGAGCCGTTCGCACTACGCTATCGCGTCCCCCGAGGTGAGGGCCGGATTTTGAGTTTCGTTGACGGCGTCTACGGCGAGCAGTCCAAGCTCGCCGACGAGGTCGAAGACTTCGCGCTGCTGCGGTCAGATGGCCTGCCCACCTACCACCTGGCCTCCTGCGCCGACGACGCCGATCTCGGCATCAGCGACATCATCCGCGGCCAGGATCACCTGACCAACACCTTCAAGCATCTGCTCATCTTCGAGGGCATGGGCGTCCAGCCGCCCCAGTTTGCGCATCTGCCTCTGCTCGTCGCCCCCGATGGCGCCAAACTCTCCAAGCGCAAGCACGGCCCCGTCGTCAGCGTGACCACCTACCGCGATGCCGGCTTCCTCCCCCAGGCCTTCGTCAACTTCCTCTGCCTGCTGGGCTGGTCGCCCAAGGACGACCGCGAGTTCCTCACTCTCGACGAGCTCACTACCGCGTTCACTCTCGAGGGCGTCAACCGCGCCAACGCCGTCATCAATTTCACTGACGCCGATCCCTTTGATCCCAAAGCCGCCTGGCTCAACGCCGAGCACATCCGCGCCCTGCCCGTCGACGAGCTCGCTCCTTTACTCGGACCTTTCTTCTCTCAGGCCGGTCTTGCGACTACGCCGGAAAAGCTCCTCGCAGTCACCCCGCTCATCCGCGAGCGCATCAAACTCCTCGGCGAAGCTCCCGCCGCGGCCGACTTTTTCTTCGTGAATGAACTCGCGCCCTACGATCCAGCCGAGTTGATCCCTCAAAAGGGCGATGCGGCTATGGCCCGCCGCGTCCTTGAGTACGCGCTCGAAGTTCTGCCCACGGTCAACTTCGATCACGATTCGCTCGACCAGGCACTGCGTGCGGCAGCCTCTCGGTTGGGTGTCAAGGCTGGGACAATGTTCCAGCCCATCCGGGTCGCCGTCTGCGGACGCAAAAACGCGCCGCCGCTCTTTGAGACCATGGCCGTTCTCGGCCGCGACGTCTGCCTGGCCCGCATCCGCCAGGCCGAAGCCAGCCTGCAATCGTTCGTAGCATGAGCCGGCGATAGAGTCACCCGGTAGCACGGATTGTGTGAAAAATCCCTGCGGAGCGAAAAACCGAGAACCAAGGAGATAAGATGCACGTAAATCGTTTTGTCACCTCAGAGAGCGTGTCCCTGTCGTGAGATATACCCGCCTATCGAGGTGAAACAGAACTCGTTAAGGAAAGCCATGACAAACGGACGAACACATAATCCGATGCTTTGGAGCACCATCGCCATCGTGCTCCTGGTTGCCGTAACGGCAGTAGCAGGGATATTTTGGCCGGCAACATATGCGAAGGAAACACTATATTCGAGTGCCGGGGCCATTGGCAGCGATCTTGTCGATCTGCTGTTGGTCGTGCCGGTCTTGCTGATCAGCGGCGTCTTGGGGTATCGAGGGTCGGTTCCCGCGCGTTTGGTCTGGCTGGGCACCCTGGGCTATCTGCTCTACAACTTTGTTCTTTACGCTTTCGGGGTGCACTTCAACGCGCTGTTCCTGGTCTATTGCGCGACTCTGAGCCTGTGCTTCTACGCCACGGTATTCTGTCTTCCGTTGATTTCTCTCGAGCAGATCGCCCAAACCTATCGTCCTCGCGCGCCGCGAAAAACGACCGCTATCGTGCTCCTGGTAATTGCCGTACTATTCGCTGCTTTCGATTTGGGCGAGGACATACCCGCGCTGCTTGCGGGGCGAGTCCCTCAAAGCGTCATCCAGGTGAACCTGCCTGTAAGTTTCATTCATTGCCTAGACCTGATCTTCCTCTTACCCGGCATGTGCATAACCGCATATCTTCTGTTCCGCAGAAAAGCATCCGGTTACGCACTTGGGCCGGCATTTCTGGCTCTGTTGGCGATCATGAACGTAGAACTTGCGGTCCTGATGGTGGTAATGGCCCTCAAGGGTTGTTTTGGAATGTTCTACCCGATGATCGTCTCTTTCGCTGTGGTAGGTGTTGGTTGTGCGGTTTTGCTGTGGTTCTACTTCGCGTCGGCGAAAGAGGGCAGGTAGCCCGGGTCTAACCATCCTAGAGTGAATGAATGCCTCTCGATAAGAATGAAGGCTTCGTCCTTATCGAGGGGCGCTCAATCGCGGTGGCAGATTGAGATGTCGGCCGACAGCTCAATCGATAATGTAATTAAGATATGGTGTGTGCTTCAACTGCCCACTGCTTGAGAATCTCCCGTGCCGCTGTTTTTGAGTGCAGCCCTCCAGTGGGATAATAAATACCAGCCATGACTAACGAAAATCCAGATAGCCAAGCCG
>Ga0187852_1000778_pt1 | contig 33400 bp, 30 predicted proteins | sample June2016WEW_6_40_FD_134511 | JGI IMG/M metagenome (GOLD analysis project Ga0187852, IMG submission 134511) | Peatland microbial communities from SPRUCE experiment site at the Marcell Experimental Forest, Minnesota, USA - June2016WEW_6_40 | ecosystem: Environmental > Terrestrial > Soil > Wetlands...
CCACGTTCCGTCCCACGGCTCACGCCGTGGGCTACTTTCTGGCGCCGCTCCGCGGCTTTCGAAGTCCCGGCGCCTTAAGTAAACGCTTATGGGGCTTGCCCCACCCACGTCGGGTTAGCGGAAATGCGGGGACAGCAAGCCGTCCCCCTCGAACGGCACGCGGGTTGCCGGTTGACGGACGCACTTTTTGGAACTTTTAGCCGCTCCAAGCGGAATACCCGATGAAAGCGGAGGACGATGGCCGATCTCACTGAACTTCGCGATGAGCAGTTGCTGCGGATGATGCAGGCCGGCGACGAAAACGCCTTTACCTCTCTGTATCGGCGTCGTCAAGGAAACATTTACCGCTTTGTGCTCGAGATGAGCGGGTCGGCCCCGCTCGCCGAGGACGTCACGCAGGAAGTCTTCATGGCGCTGATTCGTGAGAGCCGCGGATACGACCCGTCGCGCGGTCCCCTCTCCGCCTATCTGATCGGAATGGCGCGCCATCACGCCCTGCGGATGCTCAAGCGTGACCAGACGTACGTCTCGGCGCCGCAAGCGGAAGAGAGTTGGAGGGATCCGGGAGACGCCGTTCCGGGGTCCGGGGAAGATCCACACTCCGTGATGACCCGCCGGGAAGCGATCGATTCGGTGCGCCAGGCGATCTTGAGCTTGCCCGAGCACTACCGTGAAGCTGTGGTTTTGTGCGACTTGAATGAGATGAGCTACGAGGAAACGGCGTCGGTTTTGGATTGTTCAGTGGGGACGGTGCGGTCGCGATTGCACCGCGGCCGCGCCTTGCTCCTCCAGAAACTCACGGGCGGGGTGAAGGTGGAGCCTGCCCGTGAGGCGATCAATGGCAGCAGGTGTCTGGCATGAATTGCAAAGACTTCGGAAACATGATTCACGAGCTGGTGAGCGGCCGGGTGGCTGACAAGACAACGCAGCTCGAGGCATTGGAGCACGCCGGCCATTGCCTTTGGTGCGCCCGGCGTCTGGATGAAGAGAACAAGCTGACAGAACGGTTGCAAGCCTTCGCCGGCAGTCTTCAGCGACAGCGCGCGCCGCTGCGAATAGAAGCGGAACTGCTTCAAGCTTTTCGCGAAAGGAAGCTCGAAGAAGGTACGCCGCTTTTTGGGGCGGCTTGGAGACGCTTTTGGCGCGGCGCAGCCTGGGGGTTGGCATTTGCCGCGATGGCCGCCACGGCGTGGATTATGATCATTGAATGGCCGCGCCTTCATCGGGGCACGAGCGTCGTTCCATCGCACGTCTCCACCAGCCGGCCGCAGGTTAGCCCCAATGCTTCAAGGGCTAACGTTAACCCGGGTTCGGGCGAGACAGGGGCCACCCTGAAGAGCGACGCCAAAACCCAGGCGGCCCAGATCCGGAATTCGCAGCGGCCCCTGCCGGACGAGTCTCGAAGCGAAGCGACTACGGATTTCATTTCCCTTGGGACTTGCGACGACTCCCAATGCATGGAAGAGGCCACGCTGGTCCGCGTGGCGCTCCCTGCCGAAGCACTATTGGCGTTCGGCTTAGGGACGGACAACGAATATGCGCCGGACGCCATCGTTCAGGCGGACGTCGCCTTGGGAAGCAACGGGGTTCCATTTGCGATTCGGTTTGTGAATTAGGAGGCGAATCGGGTGATCGGGTGAACATAGGACGGAACGCGAATGGGGTGATCAGTGGATCAGATGAGCAAGAAATCTGGACGGCATGGTCTGGCAGGCGGGTGCTCGCGGGGTGAGACCACCGTTCTGCTCTTTGCTGACCCGATCACCCGATCTCCCGATCACCCGATTCGCGCAGGAGGAGACAATATTATGAAAAAGAACAAGTCGAGATTAGCAAGGGTCTGGGCAGCAGGGATCTGCTGCCTGTGCCTGACCGCGGTCTTGTTGCCGACTGCCGCAGCACAAAACCCACCCGCCGGGGGTGGCGGCTTCGGGAGGGCACGTTTCTTCGGCGCCGAACTCTTCTCAGCCGGCAAGGTGGTGACCGGGGCGCCCTATTCTGCGCAAGCGGTTACTGAACACACCCAAGTTCTGGCGGATGGAAACAGCATTCACACCACGACCACCGCCGCCGTCTACCGCGACAGCCAGGGCAGAACCCGGCGAGAGCAGGAACTCGGGGCCATCGGCCCCTGGGCCGCCGAAGGGGGTCCTCGTAAACTGATAGCGATTGGCGACCCCGTGGGCGGATCACTCTACATGCTGAATCCCAAGACCCAGGCAGCTCGCCAAATGCCCTTCCCGGCGCGCGCGGGAGCGCGCTGGAATGCTCAAAGGACTGAGCGCGCAAAGACTGAGAACCCCAACGTGACGACGGAGTCGCTCGGCACGCAAGCGATTAATGGAGTGACGGCGCAAGGGACTCGTACTACTCGCACCATCCCCGCCGGTCAAATGGGCAACCAGGCTCCGATTGTAATCACCATCGAGCGCTGGTACTCGCCGGAATTGCAAACTGAGGTTATGCGCAAGGAAACCAACCCGCAGTTTGGCGATACGACATTCCAGCTAACGAACATCGTGCGCGCGGAGCCTCAGGCCTCGCTCTTCCAGGTGCCATCCAACTATACCGTTAAGAGTGGGCGACCTTCGAACCACGGCCCGGCAGAAGAGACGCCTGCGGAACGGTGATAGCGATTCAAGCGCGGGGGGCGGCCTTGTGCCCGCCCTCCGCTGGCTGCCAAGCTCGATTGCGCATGCCCTCATCACGCGCCGTCGCCTGACTGGTCACAGAATGGGCGGCCGCCCGGCGCACCCCACAGACTTGCCCGCCCTGATGTCGTCATGTTTCCCCTAGCTTTATCTCCCACTACGATGCCTAACCAATTGAACTGCCAGCCTCGTGTCGCTGGACACTGGGGCGCGGATGGATTAGGCTAGTTTGCGGTCAATGAGCGGCGCGACGGGGCCCTCGCCGTGAAACACGCGAGGCCAGTTCCGTCTTGAACGATGGTTCTGTCCAATAGGCTTCCACCACTAGCGTCTGCAGCACGGTCGTCATGGAGATGTGGCGTCACGCTCTCAATCATTTGTCTCCTCTCGTCGCACGCAATTAGCGCCCAAGAAGAACTCGAGCATCCCTACATCGAGCCTAGGGACATCAAGCCTGAGACCTGCCTGACCTGTCATCCCGAGAAAGAACAAGGCCGGTTCATCCATACCGCGGTCACGATGGGTTGCCCGCGGTGCCACCACATCGTGTCTGAGAAAAACAAAACGACGATCACCTTGTTCGCTTCCGGAGCCCACTTATGTGAAAGGTGTCATGAGGCAATTCAAGGCACGGTCATTCACGGTCCGTACAGGAACGGCCAGTGCCTGATCTGCCACGATCCTCACGCCTCGGAATTCAAGGCCGAGACACGTGCTGATGTGAATACGCTCTGCCTGGAGTGCCACGCGCCAAGACGCAGCGCGGGGAATACAGTAAACCTCTTCGGGCTGCAGTCCATTCCGAAGGCCGAGTTCGAAGCGGCCGCAAAAATCGAGCTCGATCCCAGCTTGCGTTTCGGCCATCCCCGGCCGTCTCATCCTGTTGCCGAAGTTGCGGACCCGCTGCATGCGGGCGAAAAGATGTCGTGCCTGAGTTGCCACGCCCCGCACGCCTCGGAACGGGCGCACCTCCTCGTTTCATCGAAAGGCGGCGAAAGCGTCTGCGAGGCGTGCCACCGGGCCATCGGGAGAGGGAATAGGGAATAGGGATTAGGGATTAGCTAGCGGCAACGACGGAGTCGCATGTCCCCCGGCAGCTCACACCTCAAACGCAGCAGCTTGTACGTAATTGCCATTGCCAGTTCCCTACTCCGGCTCCCTAATCCCTGTTCCCGAATCCCTATTCCCTTGTTGGAACCCACTTGCTTATGGGATGGCTTTCGGGAAACAATCTTCTCGTCGAGACTTGCGGACTGCCGAGGCCGGAACGGACGTCGCCAGTCTCGTGCCGGGTGGCTGGGATTCGGAAGGTTGAGCGTTTGCGCTTGCCAGCGACTGCCTGTTACTAAACGGAGGATTTCCTTATGGCCGAGACTCTGTCACGCAGGACTTTTATTTCATTGGCGGCGCTCGCGGCGTCAGGTTTGAAGTTGAGTTTCGCAGCCGGGGACGAGACGCCGACTTCAATCATGCCTCGACTCGGCGTCATCACGGACGAACTAACAGAGAACTTCGAAAAGGCGTTGGATTTCATTTCGGAAAATTCACTGGGCTGTTGCGAGGTGCGTGAACTGTGGAGCAAGAACGTGGTCAAGCTCTCTCAGGAGGAGTTGGAGCGCGCCAAACAATTGATTGAAGAGCACCACCTGAAGGTTTCTGAAATCGCCTCGCCGCTTTTCAAGTACAATTTGCCAGGCATGCCTTCGCCGCGCCCCAATTGGGGCGATACTTTCAAGGCCGCCGACTTGTCGGACAAGGACACCGAGAGTCTGCTGGAACGTGTCTTCAGGATCGCCCCGTTTTTCGGGACTTCCAAAGTGAGGGTCTTCAGTTATTGGCGGGTCGAGGATCCGGAAAAGGCTTACCCGTTGGTCCGCGACCGCTTGGCTAAGGCAGGCGCGATGGCTGCTCAGCACAACATCACGCTGCTTCTCGAGAATGAAACCGATTGCAATGTGGGGACCGGAAGAGAGCTGGGGCGGATGGTTCGGGACATCAATTCACCCAACCTGCTTGCTATGTGGGACCCCTGCAATGCGCTGGGACTGGGCGAGGTGCCCTACCCCGACGGCTACCGCGAAGTCCGCGGCCTCTTCCGCCATATGCACGTCAAGGACATGCGGAAAAATCCCGCCACTGGGAAGTTTCAATACGTTCCGGCAGGCAAAGGTGCGATCGACTATCGGGGGCAATTCAAAGCGCTGCGCAATGATGGATACGACGGGACCATGTCCATCGAGACTTCCTATGTTCGCCCCGATAAGGATAAGCTGGAAGCTACGCGCGAGTGCCTGGACGGGTTGCTCAGCGTTTGGAAATCGTAGCAAGACAGGATTCAGGAGTCAGGAGTCAGGATTCAGAAGTCAGGAGTCAGAATAACAGCATTGGCACGGTGTCATGCTGAGCGTCGCGAAGCATCTCTGCAGTTGATCGCAGGCTGTTTCGCGTGACCGGCAACTGCGGAGATCCTTCGGCCACCGAACGGCAAGGCGGCCTCAGGATGACAGGCGCGTTCGATGAACGGCTCCATTCTGACTTCTGACTCCTGACTCCTGAATCCTGACTTCTTAACATGTTTTCTTCCCGCACCAACTGGCCGCTCGGTCCGAATCGTTTGTCACTCGAGATTGAAGAGCTGAGGCGTCAAGGGGTCTCTCTTTTCGACGTGACCGAATCGAATCCCACACGCTGCGGATTCGTTTTTGATGGGCGCGACATCTTCGATGCGCTCGCTAGTCCCCAGGCGCTGAACTACACACCGGATCCGCGCGGCTTACTTTCGGCGCGGCAAGCGGTGGCGAGCTATTACGCTGAGCGGGGGATCACGCTTGACTCGGCGCAGATCTTCCTGACCACAAGCACCAGCGAAGCCTACAGCTACATATTCCGCCTGCTCGCCGACCCCGGCGACGCCATCCTGGTACCGCAGCCGAGCTATCCGCTCTTTGACTTCCTGGCCGGATTAAACGATGTTCGGGTTATCGCCTATCCGCTGTTCTACGACCACGGTTGGCAGATTGATTTGCCTGCGCTTGAAGAGCGCCTGGAGGACCGCGCACGCGCCATTCTGGTGGTCCATCCCAACAATCCGACGGGGTCGTTTGTGCGGCGTGAAGAACTTGCCGAATTGCTCGCTTTTTGCCAACGGCACGACATGGCTCTGGTGGCCGACGAGGTCTTTGCCGATTATTCGCTGGCCATGGACCCGCAGCGTGTCGTTAGCCACGCAGCGGTCACCGAAGCGCTTACATTCACGCTGAGCGGCCTTTCCAAAATCTCCGCTCTTCCCCAAATGAAGGTGGCCTGGGCGGTCGTGAACGGGCCCGCGCAACTTCTCCGAGACGCCCTGGCGCGCCTGGAGATCATTGCCGACACGTATCTTTCCCTGAGCGCGCCGTTGGCGCTGGCCCTGCCGAAGTTGCTCGAGACACGCCGTGCGCTTCAGCCACAGATACTGGAACGAGTCAGGTCCAATCTGCAGTTACTCGACGCGCGACTTCGAGCGAACCAGCCCATAAACCGGCTGGAGGTAGAAGGAGGGTGGTACGCCATCCTGCGGCTTCCCTCGATCCGAACGGACGAGGATTGGGCCATAGAACTCGCACGCCAAGACGGCGTCCTGGTACACCCGGGGCATTTCTTCGACTTCAGCTCGGAAGGGCACTTGGTGATAAGCTTGATGACCGAACGGGCAGTTTTCGAAGAAGGACTAAGAAGAATCCTCGCACGCGTGGCCCATTGCGTGTAACGTCTTGCGATACGGAGTGTCAGCCATAAATAACATTGGTAGGCCTCTCCTTTGGAGCCTGTGTGAAGACTTCCTTTGGACTGTCATTCCGAGCGAAGCGAGGAATCTCGCTCTGAGCATTTTCAGCGCACTGCGAGATTCCTCGTCGCCTGCGGCTCCTCGGAATGACAGCGAAAACGAGTACTCCCACAGGCTCCCCAAGGGAGAGGACTACTCTTCCAACTGGGAAGTAGGGATAATCCTAGTTTATCTGGCTACGTTTGCCGGCGGGTGCGGGCCGCGACACAGCGCACCGATAGCCTACGCCGCTTTTGTGGCGAATAACGGGAGTTCGACTCTGGCAGAAGTTGATTTGGCGAGTTTCCGCGTGCGCGCAAGCTTGCCGGTCGCGGCCCGCCCGGAACGAGTTCTGGTAAGGCCTCTGAGCAAGGAATTATGGGTAGTAACGGGCTCCGGTGAAATCAGCATCGTTGAGTTTTCCGCACTGCGCGTGGTGAGGAATCTGCATATTGGAGAGGGCGCCCGCGACCTTACTTTTTCATCCTCCGGGCGCCAAGGTATCATCCTCGACCCTGGAAAAGGGCAAATCGTTTTCATCGACGCGGAAAACTACAAGGAAATAACTCGCCTCAGCCTGGGCGCGCCTCTCACCGACCTCGCGTTGACGCCCGACGGGAACACACTGGTGGCTTCTTCCCGCGCCTCGGACCAGCTCTTCTTCGTAAAAGTGGATAGCCGGAGGGTGCTCGGCTCGGTCAAAGTCGGCAGAGGCCCCGGTCCGATGGTTATCCTTCCCAACAGCTCGAAGGTCTTCGTGGGTGACACCGAGGAGCCGGCCATATCCGCAGTGGACCTGACTACACAGCAACTTCTGGCCAACATCGAGATGGCGATTCGGCCGGGCGCGATGGTCCTCAAACCGGACGGCGGAGAGCTCTTTGTGCTCGAGGACGAGGGAACCCGCATGGTGATCGTGGATACGCAGCAGGACAACGTGGAGCAGAACTACCCCACCGGCCACAAGCCTGTGGCTGGAGTATTCCAACTGGACCCGTTGGTCCTTTACCTCGCCAACGCCGGCGACGGCTCCGTGATGGCCTTGGATGTCCAGAACCGAACTTTACTGGCGGCAATCCACATTGGAATCGAGCCGCGAGCCCTGGCGCTCACTCCCGATGAAAGGTTTCTGGCCGTGGCGGACACCTCCGCTTCGACGCTGGCAGTCCTTCAGACAAACCCCACAACCCTGCTCACAACCTTCCCCGTCGGCGCCAGGCCCGTGGACGTGGTGGTCCCAGGATGGATAATTCAATGACGAGTGATAAGTGATGAGTGACGAGATCGGGTGATCGGAAGATCGGGTGATCGGGTGAACGAAGAACTGAATGAGGTACCTGGAAGATGGAAGGTGGCGGATGCGGTAATCCGGCATACCACGTACGACCTACGACCTACGATTTGTTCTCCCGATCTCCCGATCACCGGATCTCCCGATTTTTTCACCAGCTAACGAGTTCGTCGGAGAGCCGCAGAGCAAGCCAGCCTTCTTGGGGGATGATTTGGATGGGCAGGGCGTTCACCCAAATTGAAGCCTGCAAGCGGATTTGTTGGTGGGGCTCATAACCCAGCAACTGATAGTTCAGGCGCAACTCGAAGATGCGATGGAACGCAACTTGGAGTTGGGTGGCTATTCCCGGCGGGACTACCAACGGCTCGTCGTTTTTCCACAAGCTCAACCCGCTCAGGCTGGAGTTGCGGATGGAGGCATGAGCGCGCACACGGCTGCTGTCTACTACGTTCACTCGAATTTCGAATTCCGCATGGTCTTTCAGAAACGCCTCGCTGAGATCCAGACGCAGGAAAAGCGCTTCCCGGCTGAACCCGTAATAGAGCGCTTCCCAAACCCTGGCGGCTCCGTGCATCGAGCCGAAGCGCGGGTCGGGAAGATAGAGTCCGGCGCCCAGCCACTCGAAGTAATTGGTGACCGCGCCATCGATTCGGGGCTGGATGAGCCCCGTGGGTGGAACGCTCAAAGCCGTGTCGCGCGGGCGCTTGATCGGTTCCGCTAACTCGTCCGCCGGAAAACCGCCCAGCATCTTGTAAAGATTACTGAGATGCTTTCGATACAGCAGATCAAACTCTTCATCGTTCGCGGTAGAATGTTCCGGGCCGTACCACCAGCACCAGTCACTGCCCTCAGCCACCCACAACTCCTGTTGCGCAAGATCGACGTCGCTCTTCGGGGCATTGACGCTCGTTCGAGCGTAGAAATCGCGCGCTTCTGAAAGCAGGTCCCAGGCGCGGTTGTCTTCATCCGCTCCAATCCAAACGTCGTAGTTGGCGTTAATCCACGATCCGGGGGTGACATGAGTCAAACGTCCTGGTTCTGTAACCTTCAGGGCTTCGCTCGCGGTCACCGCCTTGAGTTCGGGGTCAGCCGCCAGCCGGGCGTAGAAGCTCTTCAGGAACTCCCTGCCGTTGCCGGGGTAATACTCCCAGGCGTTTTCACCGTCCAGGATAACCGATACAACGGCAGGCTTGCCCCAAACGCTCCGGCCTGCCGCTTTGATCCGCTGGTGCAGGTCTGCCGCAGCATCGTGCGGATTCATGCGGGAGTAGACGAACCCCACCAAGTCGGAAAGCTGGTGATCGCGGAAGAAGAGCGAGATGCTGCGCCCTTCGGAAGTCAGCACATGCGGCCGGTAGAGTTCTGAACCTCCGTCCGTGGTCCCATCGCTTCGACGGTTGAATCCCTTCTGGATGGAGCGCCCCAGCACGCCTTCGTCAGTGGCCGCCCACGCGAATCCCTCGTCAGCGGCCAGACGCAGGACTTCATCCGAGACACTTCCCTCACTCGGCCAAAGCCCGCGCGGCTTCGAGCCGAAGACTTGCTCGTGAAGCCGGACCGCTGCACGCAGTTGGTCGCGGGCATCTTCCGGGTGCTGAAAGCGACGGCGCGGCAAACGAATTCCCGGGCGAGATTCCGCCGCGATATTGGAGTCGCAGAGAAGAGGAAGAATAGGATGGTAAAAGGGCGACGTCGAGACCTCAATCTGCCCGCGCTCACTGGCGGACCTGTACTCATCCAGAACTCTGCGGAATAGTTCCACTTCCTTCTCATGCAGCACAGACTTATCGGCCTCGCTGTAGCCCCGTTCCTGCGCCACGAGTCTTCTGATCTGCGGGTCGCCGGCCAGGTAGATTTCATCAAACCAGGCAAGCTGCGAAAGCAGTTGTAAATCGAGCAGGTCTTGCGCCGAGAAGAAACGCGCAGAGGAGGCGAGGTCCGCATTTCGCGATTTGTCCCACAATTCGCGGAAACGCGGGTAGCGGCTGAGAAGGTTCTGATGGTTAAGCTGGAAAGCGGTTTGCAAAAGGACGTGACGGTCGTCCTGGCTTAATCTTTCGACAGGCTTGAACGCGACTTCGTACGGGCGCTCGAGCGCAGTCTGCTGCGCGTAATCCTGCACCTGCACCACCAGCGAAGGTACCAGATTGAAAGTCATGTGGACGGTCGGGAAATCGCGCAGCATCGCCACCATGCCGAAATAGTCCTTCAACGCGTGAAGGCGCGTCCAAGGCATAGTGTAGCGGCCTTCCCCCAGGTCCTTGTAGAAGGGCTGGTGCATGTGCCAAAGCAGCATTAAGTAGGTCTGGGCCATAAGAAAGTAATCGGCAATCGGTTAGTTTAGTACAGATGCGACCTTGCGCCTCCCACGCTCCGGAGCGTGGCTCTGCCGCCCCGCCTTGCGGAAAGCTCCGAACATGTGAAGAAATTCGGAATGGGTCATCCTGAGCGAAGCGAAGGATCTCTGCAATTGTTCGTAAGTCGTTGAACGATCGGAAACTGGGGAGATGCTTCGCTTCGCTCAGGATGACAGGTGGCTGATTCTTTCACATCTTCTCCGGCTTTCCGACCCGCGTTCCCATCACCAGGTTCTTGGCCAGGCTGCGCCTCGGCCGTTGAGGCGGAGCCTCAACCTCGGAGCAAGATTTTGGGTCCCTTCCCGGAAAGGCAAAGCCTTTCCGCAAGACAGGGCGGCGAAGCCGCAGGTCCTCACCGACAACAGCAGGCGTGATTTGAACAGGCCTGAACTCAACGCGCCGCTACAAATCCGCGAACCCATATGCTACGATGAAAGCGAGGACGGCACGAGGGACATCCGTTTGAGGCCCGCTTCCCGCCCGCGTCAGGAACCATGCGGATACTTACCCGCTACATTTTCAAAGAGATCTCCTCTCATTCGCTGCTGGGATTACTGGTCTTTACGTTTGCAATCTTCATTCCGCGGCTGGGGCGTTTGCTCGAGTTGGTGGTGCGCCATAGCTTGCCACTCCCCCGGATGCTGACCCTTTTCATGCTGCCCATCCCAAGCATCCAGGTGCTCACGGTTCCCATGGCGGTTCTGGTTGGAACCCTGATCGGCCTCAGCCGCATGGCGGCGGACGGCGAGGTTATCGCGGCACGCGCCTCGGGCATCGGACTCTCGCAATTCGTCAGGCCGGTAATGCTCTTTGCAGTGGGTGGGTGGGCCCTCACCCTGTGGATGAGTGTGTTCCTCGCGCCCCAGGCCGGCCGCAGTTTGACTCGCATGGAAGCCGGGCTGAAGGCCAGCCAAGTGCCATACGAGATCCAACCGCGCGTGTTTATTGAACAATTCCCCAATTTACTTCTTTACTTGGAAGATGTAACGGGCTCCCGTGCCAGATGGCGGGGCGTCTTCATTGCAGACACCACTCAGCGTGACCAAGTCAAGGTAACCTTAGCGGAAAGCGGAGTGCTTGTCAACGAAGCCGCCAACGGCCGGCTGGTCATTCACCTGAATCAAGGCATGACGCACGAGATCGATCCGCAAAACCCGTCACAATATTCCGTGGTCACTTTCGCAAATACCGACATTCCCGTACCGCTCGATCAGGCATCCACTTCCGGCCCCGAGAGCTTCCCCACTCCGCTGCTTTCGCTCCATAAGTTGATCGAGCAGACGCACTCGCCCCACGATCGGCAAGCCGCCCTCGTGGAACTGCATTATCGATTTGCTCTGCCTGTCGCCAGCCTGGTTCTGGCTCTGGTGGGAATATCCTTGGGCCTCTCGACGCGCAAAGGCGGCAAGGCCGTGGGACTGATCCTGACCATGGTGCTGGTCTTTATCTATTACATGATCATGGTCTTCGGTCTTAGCTTCGCGAAACAAGGCCGCCTCCCTCCTGTTATCGGGCTCTGGATTGCCAACGTCATCTTCGCCATCGCTGGCGTACTGATGTTGTTTCAACTTCGCAGTGTGCGGAGCCATCTCCAATTCGTTCAGGATTGGATGGACGACTTGGCTCGCCGCTGGGAAGCCCGGCAGGCCCGCCCTCGACGTGGACGAGTCTCCGAACCCTCCGTGAAGACTCGCACCCCCGGCAGTCGGATCTTTCAGATTCTCGACATCTATATTATCCAGGGTTGGTTCTTCTACTTCTTTATGCTGCTGGTTACCTTCACGGGCATTTACATTATCTTCGACTTCTTCCAACTCCTGGGAGATATGGTTCGCAACCACGCTTCGGCAGGCCTGGTCCTGAATTACTACCGCTTCCTTCTTCCTCAGATTATCTACTTGATGCTGCCGCTTAGCATCCTTGTCGCCACGCTGGTCAACTTCGGCCTGCTTACCAAGTCTAACCAGATTACCGCCATCAAAGCAGCGGGCGTCAGCCTCTACCGGATTTCCGCTCCCGTGCTACTGGTGGCCGTGCTCATGAGCCTGGGCATGTTTTTCCTTTCCGACGATTTCCTGCCGCAAACCAACCAGCAGCAGGATGCTTATCGCAATCAGATCAAAGGGAAGCCGCCACAAACCTTCTACCGCCCGGAGCGGCAATGGATCTTCGGGCGAGCGGCTCGCATTTACAACTACAGATTCTTCGATCCTGATAAGAACGTTTTCGCAGACTTCACCTGCTTCGAGTTCGATCCTCAATCCTTTCGCCTCACTCGCCGGGTTTACGCTGCGCGGGCATTCTGGGAACCTGCCATCCGCGGCTGGGTGCTCGAGAACGGTTGGGTGCGCAACCTGAAGGGCGAACAGGTTGAGAAGTACTTTCCGTTTTCGGTTGATATGTTCCCTGAGATGTCGGAAGAACCCGCCTACTTCAAGAAAGAAGTGAGACCTTCTGAACAGATGAGCGCACTCGAGTTGCGGCACTACATCCGCGAACTCAGCCAGAGCGGATTCGACGTGGTGCGCCTCTCCGTCCAATTCTACCGGAAGTTCTCTTACCCCCTGATTGCCTTCGTCGTGGCCCTGCTCGGGGTTCCCTTCTCCTTCACTACGGGCAGCAAGGGCGCGCTTTCCGGAGTCGCACTGAGTATCGGCATCGCCATTCTCTATTGGTCCATCTCCAGCTTGTTCGAAGCCATGGGCAACCTGAGCCAGTTGCCGCCCCTGGTCGCCGCCTGGTCACCGGACGTGCTTTTCGGACTGGCGGGGTCGTATTTACTGCTGAGGGTGAAGACCTGAAAACGCTTGGTGCCCGCGCGCGCCGAGGGCTATAATCACAGCATGAGCCGTGAAACTGGTGAACTCCTCAAGGAAGCATTAACACTTCCGGCTGAAGCCCGCGCTGCCCTCGTGGATTGCCTACTGGACAGCCTCGACACGGAAGTTGACGCGGACGCCGAAGCTGCGTGGCAAGTCGAGATTCGGCGCCGGGTTGCGGAAATCGATTCCAAGGCGGTTTCCCCGATTCCGTGGACAGAGGTCCGAACCCGCCTCATGGCCACACTCGGCAATGAGCGGTAAGCCTGTCGAATTTCATCCAGAAGCCCTCGCCGAAGCCGAGGCCGCGCTGGCTTGGTATCGGGAGCGTAGCTTTCGGGCAGCAGAGGCCTTCGCCGACGATTTGGCGAAGGCTGTTGCAACTATCTCGGAAGCGCCGCAGCGGTGGCTGATGTTCGAGGCGGGATGCCGACGTTTCCCTCTGCGGCGGTTCCCGTATCTGGTGATCTACAGGGAGAAGCCACTGTCGATCGAGGTTCTGGCAGTCGCTCACGGACGGCGTCGGCCAGGGTATTGGCGTACCCGCAACACAACCTGACCAAAACGGTCCAAATTGCGAGGATCGGATCTACATGAGATTTTCTGACCTACCTGTAAGAATCGTAGCGGCCGCCGGCGGCCTTGTCTGGCGGCAAACGAGCGAAGGCCACGAGCTGATCGTCCTCCGCCGAAGACGCCATCAGGACTGGACACTCCCGAAAGGCAAAGTCAAGCCAGGCGAATCATGGGTACAGTGCGCCATCCGAGAGGTCCAGGAGGAGACTGGCTTTGATGTCGAGGTCGAGAGCCACGCGGGTTGGGTGTGTTATGACACGGGGGACATCACCAAAGTGGTTCGTTTCTGGAATATGAGGCCGCTTGGCGAATCCCGGTTCGAGAGTTCGGAAGAAGTGCTGTCCGTCCACTGGCTGGCGCCTCAAGAAGCGCTCAAACGACTGGATCATGAAGGTGAGCGGGTTCTCGTAGCCCAAGCCAGCCGAAAACCCTAAGGCTTCTCTCTCACACCGTCACGACACTGTCGGCTTCCACTAGGATGCCGACGATGTCGTTCATTCCCCCAACTTCCCCGACCGCAACCTTTTCAGTGAGCTGGAAGTGCTCGAGGCACGTCCGGCACGAAACCAAGCGAACACCCTGGCTCTGGAGTATCTTCAGGCCCAAGAGCGCCGGTGAACCATTGCAGACCAACTTAACGCCATCGGTATAGAAGCAAATGGCGGAGGGCTTGACCGGCTGACTCTCCCATGCATGCAGAAGCCGGTCGAACATCTCCAAGCCAAACTGTCTGTCGTTGGGATCAACGTGGCCCAGGCCCTCGCGCGTAACGAGCAGAACGAGTTTTGACATAAAGAGCCATTCTAGCCTACTGCGCGGTGTTGTCAAGAGACACGAAGGCCGCACGAGAGCACGGACGGACTTTGTGTCTCTCGACATCCATTGAGGCCGGTGACACAATGGCCAGCCCAAGGAGCACGTGAAGCATGCAGCAGATCACTCATGATGTTTTGATTTTCGGAACCGGCCTTGCCGGGCTGCGCGCCGCGGTCGAACTCTCGATCAAAACACGCGGCAGCGCCGACATTGGGATCGTCTCAAAAGTGCAGGTCATGCGTGCGCATTCCGTGTGCGCGGAAGGCGGCACGGGAGCCGTGATGCGGCCCGAAGAAGGCGACAGCCTCGAGTTGCACGCCTGGGACACCGTGAAGGGCTCCGACTTCCTGGCGGACCAGGACGTGGTGGACCGCTTCGTGAAAGCCTCGCCGGACGAAATCCGCCTGCTCGAACACTGGGGATGCCCATGGTCGCGCCGCGAGGATGGGCGCATCATGCAGCGGCCGTTCGGCGGACATTCTTTTCCGCGCGCCTGCATGGCAGCCGACAAGACGGGTTTCTTCGAGATGCAGGCTCTCTACGACACTCTTCTTAAGTACAAGAATTTTCGGCGCTACGACGAATGCTTCGTGACTTCCCTGCTTCTCGAGGGCGGGCGCTTCGCCGGAGTCACGCTCTACGACCTGCCCACGGGCGAATTTTTGACCCTGCGCGGCAAGGCGCTCCTAATTGCCTCCGGCGGGCTGGGGAACCTTTACGGTTTCACGACCTATTCCCAAACGGTCACGGGCGACGGGCAGGCCATTGCCTACCGCGCCGGGCTGGCCCTCGAGGACCCGGAGTTCCTCCAGTTCCACCCCACCGGCCTGGTGCCCTCGGGCATCCTGATGACCGAAGGCTGCCGGGGCGAAGGCGGCTACCTGCGCAACAACAAGGGCGAGCGCTTCATGGAGAAGTACGCGCCCAAGGTGATGGAGCTTGCGCCGCGCGACATCGTTTCCCGCTCCGAAATGACGGAAATTCTTGAGGGGCGAGGATTCCCGGGCCCAGACGGCCTTGACTACATCAACCTCGATTTGACCCACCTGGGCGCCGAGCGCATCAACAAGCGCCTGCCTCTGATTCGCGAAGTGTGCATGAAGTTCTTGGGCATTGACCCGATCACTACGTCCATTCCCATCCGGCCCGTAGCTCATTACTCGATGGGAGGGATCGAAGCCGATATCGACGGTCGCACGAAAGTGGAAAACGTCTGGGCCGCGGGCGAGGTGGCGTGCCACTCGATGCACGGAGCGAACCGGCTGGGATGCAACTCGACCGCCGAATGCCTCGTTTGGGGCGGCATCACCGGCGGCGAGATCGCCAAGTACCTGGCCGCGAGCCCCAAGCTGAGCGATCTGCCGGAAGGCAAAGCGCGGGAAGAGGAGAAACGGATCTTCGAAGGATTGCTCAAACAAAATGGCCCCGAGAAACCCGCGCAAATCCGCCGCGAGCTTCGCGCTCTGATGGATAAACATGCAGGCGTTTACCGCACCGGGGAATCCATGCAGCAGGGTCTAGCGAAAATCGGCGAGCTGAAGCAGCGCTTCGCCCAGATTACGATCCAAGACAAGAGCCGCATCTACAACACCAACTTAGTTCAAGCGCTTGAAACTGAGAATATGCTGGAACTGGCCGAAGTGCTGCTCTTCGCCGGTTTGGCGCGCCAGGAATCGCGCGGCGCCCACTCGCGCACGGATTTCCCCATGCGCGACGACGAGAGGTTTCTTGGCCACTCGATGGTTTGTTACACCTGCGGCAAACCGAGGCTTGAGTATAAGCCCGTGACAATCACCAATTGGAAGCCGGTGGAGCGGAAATACTAGGGAATGATGAATGCTGAATAGTGAATGGTGAATTGTAAATTGTAAATTCTAAATTATAAATGTAGCTGATAATTCTAGCCCTCTCCCTTGGGGAGAGGGTGTCCGGCTGCCGGCGCTTTCATCAGCCGGAGCGGGACGGGTAAAGGTTCGGTTAGCACGGGAAAATCAATCGGCGATTAACAAACAGCGATCATCGGGAGAGGTCGGCATGGCCGCAATCCAACGGCACGACAATCGGCTGGGAATTTGGGGATGGCTGGGGGGCGGGAGGTGGGGTGTCGAGCGCTACGCTTACATCCTGCATCGCCTGACCGGCCTCGGTATTCTCTGCTACTTTTTGATGCACGTGGTGGTGACGAGCCTGCGCGCCACCGGCGCCTATTTGTGGGTTGAAGGGGGCGTTCTTCACCAGCCGGTTTTCAAGTTCGGGGAGTTTCTGGTTTTCTCGGCTTTTGCCTACCACGCTTTCAACGGCGTGCGTTTGGTGCTCGTGGAACTGGGATTCGCGGTGGGCAAACCCATCGAGCCGATCTATCCCTACAAGACGTCGCTGAATGTGCAGCGGCCGTTGCTGATTGCCATGATGATTTTGGCGGCGGTCTTTTTTGCGGCAGGGGGTTATCAGTTCCTGGGGTTAGCCAAGTAGCGCCGACCTTCAGGTCGGCACCGGCGGGGCCACGCCGACCTTTAGAGCCTGCCATGAGCGGAGCGAAGGGTCGGCACGTGCTGAGCTAAAGCTCAGCGCTACGAGATCAGCCAGAGTGGTGGCGGCTTGAAAACGACCCCTCACCCGTCCCACGGCGGCTGATGAATACGCCGACGCGGGACACCCTCTCCCCTCGGGAGAGGGCAGCGTTCTGACACTCCCCTCCTTGGTAAGGAGGGGCAGGGGGTGGTTGTCGACCATCTCCTCGGCTAAAGAGCGGGAGGCACGATGCGCGAAACGAAATACTGGACGTGGCACATGGCGGCGGGGGTGGTGATTCTCTTCCTGCTCGGCCTTCACATGCTGATCATGCATCTGGGCGGGACGACGCACTTGTTTGCTCCGCACGCAGGCGAAGCGGTCTCGAAGGCCAACAGCCTGTTTCGCGATGGCAGGCTGTTTTTCACCGCCACTTACATTCTTCTGCTCGGAGTCGCTCTTTATCATGGTCTCTACGGCCTGCGGACGATTCTGTTCGAATTGACGCTGAAGCCTGCGGTGGAAAAACTCACGACTGTGGTCCTCGTGTTGCTAGGGCTGGGATTGTTCGGATTGGGCACGTGGGCGGCCGTCGTCGCGCACGCCATCGCTCAAGCGGGAGCCAGGGGGTAGCTATGCCGGAGAGCAGCAATGCCGTTCGAGAGATTAACTTTCACATCACGCGCTACAATCCTGAAAGCGACCCCGCGCCTTACGTGAAGACTTACACCATACCGGTGCGCGAGGGCATGACGGTGCTGGACGGCTTGCATTACATCAAAGAGAACCTGGACGCGACGCTGGCCTGGCGCTATTCCTGCCGCATGGGCGTGTGCGGTTCGTGCGGCATGCTGCTGAACGGCAAACCGACCCTGGCCTGCAACACGCAGATCCTGCACATCGCCACTGCAGACCTCACCGTTGGCCCGCTGCCGAATTTCGACATCGTGCGCGATCTGGTCCCCGATCTCATGAGCATGTTCGACAAGCACCGCGGGCTGAATCCTTACGTGACGCGTGCGGAGGAGGATGAGATCAACGATCCGGCAGGCGAGTTTTATCAGTCACCGGAGGAACTCGAAGCGTACCTGCAATTCACCTACTGCATCAAATGCGGCTGCTGCATGGCTGCTTGCCCCACTCTCGCCACCGACGCGCGCTACCTGGGACCGATGCCTTTAGCGGCGGCGCAGCGCTACAATCGCGACACGCGCGACGAAGGGCGGCGCGAGCGCAACAAACTCACAGGCGGTGCGGACGGCGCATTCCGCTGCCACTACGCCGGGGAATGCTCGCGCGCCTGCCCCAAGGGGGTGGACCCGGCGAGAGCCATCCAACTTCTCAAGCGGCAGCTCGTGCTGGATTATCTCCACTTGGCTCGCAGCAAGAAACCGTGCCAGAAGCTGCACGGGCCGGGCCAAGGTAAACCCCTCGCCAACATCCCCGCTGCGCCGGCCAGAACGGTTTAAGAGGTTTTCAATGGATTCCCGCTTTCGCGGGAATGACTGCGACCCGTGGTACCCATGTCGAGCGGATGACGCCAGTCCCTCTGTTACTCGCAGGGCTGAAAAAGCCTCTCGCGTGTGATATCCTCAACGCATAGAGGGTGTGAATGGCTACTAAGACCTTGCTTACCGTCGACGATTATCTCGCGCTCGAAGAACCCGTGGGCGTGCGGTACGAGTTAAGCGAGGGGGAACTCATCGTGACGCCGTCCGCGAACTACTTTCATAACGAAATCCGTGATGAGTTGGGCTCGCGCCTGCGCTCATTTGTCAAACAGCGGAAACTGGGGGGAGTAACCAGTGAGACCGACGTGCAACTCGCGCAGGATGTCGTCCGGCGTCCGGATGTGGCCTTCATTAGCGCTGCTCATTTGCACGGGATTGATCTCCACAAAGTCCCTCTACCGCTTTCCCCCGATCTGGTCATCGAAATCGTCTCCGAGAACGATCGCGCCGACGATTTGCTCCTCAAGGTAAGGCAATACCTCAGCGCCGGGACCAAGGCCGTCTGGCTCTTGTACCCGAGCGCACGCCTCGCCTATCGTTACGTTCCGGGGAAGCTCGAGCCTGAAGTCCGGAGCGCCGATGCGGGCCATGGGTTTGAGGAACCTGAAATGTTGCCCGGATTGTCCATCCCACTGGGGGATGTCCTCACGCCGGTCGTGTAGGGCGTAGGGGCGGCCGTTGTGGCCGCCCGCGGGCAACCGCATGGATTGCCCCTACGTTTCTTTGTGCGATCCTGGATCTTCAATCGAACCGACCCCTCATCCGGCTCGCGCCGGCTGATGAAAGCGCCGTCGCGGCCCACCCTCTCCCCAGGGAGAGGGCCAGTTCTATTCCACTGACTGCTGACTCCTGACTCCTATCAGTTTGAAATCCCACACGCTATTCCAGTAGAATTGAGTTTTAGGGCTGATCCAACAGCGAAGCGGACAGACATGGTCAAATTTCGACAGTATCTCAGCTATCGGGGAGGGCCGGGGCACTGGTCTTGGATTCTGCACCGCGTGACCGGCGTGGGCGTGTTTCTATTCTTGCTGGTCCACATCGTAGACATTGCATTAGTGGGTTGGGGTCCGGCGATTTTCAACAAGCTGCTTTTCCTTTACCGCTATCCGCCCTTTCGGGTGGGTGAGATCGCCTTGGTGGGAGCGGTGCTCTATCATGCCCTGAACGGGGTGAGAATTTGCGTCATTGATTTCTGGCCGGAAGCCACGGTGGTCCACCGCAAACTTGTTTACGCGGTGGGGATCGTATTTGCCGTGGTCTTCATTCCCACGGCGATCTACATGGCAAGCACCATAATGAAGTAGGGGCACATTGGGATGCGCCCCCTGCGCCCCCACGAAGAACGCAGAGGAGAAAGAAGAAGCCGATGAACGGAGCGGGCACACCAAGACCGGAAAGCGGGCTGGAACTTTACGCCTGGATGTTCATGCGGGTGTCGGGCGTGGTATTGCTCTTTCTGGCATTGGGGCATCTGCTGATTATGCACCTTATCCACAACGTCGATAATATCGACTTTCAGTTTGTGGCGCGCCGCTACGCCACACCGTTCTGGAGGACGTACGATCTGGTGATGCTCTGGCTGGCTCTTATTCACGGGCTGAACGGCATTCGTACTCTGGTGGGAGACTACGTTCAGGCAAAGGGCTGGCAGGTTGCCACCCTGGCCTCGCTTTATGTTTTTGGGTTTGTTCTTTTGACTCTCGGGTCGCTGACGATTTTAACGTTTCGACCGTAAGGAAGTTGAGAGTCGAGAGTCCAAAGTCGAAAGTCATAGTTGGATTGCACTTTCGACTTTCGACTCTCGACTTTCGACTAGCTTTTCGACTGAGAACTACCATGGCACAACGCTACGATGCGGTGATTGTGGGAGCTGGGGGCGCGGGCCTGATGGCGGCGCTGCAACTCGCGGGGCATGGCCAGGTGGCCGTATTGAGCAAGCTGTATCCCACGCGCTCGCACACGGGGACGGCCCAGGGTGGAATTGGGGCGGCGCTCGGCAACCTCGAAGAAGACCATTGGGAATGGCACATGTTCGACACGGTGAAGGGCGGCGACTACCTTGTCGACCAGGACGCGGCGGAAATATTGTGCCGCGAGGCCATCGAGACCGTGTACGACCTCGAGCACTGGGGTTTGCCCTTCAGCCGCACCCCGGAGGGCAAGATCGCGCAACGGCCCTTCGGCGGGCACACTAGGGATTACGGCAAGGCAGCCGTGCGCAGGTCGTGTTACGCGGCGGACCGCACCGGGCACATGATTCTGCAAACCTGCTACCAGCAGTGCATCAAGAACCAGGTGCATTTCTACGATGAGTATCACGTGCTGGACTTGCTGATCGAACAGGGACGCTGCGCGGGAGTGGTGGCGATGTGTCTCGCCACCGGCGAGATTCACACCTTCCACGCCAAGGCCGTGCTTTTCGCAACCGGCGGATGCGGGAAGATGTTCCGCGTCACCTCGAACGCCCATTCGCTGACGGGCGACGGCATGGCGGTGGCCTACCGGCGCGGGATTCCGCTCGAGGACATGGAATTCTTCCAGTTCCACCCGACTGGAATCTACAAGATGGGAATTCTGCTAAGCGAGGCGGCGCGTGGAGAAGGCGCCATCCTCCGCAACAACACGGGTGAGCGCTTTATGGAGCGCTACGCTCCCACGCTCAAGGACCTTGCCCCGCGCGACATGACCTCGCGCGCCATCTACCAGGAAATCCGCGAAGGGCGCGGCATCGATGGAAAGAACTACGTTCACCTCGATCTGACCCATCTCGGGAAAGACGTGCTGGATAAGAAGCTTCCGGATATTACCGAGTTTGTGCGTACCTACTTGGGTATCGAGCCGCTCCACGAACTCGTACCCATTCAACCGACGGCCCACTACGCCATGGGCGGAATACCCACAGATGTAGAGGGGCGCGTGGTCATCGATGAGAAAAGCACGCCGCTGCCCGGCTTCTACGCGGCAGGCGAAGTGGCCTGCGTGTCCGTCCACGGCGCGAACCGCTTGGGGACCAATTCCCTGGTCGACATTCTGGTGTTCGGGCGGCGCGGCGGTCGGCACGCGGCGAAGTTCATCAAGGAGAACGATTGGGCGCCATTGCCTGCCAAGGCCGACGAGCCGGCGCGGGCGCTCATCAGAGAACTGAAGAATTCTCGCGGCACGGAGCGCCCGGCCGATATCCGCGACGCGCTCCAGGACGAGATGATGGATAAAGCCTCGGTCTTCCGCGATGCCAAGGGCTTGACGGCGATGCGCGAAAAGCTGCGCGAGCTTCGCGCCCGCTACCGGCAAGCCAGGGTCGAGGACCAGAGCGCTTGCTACAACACCGAATTGCTGGAAGTGATCGAGTTGGGCGCCCTGTTGGACCTTGCTGAGGTCCTGGTGGAAAGCGCTTTGGTCCGCCAGGAGAGCCGCGGAGCGCACTTTCGCGAGGACTTTCCGAAGCGCGATGATCCGAACTGGTTGAAACACACACTGGCGTATAAGGGCGAAAAGGGGATCGATTTCCGCTATAAGCCGGTGACGATCACGAAGTTCGAACCGAAGGAGCGGAAGTACTGAAGTAGTTGAGAGTCGAGAGTCGAAAGTCGAGAGTCGACAGTCGGCGGAGTGAAGGTTAAAGAGTAAAGTGTTAAGGCCAAAGACTACGCGCAAAGCGATGAATGCGAAAGTCCGCCTTTGAATACACAGCCCTCTCCCCAGGGGAGAGGGTGTCCTGCTGCCGGTGCTTTCATCAGCCGGAGCGGGACGGGTGAGGGGTTGTTTTTTCAGTTCGCGTCTGAGGAATGGAAGCTTGGGGACGAGCTGACTTCGGCCGGTGCGCAGCCCCTGGAGTTAATCGATGCAAGTAACACTCAAAATCAAGCGGTTCAATCCTGAGTCGGACAAAGAACCGTGGTGGGGCGAATACAAGGTCGAAGCCGAGGCTACTGACCGGCTTCTGGACGCCCTGAACCATGTGAAGTGGTACCTTGACGGATCGCTCACGTTTCGGCGCTCCTGCGCGCATGGCATCTGCGGGTCCGACGCCATGGTCATCAACGGATCGAATCGCCTGGCTTGCAAGGAACTGCTGAGGAATCTGGGCGATCATATCACGATCGAACCGATGCGCGGCTTTCGCGTGATCAAAGACCTTCTGGTAGATATGGACGCGTTCCTGGCCAAGTACCGGAGTGTGAAACCCTACTTCATCGCCCACTCACCGGAACCCGAGAAGGAAAGATTGCAATCGCCGCAGGACCGGGAAAAATTCGATGACACCACGAAGTGCATCCTCTGTGGCGCCTGCACCACGAGTTGCCCTTCGTTCTGGGCGAACCAGGACTATGTTGGCCCGGCGGCCATCGTCAATGCGCACCGCTTCATATTCGACAGCCGCGACGAAGGGGCGGCGGAGCGAATGGAAATCCTGAATTCCGTGGAGGGAGTCTGGCGCTGCCGCACCGTCTTCAACTGCCTGGAGGCTTGTCCTCGCGGCATCAACGTGACCCGCGCCATCGGCGAAGTGAAGAAGGCGCTGATGTATCGTAAACTGTGAGGATCAGGAAACTGGAAAATGGAAAACAGAAACTGGGAAGCAGAAGGTGTCATCCTGAGCGAAGCGAAGGATCCCTGCAGTTGTTCGTAAACGGCTAGACCATTGAAAACTGCGGAGATCCTTCGCTCCGCTCAGGATGACAGCATGACTCGGCGAGGAATTCTTGGCGCTCTTGGATCGTCGGTGGCTATGTGTGCCGCACCGATTGCGCCGCATCCGACCACCGGGAGTTCACCGCAAACCGGCGAACAAAAGCCCTACGACCTGCTGATCAAGGGCGGCAAGGTGATCGATCCTTCGCAGGGTTTGGAAGCGGAACTTGATGTTGCGGTGCGCGATGGGAAGATAGCAAGTGTGGCGCCGGCGATTCCTGAGGGGCAGGCAGGGCAAGTCGTCCGCGCCCACGGTAAGATTGTGACGCCCGGGCTGATTGACGTTCACACGCATGTTTTCCCCTATGTCGGCCCGTACGGCATCGAGCCTGACCCCTATTGCGTCAGAAGAGGCGTCACGACCGTCATCGACGCCGGAACGTCCGGAGCTCTCACTTTTCCCGCGTTTCGGCGCTTCATCATCGAGCGCGCGGCAACTCGGATTCGAGCGCTCCTGCACGTGGTCTCGATCGGCATGGTGGCGGGCGGCACTGCCAACATGGGAGAACTCGAGGACCTGCGCTACTGCGTCCCGAAACTCGCCGTCGAAACGGCGAATCAGAACCGAGACCTGATCGTGGGATTCAAGATTCGCTTCTCCGAGCACTATACGGGGCCTAATGATCTCGAAGGCATGAGGCGCGCTCGCGCCGCCGCGGACGAAGCCGGCTTGCCCATCATGATTCACATTGGCGGTTCGTACACGCCGCTGAAGGAATTCCTGGCGCTCATGAAGAAGGGCGATGTGGTGACCCACTCCTTCAATAGTCACCCCCATGGTTTGTTGGACACGAGCGGCAAGCTCACGCCGGAAGTCGTCGAGGCCCGCCAGCGGGGAGTGTTGTTTGACGTTGGACACGGAGCGGGGAGCTTTTCGTTCGAGGTGATGGAGAAGTGCCTGGGACAAGGCTTCTCGCCGGACACCATCTCCAGCGACTTGTACTCGGCGAACATCAACGGGCCCGTCTACGACCAGTTAACAGTCCTTTCGAAGTTCCTGGCATTGGGAATGAGTTTGCGCGACGTCATCGCGCGCGCCACGGTCAATGCAGCGCGCGTTTTCAACTTCGGAGCAGAGATCGGAACTATCAAACCAGGCGCCGAGGCGGATGTGAGCGTGCTGGACTTGAAAGACGGAGAGTTCACGTTCACCGACTCTGACAGCAAGACCCGCATGGGCCGCAAAAAGCTCGAGGCCGTCACGACCGTGAAGGGTGGAAAGGTCTTCGAGCCCACGGCCTGAAAACCACTGGCTTGCGCAGAGCGAAGCTCTGCGGCTTCGGGGTTTGGAAATGCGCCAAAACGCAGAGCCTCGCTCTGCGCCAGACGGCGAGCCTCGAGGATTATGTCTGGACATCCAAGGACTTGCTGAGTAAGATTCTCCGGTAATGGATGTATTCGCGCCAGCAAAGCGAAGCGAAATAATGCACCGGGTTCGCTCGGAGGGCACGAGGCCGGAGGTCGAAGTCCGCAAATTAGTGGCTAGCTTGGGGTTTCGTTACCGACTACACTCGAAAGCCCTCTTGGGTCATCCGGATTATCTTGAAAGCTCGGTCGCCAAGACACTACCTCAACGCAGGGACCCATGAAGGCGCTTACACTGCGCGAAAAATCTATTCTGGCAGGTCTCTACCTCTCAAAATTCGATCTTGAGGGCTTGCGGCGTCTCGGCTTCGATGGCTTCGTGGAAGCCTTCAATGTAATTGGCTCTGCCTTGGGGGTTCGGCCGGCGTCGGTCAAGAACTACAGGGACGAATTTGATCCGTTATTTCCCAACCGGCGAAAGGGATGGCACAAGAGACCTATACGCGCGTACTGCAAAGCCATTTTTGACGCGTTCGGGGGTCTCGATCTCGAGGAATTCACGAACCTGCTCGAGCGGTTTATCTATAAGGAACCTGATCTAGAACTCCTAATGGAAGAAGTTGAAACGCAACAGGGGGAAGACCGCTCTTTCGCGAAAAGGCTCGTTACGGGGCAAGCGGCGGAGCAGTATTTCAAGTCTGTCTACAGACAAATCACATTCTTTGGAGACCTGGAACTGGAAGACACCACCAAGCATGGATGTGGGTTCGATTTCAGGCTCCGTACGACGGACAGCTTTTACGGAGTTGAGGTCAAGGGGATGAGCGAATCGAGCGGCAGTATCGCCCTGACCGACAAAGAACACTCCGTCGCCTCGATACTTAAGAGTCGATTCTTCCTTTTTGTTGTGAAGAATTTCAGGGAGAATCCGTATCATGAGTTGTATCAAGACCCGTTGAACGGACGACTAATCTTCAACAGGGTCGAGCAAAAGATAATTCAGGTGAATTGGACAACAAAGTTATGAAGAGCACTACACCGCAGAGCATGACTAGCCACCTAGAGCCACCCATGCAGGAACGACAGCGGCGCATAATAACGGGGGCGACTCGGGGAGCGTCGATCCGGCTGCCGGAATCAGTCGTGGAGGCACGCGCTGGTCTCATTCCTTCCGAGGAGACCGACACTTTCCCTCCGCCGAGTTGGCTGACGGCGAAGGAATTGTTAGCATGGCACCGAGGCTTGCCTGTGTCTGTAAGCTGTGGGACAATTGCGCGGCTATTCCCAGACCGGACGCGGCGCACCAGATAATCTCCCACATCTGACGAAGTCATCCCAGCCGGGGTGTTCGCCTCGACCCTACTAAGGCGACGTTGGCAACTAGCTCCTGGCACCGACTTGCCGGGACATGAAGCGAAGTCGGTTATAGACGCCGGCAACTATGAGTACCAATATCACAGGAATACGGAAAAGATAAGTTGAAGAGAGCCATGGAGGTCGGGCACCTGTTTTTCGATCACAAGGACAACTTACGACATATAGACCTCCGCTATGCGCACGGCACCTCAATGAAGGAGTTCTTTGCAAAGTGGCTTGCAGAGTACCCTGACCCATACCCGCAGCGGTACAGAAAGAACATTCCATTTTACTGGATTGAAAAGAACGGCATACTACTAATGACCTTGACCGATGGCGAGGTCACGTACCCGGTAACGGCAAAATCAACCACGCGACCTTAACCCTCTCGTATTCCAACGACTCCCAAGAAGCGGACCTAGAAGCGGACTTCTATTAGGTCTATAATTCCCTTGAGATCCGTCTAAGTCCATGTTATAAAATATATTGTCTGACTCTAAATGCGGACATGAAAGCGGACATATAAGCGGTCGCTGATGGGGAAGAAATGGTTTCACTGATGGAGCCGATGCGCATCGGGGAAACGTCGCGCCATCGGCCCACTCTGACTGATCTGGCCTTGGAACTGGCGCAGAAATCGGCGGGATTTCGGAGGAGCCTGCCCGAAAGCATGCTCGGGTCGCTTGCCAGCCTGGTGCGGGCCATGAACTGCCACTACAGCAATCTCATCGAAGGGCATGACACGCACCCCATCGATATCGAACGCGCTCTGAAGAACGGTTATTTCACCGATGCCCGAAACCGTGATCTGCAGATGGAAGCGAAGGCGCATATCACCGTGCAGAGATGGATCGATGAGGGGGCGCTGCGGGGACGCACGGCGAGCCGGGAGGGAATCTGCGAGGTCCACGCGCGGTTCTGCGAGTTGTTACCGGAGGATTTGCTATGGGTGGAGGATCCTGAGACGACAGAGCGTGTCCGGGTCGTCCCCGGCGAGTTGCGCAGACGGAATGTAAAGGTCGACGGGCATGTTCCGGTCAGTCCCGGCGCTCTTCCCCGGTTTCTTGGGCGCTATGAAGAGGTTTACGGGCATTTGAGTAAGACGGAATCAATTCTGTCTGCCGCGCCGGCACATCACCGGCTGCTGTGGATTCACCCGTTCCTCGATGGCAATGGGCGTGTGGCGCGTCTGATATCACACGCGATGCTGCTGGAGACGCTGGATACCGGTGCTGTGTGGTCAGTTGCAAGAGGGCTGGCGCGCAACGTGGTGTCATACAAGGGACATCTTGCGGCGTGCGACGTGACCCGGCGCAACGACCTTGACGGGCGCGGGCATTTAAGCGAAGAAGCACTTGCGGCTTTCGCTGAGTTCTTTTTGGGAGTGTGCATCGATCAGGTGAGCTTCATGGAGAATCTGATGGAGCCGAATCGCTTGCGGACACGCATCCTGCTGTGGGCGGAAGAAGAAATCAGACTCAACAATCTGCCGCCAAGGGCGGGGAAGGTGCTGGAAGCGGTTTTGTACCGGGGAGAGTTGCCTCGCGGCGAGGTCGCTGGGATTGTCGGGACGCAGGAGCGACATGCTCGCCGCGTTGTTTCGGCACTCGTGGAGCGGGGCGTGCTGGTTTCTGATAGCTCGCGGGCTCCGCTGCGGCTGGTGTTCCCGGCCGCATTGGCTTCCCGATGGATGCCGGGGTTGTTCCCTGAAAGAACCGATTCTGTCACACGAAGGCCTTGACGCCGTTTCCCTCTCCCAAATGCCGGAGTCTGCGCCGGACTGCCAAACTCGCCGTCCGGGTATCAAACTCTCCCAGTACATGGAATTCCCTTGGCAAGCTACCCCTGAGAGTCTAGGCTGGAATCTGGCGGCCGGCGGGCTCAGCGGACCGCAGCGCCGGACTCGCCCGACCTTCGGCCGAGAGACGGCATGGCGTGGCACCGTGCTTGAGGCGGGCGGATGCGAGGCAAGAGGATCCCGAACCCGTCACGGGGGCCAAATGAAGAAATTCGACGAACGAACCGGGAATGTTTATGAAAACAAAGGATCACAACGGGATGACATGTAGGGGCGGTTCGCGAACCGCCCCTACGCCGGCCAGGAACGAAAAACGGTGGCGCCGACAGGATCAGCCGCGCAGAATCGACGGAACAAAGCGAGAATGTCTATGAAAACAAAGGACCAGCTAAGAAATCAACCGCCCCTAACCCCTCCTTATCCAGGGAGGGGAATCGCGAACTCCCCTCCTCGGACGAGGAGGGGCTGGGGGTGGTGCGACTTTGCGTCCTCCGCGTTTTTTGCGCCTTGGCGCGAAACCGGCTGGAGGCATTGAAAACGGCGGAACAAAGCGAGAATGTCTATGAAAACAAAGGATGACAGTTGCGGGGGTAGGCGGATTTGAGATTTCAAGAGAATCCTGCCAACGACAATCCGTCCAGTCCATCTCAGCCAAGACATTATGTCATTGCATCCCAAGCTTCTCTGCCTTCCGCTTTGAAATTGCCTGTCACTCCGAGCGGAGCGACGAATCTCGCTCTGGTCCTTGTTCAGTGAACCACTCGACGCAGAGCGAGATCCTTCGCTTCGCTCAGGATGACAGAGGAGGGCTCGGAATGACGTTTCATGGGTTCCGGGGGTTCGTCCGCTGACGAACATGAGCGACTGCCTTCCGCCTACTCCCGATCTGCCCACCTGCCTACCTGCCCATCTGCCTACTGCCAAGTCAACCGGAGGCGCTATCTCTGTAGTATAATGGCTCATTAACTTCTGTGGGCTGCGATTTCATGCAGCGAGCGCCCGGCTACGCGCCCCTCGGCATTCGAACGGGCCGCAGAGCAACAAGACCAAAGATGAAGCTTTCTCGTCGTCAAATCCTCGGTTCTTCGAGCGTCCTGTTGGGCTCCAAGCTCCTCGAAGTTCTTACAACTCCTCTCTGGCGCTGGACACGCACGCCCACGCTCGAAGCGGCCACAGTTCCCCACCCACAGGAGGCCTCGCCCGTCACTTTTGTGGACGTAGGGGAGGAGGCAGGCCTGACCGTGCCGAACGTGTGGGGCGGAGTGGCAAGTAAGAAGTACATCGTTGAAGCCAAGGGCAGCGGCCTGGCCTTTTTCGATTACGACAACGACGGATGGCTGGACATCTACTTGACGAACGGCGTGCGATTTGAAGAGTTACCGTACCCGCCCGGCAAGGGCCCCATTCAACACCTCTTCAAGAACAATCGCGACGGAACCTTCACCGACGTCACGGATAAGGCCGGTCTGGGCGTGACCGGTTGGGGGACCGGGATTTGCGTCGGCGATTACGACAACGACGGATGGGACGATCTGTTCTGTTGCTTCTGGGGCCACAACATTCTCTGGCACAACAACGGGGACGGGACTTTTACGGATGTGACAAAGAAAGCGGGGCTCTGGCAAGAGCGCGTGCGCTGGGGTTCAGGATGCACCTGGGTCGATTACGACCGGGACGGATTCCTCGACCTGTTTGTCTGCAACTACATTGAGCTGGATATCAAGACGGTGCCGGTGCCCGGCGCGACCGGTTATTGCCAGTGGAAAGGCGTCCCCGTGATGTGCGGGCCGCGCGGCCTGCCGGGCGGAACGAACATCCTTTACCACAACAACAAGGATGGCACCTTCAGCGATGTTTCGGAAAAAGCCGGCGTCCTGAAGCCGGGTCAACGTTATTCCATCACCTCCGTCGCATATGATTTTGATAACGATGGCTGGCCGGACATTTACGTGGCAGTCGATTCTGAACCCAGCATCTTGTTTCATAATAATCACGATGGAACGTTCACGGATATCTCGGTCATGGCTGGCTGCGCCTATAACGAGGATGGGCAGGAACAGGCCGGCATGGGCGTCGGTGTCGGAGACTACGATTGCGACGGCTGGCTGGATATCTTCAAGACCAATTTCACGGACGATACACCGGACCTTTACCACAACAATGGCGACGGCACTTTTACGGACGTCACCTTCGTCGCCGGCCTCGGCGTCAACACCCAGTACGTCTGCTGGGGCGCGGGGTTCATGGATTACGACAACGACGGGTGGACGGATATTTTTCACGTTACAGGACATGTTTATCCCGAGATAGAGAAATACCATCTCGATGCGACGTTCAAGTCGCCGCGCCTGGTCTACAAGAATCTTGGCAACGGCAAGTTCAAAGACGTGTCGAAGCAGATGGGACCGGGGGTCACGGAGCAATTCTCCAGCCGCGGCTGCGCCTTCGGGGATTACGACAACGATGGTGACATCGATGTCCTGGTCCTCAATATGAACGATCGTTTTTCCCTCCTCCGTAATGACGGAGGAAACAAGAACAATTGGATCAAACTCAGGTTAATTGGCACGCAGTGCAACCGGACTGCGGTTGGCGCGCGCGCCTTTGTGCGAACCGGAAAACACACGCAGATCGACGAGGTCCACTGCGGAACTTCCGTAATGTCCCAGAGCGATTTGCGCTTGCATTTCGGCGTCGGCGACACGAAAGTGATCGATGAGATAGCGATCAAATGGCCTACGACTCAGAAGACCGAGAAGTTCACCAAAGTAGAAGCCAATCAGATTCTCACCATTAAAGAAGGCTCCGGAATTATAAAAGCCGAAAAGCTGGACAAGCAGGAAAAGCCGTGGAAACTCGTGAGCATGAAGTAACGCGGGCGCCGCAATTTAACAGGATGGTGGAATATCCATCAACCTGTCATCCTGAGGAGTCCGTCAGCCGACGGGCGAGGAAGGATCTCGGAAGTTCGTTCAAACTTCAAAAGCCGAGATTCTTCGCTCCGCTCAGAATGACAGGACGCAAGGTTTTTCACCGCCCTGAAGTGCGAGGGATAGCAGAATGAAGCGATATGGCGAGCATCGTTTCCCGGGAAAGCTCTTTGTGGTTGAAGGCATCGACGGTTCGGGCAAGTCCACCCAGGTGATGCTGTTGCACGAGTGGCTGCAAGCAGAAGGCTATGGGGTCATCTTCAGCGAATGGAATTCCTCGCCGCTCGTCCGCGACACCACGCGGCGGGGAAAGAAGAAGCAGATGCTCACCCCCGCCACGTTTTCCTTGCTTCACGCTACGGATTTTGCGGACCGAATCGAGCACAACATTGTCCCATTGCTGAAAGCGGGAGCAGTGGTGCTCTGCGACCGGTATATTTACACAGCCTTCGCCCGGGACGTGGTGCGTGGCATGGATCGCAAGTGGGTTCGGGAGCTCTACAGCTTCGCCGTCAAGCCCACGGCGGCTTTCTATTTCCGCGTCCCCCTCCAGACTGCCATGAAGCGCATCCTGGTGGGGCGGAGCGGTGTGAAGTTCTATGAGGCGGGCATGGACCTGGGTTTGCACGAAGACCCGGAGGAGAGCTTTCAGATGTTTCAGGGGAAGATTCTGGAAGAGTACGAAAGCATGATCACGGAGTTCGACCTCACCACCGTAGACGCGACGCTTCCGATTGAAGAACAACAGGCCCACATGCGTCAGATCGTTAAGGCCAAGCTGACGCAGGCCAAACGACTGAGGGTGGCCCCATGAGAGAAACCTATTCGGTGACATTGCCCAATATGGGCCTGGCGGAACTCACAGGCCGGTTGATTGTGATTGAGGGCACCGACGGCGTCGGCCGCTCCACTCAGATCAAGCTGCTGAGGCCGTGGCTGGAGCAGCAGGGACACGCGGTCCTGGATACCGGCATCAAGCGGTCACAATTGGCGTCGAGGGGAATCCAGCAGGCCAAAGAGGGGCACACTCTGGGGCGCATTACCTTGAGCCTCTTTTACGCCACGGATTTCGCCGACCGGCTCGAGCACGAGATTATTCCCGCCCTGCGCGCGGGATTTGTGGTCCTCACCGACCGATACATTTACTCCCTGATGGCTCGAGCGATTGTGCGCGGCCTCGACCCGCCCTGGATCCATAACGTGCACAGCTTCGCGCTGAAACCCGACGCCACGTTCTATTTACGCATCGGCGTCGACGACTTGATTCCTCGCGTGGTCTTTTCCACCGGATTTGACTATTGGGAATCCGGCATGGATCTCTATCCCAGCGAGGACATGTACGAGAGTTTCCGCAGGTACCAGACGGCTCTGCTGGCGCAGTTTGACGCCATGGCGCAGGAATACGACTTCACAGTGATTGACGCTTCGCCGGGTATCCAAACGGTTTTTGAGCGGCTAAGGGCGGGTATTTCACGCGTTCTTAAGGGTGAACCGCGCGAACCGCTCTTCGAAGTGCCTGCCTCGGCGCCGCCCGCCGTGAATTCCGGCCTTGCTGAGGCGACGAGTGCAGGGAAGGCGAAACGCTCCGAGGCAGAAAAGCAGACAGGTGACCTGCGAGAATCCGCTTGAAGACTCTCATTTAAACATTTCAAACCTTGGCCAAGGCGGGCGCTGCCTGGAGACCCTCCATCCAAGCTTTGATCTCCAAATGGCTGGGAGGATTAACCGTCATCCGAAAGTACTTATCCCGAAATCCCTGCTTGGTAGCGCGATTGCGCAAAATCAGTTTGCCGGTTACTAATGCGAGCGGCAAATGATCGCGCAAAAACTGCGGTCTGGCCATCATCTCGACAATCATCTCTTCCAGAACTTCCATATCGTGCCAATCGCCGAGATGCTGTTGGATTCTCCGCAGCCAGGCGAGCGCCTGTGAGCTGCCGGGCATCCCGAACTGGCTCACCACCTCGAGCAGGTAACGGAGTCGTTTTGCGCCAATGCGCGCGGCATGAATGGAGGTCGCGCGGGGATCACTCTGGGAGACGGCAACCTGCTTCTCGAATTCGTTCCACACCCGCACCAGCGCCTGGGCCAAACGTGCCGGGAAGGGCTCAAGAACCACACCATTTGTGTGAGCCGGAGGCAGTGCGATGTGCCCCTGGTCAGCTTTGGGCCCGAGGCGATCCAGAATCGCTTTGGTGCGCATGTAAAAGACAGCCAAGTTCAACTTGCTGAGCTTCCGAATGGCCCTTGTGAAACTCTCGCTCCGGCGCTCTTGGATATACTGTTTCACGGCCGTCAAGGCTTCCCGGTTTGAGCTGCGACGCCTTGCCAGCCGCCGCTCCGCGTGCTCGAGCAGCACGTCGCAGTTCCGGACGTCTCCTAGCGCCCGCCGGCATCGCCGGATCTTACGCCGCAATCGGCGCGCCTCACGCGGCAGTGGAGCGGGGAAAATCAGGTCGAGTATTTGCTGCAGGCGCCGGCTTGCTACACGCATATCGTGGATCGCGTCCGGGTCTTCGCCTTTCAACACCTTCGCTTCCAGGGATATGAAGCGATTGAGGTGCCGCAGCGCCAGCTTCCTGACTTTATTCCATTCATCTGCGGGGGGAACTGCGCCGCTGCTTGTGGCTGGGCTGTGGACGTGGTGGGTATGATTGTGAGAAATGTCGGCTTGCGTCTCGTTCATAGGAATGGGCTGAAAGGGGTTGAAGGCCGAGGGATTCTTGCCCCTCGTCCCGCTCTTTAAGCCACCCCCTTGTCCTGAATTAAAGTCAAGCCTGTTGGCTTCTACCCAATAGTCTAAACTCAGTGCAGCCAACTTACAAGGAGTGTGGTGGACATCCCTTAACACCCGGGCGGTGTAGGGGTAGGGCTTGCCCTCATAAGCGTTCACTTAACGCCTCAACTGGTCAAGTGGTGGCAATTTGGGTCTCGTTCGCCACTAAATTCAGGCCCGGAGGGCCGACAGGGAGTAGCCCA